>Ga0182030_10011939_pt1 | contig 17479 bp, 20 predicted proteins | sample 812S3MmetaG_FD_121299 | JGI IMG/M metagenome (GOLD analysis project Ga0182030, IMG submission 121299) | Permafrost microbial communities from Stordalen Mire, Sweden - 812S3M metaG (Illumina Assembly) | ecosystem: Environmental > Terrestrial > Soil > Wetlands > Permafrost | place: Sweden...
AACTCCGCGTAGGCCCGCGATCCCCACGAGCCTGTCGGACCAGCGGCCCCGGTCGCGCCTACAATGCCACCCGAGCCCGAGGGGCCGCTGCCCGTGTTTCGCCCTTGGTGCCCGCGCTTCCCGCGAGGCCAGTTTCGCCTTTGAACCCGACTGCCCCCGCGACTTTCGCGACACCCTTGGCGCCTTCTCGCCCGGCCAGCGCGTTCGCGGCTGCAACGCCTGAGAGCCCGGCTGGTCCTGTTGGGCCAAGTTCCTCGCCGAAAGACAACCCCAAGAGCAAGCGAAGCCCTCGGAGGCGACCCGGTGAACCACGCACAGACAAACCCTGTGACAAGCGCCATCCGGCCGACGTTGCTGCTTACGGCTGGAGCCGCGGGTGCGGTCGCCGCGAGGAGACTGCTCGCGCGTGTCCTGCTTTTCAAGTTCCGCCGCGATATCGCCGCACTGAACGCGGGCGACTATCAGCCGGTGCTCTCGAGCTATGCCGAGGATGCGGTCCTGCGCTTCAACGAGGGTCCGCACCGCTGGGCGGGCGAGCACCGTGGCAAGCCCGCGATTGCAAGCTTCCTACAGAGCTTCGTCGACGCCGGAATCCAAGGCGAGATCACCGAGCTGTTCATCTCCGGCCCACCGTGGCGAATGACGCTGCTCGCGCGCTTCGACGACCACGCCACCGACCCGGCCGGCGAGGAGATCTACAGCAACTGCACCGTCCTACTCGCACGAACCCGCTGGGGACGAATCGTGCGCCAGGAAGACTTCTACGAAGACACCCAGGCCATCAACACCTTCGAGACTCGCCTCTCAGAACTCGGATGACCGATCTTCGCGAGTTGCGCTAGGCCCCAGGAGCCTTCCCGTACTGGTCTCTTACAGCACTCGCTCGTACACCCTGTAGCGGCGCTTGATCTCGCCGCCCATGCCTTCCATCGCGCGGTTCATCGGTGTGTTGGTCTCAAGGATCCAGCCCATCTCGCCGCCCTTCTGGGGGGTGCGCTCGGCAGCGTCGAAGTGCATTTGGTAGAAGCGAGCGGCGACGCCGGTGTGCTGGTAGGCGGGCTTGACGCCGAGCGCGAAGACGCGCACCGCGTCGATCCTCTTTTTCTCGCGCAGAGCTGTGAGCCAGCCGAAGGGCAGTAGCCGTCCGTTGAGCTTCCCCAAGACCTGATTGAAGTCCGGGAGCGTCAGGGCGGCGCCGACGACCTCGCCGGTGTCCTTGTGTTCGGCGACCATCGCCCAGTTCTCGTCGAGGACGGGTTTGAGGTCTTTGGCGTAGTGTCGGACCTCATCCTCAGTGAGTGGCACGAAGCCCCAGTTGCGCTCCCACGAGGCGTTGTAGACCTCGAGAAAGCGCGTGACCTCTTGCTGCAGGTCGCGCTTTCGGAACTGGCGGCAGACGATTCCGTGCTCGGCCTCGAGGCGGTCGGCGGCCTGCCAGATCGCTGGATGGACGTGCTCGCGTCCGGTGACGTCCAGGCTCCACATGTAGAGGTCCATCGCCTTCTCCATGCCGGCGTCCTGCTCGAATAGGCGCTGGTAGTAGGGGTGGTGCCACGGGCAGAGGATGATCGGCCGGTACTCGTGGCCGGCGATCAGCACACCGATCTCGTCGTTGGTCGTGAAGTCCATCGGGCCGACCATGCGGTCCCGGCCGCGCTCGCGTAGCCAGCCCGCAGCGGCATCCAGCAGCGCGCGCGCCGCCTCGGGATCGTCATCGCACTCAAACCACCCGAACAGGCCCCACTCGTTGTTCTGAAACTCGTTGAAGTTCTGATCGATGTGGGCGCTGACGCGCCCCACCGGCTGCCCGTCGCGATAGGCAAGGAAATACTGCGCCTGCGCGTGCTTGAAAAACGGGTTCTTGTCCTGGTCGAGGCGCTTCTTCAGGTCCATCAGGAGCGGCGCGACCCACTTGGGCTCGTCGCGATAGAGCCGCCAGGGGAGCTTGATAAACGTGTTCAGCTCGCGTCGGGTGCGGGCTGGACGGACGTCGACGCTCATTGTCCGTCCCTGGTCCCCACCACCATCAGCGGCAAACTCGGCATCGCCGATCGGTCAGCCCTGGGGGGCATTCGTTGGGCGTCCGTAGCGATCCTCGATACGAACGACGTCGTGCAGCTCGGGTGTCGAGACCTCGAGGATCACCGAGTCCTCCAGCGCCTCGATCGTATGCACGACATTCGGTGCGTTTCGCCACACCGCGCCAGGCTCGAGCACGCGACGGCGCATCGTCTCTGCGCTGTCGCCCTGTTCGAGCAGCAGACTTCCTGACAGCAGGTAGTTGCTCTCATCCTTCTCCAAGTGGTACTGGACAGACAGCCTGTGCCCGGCGGTGACGCGCAGGATCTTGCCCGCGTACCGATCCGTGTGCGCATACCAGAGCTCGCTACCCCAGGGCTTCGCGACCTCGCGCGGCAGATTCTCATTCATCCGAGGAGCGTATCTGCAGATCCCCGTCCCTGGCTTGCGGACGTTGGGGCTATCTGCGGCGCTATGCGCTCGTACTCACCGGCATTCCATTCCATGAGGCCGCAAAGTGGATTCAGCGTCCCATACGCTTCTCCGATGGCCAAGATCAACGCCCCAACGAACATCGACGCCCCAGTCTTCGACGAGCCGCGTGAGCATCCCGGCTTTCGCTGCCAACGCGCCCGCCTCAGCCGTCAGGCGGGGAGTGAGCGGTTGGGTCTGAGCTTGTGGGATCTCCCGCCGGGCGAAGCGGCGTACCCCTACCACCATCATCTCGCCGAGGAGGAGCTGATCGTGGTCCTCGACGGCGCCCCGAGCTTGCGCACACCGGAGGGGTGGCGCGACTTGGAGAAGGGCGAGGTCGTCGCGTTCCTGCGAGGGGAGGAGGGCGGTCATCAGCTCGTCAACCGCACCGAGGAGACGGTGCGGTTTCTGGCGTTCAGCACGAGTGGCGAGCCTGACATAGTGATCTACCCCGACTCCGGCAAGCTCGGCGCGTTCGAGCGGCTGCCGAAGGGGGGCGGGTTGCGGACGATGTTCCGGATGGCGGATACCGTCGACTACCACGAGGGCGAGCAGCCACCGAGCTGAATCCCTGCACTTGTGCTCCTCATACGCTCACGGGTCCTCATCACAGCGGCAACGGCTTTGCCTGTTCTATGACGCCAGCGCGGCGATGAAAGGCTCGCGGATGGCTGGGTCGCAATGCCGTGCCTCAAGGGCTTGCTTCTCGGCGTCCGGGTTCTCGCCCGCCGAATAGTCGCGCCCTGGTCCGCAGGCAAGCGGCAGCGAGGATCGACCATCCCAGGCGTGACCAGCGAGGGTCGCGTCGATCTCGATTCGCTGACCCTTAAGCGTGATGGCGAGATAGCGGTGGACATCGATTAGCCCGCTTGCCGGGATGGTCTCGGCGACCGCGGCGCCGAACAGCTCACGAGCCCGTGCGCGATCCAGCGTGTATACGCGGTGGACGATCAGCGGTTCCGTCTCGGGAAAGCGCTTCTGGAGCGCTTGGGCAAAGAACAGGTGCTTGGTGGAGCAGGTACCGCGACGCTCGCGCAACATCCCCTCGACGGTACGGTCGCTCGGACGGGCCGTAGGGGAGCGCTCGCACGACTTCGATCAGCTCAAGCACGAGCAGTCTGTGGAAGCGAGCACGCCGATGGACGCGGCGTCTCGAAGCTGGCTCATGGTGAACAGCGAACGCAGGTCAAGGCCCTCGGCGGCAAGGTTCTCGCGGCCGCCAGCTTCGCGGTCGATCACGCACAGCGCGGCCACGATCTGCGCGCCGCGCTCCCTCAGTACGCGGCAGGACTCGATGACCTGTCCGCCAGAGGTCACGACATCCTCTATGACGACCAGGCGCCGCCCGTCGATCTCCCCGCCCTCTGCGAGCCGGCACGTCCCATAGCTCTTGGCCTGCTTGCGGACAAACAGCGTTGGTAGTTCCGACACCTGCGAGGCGACCGTCGCAAGCGGCACGCCCCCGAGCTCCAAGCCGGCCAACGCATCGACACCGGCGGGCAACTGAGACATCAGTGCATCGGCGATGTCGCGTAGCAAGAGCGGGTCGGACTCGAACAGGTACTTGTCGAAATACTCGTCGCTCACAGCACCCGAGCGCAGGCGAAACTCGCCGGTCAGGCGCGAACGCTCGTAGATGCGACGCGCGAGCTCAGCTCGCTTGGCCTCATCTGTTTGGGTCTGTCCGTTGACCTCCGGCATGGCCTGGAGCACAATCTACTCGGTCGCCGGTCAGCACGATCGAGGTCCTATCGCTACGCCGCTGCGCTGGTCACAATCGGTGCATGGATCACCCTCGAAGAAACATCGAGCTCAAGGCCCGCGACGCTAACCCCGACACCTCCCTGAAGGTATGTCTTGCCCTCGGCGCAGACGACCACGGCGAGATCGAGCAGCGGGACACCTATTTCGAGGTTCCACGCGGCGGGCTCAAGCTCCGCGAGGAGCGCCCAGGTCTCCCCCACCTGATCCAGTTCGAGCGTGCCAACGAACCGCAGCAGCGCGAGAGCCGCTACCGCATCATCGAGGTAGATGACGGCACCGTGCTACGCGCTGCTCTTGCTGCCGCAATCGGCATACGCGGGGTGGTCGCCAAGCGCCGCCGACTACTCCTCTGGCGGAATGTCCGCATCCATCTCGATGTTGTCGAGCAACTTGGCAACTTCATCGAGCTAGAGGCCGTAGCGCCGGAAGACTCCGACCTCACCTACGAGCACGGGCTCATCGTCGAGCTACGTGCCGCCCTCGGGATCACAGATGACTGCCTTGTCGCTATCGGCTATGCAGAGCAGCTGTTGTGCGCAATATCAGGCCCGAGAAATAGCCCGGTCACGGCCAATCTGACCTCGACGTAGGTGCCAATCCCAGCCGGGGATCACAAGCCCCGGACTCCTCATCGACGGCGAAGCGCGCTCTCCTGTGTTGGACTCAGAAGAAACTGCCGGAAGGTGGCTTGCCGTACCTCAGTCGGCATGAGGACAAACCCGACTGCCTCGTTGACCGGCGGCGGATACTTGCGATACGGAACGTATGGACCGTCGCCGGGCAGCCACCACGCCAGCTCGTGCTCGTTCCAAAAGCGCTCAACCCCAGTGACGGCCTCGATGAGAGCGGACAGATACACGCCGGGTACGTTTTCCAGCTCGGCCTCTTGACCCGACTCGCCTACCCACTCGATGACGGCGGCGGAAGCCTCGTCGTTGTCGAACGCCGTCACTACGTTGCGGATGACGGCCGATTTGTCGTGATCCATGTAGAGCGCGACACGATCATCGTCCGAGAAGTCGAACTGAAAAACGCCATGCGAAGGCATCCCCCGCCCCGGCTGCTCCGTCTCCGCGTCCGCCTTCCATTCATCCAACACCGCCTTCGGCAGCCGCTCGTATGGGTATCGGACGACGACGGCCACACGCACGGCGTACTGGTCGGCGTCACCGAAGTAAGCTGCCGCGATGTCGCCTACGACTTCGGCTGGCGTCCACTTTGCTTGCGGCTGACGACGTTTGAGCCTCACGGGTTCCCGTAGCCTATAGAGACGATTGCCCCCTGGGCCCCGAGCAGCATCGTGACTCAGCGACCTTGCCGGCTGCGACAGCATCGCGCTGGGCATCCGATTCTGGGCGCGTGAGTGCTCGCCGGCCAAGCAGGATGGCCTTCGCAATAGCCATCGTCTCGCACTCAAAGCACACGTCGTAGACCTCGTGGAGCGGCGTGCTCAGGATCAGGCGCCAGCGTGGTTTAGTTCGCTCGATGAGCTCTAGCGCGGCCTGCCGGACTTTCTGCCGCCTGGCTCGCGTGCAGGCGCCGCAGGACCATCCGGTCGCGTTGGCTCCCAGCCGTAGTCCTGCTGGAGCTCATCGTGCGTGTAGGTCCGTCCGCAGACGCAACAGGCGCGAGCTGCGTTGACTTGGGCGTTGTGGTCAGGAAGCCAGGGCGTTGAGTCTGAGCCCATCGCGAAGGTCTAGCACGAACGGACGTTCGTGGGACGATGGTGCCGCTAGTTGTCTGCACCGCGTTGGCTGGTATCCTCGCGGCAGTCTTGAGCGGGTAGCGGACAAAGACCGGGCGTTGGAATTGGCGATCCAGGGTCTAGGCCGGACTCTCGAACGCCGATACTGCCCCCAAATGAGTGTTGATCCGCCAAATCAGGAGTCCGCATCGAGCGAGCCTGGGCCCAACACTCACCGACGTAGGAAGTTCCTAGTCGCCTTGGCCGTAGCGGTGGTCGTTGCCCTTGTCGCTACGCTCGCTCTTGGCTCCTTCGGCGGCAGCTCCTCCAGTCCCAGTAGCGACTCTGCAGCCGCAGGAAGCAGCCCCTCTAGTAGCACCTCCACGACCGGAAGTGGCTCCATGTCGATGGAAGGCTGCACGAGCGAGGTTGCCGGCGCTGACGTTCGAGTCACGATCTACGGTAATGGCGAAGCGGCGTGCAGCGAATGGAATCAGGGGGCAGCCAAGTCATCCGGCGAATACTGGAAGACAGAGCCACCAGGCGAAGAACTGTATGGGGAACTGGTCTGCTCGATGTCGAAAGGTGGCGCTCTCCTGATTGAAGTTCGGGACACGGGCGAGCACCTACGCGGCAACCAAATCTGCGCGAGGCTCACCGCCAAGGGGTGGCATGAAGCCGAAGGCCCAGGGGCTAAGGTCGAACGGGAACAAGCCCAACAGAAGTCCGAACGCGAACGAGCCGCAGCAGCCGAACAAACCGCGCAGAATGAACGCGAGGCGCAGAAGCACCAGAAAGAACAGGCGCAGTTGGAAAAGGAAGAAGCTGCCAAAAGGCGTCAAGAAGCGCAGGAACACCAAAAGGAAAACCACGAACACGAACAGGAAGCTCAGAAGCAGCACCAGGAACTAGAGAAGCAGGAACAAGAAGTAGCACGCGAAGATCGCCATAATGAAGAAGAAACCCAACGGGCCGAGCGGGAAGCCCAACACGGCGAATGACACTTCCTCCCAGCCATAAGGGCGGCGGGGCTGGAGCCGAAGTGCTGCCCAGGATCAAGACCGCCAGTCCCGCCGCAGGACGACTCCTCGCTTTGATGGCACTCCTGGGCTCAATGCTCGCGGTGTCGGTGGCGCCTGCATTGGCGCGCCCCGCAGCGCATCGCCGCGTCGGATACCAAACGGTCAGGCGATCCACAAATCACCATAAGCCAATCCGATCGGCGCTCGCCCATGCCGCGGTCATAGGCGGGACACCCGCCGGAAATGGCAGCTTCCCATCGGTCGCCCTCGTCCGCGGCGTACAGGAAGAAGGGGGGATTCAATGCACCGGGACCGTCGTCGCCTCAAACTTGATCCTCACGGCTGCGCACTGTGCTGAGAACCCGGAAACTGGCGTCCTTGACGAAACCAGCCGGTACACGATCATCACCGGCAATGTTGACTGGAACGCAGCTCCCCGACAGGTCTCAGCCGTGTCGAAGGTCATCATCTATCCCGGCTTTGTTCCGAGCCTCCTAGACCGTGACGCCGCACTACTCGTCCTCGCCACACCCACTACCGCTCCGGTGATCCCCCTGTGGACTGCCGGCAATGCGGGCACTCTGCAAGCCGGCCGCGCAGCAGAGATCGTTGGGTGGGGCCAAGAATATTCCGAACAGGAACTTCTCCCCGAATCCTTGAAATGGGCGGACACGGTCATTCAGAGCCCTGAATGGTGCGGTCAGAACGCGAGTGACTTCTACGAACAGGGCGAGCTATGCACGATCAATCCGCCGAGCTATAGCACCGGCGCTTGCCACGGCGACAGCGGCGGTCCGCTGTTGGTATCCAGTGCCGAAGGGCCAGTCGAGGTTGGCGTTACCAGCCACATATACGGCGAATGCTCAACGACACGACCGACAGTCTTTACGCGCACCGACATCCTGATCCCCTGGGTTCACGAATGGGCCGAAGCCGAGAAACCTGCACCGCCAACCACGCCACCGACAACACCGGCTCCGAAAGCACCAGCTCCGTCATCCCCGCCGGCCACTCCCACACCGAAAGCCACACCTGCACCTGTTGTGGCGGCCACCAAAGCACCTCCTCCACCGCCAGTTGAAGGTGTGTATCGAGGAACTACTAGCCAATCATCCACTCCGATCAGCTTCGTCGTCGGTTCGGGTGGCCACCGAGTCACCGCCATTGCGACCAAAATTGTCTACCGTTGCCGCTCCGGTCAGACCATCACCGAGCCGCTGGAAGGTTTGAGCAACGACGAGTCCGAACCGATCACCGCGAGTCACACATTCACCATCACGTTCTCGGGGTCAGAAAGCGAGAGCATCGCCGGTTCGATCAACGCAGCGGACGGCGCGATGTCCGGCACGCTGGTCGCCAAGTGGCAGACGCATCGCTACGGACTGTGCTCGACGGGCCGCGTCTCGTGGACGGCTCAGCGCACGGCACCGGCGCTTTCCACGATGGCCCTAGCTACTGCCGGCAACGACCACGGCTGGACGAACCAGGGCGGCCACATCCTGATGACAGTCGCAGCCGGCGGACGACAGCTCACCGACCTCGAATTCACCGCGGTGTATGAGTGCCCTAACCACCACAGCGTTCACCTCACCGAGTCATTCCTCGGCCCCACGGAACCGTGGGCGCTGGAAAGCTTCGGCAGCTTCACGGTCGACCTGACAGGACACAACTACAGCGGGCGGGTGGATGGCACGTTCGGCCTGGGATTGAGTGCCCCGGCCTTTGGGACGCTTGAAGCGTCGACCGTCACCCACTATGGCCATTGCCGCACTGGAGTGGTCCCGTGGGGGACCTAGCGCGGGCAAGCTCGACGGGCGATCAGTCCGCGCAGATCCTTGACTCCGCTCTGTGCGCGCTGTCCGACCCATCGGTGGCGATTGGTGAGGCGTTCGGAGAGGTTCCCTCCGAAGCTGGTCTCTATGCCGTTTACGGAGGTCGGGGGGTGTGGCGAGAACTGGGTCTAGGTGCTCCGCCCGATGGTCGCCCGCTTTATGTGGGCAAGGCCGAGGACAGCTTGGTCGCGCGAGACTTGCGCACTCATTTCGAGACCGGCCGCACGGGCTCATCGACGCTACGTCGCTCATGTGCGGCGCTGCTCGCACAGCAGCTTGACCTGCACGCCCAACCTCGTAACCCGAAGCGGCCCGAGCGCTACGCGAACTATGCCCTGCGTGCCGGGGATGATGCGCGGCTTACCGGCTGGATGTGTGCAAAGCTGCGCCTGGCGGTGTGGCCCAAGCGAGGACACGGCGCGCTAGCTGAGGTCGAGCAGCAGATCCTCATGCGACTGCTACCCCCGTTGAATCTGACGGGCGTCAGGACACCGTGGACCGATCAGGTCAAGGCCGCGCGGCGCGCGCTAGCCGACGAAGCTCACGGGTGGGCGCAGGAGCGCGACCATGTTCTTGTGGATCATTCTGGCCCACCGCATTCGATGCCATAGCCCTGAGCCAGGCCATGCTCGCGCGTTCTCGCCGTCTTCGCGGCTTGCTCGGCGGGTGCAATCGAGTTGAGTTCTTCGTTTTCTAGCGCGTGCGCGAGGTTGGTCTCGTCGGTCTCTTTTTCTTCGTTGGCCGTAAGGTACTTTTTGACAATCGCGGTTTCGCCGAGCGGCTCAGCTAGCGACCGCAGCTTCGAGATTTCTGCGCGTTCGATGGTGACTGCTTCAAGGATCAGTGGCGGCAAGCGCTTGCTCGCGGTTGCCTGCGTCGAGCCCTTGAGCTCATCGACGCTTCTAATGATCTGTGCGAGCTTCGAGTTTGCGCCACGACAGATCGACTCGGCCTGTGCGATGAACTGCACCTTTGTGGGCGGGGGCTTGGCGCTCGCTGCCGGGGCGGCTGTCTGCACCGTAACTGTCTTTGTGGTCGCAGATCCACAGCCCGCGGCCACGAGCATCACCGAGGTTACGCAGATGCCGACGGCCGTCAGATGGCGGCCTGTTACCCGGCTGGGTGATCGTTGACAGTTCAGCATGGTCGTGGTGCAGCGTATAGCGTTGTGTCTGCAGGTGTTCTGCTGCTCAGGATCGCGGTACAGCCAATCTGGCACGACAAGGCAACGACTCTCGCAGGACGATTCTTCCTTTCGGGGCTTCGCACTATAAGTCTCCGCGCGGCCCACCTCGATCACGACGACTCCGTACTGCGACGGGTTAACGCACGAGCGGCTGGCAGCTAGACGGGTCAGGCGCGATCTTGGGGTCGATGAGCGTTGCTTGCCCGGTTTCGATCTCGATGATGCCCGGCTTTCCGCGAGCGCCACCAAAGGCTGTGCTAGCCATCACTACTTTGCTGTCATCTTCGGAGACGGCCGCATTCAATTCGACGTTCGGCAAGTTGCCCTCCCCGAAAGGATCGGCCGCGACGAGATAAAAGGTTTGCGACGGAATGTCGTAAGAATATGCACTCTCCCCGCACGTAAAGAAGATGCGCGTGCCGTCGCCCGTCAGCGTGACGCTCGTAAAAAGCGTACTGTTTCCTGCCCAAGGTCCAAGTTCCCAGATGTTTGGTTTTGTTTCGTGTCCGAGCGGCAAAGTACCTGTTCCGCTCTTGTAGTCGTAGACAAACGGCTCACCGCTCCCAGTGAAGTGTTCAAGGATCGCGGTGCTTCCGTCGGACGAGAGCCAAGCGATCTGGCCCGAACTGCCCTTGACCCGCCGAATGCTGTGAGTCAAGCGGTTGAAAAAGACAGTGTTAACTTCGCCGTGATATGGCTTTGCTTCGCCATACAGGATGACCGTACCGTCCGCGCTAATGGCTCGGGGCTCCGCAGTCAGACCAGACAAGTGGGGCAATACGACAAAAGCGTGCCGAATGCGGTCATACACTGCCGCCGTCGTCATGTATGCAGGCTTGCCGGGCGGAGCAGTTTTGTCGAGGAGTGCATAACGACCGGATGCGTCGAGCATCGGCGTGACGTGCGGGTAGAAATCGCTCAGCATGAACCCCTTTACGGTGCTCCGATGCCGCGACGCGAGGTTGACGAATGTCGTCTGACGCTCGCTACCGCCCGTAAACCCGAGAACATCGCCGTTGGCTGACAGCGAGTAGCCGCTCAGCCTGGCTCCGGTTATCTTTCGCGTCGCGCCATGCGACCAAACGTAGAGTCCGAAGTTCCCACCCTCATACGCGACCGTCGAGCCGTCGGCGGACACGGCGAAGTTCGCCTCGGGCCCCGCAGTTGCAGAGATCGTCGTCGTTGCCGAGGCTGGCGAAGCCACGCCGATCAACCCCGTCGCTATCGCCAGTCCAGCCAAGCTCTTGCACCGCATCCCCGCGCGCTCCCTCTTTCGCCCTTCGGAACCAAGGCACCGCGTCGGTGCGCGCGAAAGTCTAGCCACATGAATCAGCGAGTGGTCGCGCAAGCTAACGATTCGGCCATCCGCATTCGAGGTCGCGCCGCGATGTTGGCTTGGACGAAGGACGCGGCCTAGTGGATTCGACGCTTCGCTCACCGGCACTCGCAGCCGCCCTAGCCCAGCGCAAGTTGGCCTCCAGGCTCATTGGGCGGGGCGGCGAGGAGCTCGGGGCCGTCGCTCGCGCGGACGTTGTTTACGGTTGGGTTGACTGGCCTAGATGAGAGGCGGTCGGCTGGAAGTGGCCCGCACAGGGATAGGGCTTCCTGGGCGTCGAGGCGTGGGTCCAGCCATGCTTGTTGAGCGTCGGTGTCGGCGAGTATTACGGGCATCCGGTTGTGGATCGCTGAGGCGATACGGTTGTCGGCCGGGTCGCAGGTCAGGAGAGTGCAGCTTTGCGCGGTCTCCCCTTCTACCCTCGTTTCGGTCCAGAGTGACGCGAATGCGAATGGCTGTCCGTGGTCGACCTGGAAGTAGAACGGTTGACGGGGCTCGCCTCGCTTCTCTGGTTTTTGCCACTCGAAGTAGCCGTCGGCGATCTGGAGGGCTCTGGTGGAGGCTTGGGGGATCAGGTCACGGAAAGGCCATGTCTCGCGCACCTTCTCAACTCTTGCGTTGATGAGGGGATGGCGCGGTGGTGGTCGCCTTGAGCGCGGGAGCAGGCCCCAGCGAAGCATCCTTGTTTCTGGACGCCCGTCGGGTGCGACGATCGCGAGCACCTGCTCGGTTGGTGGAATGTTGAAGCGCTTGGCGCGGGTGTCGTGATTGACCGTGACCCCGAAGTGTTTGCCGATCTCATCTGGCCCGAGCGTGTTGGTGTAGCGGCCACACATCGACTCCAGCATAGGCTTCTGTCGCTCTCAGGCCATGCTCCCATACGACACGTAGGTGGACCCGCCAACGAGCCGGTTCGCTGGCAATTTGGGTACGTTGGAGCTGACTTATGCCCCCTGCGACTTACACAGTGGTGCTGGACGGCGGGACCCTCCAGCGCGGATTCTGGCTGTACGTCTGGGAGGTCACAACGCCGAATGGCGCCAAGCTGCTGTACGTAGGGCGTACAGGCGACAGCTCGTCGATCAACGCGCAATCGCCGTTTAACCGCATGGGCCAGCATCTCGGCACGACCAAGACGAGCAGCATGTTGCGTAACCATCTCGACAGCCGGGAGCTCGCGCCCGAGCAATGCACCTTCCGCTTAGTGGCGACAGGCCCGATCCTTGAGGAGGCCAACGATAAGCACATCCACTACGAGAGACGGGACGTCATAGGAGCGCTCGAGAAGAAGCTCGCCGAGGACCTCTTGTCCGCCGGCTACGACGTGATGAACACTGTCCACTGCCGCAAGCCGCTGGATGAGGGGCTGTACGTCGAGGTCCGCGCAGCGTTCGCGGCCGAGTTTCCGGGGCTCTGAGTCGGCTGGCGCGAGCGCCTCGCGCCGAATGATGCGCAGCCTAAGCGCCACCCTGCTCGACCTGCTTGAGCGAGTAGGCCGCGTGCGACTCGCTCACGGCGACGCTCGCGGCGCCCTCCAAATGGCAGAGCAGGCAATCGCTCTCGACAACTACACGAGCCAAGTTGGCGGCTCGCGCTGCAAGCCGAACACGCCCTCGGGTTGCGCGAGTCGATCACCCGCCGATACGACGACCTGACCCGCTCCCTCGATGAGCAGCTTGGCCTTGAGCCCGCCCGCGAGACGCGCGTGATCTACCGGCAGCTACTCGGGCAAAGCTAGGGCAACAGCGGCACTTCTCAGGGAACGACCACCCGCTCGCGTTCATTGTTTGTCTGTTGTTCGCAGTCCGGCCAGTGGCTATGGATTTCTTCCTTGAACTGTGCCCAGCCAGGCGCGGCTCCGTCCGCCTCGATCGTAACTCCCCAAGCCGAAGCGGTAAACGATACCGAGCCCAACGCAATGGACTGCCCCATTTTGCAGTCGAGTAGACCGTCGCCGTAGCGGGCGACCACCACCGGCGGCTCCGAGCCTGTCAAGACGCCGTAAACGTCGTGGCCGTCCCAATGCCCGATGAGATTGCCCGGCTGGTCGTGGCGGAATCTGGGTTCAACAGTGGTCATTGCAGTACGCTCAACGGCTTAGGCTTTAAGTGGTATTGAGTCGCTTTCCGAGGAGAGCCAACCTTCATCCTCAGCGAACGACGCGGCTATAGATGGTCCAGAGCAAAATGCTTGATACAGATCTTGGTCGGGTACGCCATTTATAACGAGCAGGCACCCTCCCGCTTCTTTTAGTTCTAGAGTAACTGCAAAAGAGTGTCCCGTCTTTGCATTGAAAGTGATCGGTCTGTCTTGGCTGTCAGCTATTGGTGGGGAGACGTTAATAGCAACCGTTTCGTCATTTACTGTACCGCCGTATTGATTAGTTACGGCAGGGGTCATGACATATTCACACCATATAGTCTTATATTCTCCGTTTTGCCCCACGAAGACTTCGCCGCATTCTGACGTGTAGCCAAGAGAAGTATGTGTCGAGAAAGGTTCGATAGTCTCTGTGAGAGTTTCAGTAACAGAAGTAGAGCCCGAAGAATAAGTAACAATGACCGTATGGCGTCCAGTAGCAAGATACGTGACTGGACATTCGCCGCCTGTAGCTGAGCCGCCAACATTGATAGAGCAGGCAAGTAACCCGTCGCTGTAGAGGTTGAGAACACCGCTCGGGAGGCTGGGTTCGTCTTCGGAGCCGACTGTGGCGCTTGCGCTGTAGAAGTAGGTGACGGCGAGGGGGTTCGTTGGGCTCTGCACGAAACTCGGGTCCAGGTGGACATGGAGAGTTACGGTGCGGGCCGGTGCCGGCATTGTGGGAGTGGGAGTCGTGAGACTAGGCGCGGGGAGCGTCGGTGTGGAGGGCGTAGGAGCTGGCACAGTGGTGGCCGGTGTCGTGCTCTTGATCGGTGCGCTCTTCGACGTAACGTAGGCGCACAGGGTCTCGCGGACCTTTACGGTCCGGCCGTGCTCGCGCTTCTTGACCGTCTCGACCTTCTTGACGTAGTGCGCCTTGCAGCGTTCGCGCTTCGGATCCTTGAGCACGTATCGCCCGCCGGGATTGGCTGTCGCCATTCCCGGCGCCATCAGCAAAGGCACCAACGCGCCCAGCGCAAGTAGTTTTGATCCCATGTTGCACGTTTTCACCCGACGGATCATATCCTCGCGCTCTTTTCGCGGTTACATCGCTCACATAGCAACTGTAGGTTCCGCTCGGTGTTCGCGCCGCCGCGCGATACAGGGATGATATGATCGAACTCTAGACGCTCCTGACTACCGCACTGAACACAGCGTCCCTCGTCCCGTCGCCAGACTGCGTGGCGCACATCCTCCGGGATCGCGGCCCGGCTGGTAGGCCGACCACGGGGCTTAACGGCATCGAGCAGTCCATCCTTATCCGTATAGGAGGGTTCGTCTGCATAGAGGCGAGCCAATTCTTTTCGCGCCCGCGTAAGATCACCAATCTCGACCAACACTTTCGCCTTGTCATATCGAGCGGAATACTGGTACATCTTGCCCTGCTTCTTGCCATCCTTACTTGCATCGTCGTAGGCCACGAGCGCAGCATCCGTCAGACCCTTATCTGCCAGTGCTTTTGCCTTCAGGTAGACGTCACCCACGAAGTTCACGCGGCTAATAATCTCAAGTGCCGCATCAGACTCACCAAGGAATAGATAGTCTGAGCACGCGGTAAACGCCAATTCATTGAGCAGATCACGGCGTCCGGCCATTGCGTTGAGTGTGTGCTTATCTTGGAACTGCGGTTGCCAGCGTGTTGCGACCACGAGGTCTAGTGCGGCCACAAGTGAAGCGGCACGATCGGCGAGCCGATTATGAATGACTCGCTGACCAGCCGTCGCGAGCTGAAGCTGCGGTCCGGCATTTGCGAGCTGAGAGGCAATGGCGGGGTAGAGCAGCATGGAGTCAAACTTAATCCCGGTCTCGTCGCCGACGTGCTTGTATATCGTCAACGTACAGTTGGCTACAGCGCGCGCCGCGAACTTGTCGAACGGGGCGGTCGCCATACAAGCGTCCGTCAAATCCGTAAGGGTAGAAGCATCCCCCAAGGCTCTATACAGGACCAGCACGAGCAGCTTGGCGGACGAGTAGGCCCAAAGCGCATCCTGTTCAACGACAGTCGTGAACTGCGCAACGGCGCTCTCCAGTTCGCTCCTCGCCAACGCCGCCAGCCCCGAAGCGTAAGCCAGCTCAATGTCGTTTGTGGGCTTTGGCGCCTGGGCCGATAGTTGAAGGGTGAGCATCACAGCCTGTCGTGCTTGCCAGTCGTCCAGCTTGCACAGCGGCGGGATGCGAAGCGGCTCGCGCAACTGCTGAGCTGGGTCCTTCTGCCTTATCAGTCCCATTCGGCGTACTGTACCGCCACGCGGCGCCAAGAGGCGTCCAAGGAGTCTTGCGATTCGGGCGAATGGCGCCTTGTGTGGCTCCGACAAAGCGAGTCTCTTGATGGGCCGGGGCGCTTCGGCGTGGCCGTGGACATCGGCCACGCCCCTCCTCGTCCAGCGCCAGCTTGCCTTGATCGCCGCCGCCGCACTCTCCCGCAGTCAGGCGATCGGCCTCCAAGCTCTGCACAAGGCCACTACAGCTCAACCCGGTATTGCGACATGTAACCGGCAATCCGTGGAGTATAATTACGGGTCAAACGACACGAAAGGAGAGGCGCAAATTGGACTTAACATTAGCACTAGTTGCCATAGTTATATCGCAGATTTGCATTATCAAAGCGCTCTTTAGATAAATCAATATGTGATAGTGCATTATACTTATATATGGTTGGCTTTTATGATGATGTCTTTTGTTGATTTACTGGCCCTGCATCCGACGCAAACTACAGTCCGCGCCGATGTAGGGCCAACTTGTATCCATGCCCTGTGTCACGCCGATCCAAGTCGTCGTGTCTTTCGTGCAGTCACTGGGCTGGGTTCTTGCGTCGCGTCGCGCAACTCGGCCCGAAAGACTGCCGGTGAAACCCCGTAGCGGCGCCGGAATGTCCGTGCGAAGTGGGGCGACTGGCTATAGCCGACCAGTGGCGCCACATCGCCCACCGGGATTGCGGTCTGGGATAGCAACTCAGCAGCGGCGACCATACGCCTGGCGAGAAGGTCGTCCCGGAAGGTGGCGCTGCCGAACTGGGCGTAGACGCGCTGTATCTGGCGAGGAGAACTCGCAAGCGCCTTGGCTACCACTCCGAGCGTCGGAGGCACCCGTCTACTAGACTTACGCTCTGTGTCAGATGGTCAAGAGCCGGGGGAGTTGGTTCAGAGCACGAGTGCTGTGGGAGGTGCTCTGGCTGGCACCGCCGCAACTCTGATCGCGGGGCCGTTCGTAGGCAGCGCGGCGGGTGAGTTGACTGCGCGGGTCCTGCTGCACGTCGGTGCGGAAATCGAGAAGCGGCTACTTGCTCCGGGTCAAGAGAAGCGCGTCGCCGAAGCCTATGCGTCTGCGTCGGAAGGCATCGAAGCTCATCTGGAAGACGGTGACGCCCCACGAGACGGATTCTACAATTCGTCCGAGGATGGTGGGACGGCTGGCGAACTCCTGGAGGGCGTTCTCCTGACGGCCGCCGACGCATGGGAACAGCGGAAGGTGCCCTACATCGGGCGACTGTTTGCTGAGGTGTCCTTTGACTCGTCGGTGAACCTTCCAGATGCAAATTACCTTCTACGACTCGCAGACCAGCTCACATATCGCCAGCTTCAACTTCTAGCGTTTTGGCACCGTATAGATAGCCTCGATCTGTCCGAGACGATTAACTTCATGGTGGATGACGGCACACCTCATCGCTTGCACAGGGCTACAGATGCCCTCCAAGCCGAGATGGAGGACCTTCGCTCACTAGGGCTGGTGGGAGCGGAGCGAAAGGACGGTAACTCGGGGTCGCCGGACCCAACGTGGGAGGGTATTGCTGATGTCGGGACGCTCAAGCGTGCGTCACTCACCGACATTCATTTGACGACTCTGGGCGAGACGCTGCATAAACTGATGGTCTTGGATGAAATCCCCGTAAGGGAGACTGAGGAGATCGTCACTGAACTACGCGGTCCAAGTCCTGCTACAAGGGAACGACCGTCGCGTCCGAGCCAGCGACGCCAGTGACAGTTGCATGAGCTAGGCGCAGACTCCTTTGGGAGTGAGGGTCTT
>Ga0182030_10011942_pt1 | contig 17476 bp, 19 predicted proteins | sample 812S3MmetaG_FD_121299 | JGI IMG/M metagenome (GOLD analysis project Ga0182030, IMG submission 121299) | Permafrost microbial communities from Stordalen Mire, Sweden - 812S3M metaG (Illumina Assembly) | ecosystem: Environmental > Terrestrial > Soil > Wetlands > Permafrost | place: Sweden...
GTGGGTGGCGGGGGCGGCGGCGGCGGCGCATGTTCGGCCGGCGGGTATGGTACCAACGGGGTTGCGTACGGCTCGAATAGCGCCGGATCCGCGGCGTCGTCGACCGGACCGGGCAACGGCGGCTTCGGCGGCGGCGGCGGTGGGGCATCGAACTGCTCGAACTTCAATATCGGCGGCAACGGCGGCTTCGGCGGCGGTGGCGGCGGCGGTGAATCCGGCGGCGTCAGCGGCAGCGGTGGCGTGGGCGGCGGCGGAGCCGGGGCCAGCGGCGGCTACTCGAGCGCCGGTACGCCCGGCAACGGCGGAATCGTCGCGGGCGCCGTCTCGGGCGGCGCCGGTGGCGCGGCCGGTGCGACCACCAGTGGCTTCATGGGCACCCCCGGCTCGTCCGGCGGCGGCGGCGGCGGTGCAGCTGCAGGCCCCGCGATCTTCGTGACCGCCGGATCGCTCACGATCACGAATAGCGGTCAGAGCAGTGCCGGCGCGACGGCCGGAACCGGCGGCACCGGCGGTGTCGCCGTCAGCGGCAACAACGCGGGCAGCAACGGCAACCCGGGAACAGCCGATCAAACGCCGGTGTTCAACTACGCCGGCACCGTGAACGGATCGGGAACCCCCGGTCCCGTGAGCGGCGCGCTCGGAACGACGACGCCGACGGCACTGATGAGGCGGCCCTAGAGCAAGGGAGCCCGAGGAACTGAAGGCTTCGGGGACTGTTCCCCTTTCCGAAATGGCAAGAGGCGGTGGCATGCTATGCCGCGGCCTCTTTTCATGCCTCCGAAAACATGGACATGTGATCTGCCAGAACGAGAAAACTCATATGCAGTATGAGTTTTATTTTCGCTCAGACCCGATGGTAAGCTGCTCTACGGACTCGCTCAGCCGGCGAGGGGACTTGTACCGGTGACCTGCACAGCATAGGAAAACTGAGCGTTTACGGCGCATTCGCGCTGGTCGGTCCCTGTGGACCCGATGCCGACGTAGCTCAGTTGGTAGAGCAGCTGATTCGTAATCAGCAGGTCAGCGGTTCAAATCCGCTCGTCGGCTCCAGTTCAAACCTTGTAACGACGGGGTTTTTTCTTTGTCGGTCGCACAGCAGGCCGATCCTGGACCTCGCGGAGGGGTCTTGCTCCCTGTCTCCCGTCCAGGCCCCGAGACCCTGGCGCTCGTCCGCGACGGGTTCATGACGGTGCGGGAGACTGCGCTCTTTCTGCGGATCGCCCAGTCGAGCGTCTACGCTCTCATGAGCAGCGGCGTGCTCGCGTTCGCTAAGTTCAACCGCTCACGACGAATCCCAACTCAGGCCGTTTTGGATTTCGCGGCCAGAAACATGTGCCGCTAAATGGCCGCCGACATTAATGTTGACGCGATCCCGGCAGAGTTGCGGAATCTTCCTCAATGGGTTACTTGGCGGTACGCACATCGGGCTGGCACGCCCAAACCCACGAAAGTACCCTATTCGGTCAGCGGCGGCAAAGCAAGCTCCACTGATCCTACGACGTGGTCCTCATTCGAAGATGCAGTGGGGGCAATGCGGTCCGGCGACTTCGACGGCATCGGCTTCGTGTTCAAAAAATCTGGCGGGATCATCGGGATCGATCTCGATCATGCCGTAGATGATGACGGTAACCTCTTCTCCTGGGCCAGGGAGATTGTCTCAGAGCTTTCCTCATATACGGAAATCTCGTCCAGTGGGAAAGGCCTGCACATTATCGTGCGCGGCACTTTACCGCCCGGTGGTTGCCGTCGCGATAACGTAGAAATGTACGCGCTTGGTCGTTACTTCACGATCACTGGCAATCGTTTTCCCGACACACCGAAAGATGTAGAAGAACGAAAATCGGCAATCTGGAAAGTCCATAAGACGTACATCGCCACGAGTCAGTCCGCGCATCCTACCCTATCAGATGAACAGCTACTCACTAAGGCGCGTAAAGCAAAAAATGGCGAGAAGTTTCATCGCCTATATGATGAGGGCAATCTCGCAGAATACGGTGACGATCATTCCGCAGCCGACCTCGCTCTCTGCGGAAAACTAAACTTCTGGACCGGTCCGGATCATGTCCGCATTGACCGCATATTTCGGGCGTCCGCACTCATGCGCGACAAGTGGGATGAGCGTCATGCATCTGACGGGTCAACTTATGGACAGATAACAATCGGGAAGGCGCTCTCGACGCAGCCTGACTTTGGGGCAACAAAACCAACGTCGGCATCGCCGAATTGCGCGTTCGACGGACAAGCGCCGCCAAAAGAGTACCTCCGGTGCACTGATGCCGCCGCAGCACTGTGGTTCATAAAGTTCAATGGTGATCGCGTTCGTTACGTTGTTCAAGAGCGCCGATATTATATTTTCGATGGTAAGCGTTGGGCCCGGGATGATGATGAAGCTATCTACCGCTTAGCAAAGAAGTTAAGCATCGATCTTTATAGCGTCGCGACACAGCTTAAAGATGAGGATGAGGCTCGATCAAAAGTTGCTTGGATCGCAGTGCGCTTAGAGTCGGCTCAAAACTTAAAGAAAATGCTCGAAAGTGCTCGTAAGGACCTGACGATTGCGCCAAATATGTTTGATCCCGATCATTTTGCGCTTAACTGCCTAAATGGTACCGTCGATCTGCGCACCGGAGCGCTTAGGGAACACTCTGCTGAAGATCTCATTAGCAAGATCGTCCCGGTTGAGTACGATCCTCACGCAACTGCTGATCGCTGGCAACGCTTTCTGCATGAAGTATTTTCCGACGATACGGAGCTATTGGACTGCGTACGCCGCGCCGCTGGATATTGCGCCACCGGTGATACGCGCGAACAAGTTATCTTTTTTCTGACCGGAACCGGAGCCAATGGCAAGACAACCTTCCTTGAAACACTAGCGGATGTTCTTGGTGATTATTCGGCCAGAACTGCAACCGAAACTATTCTAGCCAAACGCTCCGGTGCCGTACCGAATGCTTTGGCAGCACTTCTTGGTGTTCGGCTTGCGCGGGCAAGCGAAACAACACGAGGCAGATGTCTTGATGAGGCCGCGGTTAAGGATATGACTGGTGGGGATACGGTTCCGGCGCGGTTTCTCTTTAAGGAGTGGTTCAGTTTCATACCACAATTTAAGATTATGCTCGCATGCAATCATTTGCCGAAGATAGACGGTAGCGATAAGGCTCTGCAGCGCCGCTTGAGGGTTATCCCATTTCACGTCACGTTCGGCGCGGAACGGCTTGATAAATACCTACGCGAGCACTTGCGGGATGAACTTTCAGGTATTTTGGCGTGGATTGTTCGAGGTGCGGTTGAGTGGCAGAAGGACGGCCTTGGTACTGCAACAGCCATGGAATCGGCGACGGAATCATACATCACGGCGAATGATCAGTTCGCCCAGTTCTTGGCTGACATGTGTGTCGTTGAGCGTGAGTTGACAATTAGTGCGAAAAGACTGCGTGCTGCTTTCACCGATTGGTGTGAAGATAATGGCCTCGAAGTTCCGAAGCAATCGGAGGTGACGGAGAGCATCAAAACACACGGGGTTGTGAAGGTTAGAAACAGTAAAGGGTTCCGTTTGCATGGGCTGGCGCTACTAGCAGATCACGGGGAGGATGCAAAGAGCGGTACGAAGCTGTTCTAGAAAGACCATCTCCAGGTCGTCAGTGTAGTGGTGTAGTCGAGTGTAGGCATTTTCAGCAAATTGCTATGATTAACATCATCATCCGAGACTTCTTGAAAGACCCTACATGGGCTACATGCCTACACCATCCCCCTTATCCCCGTCTCTCGACCCCCTCATCCTCTGTGATCTGAAACTCGACGATACGAAGGCAGCAGGCAGAGGAAGTAACGCACACCCATACACCTCACAACCTCCCTGGACTTGGTATCTTCTTATGCGTTATGCACGGCAATACAGGAAGGTTAGCAAGGTTCATCGGTGTGTCGTTGAAAACTGCCGGAATCATCCGGCGTCGACTCGAATAGGACGGTCATATGGGGAATCCCGGTTAAGATGTATTTTTAGCATTCATCCGGCGAATCCGGGCTAAACTCGAAACCCACGTGGTCTCAGCCGTACTGAAAATTTCCGCCGTCAGGGCCAAGCACCGCAGCCCATCCGTCGCTAGGACTCGTATCTTCGCGACGATCGCGCAGCGAGACGGTGCGTGGACCAAGGGCTTGCCCGTCGTCTATCCTTCACGAAACCTTCACCTCAAGCGTACTACAGATGGTCGTATATGAACGATTTGCGCGCGGCAAAGCCGAGGAAGACGCGCGCTCTGTTCTGGCCCTCGATTCAAATGCACGTTTGACGGAAAGGTATCATGCGATGGAATCCCAGCAGTATCAACGATTGAATCCTCTGGCATTGGCCGTTGCAGCTGCAGTCGCAGCAATCGTCGTTTCTCTACTCTTCGGTTTGCCGGCGATGGGTTTTGGCGGCATGATGGGCGGTCGCTACGGCGGGCCGGGATGGATGATGGGCGGCTTTGGCAATGGATTCTTCCTCGGCTTCGGTATCATGTGGCTCGTCGGCGTGTTGGTCGCCGCACTCGCGGGCGCGACCGTCGCTTGGGTGTACAACGCCGTGCACACAACTCGGAGTATTTGAAGCCGCGGGAAGCGGACGCGCGTACGAATCGCAACTTCCCACCTCGCGCTAACGAGTAACGCAACGCAATTTCAAGAGGGACATCGGAATGAACATGAGACGTACGGCTCCATCGATCTTCGCAGGCGTTGCGCTTTGCCTGGGGCTTGCCATGCCCGTCGCAGCGCAGCCCGCGCCGGGATCTTCCGGCGCACCGAACTACCCAGCGTGGACCGGCAACGCATATCCCCTCGCTCAGCATCTCCAGGTCATGCTGCTGAATTCCGATCAGACGGCGCTTTCCATGGCGCAGACCGCGCAGCAGAGCGCAACGAGTGCTGCAATAAAGCAGCTCGCTGCCGACGTAGCGAGCGAACGCACGCGAGATATTGCGACGCTCCGTTCGGCGTACAGCAAGCGCTACGGACAAACGCCGCCGGCGCGGCCTGCCCCGCAGCGCGGATACGGCCCGTACGGGCCCGGAATGATGGGCGGCTACGGATTGGGGAGCGGCTATGGCCCGGGCATGATGAGAAGTGGCCCCGGATAATCGGACAGCCGGCTAAGTGATGACTCTGCTCAACTGAGGGCGAAAAGCCCTTGAGATAGGAGCTGTCATGGCACGACGACCGCGCCGGAACCACTCGGCGGCCTTCAAAGCGAAGGTTGCCGTCGCCGCGATCAAAGGCGACAAGACCCTGGTCGAAGTTGCTGAGCGATTTGATGTTCATCCCAATCAGATCACGCAGTGGAAATCGCAACTGCTTGAGCGGGCAGCCGGCATTTTCGAGACCGCCGGCCACGAAAAGACGTCGTTAGCCGGCGGCGTCGGCGCTGGGAGTCTCCGGCATTTCGATTCCCGGCGAGTTCCCATAGGTCATTCGGTATATCACCGTAGACATGCAGTTCCCGCGTGATCGCGATAACGCCCGGAATGATATAAATTAACCGGGATTCCCCATATGGCAAGCGTATTCGATCCGAAGTCGACGCTCCCCGTGGTCTCAGGAGGTCGTCGGCGGCCTGAACTGGAGCAGTGGCGGGTAATCGGCGCTATGATATATTTTCAGCATTCATCCGGCGAATCCGGGCTAAGCCTGCATTCACCCGATGAATTCCGCGAAACACATCTTAACCCGCATTCGCCGGATGAGTTTGTGCTTAAAAGCTCGGACCTACGGGAAATACCATTCTAAGACTTTGCATCGTAAACGGGGGTATTATGAAAGAGAGAGGCCTGACGATTCCTGAAATCGGATTGATTGCCGGCACTCGCGTTGTCTTCGGCATAGGTTTGGGTCTCCTGATCGCCGGTAAGCTTAACCACGATACGCGCAAGGGTGCCGGCTGGGCGCTGGTGGCAATCGGCGCGTTGAGTACGATCCCAATCGTCATCGATGTGCTCGCGAAGCCACGCCTTGCAGAACAAACCGGAAAATAATCTCATCACGAGAGAAAGGGCCGGCCGTATGTCGAATGACGCATCGAACCAGAACGCTGAAAATCAGTCAGCCGCAACGCCGCTTTCCACACTCATCTGGGCCGCCGTATCAGGCGATATGGCGACCGTTGAGACTCAGCTCGCGGACGACGTTGAATGGGACATAATGCCCTACGACCATAAGATTACGGGCAAGCAAGAGGTCATATCATGGATGAGAGCCGGATCGACATCCGAGAAAAAGCCTGAAGTAATAAATGATGTGCTGGCCGACAAATGGGGTGTCTTCGAATATTGGAACGTCGGCACGGCCACTCGAGAATTGATCGAATTCGGTAAGAAGCGGGGCTGGCCGTTTCCGAAAGACCCAAATGATCTGATCGGACAGAAATACCGAGTCGCTCAGTGTTTCGTGTATCATCTGGACAATGATGGCCGCATTGATCTGATGAGGCAGTATCTCGATGCCGGCAGCGTATGGGCGCAGTTCAAATGATCGATTCCCGTTTAGCCGGGATTCTCCATATGACCGTCCTATTCGAGTCGCCACCGGAGGATTCCGGCGGTTTTGGCGTGCGTTGGCGGCCGTCTTGGTTGCCTCGGCACGAAATGGGCCAGCTTTGCTCCTCTGGCCGCCCCAAAACCCTGCTGCATACTCATAAGGACGCACCACTCCCGACGTTGTGCCGCCCCTTCGAAATTATCTGAGCCACGCAGCGCCCCAGGCGCGAGATATGAATAAACGGTCGTGGGAAGACCCGCGAGGGTCTCCCACCACCGACTACTTCTGCTGCTTCGCCCGTCGGCTGAGTAACCGATAAACACAAATGCCCGTACCTAACGGAATTAAGAGCGGTACGAGGGCTGGTAAAATTATGGCCGCAAACCAACCGAACACCGCGGCCATCAGCGCAATGAGACCGAATGCTGTCCATCCCATCAACGCAAGGCCGATGAGCGTTCCGGCACCACGGCCAAAGGTCTTGGAACCCCACCGCGTGATCAAGAAGACCACTACGCAAATGATGCAATTGCTATCGCCTCCATCGGCTACAACGGTGACCAGGCGAGTAACGGGCGGACGTGGTTTAGAATATAGGCGTACCAGACGTGGTGCGCCACAACATGAAAGTTAAGCAGCAGCAGCGCCGCCACGAACTTCAGGTGTGAAAAGAACAGCCCGGCCTTGAAGCATGCTGAACCAATGGGGCGGACCGCCGCAAGAGTGTCTCAGGCGGCCGTCGGCACCCGTTAAAAAAACATCGAAATTGTGCGTGATAGGACGTAATGCACCAGCAAAATATCACGGCGCAGAATACGGAATCCGTTATCGACAACTCGTAAACGGTCCGTTCGCCGCCCGGTGAACTGCGTTTCGTTTCGCTCGTCGCGGACTTGGACGACAAGGAAGCTCGAGCGCGCTACCAAGAACGGCGGTTCGCTCGAGAGCACGTGCACGTCGGTAACGAGACGTTGCGAGGCGGCCGGTGGTGATTCCACAAGAGCCATCCCGGTCTCCAGCCGCGCAACGCGGGTGTCCAGCGAAGTCTTGTCATCGTTATATAGGTAGAACGGCGGATTTGGGTTACTCGACGGCGGCCCTAGCCGCGTCTCCCGCATCGGCATCACGTAACGTATTTCGTCGTCGCACAAGTCGAGCCAATCGCGCAAACGATTCTCGTCGAGAAGCATCGTCTCATAGGCGTAGAACGCCGCGACGCGCTCACGTAGCGAAACGCCGCTATCAATCAACGTCGGCTCTCATCCATGACCGAGTCCCAATATTCATAGAACGAGCGGTGGTAACGCTCGCTAACGGCCTCCATCACGGTACCGGGAAGGCCGGGGATGAGGCTGGCCTCACCTTTTGCACCCAAGTCGTAGTTGAATGCGAGTTTTCCAGCCCGTGCCGTGTGCAGCACGTCGTGCATGCGCTGAAAGTTGTCCATGTCGTCGGGCGCAACCAGGCCCGCTGCCGACTGCCGCTGCGTTAGCACGAATGCCATGCGCTCTTTCACTTCGGGTGGCGCGGATTTTTCGACGAACGCCCATTGCCACGCATCCGTTTCTTCCGGTCCGCGCGGCTGCCATTGCAAAAACGTTCGCGCGTAGAACGCCGCGCCGAAGCCATTCATGCTCAGGTTCGGCCAGATCGTCCCGGTGTGAAACGCGACGGCCTCGGAAGGCCGATCGCCGAGAAGACGACGACGGCGTTCGTGACGGGCGCGAACCCACGCCACCGCATCCGGAGAAATCGTCGCCGCTTGACTTAGTTCGGCTGTATTGGTTCCCGTTCCGCATGTCAATTGCACGAGCCCATGCGGAATATTCCGATCGCCCTTGCATTCGACGCTATAGAATGTGGTATCGGCGCCGCGGAGGTCGTTATTCGCCTGAATACGATCGGCTTGGCCGGCCCGGCCGAGCATCACGATGGACGCATGTGTGCTCGCGAAGTGATACATATCGCCGCCGAAGTTTTCCGAAAGCATTTTCCAGTTGCCCGGCACGACGTACCGATGACGCCCAGGCAGCACTTCGAGGCCTTCAGGGTCGTCGAAGACGAACGTCTCGAGATACCAGCGCAGATCCTCGCCGAGGTAATCGTCGAGCGAGGGACCGTCGGCGCTCCACGTTGCAAAGATCATCCCATGGTATGTCGTTACCCGCGCTGCGGAGACGAGCCCGAGTTCGTCACGCGGGAAATCAGCATCGTACGCCTTGTCGAGCAGCGGCACCGCGGCCAGCTCGCCGCCCAGCCCGTAGGTCCAGCCGTGGTAGCTGCAGCGAAACGACTTCGTGCTGCCGCTGTCGTGCAGACACACTTTATTTCCGCGATGACGGCAGCGGTTGAGATATACCCGCGGGGCGTTCGATCGGTCGCGCACCACGATCACCGGGTCGTTGCCCATGTAGTTGGTGATGAAATCGCCGGCGTTCGGAATCATCGTGTCGTGCCCGACGAACAGCCAAGCCGAACCGTAGATCGTCGCCATCTCGCGCTCGTAGATCGCCTGATCCCAGTAGATTTCGGTTCCAGGCGCGCTAAAATGTTTCATCACGTCGCTCCTTTGGCGTTCGCTCGCATCCAGGTAGGGATGTCGGAAAGATGCACGCGCATGGCACTCACCGCGCCCGGTGCATCGTGAGCAGCGATGGCTTCGACGATGACTTTGTGTTGTCTCAAACGTTCCCACGGGTCGCGCGGCATCGGCACCGAAGGACGGAAGTGAAATACTGTGGGTCGCGAACGCAAGTCTTCGAGCATGCGCTCGGCGACCCGATGATTCGAGATGCGGATGATTTGCGTATGAAGCCGCGTGTTCAGTTCACCGTAGAGACTAAGGTCCTGAACGATTGCCGTTTCCATCTCCATCACAATAGATCTGAGCGCGCGGACATCTTCTTCCGTCGCTTCCCGCGCGGCATGCTCCGCCGTCAAACATTCCAAGGCCATTCGCGTTTCCAGTAACTCGATCGCTTCGTTCTCGCTGATCCGGCGCACGCGCGCGCCGCGATTGGGGAGTCGCTCGACCAGGTGCTCTTGCGCCAGCCGTATCAGTGCCATGCGGACGGCGGCCCGCGGAAACCCTAAAGAATCAGCAAGCTCCGCTTCGATCAAGCGCTCGTTCGGCATGAACTCTCCCGACACGATCGCCCGCCGAAGATGCTGGTAGGGAGCTTCTTCAATGTGAACGGCTCGGGGAGGCATTGGGTTCGCTTCTGCGGAGTCGCTCATGTCCTTAGGTTCGACCAGCTGCGCCGGCATCCGTTGAGTGCCCCCACGTCGCAAGTGCGCCGCCGTCGACGCGGACGTCTTCGCCCGTAATGAAGCGCGCATCATCGGAAGCCAGGAAGGCTACCACATCCGCCGTATCACGCGGCTCACCGAGGCGGGCCATCGGGATGCCGTCCGCATTGGCGTGAACGAAGCCGCCCATTAGGGGGACCGTGCCGGTGCGCGTCGGTGATACCGAGCAGACGCGAATTGAATGCGGTGCCAGCTCTATGGCCATTGCTCGCGTCAGGTTGAGGATGCCGGCCTTCGCGCTGCAATAGCCGACCGCGTTCGGCCGCGCTCGATGTCCCGACGTCGACGCGATATTGATAATCGTCCCGGGCTGCTTGCTGGCGACCAGCCGCTGAGCGACGCCACGGCTGCACAGGAATGTTCCGGAGAGAATGACATCGACCGAACGGTACCAATCCTTGAGATCGACGGTGAGGAGCCCGCCCAGCCGGCTAAGGTAGAATGCATTGTTTACCAGCAGATCGACGACGCCGAACGCCGACTGCGTTCGTTCGATCATGCCGTCGACGGCATCGGGGTCGGTGACATCCCCGGGAATAGCGATGGCTTTGCCGCCTGCTCGCTCAATGTCGTTTACAAGAGCGTCAAGCCGGTCAGCATTCAGGTCATTGCAGGCGACGGCAGCACCGCGGCTCGCAAGCGTTCGAGCAATCTGTTGTCCGATATTTGGTCCCGCACCGGTGACAATCGCAACGCGTCCTGCTAGAGAGTCCATTTCCTAACCAAAACCCGGAGCGATCAGCTCGGCCGCCGGAAACGTTCGATCGATCACGCCGTACCGCGCGGCTGCATCGATGAGCAACTGCACGTCGGCCGCCTTTAAGTGCTCGGGGAAGAACGTTCGGAAGGCAATTGGTGTCGGCGGCGATTTGGAGTACGATTGAAGCACAGTTCCCGCAGCCGTCGGATTCTTGTTCGCCCATTTCGACGCATCAGTCATGGCATCGGCGAAGCGATGGGCGACGTCTCGGTGCGTGTTCGCATAGTCCGCAGTACAGAACCAGGCACCTTCAAGAAATTCAGGCGCAATTGCGTCAAAGTGCCGGGCGATGATGCGCGTGTCATTGTCAGAGAGCGCGTGGCTCAGGGCGGGTTCAAGAATTGACGCGGCATCGATGCGCCCGGCAGCCAACGCCGCCCCCATGGCCGACATTGGAATCTCCGCAACATGCACAGTATTGATGTCGAGGCCGTTCTTTGTCGCCCAAGACGCTACAGCGATGTACGCGAGGTTCTTCAGCGAGTCAACGGCAATCGTTTTGCCGCTGAGATCTTTGGCGGTCGTAATTGGAGAGTTCTTCTGCACGATGATCGCCGCACTTGGCGTTTTTGCCGAATACGATCCGGCCGGTGCGATCAGAACGAGCGGAATCCCGTGCAAGTGCGCTTGCGCAATCGCGACGAAGTTCCCAGCACCGATATCGAGTGAAGCCGACGCGATTGCCGGATAGATCGCACCGCCGCTGCTCGCGATTTGCAAGTCGACGTCAAGATTCCGATTTTTGAAGAAACTTTCGTCCTGCGCATAAAACGCTTGCGCCGCAACGTCGATCGGGATCATCCCGACGCGGATCTGGCCGCGGTCTTGCGCACGGGCACTGATGGGTAGCGCGCTCGCCGCTAAGGCTGCGATTGAGAGGAAGGATTGCCTACGTGAGACCATGTTCGCCTCCTTACGGTTTGAGCGGGATAGAACCGAGGCGGCTGAGCGGAAGCCAGTCTTTTGTCTTCGGATCCCATGCGACCATCACGACGTTGGCATCGGATAGGCCGTGCTGATCGCCACTCGAGAAGTCGTAGATGCCGTCGATGCCTGCGAAGCGGCGCAGACCGAGGATGTAATCTCGTAGTTGCTCGGCTGTCGCTTGCGGCCCGATCTGCCGCAAGCCGGCGAGGATGATGGCGGCGGCATCCCAAGCATAGCCCGTTCCGGGCGACAGTTTGCTTCCGGCAGCGCGATATGCCGTAAGCAGGTCGTTGACCGGCCGTTGCAATGGCGTCTTCGAGAGAGTTCCCGACGCCATAAACGGGAAGCCCGGCAGCGGCATATTGGTCGGGAGATAGGATTCGAACTGCAGCATCGTATCGGGATTCGTGTTGGCGCCGTTCGCCGTAAGAGGAAGATCGACGCCGGCGTCGCGTAGGGCCCGCAACACGGTGCCGAAGGTCGGTCCAGCGATCCACGCGACGATCGCTTGAGCGTCGGAATTCTTGATGTGCGCGGCAATCGCCGCCGCGCTGATGTCGCTGGGGTTGATGTGCTCGTACGTGGAGATGCTCAGGTCGCGATTCTCGGGCAACGCTAACACTTCGCGCGTCGCGGCGTCGTTGGTTTGACCGCTCGCGTCCGTTGACGAAATAATGGCGAGCCGACGATAGCCCTTCAAGCGCAGATAGCGAATCATTCCGCGATCGAATTGTGATAGCGCCATCGCTGCTGCGAACACGTAGCCGTTACGCGGCGGGAGAGAACCCGGGGTGAAGCAATAGACGAGTGGCCCGTTTGTCGCCGCGAGGGGAATCAACGCGTTGCAGGTTTGCGTCGGCGAGGGACCGATCACGACCGGCGCGTGCGCAGCGACCATACCCGAGAGCAATTGGACCGCGTTGGCCGGTTGCGATCCGTCGTCGTGAATATCGAAATGAATTGGGCGGCCCCGCAGGCCACCATGCTGGTTCGCGAAGCCCTCGAAGATCCGCAATGCTTCTGCGTATTGCTGACCGCTGTTAGCGGCCGGCCCGGTAAGCGTCAGGATCGCCGGAATGACGTACGGGTCGGGAGCGGCTTGAACGGGACCAGCAAGAAGCGCAAGCACGGCCACGACGGCGAGGATCGATCGTTGCACCATGGCGACCGCTTCTCGCGCGGGATTCAAAGATTCCTACAAATTGTTGAAAATCTTGAGAACAATAATTGACACGCGCCAAGAATTGCGCTAGAAGTGTCCTAGACTGGATGCGGATATGGGACAAGTAACCCTGGGAATGGCCTCGTCACACGCCTTCACGCTCATGGATCCGGGCACGTGGGACACATTCAGGCTCCAGAATCGGCAGAGCTACGAACGGCGCTACGGGCAGTTGCCCGTCGAGCACGCTGCAGAAATTGCGGGCGAGACCGACGAGCTCGTTCGGGCCCGATACGAGCGCATCGACGGCGCGCTGGCCCAATTGCGCTCCACCTTAGAACGTCAAAGACCCGATGCGATCATCATCGTCGCAGACGATCAAGATGAAAACTTCACGAATACAATTCCTCAGTTCGGCATATACCTCGGCGAAGAGTTCCGGATAGATCGGTCCGATAGCGCGCCGCGGGTCCTCGGCCATCCCGTTCTTGCAAACGCGATTCTCGAATCTTGCGTACGCAGCGACATCGACCTTACCGCCGTCTATGCCTTTCCCGACGATCATCTCCGCGCGCACGCGGTCGGTCCGGTTCTGCGTGTAATCGACCCGGGCGCCCGCATTCCGGTCGTTCCGATCTTCGTTAACGCCATTCATGAGCCCGCACCGTCTCCCGCTCGCTGTTTTCACGTTGGCCAAGTTATCCGCTCAGCCGTGGAAGCGTGTGCCGGCGTCGGATCGGTCTGCATCTACGCAAGTGGAGGCCTCTCGCACTTTACGGCCGGCTATCCATGGCGCCGTTATCACGGGGATATGACCCACGGTGCGATCGACGAAGACTTCGATCGCCAGCTGATTTCAGCCATGTTGGAGAACCATGGCGCCGACCTAGCCCGTCTCACCAGCGACGATCTTCTTCGGCACGGCGAGATTGAATTCCGAACCTGGCTCGTGGCGCTCGGCGCGCTACGCGACGCGACGCCTGATTTTATCGAATATCAGCCATTTTACCGTGGTTTGATGGGAATGTGCGTCGGCGCCTGGACCGCGCCTTCGCCGGACTAGACACAAAATTGTGCGACGGGTCCTCAATTGGCTCGGGAAATATCCACCTTCGTGATCGTTGCTGAAGGTCATGACCACTGATTAGGGCCTTTAAAGCGACGGGAGACTGGTCACAAATCTGGTCACCCCGGCGGCGACGAGGACTGCCGGCGCGTGCCTGACCGTGCCAGTCCGGCTGCCCCCTCAGCACCGATTGCCTCAGGCTGCCCCACCGGGACGCCCAAATCACGCTTTCGAATCCCGTTGGGGCTAAATTTAAACAGGCGAAAAAGCTCGTAACCTCGTGACTTTTTCGTTTTCGTTTCGCGAAAATGGTCACAGTTTTGGTCACAGACCCGACTAGCGCGGCTGGACCGTCGCCGCGGACCGGCACTGAAACCAAATCTGGTCCGTGCTTCCTACAAATGACGCTTAAAACGAATTACGTGTCGAATTCTGGTGCGCCAAAAAACATCGACACGCTCATGATGCAGCAGATTCTTAGCCCCCCTCAGTGGTCAATTCCAAACGGCCGTTTCCAGTTCCGCAATGACCTGGCCCACGACCTCGAGCGCACTCACGGCATCGGCAAGTACGTCAACTTCTACAACAGCGATCGACCGCACTCGACACTCGACGGCAGCACGCCCGACCAGGTATACTTCAATTCACCGCGAGCTCAAATCGCGGCATAGCCCGCAGCGTCATTCACTTAAGAAACGCCGATCGCTGTCCAAGAAAACGGCGCCACCTCTCGGGACGTGGACGCGTGACGGCGATACGCCGAAAGGCAGCAATAACGGTGGTCCGCAATTCACCAAGCTGACGTTTGCGGCCGACGGGAAGCTGAGTGCGAGCTACGTGGCGGCAGGCTTGGGCGCGATCATCGGAAGCTTGCCGAGCGTGAAATCAGAAAATGACACTCATGCGACGCCGAGCGCAACGACGCTCAGCATTGCCGAAGGCAGCACTCACCGCGACTATTCGTATCGGGTGAGCGGTCCGAAACTCTACCTGTCACCGCCGGGCGGCGGTAAAGCCGCCGTTTTCACAAAAGCGCTCTTACCCGGACGTCTGCTCCGCTGAGTGGGAGGTTGGCTCGGTATCGTTCACGTGTTCGTACCCCGCCGAGACAGCCACACCCCGATTGTCGGAGCAGGCCGACCAACGCATGACGGCCGTTCTTGCCCGCGCGCGCGTCGGCCAGATGTTCGCCCGCCATTTCGCTCAAGCCGAGCGCATCATCGAGTTCGCGATATGCGAGCAGACCCGCATTCGAGGTGACAACTGATCCGCGAAACTGAACCATGACGCGGCGGTCGAAATCGAGTCGAAGAACGCCGTTTTGGGCTTCACCCGTCGGGTCCGTCACGTTTGCCTCACATGATGAGCGCGAATCACCTGTCAATTATAGCAAAACCGCTTCAACTTAGCAGTGGATCTACAAACTCATCCGGTGAATCCGGGCTAAGATGTATTTCCCGCTATTCCATCCGGCGAATGCGGGCTAAGGCGAAGATTCCCCGACTTGATCCCCTCAGCAACGCTCACTGGCCGGGGCTTATCGGGGGCTCGCAAAGAAAAATCGGCGGCGGGAAAGCGAGTAAGCATAGTCTGCTCAGTATAAAAGATCAAGATCGCTCGTAAGATCAGGAACGACTACCCAGCACGGTGCCTAGACGAACTCCAACACCGTGCGTGAGGATCACTTACGCCGTTCGCAGACCCTAAAGCAGCAATTCTGGTCATTACCATTGCGTACCGAATCGGTACCGCGATCCCCCTAACAACACAGCACATAGTAGCACGAGTACGAAGGAAACGGAGACCCGTCCTAAGCCAAAAGGTTGCACCGACGAATCGGCGCGTTCGAGCAGGGATCGACCTACACGTGTGGTGATGTCATGCATCATGAGTGATGAAAAACTCCCAGCAGAATCTGCTGCTGATAAACCGCACGGTAAGATGTACTTCCGCTACGACGCAGAGCATATCGATGAACTCGTGGATGAAATCATGATAGCGTGGCGGGCTGAGTATGATCGTGTGATCGCACTGCAGGCAAAGAAAAAACAAAACTCTGATGCGCCGGAATCCAAAGACGAGCGTTAGTCAACGCTTAGCGCGTGCACGCGTCGTCGACGTAAGCGTCCGAAACCTACACTTTGTGGTACAATTGTAACAGGTAACAATGGCAACGGTTTCTGCGTCTCAAAATCCCGTATCAGAAGTTAAGCGCGTTGTCGGATACGCGCGTGTAAGCACCGAAGAGCAAAAGCTCGGCCTACAGCTTGACGCTTTGCAACGGTACGGATGCGTGCGCGTTTACGAAGATCGGGGTGCGTCAGGATCGCTCCGCGTACGTCCAGGACTCGATCAGTGCCTTTCGGAGCTTTGCTGCGGCGATGTGCTCGTTGTTTGGCGGTTGGATCGGCTCGGCCGTAGTCTCCAGCATCTCTTAGAGATCGTTACGGACCTACAAGCGCGCGGCGTCGGCCTCGTCTCCCTAACGGAGAACATCGACACGACCTCCGCTTCCGGCCGACTGATCTTCTCGGTCTTCGGTGCGCTGGCGGAGTACGAGCGTTCGATGATCCAGGAGCGGGTTCAAGCGGGAATCGCCGCCGCAAAGGAGCGTGGCGTTGTTATGGGTCGCCGCCCAGCATTGAATCCGACGCGGCTCCGGCTCGTTAAGAAGCTGATCGCTGACGGTGAGACGCCCGCAACGGTGGCCCGGATGCTGAAGGTGGGACGCGCCACGATCTACCGCGCGCTCAAGCAATCGGCCTGACCGACACGCCCGCCGAACCGGGTGATTGGGTTTTTCCTGGAGATTGGGACTCCGGTCGACCGGAGGTGCGTTTGCCACGCGTGAGTCTGAAACCGACCCTGAGCCCCGCGCAGCGCCGCCGCGCTCTGTCGCCGACGTTGGCTGGTTTCGTAAAACTCTTGAAGATCGAGCGGATGCTGCTCGCGTCGATGCCCGAGGCTTCAAAAACTGAACCGGGGGGACAAGAACGCTTTCCAGCTAAGCTTGTCGCCTCAAAATGCCGTTACTGACCGCGGCGCAAGCGCACTCGATCGCGTAACCGAGCATTCCGAAGGCGAGCCCAGAAATGACCGCGATCAGCGCGATCGTGCCCTCGTACGGTTGTGTTGCGGCAATAGCGGCCACGAGACCGGCGACCGCTCCGATGCCCTCGAGAAGCCGGCTCACAGTCGGCGGACACGGCGTGATTTCCAAGCGCCAGGCCAACGGTACGAGTCCCAAACATCCGCCTACGGCGAAGGAGAGCGGCGCAAGGGTGGGCGGATTGCCCAGCCACGCCTGAGCGTTGGTCGCCAAGTCACCGATGCTCGAGGCGTGCACCGCGAGATGGATCGCCGTGCCGAGCAACCCGACGACGATCGCGATGCAGCACGTCAGCGCGAAGATGACGACCGTAAGTCTGTTCGCGAACGCGAGGTAGAGGAAGCCGCCGCAAATCGCCAACGCAGCAGCAACGCCTGGGACGATGGCGACGGGATCGCGTTCCATGGCGACGATCGGATGATACATCGAGATCTCGATGAAGAGCGATCCGAGGAGTGCCGTCGCCATAAGGATCAAGAATCGGCCGACCATCGGCTAGTGCGAAGCCGCAATCCGGCCGACGAATCGCGTTATTGCAGCAGTCGCCGCCGCCGAGAACGCCGGCGTCGGCGCCTTCTCGACACCGTTGAGTACATCGTAACGTGTCTCGTCGTCGTACAACTCGAA
>Ga0182030_10011944_pt1 | contig 17474 bp, 16 predicted proteins | sample 812S3MmetaG_FD_121299 | JGI IMG/M metagenome (GOLD analysis project Ga0182030, IMG submission 121299) | Permafrost microbial communities from Stordalen Mire, Sweden - 812S3M metaG (Illumina Assembly) | ecosystem: Environmental > Terrestrial > Soil > Wetlands > Permafrost | place: Sweden...
CAAGGCCAATGGGCAGGAAGCCACGCCTGAGTCGATCGCGGAGATGGTGGATTTCAGCGGGCATATGGACGAGTTCCAGTTCGTCCCCGACCCGAATGAGCACCTTCGCGTCATGGGCGACACAGCGCTACGCATCTCTGAACTGCTCTTGCCCCGCCCGTGGTACATAGCGGACTATGGCGTCCCCGCGCTTTTGACCAGCGATGAGCCGGTTGCCCTGCACTTTGGGGATGCGAGTCGCCCTCCCGGCCACGACCGGGGTATCGCATACGCCGACGAGATCTGGTTCCCCCTTGACCCGCGCAGGCTGCTCATCCTGGGCAGGCCCGACGACCAGGTGCCAGAGCAGTACCTGCACCCGCCAATCGAAACCGCGGCAACGGTAAACCGCACGATCGCGGCTGGCGCCTACGAGCACATCTACATGCATCCCGATCAGGACCACCTCAAGGGCGTACAGCTACCCAAAGCCGGCCCGATCCTCCAGGTCAGCGCGGAATTGCCATTTGACCTGAGCCGCTATAACCAGCCGGTTACCGACACCCGCACCCAGAGACGCAAGTAACATAACCGCCTCTCGGCTTTCGGGTGAGAAATCAGGGCGCGGCTGCAGCGCCGTCGCGGACTGCACTGATGAGCGCGGGGACGCAGCTGGGGGCGCTGCGCCTGTTCCAAGCGCTGCTTCCGAATGGGAGCAGGCGCTGCGGCCCTGGCGATCCCAGCGCCTGGTGAGGCACCGGAGGCTTGCCCGGTCAGGTCGGGCGGTTCGGGGATCTCGTCACTGCCGGGGCCGTTTATCAGGCCTTTACCACCCCTGGCCAGGAAGACGTACGCACTGAACCACCGCCAGGTGGTAGCGCAGAGTGACGACGGGTGATCAGGTAACGAGCGTGAACCGCCGATCTGATCGGGTTCCTGGGCGTGATCATGACGGCGACAAGGCCAACAGATCATGGTGATCGGTATGCCCCGGCGCGGTCGCCGATGCTCACATGCCGAATAGCGCGCGTCAGGCGGGTACGCTCGATTGATCGTTTACGGGACCGGTAGGGCCGCTCACGACGCATGAACGTCAAGTGATGGATCCGTATCTGGTACCCACCAGGCCCGGCTCCTCGTCGGCGTCCCGTAATAGCAGCGCGAAGCGGGTCCCTCGTCGAGGTTCCTGTCAATAGCGACAGGTGCGTTTGGCCGGGAAGGTCACGGCGAGGGGAGGTCCTTGACCGGAATTACTACCGCCGCTGACGGTACCTTGAATCGTAGGGCGGCGCACTGATCGGTCGGGACGGTAACGACCGTAGGACGCTGTATCGTGCCGGAGATTGCCACCGCGAAAACGCGGCTGGTATTGCAGTTCGCGCCTAGGCTTTTCGCCTGGTCTGAGGTTGGCGGGAGTGACACGAGAACCGGGGTCGGCTGCCCGATCTGGATCTCGGGACGGCTGACGAAGTAGGCATAATCTGCCACTCCGAGAACCGAGATGAAGCCGGCGGCGAGCAACCGGACGGTCAGCGTGCTGAAATTCCGTCGCGCTACGTCATAGTTCGCGAAATCGACCACTGTCCGGGCTGCGGCCTGCAGGCGAGCGGCGACGGACGTAAGCGTTTCGGTCGTTCGCGGTTGGTCCTCCGGGGGGACCCCGCCTGGCTGCGGCGGGCCTGGCACCGCCGGAGCGGGCGGCGCGGCCGCAGGGACGATCGCGGCGGACTCATTCCGGACCGGTTGCTTCTCCGGGCCGACCCCGCCTGGCTGCAGCGGGCCTGGCACTCCCGGAGCGGGCGGCGCCGGAGCGGGCGGAGCGGCTGCGGGGACGATCTTGGCGGACTCATTCCGAAGCGCCTCGTTCGCGTTGCCCAATCGCGTATTAAGGTCCCCCAGATCCTCCGCAACCTCGCCGAACAGTTCGTCGCTGTTCCGTTTTACCTGCTTAAGAGTGGCCGTGATCGGCCTCGGCTTGCTACCGGCGGTTGGTGGTATCTCAGCATCCCTCAGCGCAGCGACCGTGATGTATGGGGTAGTGAGGACCCGCGCGGCGGAACGGATCATAAAGCCGACAGCAGCGAGCGCCACGAGCAGTCCCAGACCGGCTTCAAAAAACTCGCCCAAACTATTAAATTTCCCTAGGCCGGTCAGTGGGACACTTGATACCAAAACGCCGCCAACCGCCGCAAGTGCGGCGACTATCCACCGGGCCGCAGCCTGGATATTGGCCGTTGCGGACGCGAACGGGCTAGTCGCCGGCTCCGCCGCAGGGAGAAGCTCATTTGACGGCAACGACATAACAGGGCCTCCCGGCGCCTACTACAACCCCAACGCGAACCGATATAGTCGCAATACTAGTGAGCGGGAGGGGTCATGTGCGGAGAACCGGCGCAGCCATGCGGCACCCGGCGGCTCGGGCCTGTCCGCCACAGACGTTACGTGGACTGGCCACCGGACTATGCGCACCGCCAACTCCTTGTCGCCGGTCAGCCGAGGGCAATTCCTGTACTCGTCGACCGTGTGCTCCTAGGTCTGCGCCGATGATCGGGCGGAAACCAAAGATCCGCTTGGCGGACGAGGTATATCCGCAGGTCGACAAGCTGAGGGACGGCAAGCGTGAGATGGTGCTTTCCCAGATCAACCAGTTGCACCGGGCCGTGGCTGCCGACCCGACACCAGACCCGCAAGGCCGTCTAAGGGTCGAAGTGCCCGAGCCCCCGCCGCCTCCGCTGCGGATCGTCTATGAGTACAACGGGCGGTCGATATTCTCGCCCGGCAAGTTTATTGTAGTCGAGTTGGAACCTTAGAGTTATTCCGGTCTCATTCCCGAACCAGGTTAGGCTCGGCTTCGACCTGACTTGCGATAATCGCGCGATCCAGGCCAGGTGAGCGGAGCCCGTCAACAGGTATGCGGAATCGGTCGGCGCGGTGTCCAGATGGATGGCAGATGACCTCTGGCCGCCGGAAACGGCACTGCAACACGCCACCTTCAATTCCCGCGCCTGGATACCCGGTTCGCGAACCATGCGTGGGGTGCTCATGGGTCACCTGTCGTTGATCCGGAGCTGACCGCGCGCCTGGCGCGGCGCTGCGGTGATGCGGGCGTCCGGCGCGTCTGCGAGGTGAGCGGACGGCCCGGCGGATCCCTGTGTCTACGCGTTACGCCCTGCGATCAACGAGTTCACCGGCGAACGGATCCGCGATATGTGCCAGGCCCCGCTCCCGTGCCGATAACTGGCTCGCGAACCTCCAGCTCCCGGGAGAGGAGTACCGGATCGTCAAACGTGCCAACGCCGCCGACCCGCAAGCTGAGCCTCCTGGCCGGGTGAACCCAGCCAGGATGAGCGTGATCACACCGCATGCCACGCCGTCCGGTCATCCAGGCACAGCGGCCGCCGTGCTGGTCTCTTCAGCGCCGGTAATCTGCGCTGGGCCACGCGGTGCACGACGCACACGGCCGTTCGGATCTGCCGAAATGAGGGTGTCCCCGTTCACATATCCATGCACCAACCGGCATGCATATTCACGATGCAGCTATCAATCGCAGTTTCCCAGGGATGCCGTGCCGCCTTGTCATTCATCCGAAAGCAGGGCAGATCGTTGATTCGAGGGAGCGCAAGTCTTGATCAACCAATAGGTAACAATACGCAGATTGCTCAATTCAGGGCTATTTCGGGACGTTTCATAAGCCGTTTGAGGCCGGATCATTGTCGGGTCTCAATGGGCTCGTTCGGCTGTTGCAGTCACTGCGCGGAACTCCGAGTGGCGTAGGCTCATCAAGATCACCGTTCGGGCAACTAGGCATGGGAAAGGTCATGATAGGGCATCTGCTCAGCAAGGTCGTCTTCGACTCTATCGGGGCCATGCGATGAAGCAAACTCCAGTAGATCAGTCTGTAGCTGGCAAGGCCTTCAAGTCGAAGGCGACGTTCTCAGACATGGCTAGGAGTCCCCTCCGCCCGTGTTGCGGAACAGCACTGGCCGCCCGGGCGCGGCAATCGGTAAAAAGACCCGCAAACGAGAATCCCACGGCGTACCATCTTCGGGTACACGATATGATCGGATTGTATAACAATGAGATACCGTGTGACAACTCAGCGTAACGGACTCTCGGTCATCACCTTGGCCGTGGGGGCTGCGGCGACTGCCGGCTCAGCCGTCATCGCCTATTTTTATGCTGAGTCAGTAGCCGTTCTCAGTGTGCTGCTCATTGCACTTATGGGACTCACTCTCACGCTCATCCTTGATCAACGTGTTAAACTGAGTGAAATTGAACGCTCTTTGACTACGGCAAATGCGGACGCTTCGGTAGCGGCCGAGATCGCACGTCTATCAAAAATTGACGATGCCTTTAGTGGTAAATATGCCGAACTTAAGAGTGAAATGGCTGATTTGGCAAGAGGTACCTATCAAATCCGTACCCTGACTGGTCTCTATCAAGACGATATCAGATCGATTGGGCGACTCCGATCTGGTGAGACGCTGCTTTCCACATGCCCCGTAACACCAACGTCTGAAGTGGAGGCGGTTCGACAGATCACGAGCCCAGCATACCGAGAGTCGATGCGCGCTCACACGGAAGCGCTAAACCGTGGCGTTAAGGTCACGCGAATCTACCTCATTCGAGATATGGCTCTCTTTCTGCACGCTCCAATCATTCAACACTTGACTGAACTTAAAGCAGCTCAAATGGACGTCCGGGTTATCCTTCGGGACCAAGTTATCCTCGATGGTCAATTTGATTTTCTCGTATTCGGCACCAGTAAAGTCTCGGTCGGAGTAGCCGAGCCTGGCGCCGGTACAGTCAGCGGCGCTATTGTTTATACTGATGAAACCGCTATCCGGCGTTATATAGCCGAATATGAAAAGCTGCGGGTTATGTCTACAGAACCGTCGGTACTTCTCAGTTTGCACAGAGAGCAAGAATTTCAGAAATGACCACCATCAATACACTTCCCGGCTTGTATGGCATATACAAATTCCATGATCTCTCCGCCGCTCTTGACCGCGTGCGCGTTCTCGAGCTGGGCACGAAGGGCTTCTGGGCGCTATCCCATTCGCCGACAGAGACGTCACTTATATGCATTGAAGGCAAGGTAGAAACCCAGTACGCCGACCGACAAGAGAGCTGGATCGGCATGTACTTCGATGGGCAGCTCGATTTCGCATTGGTTGGTGTTCTCTCAAGGCTCACAAGCGTTCTAGCCAACGCTGGCTTGGGTGTACTCGCGATTTCAACGTTCGATACCGATTACGTTTTTGTTCCGTCGTCAAAGTTTAGTTTGGCCAGTCAGGCTATAGAAGCCAATGGTTACACCTTGGTAAGCGATTAGCGCGGACGATGCGTAAGAGTTCATGATGAGATTGTCGACCTCCTTCTCCGGCCGCATAATAGAACGAGGAAAACCTGGCTTCGACGAAGCCCGAGGCATGTTCAACTCATCGATCGACTGCTATCCAACTGCAGTGCTCTACTGCCGGTCGGAAACCGACGTGCAACTTGCTCTTCAAGCGGCCCGAAACATCGGCCGACAGGTGGCTGTGCGCTCAACCGGCCATAGCGTGTCAGGGAGGTCCATAGCCGATGACGTGATTGTCATTGACCTAAGCGAGATGCGGGATGTCATTCCACTGAATGATGGGATCTTTGCCTGCCAGGGCGGAACAACGTGGGCAAAGTTCGACGCCGCCACGAGCCGACGTGGTTGGGCGGTCACTGGTGGCACGGTATCCTCAACGGGCGTTGGCGGGTTGACGCTCGGCGGTGGCATCGGCTGGCTCCTGCCATCCGCCGGGCTCGCTTGTGACTCCCTAATCGGTGCCTGCGTGGTCATGGCCGATGGCGAGAAACGGTATGTGAGCGACGCCGACGACCCAGAGTTCATGCGGTGCCTGAGAGGTCTAGGGCACGGGCTCGCCGTCCTAACTCAACTTCATTTCGCTGCGAGACCGTTGCTGGCATTGGTCGCTGGGTCCCTGACGGTCGATCTGAACAGGCTGTCGGATATGCTTGTTGATCAACTTTGTAGGTTGATGACGAATCCGCCCCAATCACTCATGCTGAGCCCATCGTTCATATATCGAGAATCGCGGCCTGTCATGTCAATCGACCTCGCCATGCACGATCCTAGCCCATCGGATCTTGACCAAGTGAATCAGCTTGCCCGCCATCGTGCAGTATTGAAAAATACCGTGGGAACTCGCAGCTATGAATTGCTGCAGTCCATGCTAGATAATCCAGCCAGAGCAGGTCTCCGAGCTCGATGGATACCGCGCTATCTGAATTTTATAGAACCGGGCATAATTCTACAGCTCATTGAAATATTCCGGGATGCGCCATCGCGCGAGAATATCATTTTTCTCGAGCATTACCACGGTGTCTATGGGGCTCCGCTGCGTCCTTCCGCCTTTCCAAGTCGCGATGCACGGTTTTCCCTTCTCGCCATAGCGAATTGGTCTAATGCGGCGGATGACTCCGCGAACCACCAATGGTTGCTGGAGATCGATCGTAAGATCAATAGATGGGCATCGCCGCGGGAACCGTACCTTAATTACGTAAGCAGATTTTCGTCGCGCGGCCTACAAGACTGGTTGCCGACACATCTTAACGTCAAGAGACGCGTGGATCCGGATGGACTATTCGTCAATGCTCTGTCGCCGAATGTTGAAAATTAGGAGGGCCGAGCCAATAGGCCCGAAGATGAGGAGTCGCATTGATTGAAAATGCTGTCGAACTAACCGAACGGTCTACCTTGACTGAATGGGAACGGGTTGGGCTGCAACAAGTATGGAACCTCGCGGATGGCCATTCACACTTCTCGTTGGATGTGTCCGCTGAGTCAGCTATCGCGGGTATGACACGAACGTTTCGCTCCATTGATCCTCGATCCCAAGATGCTTACGAAGCACGCTTTATTGAAGCGTTCTTTGATATCTCTGGACAGTCAGTTCCAGCATTGAGGCCGTTCCTTCATTACTCTTGCTCTAGTACGATTGATCTGGCGGCCAAGTCGCTTAAAGCGAGTGGCATAAATAAGGTTGGCGTGCTCACTCCGACATTCGATAATATAGCGCAGCTTACTCAGCGTGCCGGACTTCAACTGCGGCCGATTCCAGAGTCAGAACTCTGTCCAGTGGATTCAGATTGTCCAAGCTGGCTTTACGACTGCGACGCACTGTTTCTCGTCCTGCCCAATAATCCGACTGGGTGGGATCCCGCGCAGCAGCGCATCGAAAACCTCCTCGGCTGGCTTGCGGTTCATCGGAAGCCGGTCGTGATGGACTTTAGCTTCCGGTTCTACTCAGCGCTTTGTTCTTGGGATCAATACGCATTTGTAAGCAAAGTGCCCAATCTGGAATGGATTTTTATCGAGGATACTGGAAAGACCTGGCCGCTGGCTGAAATGAAGGTTGGTGTCGCCTCGACATCTGCTCGCTTTCATCGGATTATGTCCGATGTCACCGGCGAACTGCTGCTCAACGTTTCGCCGTTTGTCCTCGAAATGTTGACCCATACAATCCGATCAAATTCTGGTTCAAATCAGACCGCGGAGATTGTAGAACGATTGCAGGCCCGAAGAGTTGTGGCTGAGAATCGGCGTCGGCTACGTTCGTGCATCGCGCCCCTAGCGATTGAACTGCTATCTCCCATGTCAACTATCAGCGTCGAGTGGCTCCGGTTTACTGATAGGCCAGGGATCGACGCTATTACCGATCTTCTAGCCAATGGACTCGCGGTCCTACCTGGGGCCCCGTTTTTCTGGAACGATCGATCGCTCGGTTCCCAGAATTTCCGAGTTGCTCTGGCGCGCGACGCGGCCTACTTTGGCGAGGCATTGCGTGTACTGGGTCGATATATGCAATAAGCCTGAGCTCGATTGTCGCCTCACACATCGATATATCGGTTACGGAGGAGCGTCGGCTTAATTATCTTGTTGACGTCCCGCAATCCCAGTTTCAGATCCGACGAGTGCTCGTCGAGCCTGCTTAGCTATGCATCGACACCTGCCCAGAGAACGCGCGCATCTGCCGCGGATCGCGCGGGTCTGGGTTGCCGCGTCTTCGCGGAGACATCTGCTCCGAGTCGCCGCGCCGACTGTCGACGCCGAGGCGACCTACAGCGACGGTCGCGGTACAAGCAGGTCGTAGAGCCTTGAGTCCAGGAACTCATGGTCGTCTGGCCAGATGCTGACACTGTTAGCAGCCTCGCTCCGTCTGGTCCTGTGCGTGATGGTACGGGAGGCCCATGCAGCGACCTGTCTCAATCGGCTGGTGGCTATACACAGTGCGATCACGCACGATAGTCTGCCGGAAAATCGTCATGGAGCCGCCTGAGCCGGGTCCATTGTCCAAAATAATCGGTGTCATGCCATCGTCGGCTAATAGGTGGAGCAGACCGAGCTAAAGGCTTGCCGAAGAAGCGTAGCTATTCAGCCTGAGTGCCCTGGAGTGCGTGACCGGGCATAGATGGCTGGCTGGGGCTGCGGGTTGGCCTGGTTTCCGGTCTTTTGCGAGCCGGCTCGGCGTGTCTTGCTAGTCACGGATCGCCGGCTCTGATGGACTGCGGCTTGTGTCCGATACGCCGCCTGCGCCGCCGTCTGACGCGGCCGGGTTGCTGCGTGAGCGGATCGCGGAGCTGGAGGCGCGGAACGAGCGGCTGCGGCAGGCTGCGGCGGATCGTGATGAGCTGGCCGCGGCGCGGCTGGCGTCCGAGCGTGCGCGGGCGGACTCGCTGGCCGTGCAGGTAGCCGCGCTGGCGGCGCAGGTGGAGGAATTGCGGCGGCTGCTGGGCAAGGACTCCTCGACGTCATCGAAGCCGCCGTCCTCGGACAGCCTGTACGAGAAGAAGCCGAAGGACAGGTCGCTGCGCGGCCGGTCCGGCCGCAAGCCCGGCAAGCAGCCTGGCGCGGAGTCCGCCACGCTGAAGCAGACGGATAACCCGGATTACACGGTGGAGTGCGGGCCGGCCGCGTGCGGCTGCTGCGGGCACGGCCTGGCAGATGTCCCGGCCGCGTGGCTGCAGAAACGGCAGGTCTTCGAGGCTGCGCCGCCCCCGCCGCCGGTGGTGACCGAGTATCAGGTCCTGGCGAAGCAGTGCCCAGGATGCGGAGAGACGAGCATCGGGCTGGCGCCGGCCGGGGTGACCGGGCGGGTGCAGTACGGGCCGCGGGTCCACGCCAGCACGGCGCTGGCGGTCTGCGCGAACTACCTGCCGGTCGCCCGCGCCGCGAAGCTGGTCGCCGCGCTGACCGGGGTGAGTGTCTCGGCCGGGTTCACCGCCGGGATCCGCGGCAAGGCCGCGGCCCGGCTCGGCCCGTTCATGGACCGGGTCCGGGTCCTGCTGCGCTCGGCCGGGGTGCTGTACGCCGATGAGACTCCCGCCCGGGCCGCAGGGCACCTGCACTACGTCCACGTGGCCTGCACCGGGTTCCTCACTGCGATGCACACCGGCGACCGGACGAAGGAGGCCATCGACGCCGGCGGCGTCCTGCCCGGCTACGCCGGCACCGTCGTCCGTGACGGCTACAAGGGATATGAGCACCTCACCGACGCGCTGCACGCCTGGTGCGGCGCGCACGGGCTCCGGGACCTGGCCGGGCTGCACCGCTTCGACCCCGGCGGGCAGCTCTGGGCCCGCGCCATGGCCGACCTGCTCATCGACGCGAACGCCGCCGCGACCGCCGCCCGCAGCAGCGGCCAGGCCCGCCTGGACGACACCCAGCTGGCCGCGATCCGGGCCCGGTACCGCGGCGCGGTCGCCAAGGGCCTCACCGATAACCAGGCCAGGCGCACCCAGATCGGCATGGACGGGCTGCGGCTGGCCCGCCGGTTCCGGGACCACGAGGACATGATCCTGCGGTTCACCACCGACCTGGCCGTCGGGTTCACTTCCAATCAGGCCGAACGCGACGTACGCCCGGTCAAGGTGCAGATGCGCACCTCCGGCGGCTGCTGGCGCACCCTGGCCGGCCTGGCCGACTTCGCCATCGTCCAGTCCTACTTGTCCACCGCCGGCAAATGGGGCATCGACGCCCTCGACGCCCTCACCCAGCTCTTCAACGGCCAGCCCTGGCTGCCGCCCGCAACCGCGCCCCCGTAACCACCGCGGGCACGCGCGTCATCCCGCTGCTCACCAGAATCCGGCAATACGCACGCCGCCACGCGATGAGCAGGAACCCACATCCCGGCTCCCGAAGCCAGCAGCGCTTCAGGCATGCCGTCACTCAGGCTGAATAGCTACGAAGAAGCCGACATACCTTATCACGACCGAGCAGGGTGATCTACCTGATGTCAATAGTCGTTCAGAGTAAAGGCATGACATCACCGGATACGACAGGCTCTGACGATTCCTGGCACTGCGATCGCGGATCCGCTCCTGTTAGTGACATGCGGCCTTCGCGCCCTGCGGCGATGGAGATAGTTGCTGAAACAGCCGGCGAGGGCGGGTCGAGAGCATGAATGCTCCGTTTCGCCGGTGGGCTAAGAACCGGTGGGACTCAGAGTCTGACCGGCGCGCCCGAACCGAGTACATGGCCGACAGGGATCAAGAGCATAGTAAGGCTTTCCTACTAGCTACTGCATTGGACCATTCGTGGCGTTGGTATGACCTGCGCATTAATTCTGGATTGCAGATACTTAACTTTTATCTGTTGGCCATGACAGTGCTTACTGCCGCTTACGTTTCAGCCTTCACTTCCAGAAATCATGTAATATCAGTTGCGGTGGCCTTGGCCGGAGCGGCGGTCAGCGCCTCTTCCTATATGGCCGGCGTACGCCAAGACCATGTGGCCCGGATGGCCCTGCCTTCTATCGAAGAAGCCGAGAACCGCCTGGCAGTTGCACTGGACATCGATTCACTTCGACTAGCTGAACAATATCGAGTCCAACGAAGACTATCAGCATATGCTATCAGAGTAATCGCATATTTTGTATACCCAGCGATCATTGTCGTTTGCGTCGTGGCTGGGATTTATGCCGCGTTTAGCAAGTAGATCTATTACATTGCGAAGTTCACCACCGGAATGCAGGTGGTGTGGCCAAGTGCGTGTAACCTATAGCGGCATGCAGTTCTTGTTCGAACCCCAGGTTTCGGTGAGCGAACGTCCGCTTCTGCCGCGATGCGGGAAGGCGCGGAAGTGCGCGCGAAGCGGCGGGCGGGTACTCTCACCTCGTCCGGTGCCTGGTGATCTCGGCCGCGGCTGCGCGTGCTTCGGGGCTGAAGCCCCCGTGCTCTTCGACCGCATCGAGCAGGTCGCGCCGCCGCTGCGCACCGAGATCAGCGGCTGCCGGAGGCGCCGAGGGACGGTAAGGACCGAGCGATAGCGCCGCTGCGAGCCTTTCCCCGCGTACGGCGGCTTCCGCCCGCGCCCGGCGGCCCAGGCGCTGGCGCCGCACCGATGACCAGCCCATGTCAACCAGCGCCGCCAGCCCGAGCACCAGGCTGAACAGCGCTGCGACCGGCACCCCGCCAGGCCGCCACAAGCCGAACAGCACCAGCAAGGCCAGGCACACCGAAACCGCGCACCACGTCACGGCGCGGGAGCGCGGCCGATCCAGGCCAGGGACCTGCTTCCGGCTGTCCCGGATCCGCATCAGGGCCCCCTTTCTCACGGCCGCTGTCAGGGACCATCCTGGCGCCGGGCGCGCCCCCGTGATCCGGCGTCCCGAGGCCCGCCCTCCCGTAACGGACAACGGCCGCGCCGGGTCGCGGGTTCACGTGCCGTCATGGCAGAGCCTCACAAGCCCTGCGGCGCGACCACGGGTCACGGATCAGGAGGCGCTGGCCGCCTCCTACCATCGCCACATCCGGCCCGGAGCACTACGGTTGCGCGGCGGCCGCGATCTAGGCTGCCGGGGCGAAGGATCCGTTCTCAGGACATCGGCACCGCTAGCCCAGCGTCACATCGAGTGACACAACAGGCCAGGGAGAACGCGCACAGTCCCGCCGTTCTGCACGGTTGGTAGCTTCTCGGCGATAGCCAACTGGCGGGCGCAGATGGGGTCGTTCTGGGTCCAGCGCGACGGCGTGTACACGCCGCCAACGGCACGAGCAACGTCACGGTACCCCGCGGCGCAGGTTTAGTGCGGTACTTACCAGCCTATCTGGGACGGTTCGCGGTTAACTGCGACTCTACTGTGTAGACTCCGGCCCACAAGTCGCATCCTGTAGTTCGCGCGCGAAGTGGAGGTGCTGCTGGCACATACCGATTCCATACACTGTTTGCTATCTCAGGGGCGAAACATCCTATTACGGCTTTCTCGAGAAGAGCAGCCCAAGCCATCGGCACGACTGTTGTCTGTATGGCCCTTAAAATGGCGCACCGATCTAGGGGTCACTGAGGGTGGCCAGATTATCCGTACATTCCCTCGCTGAAGAATGGCCTGGACCGTAGAAATTTGAGAAGATCGTTACGGAACGCTCTAGCAGCAATTTCGCCTTCGGCTGATGTGTGTCACGTATTTCAACCGCCAACTCGGTGGCACGTCCAGCCCAGCGAGGGCTGTCGTCGCCAAAGCAAACGGCAGCTATCTCAAGGGATTCTTCCAGCAAAGAAGCTGGCCTCATTGGGCCGGCAGCTTCATCCTTGGATCTCCGGGAGTACCACGCTGCGTTGAACAAATGCGTCGAAACACTGGGAAAGACGCGGCCATGAACTTTTTCTTCTAGCGTAGCTGCCGCAAATTCGAGGCTTCTAGCCGTTTTGAAATCCCTTGATACCTTTGCAATTAGGCTAGCTGCCCGCATCAACTGATCTGGCACGGTACAGCTGAAGTCAACATGGTGCTTACTATCATATCCGGCCTCTCCTGTCAAAAGCTCCACAGCTTCTTGTATGAATATCGACGACTCCGGCCTCTCTTCTGACACCATGTCCATACACGCCTTGGCAAGCTCTGAGCGCGAAAAGGAGGCCTTTCCGCTTGTAATGAGCGATCGTCCTCGCTCAAATGTGGATACAGCCGCATTCCAATCTGACACCGCCAGCTCGCGCGCTTCCTCCATGAGGGCGTATACCACTAGGCTAAAGGACGCATCATACGAGCCAACGGGCCGCTCTTCCTTAGCTTTCCGTTCTCGCGAAATGCGGTTAGCACGAGCAATCCGGACCTTGAGGTCGGGCCTGTCGGCGAACATTGGCACTTTATAAAGCCAGTCCGCGCCTACAGGTAGGGAGTTATTCGCGGAGTAGCGCTCCAACATGGCAACTATCTTGTCAGCGCTAGGCAGCTCGCCAGGCACTCTTTCCCCCTTCGGCACCAAGCTTTGTAGTATATTCACAATCACAGTTTCTTCAATTTGTTTGTCAAGCTCAGCGACCTTTCTTGGATGCTCTAGGCCTTCGTAACCTGCCCGCAAAGATCGAAGCAGATAATATTCTTGAATCTTGCTTCCGGCCACTCTGTTTCTCCGCCCCATGCGGAAAGATCCGTCAAGTATGGTTTCCTTATATCTTACATATTCGCGCCAGTCGCGCTGCTCCCAGAGACATGACGAGTAGATTCTGTCGATCGTTTCTCCATGGAGGCTTCGCATAACGGCATCCTCGGAATCGTCATCAAGGCGGTCAAGCAATGGATGGATGACCTTGCGAGCGTCGGCGATGCGACCGAATTTATAGAGTGCATGCGCAGCGGTTGTTCTGCCCCACCAGACAGAGCCGTCCGCCTTTGCCAAGGCAATCGCATCGTAATATTCTGCCACTGCCTCGTCCACCCGGTGTAGGTGGCCGATAATTCCTGCGTGCAGTGATCGTGCTGACACCAGCGCTGCACGCTTATCTTCGCGCTGGAGAACTGACACCACTGACTCGGTGATAGCGCGTGCCTCAGCTAGGTCATCCTCACTGATATCGAACTCGACCCACCAATAGTAATTCCTCGCAAGCGTGCGTGCCAATTCTAGTTCTATATTTACTTCGGCTAGGGAACCTTGCTCGTCTTTCTTTCGCTGCAAGGCCAAGGCGCGCCGAATTTCAGTGGTGTCTTGTTTCCTTCTGCTATGATGACTCTTACTTTCGACATGATGAACGTCAAGCAGTGCTGCGACTAGATCATCGTCAGAGAAATCTGGATTACTTTCTACGATCCTAAGTGCAGTTCGCGCTGCCCAGAGAGCGGTCCCTTCATTTCCAAGCGCGTGCTCTGCTCGAGAAGCTAGGAAACGGAGGACAATGACGGTTTCGCGTGCATGATAACGTTCAGCGGCATCCAGGAAGTATCGCAAGTGGCCGACAATGCGGAAAGTTCGCAAATGGTCAGAGATCCAGTCTAGCGATCCAATTGCATTGGCGAGGGTGTGCAATGCAAGTCTGGTAGTATCCGCTTGCTCTCCCTCCCATGTGCGTCGTATTACCTCCTGAACCAGCCTGTGCATCGCATATGCTTTTGACTCGCCCTGTACCTCGGTAACCAGAGAGAAACGCTTTAGGGCAGCCAGTGCATTGCTCAGGGCCAATGGGTCTGCAAGGGCATCATCCTTAGGAATCTTCTGTAGAAGCCAGTCATCTATACGATCGGCGTCAAGTATGGCCAGGAGCAGTAGCAATCGTTGGGCTCCAATCGCGGCGCTGGCAGCGGCCTCACATGACAGGACAATTACATCAAGCACCGATCGGTTATAGTCCGGCAGAGACACCTGTGATCCTAGAGCGTCAACGAACCGCGACTTCAGCAATTCTTCATATTGCGCTAGTGACATCCCTGCTCGAATCTGAGCGGCGGCCTGAGCCAAGGCGAGAGGAAGGCGGCCGAACATATCAGCGATTCGACTGGCAATGTCCCCTTCATTTTTTGTTCCTTTGGACAGCAAACTGACAGCTGTTACCTCGCTAAGAGGGCCAAGATTAATTACTGACGCCCAGGCAGGCCAATCCTGGTAACGCGTCGTAATGAGCACAACTCCAGAACCACGCGTCGGCAACATTCTCTGCAAAGAAGCTGGCGAATCCACATTGTCGTAGATAAGGATCCAATTGACAGATGGGTCAAGGGAAGACAGCTTAGCCAAGACGTCTTCGCTCGATGGATCTTCCCCGATACGCAGAGCCTTTCCTAGCGATCGAAGGGATGCATCAATCGTCGCCCGGCGCTCCGCCTCAATCCACCATATAATTTGAAACCTGTTCGCGGTCGCGTGTGCTACGTGGGCAGCCAGCTGAGTTTTCCCTATTCCTCCAAGTCCGGAGATGGCCTGAGTGATAACAGTCCGGGAACCCGGGGCCAGCGTAGCAGACAGGGCAGTCATTTCTTGATCTCGACCTACAAAGTCTGGGTCTATCGGAAACGGTATCCGCCATACCTTGCCGAAAGTCGGATTCGGTGAATGCTGCGGCCAGGAATCAACCAGCGGCAGCTCATCAGCGGGAGGGAGTCCGAGAGCTGAGGCCACAGCTGCAGCGTCCGCGTTAACGCTGGCAAGTGCGGCGACCCTTTCGACTGGCATGATCCGAATGGCAGAACGCCCTTGGCGGGGATGATGCTCAATAACAACGCCGAGAGCGACGCCCCGAAGGAAGACCAGCGCGCCTGACAAGCCGCCCCAAGGCGACATATCCGCTCGTTCCCCGGATGCGGAGCTGGGAACCGCGACATCGCTAAGCAGCGCATCCCGCATCACTAGGAACCCAGACTCAGCATCCTCGGTTACCCGGATTGTGCCGTGCAGCTCAGCGGCGTTGCGCTGCACGGCTTGTGGGTCCATCTGCCACAGGGGGAAACCCACTGCCTGGCAATCATGCATTTCCCCCGCGCGGTCACGGCCTATCCGACCGAAGGCGGGCCGCTCCAGCATTCCGCCCGCACTCCACTCAGGACGTTCAGGCAAAGACAGAACCGCCAGATCCAACGAGGCAGCGATCCGTGTTGCCGACGCTTCTGCACCATCGGTGCGCCGGATCACACTGAGTGACCGAGCTTCTCGCCCTGTCATCCTGTCCACCGTGCAATGCAGCGCGGTTAGCGCCAGCCGCTCAGTTATCAGATAACCAGATCCGACCTGCACCAGCCCAGTATCAAGGTCGGCCACCACGGCCACGACCCGGTCAGACGGGATACCCTCCCAAGTCGCCGTCACCCGCACCACCTCGTCCGCTCACGGCCCGGGATGCAGTCTACGAGGGAGCTTGCTCCTCCCTCGGCCCGAAATGAGGCTGATCCGCCATACTCTGATCGGCAACCACGAAGTCGCTGGCATAGGAGCCATCACCCGCCCGCCAGACGGGCTCCAGTCGAAGCTTTAGTGTCTGCGTCGTCGCCGATGAATACGTCCCGCCCACGCCAAGCACGTGCCAACCGATCTTCCCCCCTGCTTCCTTTGACACAGCTACCTGCAACGACAGCTCAACCGGCGCCAACCGGAACCGCATCGCTGTCTGATCTCCGGCATGCATAGCAGCCAGCAGTTCCTCACGCAGTGCTGAGATCGCGTCTGCCAAACCTATCGCCACATCAGTCATACTTGCCTGTGTAGCAGGCATCTCACGCAATAGCGAGCAGCCGGACTCGGACTCACACGTTTCGACGTCATCTGAACTAGCAGCATGGCAACTGCACCAGCCGTCACGGCTAAGACTATCCGGCGCGCAGCCACGGCAACCATCACGCCAGGTCTGTTCGATGCCAGGCGCGGAGCAGGTCGTAATGGGAGCACATTCGATGGACGATATTTTCCTGGGCCCCGCACGCCATCTATCGTGATAAACAAGTTGCGGAAGTAGTGGACGAGGTGTCGCTCATCCGCACAGAATTGGCTGATCTGTCTCAAACCACCACATGGTCCGAATCGCCTCCGGGTCGCGCCGAATCGGCGTTATGCGCGCGCTGTCCGTAAACAGCATCCTTGGCGTGATCACTCGCTGTTGCAGGGATGCCGGGTCGGCGGGAGAGCGAGTGTTCCGGGTGCTGGCCGACGTCAGCGGGATCGGTGGTGAGTGCTTCTCCTGGATGGCGTGGGCAGCTGTGCGGTGACCGGGTTGCTGCTCATCTGACGTTAGGTGCCGGGCATGCCGGCGGTAACACGACGCGCACGTGCCAGGGGTCCGGGACAGCATGATGGCCCCCGCAGGAACTGGCGGCAGCGCTGAAGCTCGTACCGCGATCAGGTCCTGCCCGGCGCGCCGCGCCGTTGGCGTTGCCCGGGTGCTCCTGGGGCCGGGGAGCCTGGTTGAGCTACGTGTCCTCGCCCCACAGAATCCCCACAAGTCCGGATCTGCGGCGTAGTTCCCCACAGAATCCCCACGGACGAAACGGCATTCCCCGGCACATGGCGGCACGGGTGCTAAAGTGGCCTTGTTAGCCCTGACAAGCCTTTATGCAGGCAGTGTGAGGCTAACGATCTTGGAGCTTCCTGTGGTCCGGGCGAGTACAGACCTTCTGAAAAGCGGAAGGTCGACAGTTCGATCCTGTCCCTGACCACTGTCTGAATGCGGCTTGAGCAGCCCTCTTACCTGCACTTACAGCAGGAAGAGAGGGATTCCGATGGCGCTGCCAGCGCCC
>Ga0182030_10011945_pt1 | contig 17474 bp, 19 predicted proteins | sample 812S3MmetaG_FD_121299 | JGI IMG/M metagenome (GOLD analysis project Ga0182030, IMG submission 121299) | Permafrost microbial communities from Stordalen Mire, Sweden - 812S3M metaG (Illumina Assembly) | ecosystem: Environmental > Terrestrial > Soil > Wetlands > Permafrost | place: Sweden...
CGTCCGACTCGTCGTCGGCCCCGGGCACGGCCGCCCCGGCGACACGATCTCGGGCCCGTCGCTCATGGCCCTCGTCGACACCGCCGCGTGGCTGGCGATCCTCGCCCAGATCGGGCCGGTGGCCCTGGCGGTGACCACCAGCTTGCACATCGATTTCCTGCGCAAGCCGGAGCTGGTCGACGTGATCGCGCACGGCGAGCTGTTGAAGCTGAATCAGCCGTACTACCGAGAACGTCCAGGCACGACTACGAACGTCGAAAGGTTGCTGCAACCGTCAGTGAACGGTGGTGAATGGCGGCGTCCGCGGGATATTCGCGGGATGGAATGTGCGGCGTGGCGCTCAGCACAAGCCCTGCCTCTGATGGCCCCTGGGCACTACGTGGCAGCCTGGATTCACGCCAACATGCACCGTCTGGGCCGATGACTCCATCTTCGTAGGGAGACACGCCCTGGACCGAAACACAAACATCCTCCACCTCCAGGGGACATGCCCAGGACCGACACTCCTGCTCCCTACATGGACAACCTGGACAGGGCCGCCACACCTACTTCTTCCCCTGCACGGGTGACCGGCCATGAGCGAAACACCTACACCGTTCACCTCCGCGGGACACACCCACGGACCGAAATCTTGGTCGGCCACCTCGCCCCACGCTCATGAGCAAGCGTTCCCCGCCCGGTCCCGCGGATGCCCACGGCGCACAGAGCGAGTTCCCCAAGAGAATCGGAGCTTGCTATCCCTAAGTCGCCGGTCCCCTTAGACGACCTCCGAATGTAGGGGTCTTTCGGGATGATCTGGGATACTCGCCCTATGGGACTGCGATCTACCCGCAACTTCCACCGCGTGTACATGATCCACGTCGAACGCTGGACGGCCATTTTCCCAGAGTTTCCAACCCCGACTGCGTTCCGAGAGGCACAGACAACCGAACTGGACGTACTTCCCTGGCTTTGTGATCTCCACCTCCACTGCCTAGAAGTGATGAGTCGTGACACCGTTGTTGGACGGGACGTTCGGAGGCTGAATGGCGATGGCCTCTTTGGACTGTTCACACTGCTTGGCCAGCACTACGGCGTGGACCCGGCGCACATCGCTCACGCGTTCGTCCTGCGTAACTTCAAGTCTGATGTTGCAGCTAGTGCGGACCCTGAACTGCGCCACCTTCTTCTCATCGAAGTCCCAGACGATCCCGATGCCCCAGTGAGAGTGCAGGCTCGGGAGTCGGTGAGACAAGTGGTTGGAGGTGATCCCATAGTCGCAATCGACGGCATGGCCCCTATGGCGTACCCCGTTTGGCCGCTTGCGAGTTCACACTTTGCGCTCAGCAGCGATGCCCTGAGTTGGGCAAACTTCCTTGCACCAGATGCCCCCTACCTCCTGACCATCGACGAAATCCGACGCGTACTGACAAAAGGCTCTGAGTGCGTGATTGTCACGACTCAGCTGGGTAGGCGGCGCTTTTTCAGGCACGCAGATCGCACACCTGAGGGACCGAGTTTTGAGGTGTGGCGGGGGTTTATGGATGAGTTGAGGTCCATCTGCCCGGAGAAGTTTGGTACCCATTTCTAGTCTGGCTGGACTCTCGCCACTTCTCAACACCGGGCACCATTCCCTACGGAGGTTGCCTCGGCAAAGGCTCATTACCGCAAACGAATCCCCCGTGCCCCCCAGACTTAGGAACCCTCGGATGCCACCTGATCCAGGCCGGGCACTAGCCGCATGACGGGTGAAGAAACCGAGACCGGCTGCTGCATGGCCTCAGCAACCTGCCGAACGTCGGTCCAACCGGTCCCATCCCACCAACGCTGACCGGACGCGGCATCTGGGTCCTGATACCAGCCCGGAGGGGGTCCTTGCGGGGCCAGAAGCGGGGAGGAGGAGGGACTTGCCTGGACTGAAGGTGCGACATCGGTGGCGGGCTGCACCGCGAGAGCTTCTGCTTTCAAGGCATCCCGCTCAGCCCTGTCGGCTCTCACCTCGGCCTGCCGCTCAGCCCGGTCGGCTCTCACCTCGGCCTGGTGCTCGGCCTTCAACTGCTTCTGCTCGGCCTTCAACTGCTTCTGCTCGGCCTTGAAGCGTTTGCCTTCGATCTTGGCCATCTTCTCCTCGGCCACGGCATTGCGTTCCTTCTTCGACTTTCCACGCACGCCAGCCACCCGTGCCCCTCCAAGCGTGCCGACCATTGCCGCCTTGCGCACGAAGCCCATAGGGCACCTCCTTCACCAGGGTGGCAATAGGTCCACCTCGCCACCGAACTCCTATGTCACCCAAGGTACGCCGACACTTCCTCGCACGGCAGGGTCGAACGACCCCAGTCAGCGCAGTTGTGACCAGCCCCGACGGTGGCGTAGGAGTCGGATTCCCGAGAACCCGAGTACACCCACGTCCGCGCTCTGCGGCGGCGCTGACCTTCGTAGGCTGGAGAGGGAGCAAGGAGGTCGTCATGGCGGAGAAGTCTCAGGAGCAGATGAGGGCGGAGGCCAACGCCCGGCTGGACCGGCTGGCCCTTCACGTCACCCAGGTGCTCGCAGGGGTACTCCCCGAGGACGCACCCGCGGACTTCGTCCTGACCGACGAGGTCAAGGAGTCCAACAACGGGCTTCCCTGGTGGATCGGCCCCAAGGCGAAGGACGCGGACGTGGTACTTGTCCTGGGCGACGATGGGGAACTGGAGCAGCGTTGAGCAAGAGGCTCAGCCCAGTTACAGAGGACTCAGCTTCCATGCCTCCCAGGTGTCCGTCACAGAGTCACCACACCTACTTCTTCCCGCCGCACGGGGGAGAGTGGCGTCATCAGGAGGGCAACTACGAGGTCCTCAGAGTCCCGCACGGGGCTGCCCAGGACGTTCATTCGGGCTATCTCGGCAGCAAATACCCTGGGGAACATGAGGCCATTCACGAAAGCTGTGGCGACTGTTTCGGGACTAGCAATGCTGCTCACGGCGTGCTCCAACTCCTCAGGGTCCTATCAAGATGGCTACAACTACGCGGTCTCGTTCAACACCACCGGAGGCCAAAGCCTTTGCGAAAGTGGCGCCTGCACGTTCGACCAGGCGAGCAACGTTTGTGAAGGATTCACTCGCTTCATTCCTCCGGGCGAAGACGGGCACGCGTGGCTGCTCGGATGCGAGGCCGCTGCCGAAGCCAACGCGCAGAAGCCGGTCGGTGGGTAGCTGATCCCAAGCTGGAGTAGGAGGCGGAACCAGTCGGCACGACACCTTTGATAACAAGCTGTTAGGGGTCTGGTTGGCTTGACCTGCTGGTTTGCACTCTTCAGGGGTACAGCACAACTGTCTGACCAGGATGTTCGCGAGAAAATACGGTGACATCGCGCTAGCAATCTGATTAGTATTGACTGCATGGGACCGCAGATGGCGTTGGGGTCGCTGGAGCGAGTCGTGGAAATCGCTGATGGTCTCCGCGGCGTCACCTTTGGCAAGACCTTGGTGGAGAATGTTGAGCTTGACGTCACCGAGGATGCCAATGGGGATCGCGCTCTGTTTGTTGACGTCATTCTGAAAGACCCTTCAGGTGACACATGGCCGCCCGAAGACATCTTGACCATTCGCCGCAAGGTACTTGAAATCGCAAGGCAAATCCCGCCGATTGAGATTGCGATCTACATCAGCATGTCGCCCAAGACAGATGCCCCCCAGGAAGGCGATAAGCCGACCCTGTTTGGCGATTTCTAGACCGTCCTAATCCGTGCAGCGGGCGATCCGGCCTGACTGGCTGCTCCGACAAGCTGGCGAACTCGCCACAAAGAGCGACTTGGGCGGTCAGCCGCGGAACGCTGACCTGCGGAGAGCGGTGTCCGCTGCGTACTACGCGGTCTTCCACCACATGATCGCGGTGGCCACCGAGCACTTGCTGCCGTCAACTGGCGCGACAACCGAGCGACTCCTTCTCTCGCGCAACTTCCAGCACGGGGCGATGCTGCGAGTCTGCGAGCGAGTCGGAGGCACCAGTACTCTGCCCAAGGCGACGGGCTGGGCGGTGAGCAACTTGCGCAACAATCCAGATTTGGTCGATGCCACGGGTACATTTGCTGACCTCCAGCAAGCGCGCCATCAAGCCGACTACGACCATTTGGCCTCGTTCACGAAGCCTGGAGTCCTCGCCCTCATCGACCTTGCGAAAGATGCCATCCGAAAGCTGACCAACCTTCAGGGTTCGCCGGACCTGGCTTTGTTTGTCACCCTCCTGACTCTAGAAACCCAGACGGGAAGGGCCTCGTAGAGTCGATGCAGCTCGCGTGGTCGATGACTCTGAACTACTGAGGGTTGCAGGCGTAGCCTGGAGTTGACCAGGAAGGTTTTGCACGATGGCAACACCCGAGAGTGATGCAGGCGTCTGGAAGATGTGGCTTCATATGCAGGAGGTCTCTGCGGGCCTGATCCCTGCCGACAGCCCGGTGGACTTCGTGCGGGCTGACTGGAAGCCGGATGCCAAGGGCTTCCCTGGGTGGTACGGGCCGGACTACAACCCCAGGGGGAGGGAGGGCAAGGAGTTCCAGAAGCCTGTGGGCGACGGCAAGCCTCCGGTCCTCCCCTCAGAGAGCGCCGACACCTCCGAAAAGTGAAGGGCAAGCCGAGGAGCGTAAGGCCGTGACCAAGGACCTCATCAAAGTGGTGCCCCTGACCGGGGGCAAGCGCATCAGCCAGATGACTGACGAAGAGCGACGCATCTACGTGGAGAAGTTGGTGGACGGGGGCATCTTCAGCGGCGTCCCTGGACTGTCGTCAGACGAAGCCGAGACGCCCGACGAGGACTAGTGACTGGGCGGGGCTAGGAGTCGCGAGACTTCACGTAGACCCGGCTGGCGTAATAGTCCATCAGCACCTGCCTGAACTCATCGTCATCCAGGACCTTCTTGAAGATGGCCTCGTTGTCGTCCATGCGCCCGACGACGGTCCCCATGAACAACCTGTCGAAAACGAGCCGGAAGTTCTCAATGGTGTTCCCCTGGGCCTGCGCCCTCACTTCAGGATCGGCGAGCCAGGTCTGCTCAAACTGGTCGAACAGCAGTTGGTCCTGGTCATTGAGGTTCATCCCGAACCGCTCGTTCAGTTCATCAACTATTTGGGAAAGCGGTTCGATGTCCGGCTCCTGCTTGCTGCCTCGGCCCTCGCCGAAGATGGCCTTCACCTCGCCGGTGTCGGCATCCAGTGAGAGTGACCCCTCAAAGGTGACCTCGCTGCGAAGGTGGCTCAACTCCACCTTCGTGCCCAAGTCCAGCCGCTCCACGGTGCTCTCGTCCCGCAGGCGTGAGGCAAGCGCCCGACAGAAGATGTAGTCGCGCTCCAGTTTTGAGTCACCAAAGGACACGACCTGGGACAGGAACGAGTAGGTCCTGACGAACTTGTCCAAGGCGTCCTTGAAGCCCAGTCGATCTTCCTCGGAGAGCGCCCGGAACCGCTCCACGGCGGGGTCCAGAAGGCCATACAGCTGGCCGTGGTCTTGGGCCTCCGACATCGTGACTAGGAGCGCCACGGTGGCCTCCACCTCTTCGATCCTGAGCACGTCGTACTGGTCCAGCTGGCTCCGGGTGTCGAACAGGAGGTTCGGGTCCGTCGGCGGGGCCACCGTCTTCCCGTAGTACGGCTCAAATGCCTTGGTGATGTCCGTCGCGTCGTTGCGGAAGTCAAGGACGAACGTGGACTCCTTCTCGGGGTGGATGCGGTTCAGCCTGGAGAGCGTCTGAACGGCGTTGAGGCCGGTGAGCACCTTGTCCACGTACATGGTGTGCAGGAGCGGTTGGTCGAAGCCGGTCTGGAACTTCTCGGCCACGATGAGCACCTGATAGTCCGACCCCCCGAACTCCTCGGCGGTCCGCGCCTCCGGGAAACCGTTCATCTGGGCCTCGGTGTAGCTAAGCCCCTTGTCGGTCACCTTGCCGGAGAAGGCCACCAGGGCGGCGATGTCGATGTACTTCATTTTGGCGATGTAGGTGTTGATGGCCTGGTGGTAACGGACGGCATGTAGGCGTGATGAGGTGACGACCATCGCCTTGGCCTTGCCTCCGATCTGAGAGGCAGTGTGCTCCCTGAAGTGCTCAACGATGATCTGCGCCTTCTGGGCCAGGTTGTGTGGGTGGAGGGACACGAACTGGGCGATGGCCCGCCTGGCCTTGGGTGCCTCGTAGGCGGGGTCGTCGGCGACCGTCTTCTCAATCTTCCAGTACGTCTGATAAGTCGTGTAGTTGCGAAGCACGTCCAGGATGAAGCCTTCTTCGATGGCCTGGCGCATGGAGTACAGGTCGAACGGCTCGTTCTCCCTAGTGGTGGCGTTCCAAGTTCCGAACAGTTCCAATGTCTTGGCCTTGGGAGTTGCAGTGAACGCCAGGAACGACATGTTCTGCTGCTTCCCTCTGGCCCCCACTGCCTTCGCGAGAGCCTCCTCCACCGGGTCGATGGCCTCGGCGATGAAGCCAGCATCTTCAGCTTCGGCAACGGTCAGTTCCTGTACCTCGGTGGCCCCGAGCACCAGCCGGAGGTCCTTGGCGGTCTCACCCGTCTGAGAGGAGTGGGCCTCGTCCACGATCACTGCGTAGGTGCGCTCCGGCAAGTCGGCCACCTTGCCCAGAACGAAGGGGAACTTCTGGAGGGTGGTGATGATGATGCGCGCCTGTTCCCCAGATAGTGCGTCTGCCAACTGGTCGGAGTCCTTGTCGATCTTCACCACCACGCCACGGGCGTGCTCAAACTGGTAGATCGTGTCCTGAAGCTGCCGATCCAAGACCACACGGTCGGTGATAACGATCACCTTGTCGAAGACCTTCTTGTCCTGGGCATCGTGAAGGTTGGACAGACGGTGGGCCGACCACGCGATGGTGTTCGACTTGCCGGACCCGGCAGAGTGCTCAATGAGGTAGCTCTGGCCCGCGCCGTTGGTCTTGGCATCGGCCTCCAGCTTCAGTACGGCCTGCCACTGGTGGAAGCGGGGGAAAATCACCGCCTCGGCGGCCTTACGGGCCGCAGAAGAGCCTCCTGAGGGCCTCTCAACGTGGATGAAGCGGGCCAGGAGGTCCATCCACGCGTCCCTGGCCCACACCCGCTCCCAGAGGTAGGAGGTCCGGTGTCCGTCCGGGTTCGGAGGGTTGCCCTTCCCGCCGTTGTGGCCGAGGTTGAAGGGAAGGAAACGCGTGTCCTCCCCGGCGAGCTTGGTAGTCATTGCCACTGCGTCTGGGTCAACGGCGAAGTGGACCAACGCCCGCCGTGACAACGTGAGGTTGTTGGGGTCGCGATCCTCTCGGTACTGCTTCACCGCGTGTTCGATGGTCTGGCCGGTGAGGTGGTTTTTCAACTCGGCGGTGGCGGTGGGGACGCCGTTCACTAGGAGCGCCAGGTCGATGGTGTTGCCCGAGGTGGGGTCGTAGGGGAACTGTCGGGTGACCGTCACCCTGTTCTGGTTGTAGAGGGTCGTCAGGGCCTCTGTAAGGCCGTGTGCGGGCTTGAAGAAGGCAAGTTGGATCGTCACCCCCAGGTCCACCACACCGTGCCTCAGAACGTCCACGGTGCCCCGGTTGTCCAACTCCGCGGCCAGCCGCCTGCCGAAGCCCTTCTTGGCCTCAAGGAGGTCATTGCCGTAGCGACCTTGGAGGTCGGTCCACGCCTTCTCCTGGGTGGCGGTAATGAAGGCGAGAAGCTCGGTGAAGTCCAGGCCGAGGATGGCGTCGAAGTTCTCGGCAAGAGACTTCTCGTAGTCACCGTCGGTCAGCAGCGAATCTTCGATGACATCCTCAAAGACCTTCTCGGTTGCCTTCATGCCGCGACGCCAGGAACGCTGAGTCTTCCGGTGATGGCTGCGGTGATTAGCGTGCCGCGGTGTTCGCGAAGCAGGTCAATCTGCTCGTCCAGCTTTGACTTCAGTTCATCACCCCAACGGATAGCCCCATCGAGTTCGTCGCCCACGGCGATCTGAGTTGATGTAGCTGGCAAGGTCACTCTGATGTTCGCAAAGTCATCCCAGTAGAGCCTCCACTGGGATGGACGGATTCCGCTTGACCGCATTCCGTACTCACCGATCAGGCGCGGCGAACGCAGCAAGTAATGGAGAAAGCGAAGCTCCACTTGGCCGATGACCTCACAGACCAGATAGTCCCCGCTCACGATTCCTCTATACGGCGAGACTGCCACTGACCCTTGCCAGGCCTTCATCTTATTGACAACAACGTCCCCAGGCATGACGAGCTTGTAACCACTCAGGTCTTCGGGCGTCCTATTGAAGTTGTCCGTCCGACTGTCTTTGGGTATCACGCCGAGGTCACGGTAGACAGACAGCACGTTCTCGCCCTCATTCCCGCGCTGGTCGCGCTCCTTGAGTAGGAACCTAAGACGTGTCTCCAGACCTTCCTTTGATGACGAGCCGCGGCTGCCAGATTCCGGGCCTTCCAACTTTCCGTGAATAACTGCTCGGCGTCGCTCGATCAAGTAGTCCACCATCCTTCGCTTCTTCTCAATCAGAGAGTCGATGCGATCAGTCTCAGTGGCAAGATGCTCGGCGATGGTTCGCTGGGCTGTCAGGGGTGGGAGCACCAATGAGACCTTCCTTAGCTCATCGGGGCTGACCTGTCGCTGGATTGTCCCCACACCGCGAGAGACTTGCCCGTACTGCCCAACCATCAACGGGTCCGTCAGAAGGTAGGAGGCATAGGCAGGAAGCACCTCCGACGAAAACGAGTAGACCAAGTAGGCAGGGCTGGTGATTCCCCGAAACGTGGACACTCCAACGCACCCACGAAACGCCTGCTGGTTATTAAAGACGGCATCGCCAGGATCGACCAGCTGGTAACTCGAAAGGTCCTCACTTGGAGCATGGGTGTAGTCCGATGCTTCAGAATGTCGTATCACCCCCCGCCCGAGGTACACAGAAAGTAGTTCCTCATCGGGCCAACCAGTGCTTTTCTTGCGGCGTGCCACGGCCCAAAACGGAAGACGCTGCCAGCCAGGCGGTGGGCAGTCTGGAAAGCCATTGACGAGGCTACGGACCGTCATTCAGTGACCTCGCTCAGAAGTACCTGAATCTCAGATTCCAGCGCCTTGATTTCAGCGTCGATGTCACTGAGCGGACGGGGCGGGAGGTACCTGTAGAAGTGGCGTGTCAGCGGAATCTCGTACCCGACTTTCGTCCTGTCCCAGTCCACCCACGCGTCATCGACGAAGGGCAGCACCTCGGTGGCCATGTAGTCGGTCACGGCGGTCCGGTATTCGGTTGTAGTCAGACGCTCCGTGGTGTCCGCCACCCACGTCACTGGCGCGTCGGGCAGCGGCACGTTCTCGTTAGCCCGGAGGCCCGAGTCAGGTTCCGGCTCACCCTTCCGGTTGGTGACCACAGGGGCATCTGGGTCGGCGACGGCGAGGGCATCCCAACCGGCCCTCTCGATGGCCTTGGGCAGCTTCCCCAACTTGCCTGCGATTACCTTCTGGTCGGTAGTGGACGTGCCCACTTGGCCTCGCAGAAGGGCCTCTACCTCCTGCTGGTCATCCTCGCCGAGCTTGGCCCATCCCTTGGACTCCTTGACCATGTCCAAAGTGTCGGCGGTCACCTCCCACCGGAGGCGGAGAGGACGTTCCACCGTAATCCGCTGGTAGCCGAACGCCTCGTTAGGGAACACCTTCACCTTTTCCCCTTCGGTGAACTCACCGTAAAGGCTGGTGATGTCGGCGATCTGGTGTTCGCTGATCATCTTGTGTTTTTCGCCCAGTCCCTTGGTCATCTTCACCCAGAAATCTCTGGCGTCCACCAGCTGCACCTTGCCCCTGCGCTGAGGGGACTTCCGGTTGGTGACGATCCAGAAGTAGGTGGAGATAGCGGTGTTGTAAAACAGCTGATCTGGCAGGGCCACGACGGCTTCCAACCAGTCGTTCTCAATGATCCAGCGGCGAATCTCGGACTCGCCAGAGCCAGCTGCCCCCGTGAAGAGGGGCGAGCCGTTGAAGACGATGGCGATCCGGCTGCCGCCATCCTCGGGGGCCTTCATCTTGCTGAGCATGTGCTGGAGAAACAAGAAGCTGCCGTCGTTGATGCGAGGCAGCCCTGCACCGAAGCGGCCAGCGAAGCCCAGCTGGTCCGCCTCCCTCTTGACAGCCTCCTCAACCTTCTTCCACTCCACGCCGAACGGGGGGTTGGCCAGCATGTAGTCGAAGGTTTGTCCCTGATGTCCGTCCTCGCTGAAGGAGTTCCCAGCGACGATCCGGGAGGCGTCTTGGCCTTTGAGCATCATGTCTGAGCGGCAGATGGCGTAGGTCTCGTCGTTGAGTTCTTGTCCGAACACCTCCAGCCTGGCGGTGGGGTTCAGGGACCGGAGGTGGTCCTCGGCGACCGACAGCATCCCCCCGGTGCCACATGCGGGGTCGAAGATGGTCTTGATGGCACCTGGGTTGGTGAGCACCTCGTCGTCTTCGAAGAACAGGAGGTTGACCATGAGCTTGATCACCTCGCGGGGGGTGAAGTGCTCACCAGCTGTCTCGTTGGAGAGTTCCGAAAACTTCCTGATCAGTTCCTCGTAGATGTAGCCCATGTCGATGTTGGACACCACGCTGGGGTGAAGGTCCACGTCGGCGAAGTTCCCGATGACCTGGTACAGCAGGTTGGCCTTGTCCAACCGGGCGATCTGGCCGTCGAAGTCAAACTTGTCCAGTACCTCACGGGCACCTTCAGAGAACCCAGCGATGTAGCCCCGGAGGTTCCCCGCGAGCTGGCCGGGGTCCCCTAGCAACAGCTTGAAGTTCATTTTGGATGTATTGAAGAACGCCTCTCTGGACACGGCCTCCAGGACCGGGTCGATGTTGTCCACCTTGCCCTTCAGGTGGGCATACCGCTCCAGCACCGCTTGCTTGGTGGGGTCCAGCACACAGTCCAGACGGCGCAGGACCGTCAGGGGCAGGATGACCTTGCCGTATTCCGACTGTTTGTAATCACCCCTGAGAAGGTCGGCTACGGACCAGATCAGGGCCGCGTGGTTCTTGTTGGTGACCTCTGTCATTCCGCTCCAGCCCTCTTCCTGCCGCCGTGGATCGCCGCCGCCACGCTCTGTGCAGGCTACCGACAGCCAGCACCACCGGTCGGAATGCGTGCTGATCCGTGGCTCGCCAGGGGTGCGCGCTGGTGGTCGGGCCGACGCGCTACCTTGGAAGGAGCAGGACCCACCATCCCTGGGAAGAAATGAATATCAAACTTCCAAAAAGGGACGGTAGTTCATGTCATTGGTTTCCCCTGAGCCTCAGGGAAGTCCACCCCCTCAGCTTCTTCACAACATCGAAGATGCTGCCCAGCGGGTAGGCGTTGGTCGCACGACCATCTACTCACTTATCCGGTCCGGTGACCTTCGCACGGTCTCCATCGGTCGCAGGCGTCTGGTCGCCGAAGCTGACCTCAGGTCCTTCGTTGATCGCCTCCGTTCGGGAGGTGACCAGTGAGCCAGCCCAACCCCTTCGGCACCATGAACGTGACTCGGATGTCCGACGTGGAACCGGAGCGCATCCATTGGCTTTGGCCCGGTCGCATTCCCAGGGGCAAGCTGACGTTGCTGGAAGGCGACCCCAAGGTAGGCAAGAGCACCCTGACACTTGATCTGGCGGCCCGAGTCTCAGCCGGTCGGCCTATGCCCGACGGTCAAGGCGGTTCAGCGCCGTCCGCAGTGCTCCTGCTCACCGCCGAGGACGGACTTGCTGACACGGTTAGGCCGAGGCTTGACGCGGCCGGGGCCGACTCCGCGATGGTCTTCGTGTGGGACTCGGTTTCGCGACAGGACGTTGACGGCTCGTTGACGGAGCACCCGCCTTCACTTCCGGGAGACATCCCCCTCCTGATGCAACTCATCCAGCAGTGGGGCATCAAGCTCGTCGTAGTCGATGTTCTCAATGCCTATCTTCACTCCAGTGTTGATGGCTATCGCGACCAGGACATTCGACGTGCACTGATGCCACTGGCTCGGATGGCGGAGGATACGGGTGCCGCCGTTGTCGTCCTCAGACACCTCACTAAGGCCGTCGGTACCACCGCCTTGTACCGTGGGGCTGGCTCTGTAGGCATCGCAGGTGCCGCAAGGTCCATCCTGCTCGTTGCTACTGACCCCGATGACGAGACTCACAGTCGGATGGTGCTCGCCTCAACGGCCTGCAACGTCGCTGGCAGCGTTCCTTCGCTCGTCTACCAGCTGGTGTCGGACGAGGATCGTGGCTGTGCCTCGGTGGAGTGGCTGGGTGAAACTCACCACACGTCGGATGACCTCCTGAGTGTGACCGGGAATCTACGGGGTGGCCAGGCTTCCTCTGCTGCTGAGGACTGGGTAAATGACCATCTTGCCGATGGTCGCAAGAAGGCATCAGAGAGCTACGACGAGTGGGACAAGGCTCGCCTTGGCAGCAGGTCCACCCTGAGTCGGGTGTTGCAGAAGCTCGGCGTGGTGTCCAAGCGCGAAGGGTTCGGCCCCAAGGCCGTCTACTGGTGGGAGCTTCCCCACCATGCTCGTCAGGACGACCTGACCAGCATGGACTTCAGCTGTGTTGATGAGCATGGGGAAGGCGGTTCTGACCTGGGAGTCCTCCAGCTGGAGTCAGCTACCTCGCTCCATGCTCCTCACTCGGGAGAACATGACTCACATGGGCTGAGTGCGGAACCCTCGTCTGGGACGGTGTCGGGCGTGGAGGGGGTGTCGCCCTCCGTCCGTGGAGAAGCTGGTGACCGGGACGACGACACGGCGGAGGTGACCCTGTGAACGCACAGGCCATCCTGGACGGTGCCGAGAACGACGGACTCAGCTTGAAGGTGGAGGGCACCAACTTGAAGGTGGCCGGTCCCAGGAAGATTCTGAGCAGGTGGACCCCGGAGTTGCGGAGCCACAAGGCCGAGCTTCTGGAGCTTCTCCGGTGTGCTTCATGCGGTGTCACCGACACCCGCTTGATCCGCTCCTACTACGGAGACCACTACTGCAAGCCCTGCTGTGGGGTCGTGACGGCGCAGCACGACAAGAACGGAACATGGCCCCCGGTCCCGTGGTGGTCCGACGTGGACGGTGGTGCCCAGTGACGGTGTGGCACGACGAGCAGGCCGAGCATGATTTGGCGGGAGCGGCGCTGGTGAGCGCCAGGGGGTCTCGTCTGGTGGGGGCGACGCTCAACCTGGAGGCCATCTACGACCGGTTGACGTACTTGGTGATCAACACCGCTATCAGTCTCCCGGCTGACGTGGAGTTAGACACGCAGCACCGCTGGGACCCTGTCCTCGGCCTTCACTACGAGGCGATGGGTCGTGTTCTCCTGGGCAGCGAGGTAAGAAGGCTCATCGCGGTCAGTGAGAGGGTCAACGCCGACATGTTCACGCTGGCGACGTGGGTCGTCATGCTCCCATGCTCACCATGTTCGTCATGTGTGCGTGTGGCTGCGGAGCATGTTCACATGAAGGCGGTGCAGCGGCACAAGGTTGCCGCCCTGCGGGAGGCGGAGAGGTTCGTGCTAACCCACCCTCAGCTTGCAGACCTGGTTGAGGTTGCCGTGCGGGCAGCGTGACGGTGGGGGTGCCGGTGGGACAGTTCGCTAAGTGTTTGGGCAAGTGGAGGCCACGATGACTCGGGGACAGTGGCGGCGTCTGGATGTGAAACCGGTGGTCGAAGAACACGTCGCTCTTGACGCCCGCGTTCTTGGCAGGGGAGGTGGGCTGGCTCCAGGCTCCAGGTACGGGACTGCATGGAAGGTGGGGGAACGTGGCGTCGGCATCGCCAGGATCGTGGTGGGTGAGGACGTGATGGACGTGATGATGGTGGAAGGCCTCCCTTGCTCGGTTTCGGGGACCATCGACCTTGACCGGACAGCGTGCAGGTACGGAGGCTCTCGCTGTTGGCTGCTCTGCCCCGGATGTGGCCGTCGTCGCGTCGTGCTCTACCTTGACCAGAGCGAGGGTTTCAGCTGTAGGGGCTGCCTGGACCTCACCTACACAAGCTCACAGGCATCAAGGCAGAACAGGGATTTCCTTCGGATGCACAAGGCCGCTGAGCGCCTCGGTGTGGACCTTGCGACTGGTCAGCTGGAAGTGAGGCGTGGCCTGCACAGCGCCACCAGACTCCGTCTAACCGAGGACTACGAGAAGGCCGTCATGGCCGTGATCGGCAACGCGCCGCCGTGGCTCATGTCATCTGACGGCGCTGGTGATCCAAGAAAGGCAGCTTGATGACTCCCCGGCGCAGGACTTTCAGTAATGCAGACCTGGACGGAGCCGCCTCCGTGCTCCGACGCCTGCTGGTTGAGGTGGACAACCCGGAGGCAGAGGCCCTCGTTGCATCCAGGGCAGTGCGGTATCGGCTGGAAGGGGCGGTGCTTGCCCTAGAAGCCATCGTGTCCAAGGGTACGGTTGCTGGAGAGGACCTCCTGGTGGAACCTTATATACAGAATACGGACGTTTAGTGTAAACTAAGGCTATGGCGAGACCCCCCAGGAAGAAAGTTGATGCCACCGCTGTCGTCGGGTATGTGCGGGTGTCCACGACAGAGCAAGCCGACAGTGGCGCTGGACTTGATGCTCAGCGGAGCCAGATCGAAGCCGAGGTGGAGCGCAAGGGCTGGCACCTGGTGGCGATGATCGACGACGCGGGCTTCTCGGCAAAGTCACTGGACCGCCCTGGCATGGCCCGGTGCCTGAGCCTCTTGAAGGCCGGGGACGCCGGGACGCTGATGGTGGCCAAGCTGGACAGGGCGACGCGGTCCACCGTGGACGCGGGGAACCTGCTGGCGCAGTCGAAGAAGGAGGGCTGGTCCCTGGTCGCCCTTGACCTCGGGCTGGACCCAACGACACCTACGGGGGAACTTGTGGCGAGCATCTTGGCGGCAACGGCGCAGTGGGAGCGCCGCGCCATCGGCGTTCGGACACGGGACGCGCTGGCAGCCAGGAGGGCTGACGGTGTCGTTCTGGGCAGACCCACCATCCTTCCTCCCGAGGTGGTGCAGGGCATCCTCCGCTCCAAGGAGGAGGGCCTCGGATGGTCAGCCATCGCCAGAGACCTGAACGTGCGAGGTGTCCCCACGGCTCATGGAGGGGCCAGATGGCACCCCAGCACCGTCAGGGCAGTGGTTCTGGCTAGGACATCCCAACGTGGGGGCCGTGTAGGTGGGGAAGGGCAGGAGGAGTAGGACTTCATGATCGACCCGCGCAAGACCAAGGGAGGCGTTCGCTACGACGTTCGCCTACGAGGCCCCGATGGGCGTGAACGCAGCAAGACGTTCATGACCAAGAAGGAAGCCGAACGCTACGAACGTTCCCAGAAGTCCGCCTTGGACCAGGGGTCCTGGATCGACCCCCGCCTTGCCACTACCAGGATGCGTGACTTTGGCGATGTTTGGCTGGCCGAACGGCACAACCTGAGTCCGACCACCGTGGACCTTTACAGCGGCCTGCTCCGGTTGCACATCTACCCCTCGTTCGGCGATCTGTCGCTGGCCAAGATCACGACGAGCGCCGTAAGGACGTGGTACGTCCGCCTCTTCGCTGAGAAGCCGGTGACGGCAGCTAAGGCGTACCGCTTGTTTCGCGAGGTGCTCGGAACTGCCGTGGAGGACGGCTACTTGGGCAAGAACCCCTGTGTGGTCAAGGGGGCAGGCAAGGAGGACTCCCCGGAGCGACCGACAGCGGAAGTGGCCGAGGTGACTGCGCTTGCCAACGCCATGCCCGACCGGCTGCGGATCGCCGTGATCCTCGCCGCCTGGTGTCACCTACGTCGTGGCGAGTTGCTTGGATTGGAGCGTCGTGACGTTGACCTACTTCACGGAACAATCAAGGTTGAGCGCACTGTCAAGCGCGTCAAGGGGAAGTCCGTGCTGGGTGATCCGAAGTCCGAAGCGGGTTTCAGGACCATCACAATCCCCCCACACGTTGTTCCCGATGTGGTCCATCATCTGGATGCCTACGTCCTCGCCGATCCCCAGTCACCTCTGTTGACAGGCGTCAAGGGCAACCGTCTGCGGACCGACGCCCTCTACGACGCGTGGCACGCGGCAAGGGAGGGCATCGGACGGGGTGACCTCGTCCTTCACGACCTTCGCCACTCGGGGGCGACGTGGCTGGCCATCGCGGGTGCGACCCCCAAGGAGATTATGGCCAGGGGAGGCTGGTCCAGTTCCGAGCCTGCGCTTCGTTACCAGCACGCCACGCAGGAGCGCGACGCGTCGCTCGCGGCGGCACTTACCAGGTTCGCCGATGAGGAGCCTGAGGTCCCGGCTGTGGCCGTCCCGCGGGATATTCGCGGGATGGGAGCCGAGGCGGGATGAGCGCCCTTCCGACCAGAACCCTCTGACCAGGGACTGACCGCAGAGCGGGTGACGGGAATCGAACCCGCGTGTCCAGCTTGGGAAGCTGGGCTCGCGCCTCGCCGTGGTGCACGTCACGATCCGCTCGGTCGCCGCCGAAGCCGTCGTGGCGAGCGCACAGGTGACGTACTCGATCCCGCCGCGATGACCCAGCTCATGGCCGACGGGCCGACGGCGCCTGGCTGCGGCCCCTATTGGTGCGTGGCAACATGAGGGGACTCTGGGGGGTGGCGCAATGAGCAACCGGGAACTGCCGGCGACGGTCGATATCGCAATAGTCGGGGCCGGGTTCTCCGGCCTGGGCATGGCCATTCGGCTCCGCCAGGCGGGGCGCTCGGACTTCGTGGTGCTGGAGAAGGGCGACGCCGTCGGGGGAACGTGGCGTGACAACTCCTATCCGGGTGCGGCCTGTGACATCCCGTCACATCTGTACTCGTTCTCCTTCGCGCCGAACCCCGAATGGACCCGCAAGTACTCGCCCCAGGCCGAGATCTACGAGTACCTGCGCCGCTGCGTCGCACGCTTCGGCATCGGCGAGCACATCTTCTACGGCCAGCAGGTCACCGGCGCCCGCTGGGACGAGGGAGCGGGCCGCTGGACCGTCGACACAGAGCACGGCTCGATCAGTGCGCGGGTCCTCGTGTGGGCGAGCGGGCCCTTGAGTCAGGCAAAGAAGCCAGACCTCCCGGGCCTCGGCGCCTTCGAGGGGCCGGTTTTCCACTCTGCGGAGTGGGACCACGGGGTCTCCCTCGCCGGCAGGCGGGTGGCGGTCGTCGGCACCGGTGCCTCCGCAATCCAGATCGTGCCGGCGATCGCCGGCGAGGTGGCCCACCTGAGCGTCTTCCAGCGCACCCCCCCGTGGATCATCCCGAGGAAGGACAAAAAGTTCGGAGGCCTGCAGCGGTGGCTGTTCACCCACGTCCCGGCCACCGCGAAGCTCGAACGGGCCCTCACCTACCTGCGACTCGAGTTTATCTTCGGCCCTGCCCTCTTCGGGCGCAACGCCAGGACCCTCGCCACCATCCGCGAGCGGGCGACCGAGCACCTCACCTCGGCGGTCACCGACCCCGCCCTCGTCGAGGTGCTCACGCCGGACTACGACCCGGGCTGCAAGCGCCTCCTCGTCTCTGACGACTACTACCCGGCACTCGTGCGCGACAACGTCGAGCTGGTGCCC
>Ga0182030_10011946_pt1 | contig 17474 bp, 13 predicted proteins | sample 812S3MmetaG_FD_121299 | JGI IMG/M metagenome (GOLD analysis project Ga0182030, IMG submission 121299) | Permafrost microbial communities from Stordalen Mire, Sweden - 812S3M metaG (Illumina Assembly) | ecosystem: Environmental > Terrestrial > Soil > Wetlands > Permafrost | place: Sweden...
CACCGTCGTTGCCTCATTCCAGCCGAGTTTTTCTTCGAATGGGAGCCCTTGACCAAGGAGGAGGAAAAGAAGAAGCTTAGCAAGCCATGGGTAGTTTTGCTTGCGGATGATGGCCTTTTCGCTTTCGGAGGGATCTGGGACAGGTGGAAAGGGCAGGGCGAAGACAATAACGAGATCATTATTGAAAGCTTCAGCATCATTACGACGGATCCGAATGAAGTGCTGGAGCCATTCCACAACCGTTGTCCCCTCATAATCGAGCGGGAGGACTATGAGCGATGGCTTGCGCCGGCGGAACTGTCGCATCTGCCGATTGACCTCGTTCGGACATATCCAGCAGAAGAAATGAAAGCCTGGCGAGTTGCAAAACTGCAAGGAAATGGTCCGCATCTGCTGGAACCACTTTTCGAGTCCACTGAATCGACTCGATCACTCGTTGCAGAACAGTAACGAAGCCGCGAAGATCTCTTTGTCTCACCGCCGTTGTGTCACAGCGTGAGCCTGGCGCGAATGATTTTGAATAGAACGGGCCGACAGCAAGATAGTAGCCTCGGTTCGTGCGCGGGCGTCAGGAAATATGGAACGTGACGCAGAGTTCAATGGACGGGGTCTTGTCCCATTCACGATTCAACCCGCCACGACAAGCCGCGCGAATTCTCTCCACCATTCGAGATCCCAGTGTCCTCGTGCGCTCCCTGACGTAGAGGGCAGTACGAAAACCCGCGGGAAGTTTGGCACGATTGCACCTTCCCCGTAATTAAGTGGTGCCCGAGCGGGCATCCCGTAGAAAATGCGAGCGGCCATCTTCCCGTTAAATGCCACCAAGGCTGGCCTACAATGATCAATGGACTCAATAAAGGCTATTACATCAAAAGCCTCATCTTGAAGATCTGAATCCACACCAGATGCCGTCTTTGCCAAGTCGGTGAGCCCAAGGCCGAACTTTGTGAGTTCCCGAAATTCTTGAGGTTTCAGCTTACGTGGTGTGAGGCTTATTTGATAGAGCACCTCCAAAAGCAGTTGTTGGATCTTGCGTAGTAGGCTTCCGCCTGAGCCGAAGTCCGGCCGACTGCGGTTCCGCAGATAACCGCCCGGAGGCTCGGTTGGAGTAGATCCGGCAAGATTTGGGGCGTTTTCGTCATTTACGCGTCCGATGCCTTGAATACCGGCACGCCTCAAGGAAGGAAATGCCGCTCTCGTTTTGAGTGTTGCCCACATTGTTGCTCACGCGTCAGGATTTCGGGCCTTCTTCGGGATAGGGTCTGAGAAGATCGAGGGGCCGGGATTTCGGCCGTGCTTGGATCGCTAAGGTCCTAGAATACGATTCGCCAAATTAAGAGACCGTGCGAACAGAGTTGACTGCCACACGCGCTGATGCGATTCCGGGTGCAGCCCGCACGTTTCTCAAATTGCCCGTGTCCCCGGTAATGCCGACGTGATGTGCTTCCCCCGAAGCAATTCGGATCGCTTGTGTTATTGAGAGGGCGCCCACAAAAGCACTAACGAATGGAACAGCGACGCTGCTCCCGGCAAGCGTGGCTGCTCCGCAACCTCCGTCGCCGCGACTTTCGGCGAGCTGCCTGTATGAGGGTAATTGCATGAGATCGTGGATGACTTGCACAGTCTCGTCTTCGACGTCTGCGAAATGAGTGCTGGGATTTGCTGCCGAATCGAAAACGTTGAGACGGAATTTCCGGTAATCCGTGACCGTCGCGCCGAGGCCCGCGTCGATAACGTACTCAAAGCCTCGGCCGCCTAAGAGACGCCGTGCAGGCATGCGGTCGAGTCCCGCGAGCGCGATGCCTGGCTCGATTGGAGTCCGAAACAGATTTGCATCGAGGCGCCGGTCGACGCGCCGGACCTGAAAGCCGCGCCGCATCGCCCAGTCTTCCGCAATGCGGGTCTTTAGCATGCCGTAGCGCCCGCGTTCAACGAGGACGGACGTCCCCCAGTTTTCTTTCCCGATACGCTGGTCGTCCTGAAATAGGAGCAGCACTTCTTCCGGTTGCGGATAGGGCAACAGGGTCAACGACCAAAGGAATGCTTGCCCAAGGTTTCCAAGACCGACGAGCCAGAGGCTCGCCGGTAGAAGCACATTTTTGAAGTCGGGTCCGGGGTCGAATGCGCCTTGCTCGCCACTGTCTGGCAGCCAGAGCGAAAGGCTTTGCGCAGTCCTGCCTGCGCGAATATCTCCCTGCTCAGCCAGAAAGGCCTGCCCCACTGCGAGCGCTCCAGCTGCGACGCCCGCGAGCGAACAATCGCTGCGGCCAAGCGAGACAGGGTTTTTCTCGGGTGCGATGCCGGCCGTCCAACCAGCCCAAACAGCGCGCACGGCCCACCCATCATGCGCTTTCGGTACAGAACCTATGAGGATTTTCCGAGCTGTGGGTAAAGCCTCGGTCGGTTGTGCACCGAAAGCCGTTGCGGCTTCCGCCAGCGTCTTCGCGGGAACCGGCAACGGAAATAGGAGGGGTACATCGATTGCGCCGCGAAAGGTGACTTGGCCAAAGCATCTCGCGCCGGTGACGGCAGCGGTCAGAAAGGCGGCCTGACCCGCGGGTGTGTGGGCGACGTCATCCCCGATGACGAGAGACAAAGCCGATGCCGCGAGTTTTTCCTCGGCCTCGGCAAAGCTGTGTTGGCCCGAGTTGACGAGCACTGCGCGGATGCGCGAGGTCTCGGAATCGATCTCGATATTATTGTCTCGATTCATTTCGGCCACCATCCCACGTGAAAAATCCGAACACCCCTGCGGCTGTGGTTTTTCCACTGCCGCGATCCTAGGTACTCGTAAATGCCGATGCCACCGGGTGAGCGATTGCCAGCGGCATAGTCCGGGAGAATCAGTGCCAAATGCCCAACTTCCGCAATCATAGGATTGTGGCGGTCGCTTCCGCTCTGCCCGCAGCCTCCTGGATGCACGTGAATGTCGGCAACAACCGTCATCTTTAGCTGGCGGCATTTTTCCCACACCAGGCCGAATTTTCTACCATCGAACTCCACGATGCCATGCGAGAAGCATGCGGGATCGATATCGTCGTAGTAGAGGAACTGCTGTATTTTCCGGACGCCACCCTTCATTGTGCCGAGAAGGAAAGCGCCACTTTCGCGCCATCCGCCCGTCCGACGATTCAACTCATCAACGCCCTGGTTCCAGACTGAAGGATGAGAGACGAGCTTAGGCGGCCGTCCGGTTGCAGTGCGCAGCAGCGTTCGAAGTAAGGAGACCATGTAAATCCTCAAGAATGAAGGTGAGATCGCGCTTGGGATGCCAAGCGAGATCGGGATGTGCGGTAGCCCAGTTATTGTGGAGCCGGCCGTGTCGATCCCAGGGTCGGTAAACTGACAACTCATCGCCCCAGCATTTAAAGGCTTGGATCACCCGGTTTGAGCCTTTGGGACGCTTGTCTGCCGCGAGTGGAATGTTCGCCGCGAGATCCCAAATCTTGACTTCGGGCGCGGCTCCAGGAAAGCCTGTCAGTTCGAAGCGAAAGAAGTATTCGCTGTCCGTGCCATCCTGCTCGATAGCGGCGACCGCTACGATAAGGATCGGGAATTCGCACGACACCTTACGCCAGCGACCGCGTCTTTCGCCGACTCGGAAACGAGCTGATGCGAGATCAGCGGCCACAGTCCTTTCGGCAAGGTCGCCGCTCACAACGAAGCTCCGTTGGGCACTACACCGCGGATAAGATCGAAAGAGAGGCAGTGCTGCGGGTGCCGGAGATAGCGGCCAATGTGCGCATCCTTCGGTAGCGCCGCAGTGCTGCCGTGGAGCGCAAGTTCCATCTCGGGTGCAATGGTCTTGTCGATATTAAATCCCTGATGGCTGACCACCCAATCGAGGACGCGCTGTACACGAGTCGCGGGCGAAAACCGCTTCCCGATCTGCCTGCATTGGTAAAACACCGACACTTCGATGTGCCGCGCGCGGTGGACGTGATGGACCCTGCCAATGTTCTCTGTAGCGACAATCAGATTGAGATCGAGCGGCTCTTCGCAATCTTCAATGAACAGCAGGGCCTCTTCCGCAGGAAAGCCGCCCTTGACAGCGACCGCTGCGACAATTTCACGCCCGGTGCTTCCTTCTTCAACTCCGATGGTTGCCACATCCAAGAGACCTTCGCCTTCGACGATGATTTCGACGGTTGTCATAAAACGCCCCTCCTTGGGCTAAGCACGTTCTGCAGATTGCCTGGCCGACTGACCAACACCAACCTGCATTTGGCCTAAGAGTACGCGATCTTGCTTTATGTGTCAAGCAAAAGATTTCGCTGTGAAACCAAAGCATAAGATTCTGCTTTATATCGGAAGTTTCTGCTTGACAAATGCAACAATGGGGATTAAAACAAATGGTGATTCGGAGAATGCGAGAGCGACCCATGCAGACGCTCGGACAATACTTAGCGGAACTCAGACAGGGTCGCGGTATGACATTTCGTGACCTCGAAGAAAAATCCGGTATCTCCAACGGCTATTTGAACTTGTTGGAGCATGACCGGATCAAACGGCCTTCGCCCGAGACTCTCTTCAAATTGTCAAATTTCTTCGGTGTACCGTTCTCTTCGCTGATGAAACTTGCAGGATACCCCAGTGAATCGTCCGGCACTTCGGGAGAAGACTCGAATAGGGAATTGGCTACAGCCCTTCTGGATGATCTCAGCCAGGAAGAACTTGATCGGGTTCGGGACTTTGTGGGGTATCTCAGGGTTGAGCGTCGTCGTGCGAAGTAGTATTTGCAATAGCAAATTCAACAGGAAGGAGGGGGATCGATGAGAGCACTTGCAGCCTTAGCGGCAAAGACAGCCAATGATGAGGAGTTTCTCGGGAAGATCAATGATGCGCTCCTGCAGCTTCAACTCGAGGCCGCAGGGAAGTCAGCAGAAATTGGGTATAAACCAGAGGATTTGGAAGCCAGCCGCAATATATTGCGCGATTTCCTAGAGGTTCTTTCAAGGGTCATAAGCGACGCTCAGCGCGGAGAGCTTTCGGCTGCTCAAACTCAAGTTGAGCTAGCCGCAGAGGATGTACTCGCGCGGCTGGATGATCAGGGAAAACCTCGGGAAGACTGGCTGGAGGACATCAATAGGACTATTGAACAGCTGAAGACCGATGCGCCTATCAAGAGCTGTGACTGGGCGCTGCTCGAACAGTTGATTGATTTCTTGGACGCCGAATTCGCCCAGGATCTTGTTGCCATCGCAAAATCGTGAAAGGCATCAATGCAGAACTATGTCGAAGCCAAAATCGGCGAGTTCAGCGAGAAATTGATTTACCAACAAGCTGTCCTCACCAAACTAGATGAATCCGGAGCCCATCCGGTCTTGGTCAGGCGGCTATCTGACGTGTGCCACGAGTCTGAGCTTTTGCTCAACAGGGCGAGGCGCACTCTCGCCCTGAACCTTCCTCAGCTGTTCCGGCGCCTTCAGATTGATCTTTCACTCGTCCGAGCAAAGCTCGAACTCCTCGAGGAGTTCTATCTGCCCGCTCTCTTGCACGAAGGCGCGAAAGAACTGGCTGTCAGCCGCGTCATCGATCGCCTTTTGGATCAGCTACGGGCCCCACAAATGGCTGACAAGGCCGTATCTTTTAGCAGGGCTCTTTCGGTCTACCCAGGAGTTCCCGAGCATCCTGTTTTCTTTATGCTCGGGTACACACACTCGTGCTTACTTGAGTGGACGGGGATCTATCACGAGATTGGGCACACGGTCTACAACCAATTCCCAGAAATCCACGCAAAACTATCAAATGCAGTGCTTCTGTATTGCCAAAATCAGCTTCAACAAACTCCTGCACTTTCCACATCGCAGTTGAACAGCCGCGCGGAACGACTTCGAAAGGTAGTCCGCTATTGGAACCTGTATCGCCTGGCGGAGTTGTTCTGCGACATCTTCGGCACCGTTGTTGCAGGACCGGCTCACTTATTATCTTGGGTTGATTTGTCGGTGATCAGTCAAAGCGACCCGTATCAAGTCGATCTCGTCGATGAACATCCACCCGACGCTGCGCGCACACATGTCTGTATGCTTGCTCTCGATGACGTGTATGCCAATTCGCCTCTGAAGCGCGTGGTGAGCGATTTATGGGAAACCTATCTGAGTCGGCGACCTCAATCCGCCCTGTTTAACCAGATGTGCCCATTCCCTCTTTTGTTGAGCCTCGTGCAAACAGCGCGGGCGGAGATTGCGCGAAACAACTTTCCAACGTTTCGGACCTCTCTCCCGTCGCCACCTGAAAGTTTGGCATATGACAACACCGGCGACCTCCAAATGGTTGTCAATGTCGCAGCCGTGAACTTAATGTTTGCCCCTGCAGAGTATTCCGCATGGCAACAGAGAATCGCGAGAAAAATGTTCAGCTCGTGACGCGATCTCGTCGGAAGGATTTCGAATGGCTACTAGAACCGATAACGGCTTATGTGCTTGGTCTCACTCTCGCGCCAACGCCATGATGACGTGTCAACGCCAATTCTACTTTTCATATTGTGCACCGGCGCGATGGAATCATCCTGACCCCAAAATGCGCGATTTGTTTCTTCTAAAACAAGTCAAGCCAATCGCCATGTGGAAGGGCGACGTCGTGCACCAAGCGATTGCCGAGTATTTTCGCGCGCTCCATAGCGGAAGAATTCTTCCCGAAACCGCCGTACTTCAATATGGACAGCAATTGGCAAAAGCACAGTGGACCTTCTCGGTAACAGGTCGCTACCGTACAGAGGGACGCACTCGGGCTGGATCAGCGTTTGCAGCACTATTTGAGCATGAGTATCAGGTCGAAGATGCGGAGTCTTTTGACCAAGCCTTTGAACACATTCAACAATGCCTCGTAAATTTCTTCCAGGTTGACAAAACTACGGGAATCACGGATTCCTTTCGTTCGGGGCGAAATCACCTTATTGAACCCCCTGCTTGGGGAACAGACGCAACCAAGTTTGAGATTCCTGGCGTTTCCGTAACGGTCAAAGTGGATCTAGCGTTCTATACCCAGGACGACGAATACCATATCTTCGACTGGAAAACGGGCAAAGCCGCGGAAGATTCCGTTCCGCAACTTGAACTCTATAGTCTGTGGGCCCATCAGTCACTCGGCATCGAGCTTGATTCCATAACCGCACACGAGGTTTCCCTAAGTAGCCTTTCGTGTTCATCCCATCAATTGGACGAGCCCGGAAAATTCTATCGATTAGGAGCAGTCCGCCGCAGCGCAGAATTGATTAATGCGCTCACTTTCTCTTCAAGCTCTACCGAGCCACAGCTTTGCGATTTCAACTATGCGCGGTACTTAGGCACATGCCGGCGGTGCCCGTTGCAGAGAGTCTGTCAGGAGTTGCCATGAACATCGCTTATACGCTGTTTGAAATCCTGAATGCCGATCGTCTTCAATTTCGGTATCGGTTCCTTAAAGTTCGCGAACCACTACCGGATGATGTTCGTCAGCCGATCAGACTACAGCGCTGGGCAGATGAACTCTGGCGCCGCCGTCTGCATTGTCCAGTGTTTTCGTACAAATCGGGGAAGAATGCCTATTTTGTTATTCCTGCCGATACAGTCTTGGATGGCGTGGATCTTAGTTTCGTCGATGTTCCTTGCTTGACATATCACGCTGATCCGACTGACAAGTATGGGGAAATCGATTTGGCAAATGCTACTCAACGAGAACTCGAACTTCTTTCAAAAATGCTTGAACGCCCATTTTCTGATCACCTTTCTTCTCGACAGGCCAATTATTGGAGAGATACGTGGACCCGTTTCTTTCGTATGCGTCCCGAAAACGCGTCGAGGCCCCTAGATGCTTTGAACGCGTTTAGAGGCATCGCGTTCTCGATAGTTCCAGTCCCACCAAATAAGGTGTACCTTGCACTCGACATGCTGACCAGGTATGTGAGTCGTCTCTCGATCGCGGACTATCGAAACCAAAAGCGCGAAGCCGAGCTTTACCAACATTGCTCAGTGGCATTCGAAAAACGTAGATGGCTAGTTCGTGACAATGGGCTAGTCAAGTATCGCTGCGTATATGCTGGGGACACTGGAAAGTCGATTAGCGAATTCCGAATCGAGGACTTGGGGGTAACGGTTCTCGAATATTATCAGCAGAAATTCCCCGAGATTTCGAATGACCTCCGACCAGATGATCCCGCCGTCTTTTGCACACGCGACAAGCGTGATCAAGATCCTGTGCCGGCCCCTGCCAGCAGATTGTTCCCAATATTTCCGTTCGAGAGAGACTTCAGGCACAAGTGCTCTGTCAGGCCACAACTGTCTCCTGACGAGCGGCAAAATGCACTTCGTCAATTCATTCGTGAATTGGGCATTGTGAGATATGGAAGCAACCAACTGGAACTGAGCGATCGACTCTTGATCGCCCCTGATTTGTATTTTGAGGTGCCAAAACTCGAATTTGGCCAAGGCTTCAGCTTGGCACCGAGCGACGTATCTGGCGATGGCAACTACTCGATCAACTCGTGGGGAGCAGAGAAGATGCGTTCTTTGATCCATGCCGGCCCATTCTTCAAGGAGGAACTGCCACCTACCGCTCTCTTATATCCCAACAACGTCGATCGCCGAATGCGAGAGGAGTTCGTTCACTCAGTCGAACAAGAACTCTCAATCTATGCGGGTTCCACTAGCACGAAATTCGCCAAACAAGTATCGTATGCTCCCGATCCGCATGGCCACGACTTGTTGGTTAAGACGAACGGGTTGAAGCGAGAATTCGGGGATAATGTCCTGCTAGTTTGCGTTCTTTCCCGATGCTGTGAAGAGCATGTACATAATCGATTCAAAGCTGAATGTGAGGATATCTTCTCTCAATGTGTGATGGAGGAGAATATTCGAGAAGTAACGTTGCGTCGCAGCAAGCGCCGCAATTTTGCGCTTGGGGTTATGATGGCCCTTGGCTTCAAGCCGTGGGTGCTTGCGTCGCCGTTAAGTGTTGATTTGCATATCGGTATTGATGTCCTCGTGGACCAGGTCGCATATACATTCCTCTATGGTGAGGGCGGACGCAACATCTTCCGTGATCGGGGGAATTCTGGCGGCGACGAACTTATCAAGACTCGATTACTTCGCGAGAAGCTGATTTCTGGCTTCACACGAATCCATTCCCTAGGTGCCCGTGTAAAGAGTTTTGTCATTCATCGTGACGGGCGTTGGTGGCCAAAGGAAACAGATGCGCTCGAAGGCGCAATGACTTTCTTGAAGGATCCTAGCCAGGGAATTCTTCCAGCTGACGTGAAATACGCGGTGGCAGAGATTCGCAAATCGCATTTTCCGCTCCGCATCCTAACTACCCAATACCAAAATGGGAGGCCTTTGTTTCGGAACCCCTTTCCTGGATGCTACCTGGCACTGGATAAGAATCGGGCTGTCCTCGCCTCAACGGGCAAACCGAGCGAGTGGGATGAACAAGGTCGAACGGCCGGCACTATGCTCGTTCAGATAGCGCACAATCCCGGCAATCTCGAAATTAAGGACATTGTGCGTGACGTGTTTTATTTGACGCAGCTCAACTGGAGCGCACCAGATATTGAAATCAATGCTCCGGTCACGATTCGTTGGGCAGACGACATGCTACGTGACCTTTACATCGAGCCGGATCGTTAGCAACGAGAGACGAACGGGCATATGAATCTGGAGCACGATCAAAACGGGTCTTGCTGTCGATGACGAGTTCACTCACAAGTGCTGGACCAGACAAGAGCGCATCGATCGAGGATGAGAAAGTTGATCGTTAATATGTCGGACATATCGGCTCGGCGAACCATAATCGCCTTTGGCAGGCTGGCGATGCGCGAGATTCGGCTTGAAGCTGCGCGCGAGCGCCAGCACGGTCTCCAGGTCATGACATTTGAGCAGATGGCCGCGCGATTGGCCGGCGGCCTGTCGCAGCCAATTGATATTGAGGCTCTGCGGGTAGCGATCCAAGTGTCTTTGCTGAAGACTTACCTCGGTGAACTGGATCGTATCAAATCCCTGCCAGGGATGGTGGATGCTGCAGTGGATTCGCTGCACAAGGCCTGGCGCGCCGGCATCGATCTTCGATCACGAGCCCTTGACCATCCCCGGCTGGAGTCGATGGCCAGTCTTGAAGAAGCAGTGCTCGCGGCATTACCACCAGCAATGATGCGCCCCGCCGATCTCGTAGCACTTGCACAGCAGAGACTCGATTACGCGCCTGTACTCTTCGGCTCTATCGACATCGTGGGCATCACTGAGTTATCGCCCTGTTGGCGGCCTCTGTTGAAGATGATTGCGGCGCGTATCCCAGTGCGTTGGGTTGCCGGCCCGAGGTCAATTCCTCCCTGGCTGGACGGATCCGGTGTGAGTCTCATCCGGTCAGAGTCGCAAGAGCCAGCGATCACTGCAGTAAGTGCCTCGACTGCATACCATGAAGCGATCGAAGCAATTCGCTGGGCACGGCAGTTGATCGCATCTGGGCGGGCTGAACCTGGCGATATCGCCATCGCCTCGGTCAGCCCTGCTGAATACGACGATGAATTCCTGGCGCTCGGCGCCGATGCCAATCTCGATATTCACTTCGTTCACGGCGTCAAGGTCACAGTCAGTAGAGAGGGCCAGGCGGCTGCGGCACTGGCTGATATTGTTGTCCGTGGTCTTTCCCAGACGCGAATACGGCGGCTGGCAAGACTCCTCGATTCGAACCCCGGCCCCTTTCATGAACTCCCTTTGGGTTGGATCCGCATACTTCCAGCCGATGCACCGCTGGTGTCGCCCGAAGCCTGGTTTCGTTTGCTTGACCGTCTAAAGGCGGCAGATTGGCCGGACGGCATCGACCATGGCACCAAACTGCGCGCCATCATCGCGCTGCTGGCTGAGGGGATAAACGCGGCCGATGTGATCGGCGAGACCTTGCTTATTGGCCGAGCCCGCGACATCTGGCGAAAGGCGCTCCTGGCCGGCCCCGCTGTCTCGCTTGAGCTGACACTCGATGCATTAAAGCAGGATGACAACTTGGAGGCTTGCGTCTCAATCGCCTGGATGCCGGCGAGTGCGCTGGCCGCCTCGCCGCGGAAGTTCGCGCGACTGCTTGGCCTGAACTCCTCGCGTTGGCCGCGCGGAATCTCCGAAGACCGTCTGATTTCAGATCACATTATCCCAACCGCTCAATTCGATCCCCTCCCTGTTGGAGAAGCCGACCGGCGCGACTTCGAGACTATCCTCGCCACCACTTCGTGCCAGGTCGTCCTCTCCCGCGCACGCCGGGCTAGCGAAGGCCGGCTTCTGGGGCGCAGCACATTGTTACGTGGCCAGCACGCCGAAGTCTATCTCAGGCGCAACGCGATGCCGGCTCATGCATTCAGCGAGTCCGACCGGCTCATGGCGCGGCCGGATGAGTTCCGTTCCTCACCTCAAGCGATTGCAGCGATTGCCTGCTGGCATGATTGGCATCGTGAAGAGCTTACCCCTCACGATGGGCTAGTGCGCCCTGATCACCCGGCACTGCTTGCAGTCCTTGATCGGACCCAATCGGCAAGTTCGCTGCGTCAACTCCTGCGCAATCCACTCGGCTTTGTTTGGCGATACGCCATGCATTGGCAGGCGCCAACGAGCGGCACTGACCCGCTGGTGCTCGATGCCCTTGCGCTGGGTGACCTGATCCACATGACTCTCGACCTCGCGCTGCGGAGGCTCGAATCAGATAGCGGCATATCCGGGGCCAGTTCGGAAGCCATCGCTTCTGCCGTCGATAGCGCGGCCAGTGAGGTCGCACAGCTCTGGGAGACAGAGCGGGCTGTACCACCGCGTGTGATTTGGCGGCACACACTTGACGATTTGCGCGTGTTGAGCAGGCGAGCCCTGGATTTCAATGGTGGCCGGCTTCCCGGTGCGGATGCTTTCGGTGAGGTGCCGTTCGGCGGTGCAGAACCAAAGTCAGACGCCGCCATACCCTGGGACCCGTCGGCAACAGTCGAGATTCCTGGCGCGGGATTCCGTATCAAAGGCTACATCGACCGCCTTGACATCTCTGACGATCGTCGCAGTGCTTTGGTGCGCGACTATAAGACCGGCCGACCACCGAAGGAGATCATTACGCTAAACGGTGGGAAGGAATTGCAACGCTGCCTCTATGCTTTTGCTGTCAAAAAGATGCTTGGCCCGGAGGTCGCGATTACTGCCTCCCTCTTCTATTTGCTGAATGAGGCCGACCTGCGACTGGAAAACCCGGAGGCTACTCTCGTCGAGATCGCTGATTATCTCTCTGCAGCCCGCAAAAGTCTCTCATCCGGTACCGGAGTGATCGGTCCTGACTCCGGCGGAGCTTACGACGACCTCGCATTTGCGCTTCCAGCAAACGCTGGAGCAGCTTATTGCAACCGTAAGATATCCCTCGCCACTCAACGTCTTGGGGCTGCCGCAAAGGTTTGGGAGGCACAGTGATGGATGTTCCGATCAAGCAGCTCGCCGACGACTCCAACCGCCGCAGCGCAATGGCCGTCCATGATCGCTCCATTCTCGTCGAGGCTGGTGCCGGCTCTGGAAAAACTGCTATTATGGCGGGCCGAATCGCGATGATGTTGGCGGAGGGAATCGAGCCTCAGACAATCGCCGCAGTTACCTTTACTGAACTCGCCGCCAGCGAGCTTATCATTCGGGTTCGCGAATTCGTCAGCGAGCTAACAGCCTGGCGACTCCCGCCCGAGTTGCTCATATCCTTTCCGAATGGTTTATCCAACGATCAGCATCGCGATCTCATCGCAGCGAGTTCGTCCATTGACGAAATTACCTGCTCGACAATTCACGGCTTCTGCCAACGTCTTATCAAGCCCTATCCGGTCGAAGCTGATATCGATCCGGGAGCAACGGTGATGGACCGGAATCAAGCCGACCTCTTCTTCGTCGAGGTCATCGACGCCTGGTTGCGCGATATCCTCGCAGGCGAGACGGGCGGTCTGATCGCCGAGTTGGTGCAGCAGGATCCTGATAAGACTGTTGAGCTTATCCGCAAGATTCTCTCTCATCTACGCACCTGGCGAGCATGCACAGTGGATGACATAGCCCAGTTGCCGCAACTCGTAGCAGGTTTTAAGCAGGCGGTTCAAGCTTTCTCCTCGTTCATGCGCTCTTCGTCCGCGCACGAAACGGAGACCGCTGAGATCGTCGCATGTTTTGAGCAGATGGCCGAGGCTGTGACATCTCCTCAAGATTGTGAGTCACCCGCCGATCTAGTCCGGCTGCTCCTCACACCGCGGAATCCTGACCTCTGTACTGCCGCAGGTGGCTTTCGGGCATACAGGAAGAAGGGTAAATGGGCCGATGCCGCGAAGCGAGCTGGCCTTGGCAAGGCCGATGGTGACCGGTTGAACTTAGCAGCAGAGACCCACTATGCCGCCTGCCAGGATGCTTGGATCGCACTAAAGCAGGTCCTGGCTTCCCGTGTCCTTACCGACCTCATTGGCCTTGTGCAGCCTGCAATTCAGCGTTTTCGCGATTTCAAGCGCTCGGCAGGCCTGCTCGACTTCGACGATCTGATCTTCGCCGCACGCGATCTTCTGTGCAATCATGACCCGGTTCGCCGCGCGCTCGCCGCACGTTTCGCACATGTTTTGGTCGACGAGTTCCAGGATACAGATCCGTTGCAGATAGAGATATTCTGGCGTCTGTGCGGCGAGAGTCCTTCAGATGCACCGACCGACAAATGGAAGGCATATCGTATCCGTCCCGGCGCACTGTTTCTCGTCGGCGACCCCAAGCAGGCCATCTACCGTTTCCGCGGCGCCGATGTTGTCGCATATATCGGGGCGCGTGACGCCTTCCTGGCTCAAGACTGCGACAGCGTTCTGCCGATCTCGACCAATTTCCGTTCTTGTGCTCCCATCCTCCAGTATGTGAATGAGCGGTTCGAAAACATACTCTCGCAGGAGAATGGCCAGCCTGGCTTCACCGCGCTTGACCCGTTCCATCCCGAGCGAGATGGAGGTCCTTGCGTCGCTGCCCTCGACATTATGGTGGCCAACGAGGAAGGCAAGGCCACAGCAGAGGAGCAAAGAGACAAGGAAGCCGAAGCCGTCGCCGAAATGTGTGCACGCCTGATCGGAAGCGAACTCGTCCTAGACCGAAAGACAGGCGAACGACGTGCTTGCCGTCCGGGAGATATCGCTTTGCTTGCACCTACGGGAAGGGATCTTTGGCGCTATGAAGAGGCGCTCGAGAAGCGCTCCATCCCGATCGCGACGCAAGCAGGCAAGGGTCTGTTCCGACGTCAGGAGATACAAGATCTGATCGCCATAACCCGGGTTCTCGCCGACAGGCGCGATACTCTTGCGCTCGGCGCCCTGCTGCGCGGACCGCTCGTTGGACTGACTGAGGAGGAGCTCCTCGACATTGTGTGGATACTTCCCAGGGCGGAAGGGACACCCAATTACCTCCCAAGGCTCGACCTCGGCGTCGATCAAAATGCGATCACCCACCCGCACGCTCGTGATATTGTCGGAAAGCTGCAGTCATTGCGGCGGCTGGCCGGAACCACCACTCCACATAATCTGCTGTCGCAGGCGATTGATGTCCTGCGCGTGCGGCCAATCCTCATCGCGCGCCATCATGGCCAGGCTGAGCGGGCATTAGCCAATGTTGACCTCTATCTCTCACTTAGTCGCAGCTACTCAGTTCGCGGACTCAGTGCGTTTGCGGAAGCAATGACCGCAGCTTGGACCGACGAAGCCCGCGCTGTCGAAGGGCGACCCGACGCTCAGGAAGAAGCGGTGTCTCTCTACAGCATGCACGCCGCCAAAGGGCTGGAGTGGCTGATCGTGGTGCCGATTAACACGATGACGGGAATCATGGACGCTGAAAGCGCCGTCACCGATCGCGCCACAGGCCGGTTTTACTGCCCAGTCTTCGGAGAGGAACCAGAGGGCTACGAAGCAGCCCACGCTGCCGAGAAAGCGGAACTTAATCGGGAGCGCATTCGCCTCTGGTATGTTGCTACGACCCGAGCGCGCGAATTGCTTGTCATTCCGCGGCTCGATGTCGCCTCCAGGAGATCGTCCTGGAATTCGCTTGTCGATCTTTCACTGGCGCAGCTGCCGGCTATGGACCTTGGAAATCTTCCCCCAGAGACGGGGATCGCTGTTTCTGAATCACAGAACAGCCAAACGCGTGAGATTTTCGCTGCTGAAGCCGCCGCGATTGACCAGCGAGCGCGTCGGATAGCCTGGTTGGCCCCAAACCGCGCCGAGGATCTGGCTACGCCAGTCTTGTTGGAGGAGAAGAAGGCGATTCTGATGTCGGATGTCGATGGCGCGCAGCTCGATGGTATCGACTTGAAGGCCGTTCTTGGCAGCCGTGAACGCGGCCTCATCATCCACAAACTCATCGAAGAGGTCTTAACCGGTGAGACAGAGGAGACGATGCCGGCTCTAACTTCACGCGCAGGAGTCCTAGTCCAGGCAATGGGACGTCCAGTTGCGGATGATCCTGCCTTGGGTTTGGCGCCGGCAGAACTTGCCGGCTGCGTTGTGCGAGTGTTCGAGCTTCCCGAAATCGTTGCGCTTCGTCCGTGCTTGAAGCCAGAGTTCCCGGTTTATGCGTCGACCGCCGCAGGAACGCAGGAACTTGTTACAGCGGGTGTAGTTGATGCAATCGCCTTCGGCCCGGAAGGCGCGCCAACGGTCATTGTTGACTGGAAAAGCGATGTTGATCCGTCGGCCGAGACCATCGAGCACTACCGTGCGCAGGTCCGCGCCTATCTTGACATGACAGAGGCCGAGCGGGGCTTGGTTGTGCTTGCTACACGGGGCGTGGTAATCCCGGTTTCGCGATCTGGACCCTACCAATGAAAGAGCGGGGAATTTGCCTATGAGCCGTCCTGAATCTAGCCTGTCTTCGAGCAGCGATCCTTCAACCTGACCTGAAACGGCAGACGGAACACGTGCGTCGAACCTGTCAATTCAACGGCAGATCCAAAGAATCTGGCCCGTCTCAAATGCACAAGCGCCCGGCTGAAGGGAAGCGAGTGCATCTCAACAAGCGGCTGGAATTGCCAAGATTTGATGCGTAGCTTCTGCAACTCGGTGTCGAGAATGGCAACGCAGGAGTCCGGGTCGACCGCCCCTCCAAAATGCGGACCGGACTTTGCTTTGAGATAGGCCTGCTCACAGAAGTAACCGAGCTTGTCTTTGCCGGCGATGAAGAACGTCGGCCCAGGAAAGCGGTTCCGCCATCCTTGCGCCCCATGCGGCGCATCTCGGGCAGGCTGAGGCGCTTGGCCTCATACACCGTCTTCAGGAAACGCCGAACGCGGCGGAATAAGGTGGTCGAAAAAGGCGATCTGAGCAATCCCGGCAGCAGTCACGGTGCAAAGTGAAGAGTTGCCTTTGCGCCCCAAAGAATACTACTTATACAGTGGCTATTTAAAAAGTGTAGACGTAAAAGGGTCAAATCAACAACACTCTCGGATATGGAAGAAACACTTCCCAATCTGCTCCTGAAGGCTTTGGGCCAGAGAATCAGAGCGTTGCGGACAGAACAAGGCTATTCGCAGGAGGCTTTCGCCGACAAGTGCGGCGTCCACCGGACGTTTATGGGGACGATTGAGCGTGGCGAGAGCAACCTGAGTTTCCAGAATATCCTCAAGGTGGCAATCACATTGGGTGTGTCATTGTCCTTACTTTTTCAGGACCTTGAGGAACAGGCGAAGGCCGTGCCTAGTCCAAGTGTGGCTTCCAAATCTGGGAATCGCCGTAGGGAGTCAAAACGCGCTTTCAAGACTACTTAGACAATTCGACCGGACGAAATCCGATCCAAACTGTGGAAACGGTGAGCTTAGCATGGCACATCTCGAATTAAGACAGGAGTTTCAAGGCCGCCACATGCGGGGGACAGCAATCGAACTGTCAAACCGCCAGAACACGGGATGGGCTCAAAGCCAGAACGCTTCTGCCATTCTTGAGATCACTTACCCGAGCTCCGATGTACGCAGAGCACTTGAAGCAGTATCGACCAGTTCATCTGGCAAGTCCGTCGTCATGATCGGCCAACGAGGCAGTGGCAAGTCTCACATCATGGCTTTAATACACTACGCATTTGAGTCCCCGGAGGCAGTCGAACAATGGGCCAGTAGTTGGGGGACTCGACTTGCTCTGCCTAAACTGGCCGAACTCAAGTTGCAGAGGGGTTTCAAAGCAATCTCTGAAACCCTTTCGAACGCGGAATTCCCAGTTCTGTGGGATGTACTCTTCGAGCGGCATCCACGAGGGCCATACTACCGAGGCCGCTTTGAGCAGTCTGGGAGTCTCGTTCCGTCAAAATCCCTGATTCAAGATATGTTTGGCGAGCAGAAAACCGCACTGATTTTGGACGAACTTCAAACATGGTACGACGGCCTCCACAACGAGCCAGGTCCAGAGGGGAAAAAGCATCTGCAATGGGCGTTCAATTTCATTCAGATTCTTTCCGAGATTGCAGAAGACCGGCCGGATCTGTTTAGCCTGATAGTTTCAGTTCGCGATAATACAA
>Ga0182030_10011949_pt1 | contig 17470 bp, 14 predicted proteins | sample 812S3MmetaG_FD_121299 | JGI IMG/M metagenome (GOLD analysis project Ga0182030, IMG submission 121299) | Permafrost microbial communities from Stordalen Mire, Sweden - 812S3M metaG (Illumina Assembly) | ecosystem: Environmental > Terrestrial > Soil > Wetlands > Permafrost | place: Sweden...
CCGCCGGCCTGCGACAGCTTCTCGACCTTGATTACGTCTCCGGGTGCGACGCGATACTGCTTTCCCCCGGCGCGGATCACCGCGTACATGTTGCCTCCCAAGAGTCAGTCGCGCACACTGCTGCGCGAAACCGGCTCAAATCTTTTGTGCGCTTGCACTTTCCCCGGCCAGGAAGGAATTCTTCAGCGGGGCGCCCCTGACGGGACATAGTAGTACAGGCAAACCATAGAAGTTTAGCGTGTTTGGCAGGGCTAGGTCAAATCGCTCCGCTACTCCTCCATGCATTTCGTCTGGCGCTCCACATATTTCTGCAACTTGCCTCGCTTCTCCAGCGACAGGAGATTGTCGAGCACCGGATACTTGGCGGCAGGATCGAAGCGCAGAATGGCGCGATAGGCGCGCAGGGTACCGGCCAGTCCGGCGGCCTGAATGGTGGCGGAGTTGGTTACGTTGGGATGCTCCAACTCAAACGCGGCCTGCGAGTACATGGCCTGCATGCGCAACTGCTCGGAATAGGTGTTGTTGACCTCGTCGAGCGATTGCAAATCCTTGCAGCAAGCGTCGACCGTAACGTCGGGGGCTTTCACGATCCACTCAGTCAGCCACATGCGCTTGGCCAGGTTGTCCTTGGCGAGGGGATGTTCTTCCAGGCTGCGGGCGTAGTCAACCACGCGCTCGCGGTCCTCGGGTGTGGAAAGCGTGCGCATCTTCGCCGCACACGGCAGAGAAACCGCGGCAAGCACAACCAAGAAAGCAACGAGTTTGCGAGCCATAGGGCTTTCCCCCACAAACTTCAGAATGCGGCCATTGGTTTTAGAATCATACTCCCTTCCGGGGTGTACAAAGCAAGGCGGAATTGCGTTCGTCAACGGCACTGGCTGCATTTCGTCCCATGAAACAGGCGGTTTGTCCCATTCGGACGCAAATGCGGGCGGGTGCGCTCAACCGGGGAAGGGATCTCCCCAGGTCCTTTTTGCCACTCCAGATGCCTTCCATAGTTCGTGGGATAATCAACCCCTGCGGCTGTCCCATGAAGAAAGTTGTCCACGCGGCGTGTCCCCACGATTGTCCCGATGGCTGCGCCGTGCTTATCACGGTGGAAGATGGACGGGCGACCAAACTCCAGGGCGATCCGGAACATCCCATCACGCGCGGATTTCTGTGCGGCAAAGTTGCCAAGTATCTGGACCGTGTCTACGCGCCCGATCGCGTTCTCTATCCCATGCGGCGGGTCGCAGCGAAGGGAGCGCACGGCGACGGCGCCTTCCAGCGCGTCACGTGGGATGAGGCTTTCAACGAGATTGTCGCGCGCCTGAAGCAGATCAGCAGCGAGTTTGGGCCGGAAGCTGTGCTGCCGTACTCTTATGGCGGCAACATCGGGGTACTGAACGGCGCTTCGATGGATCGGCGCTTCTTTCATCGGCTGGGTGCGTCGCAGCTGCATCGCAGCATCTGCTCGCAGGCGGGCGAGGACGCCATCATATCCGTGTACGGCCGCAAGATGGGCACCGAGCCGGAGCAGTTCCGCCAATCCAGGTACATCATCGCCTGGGCCGCGAACATTCACGGCAACAACGCTCACCTGTGGCCGTTTATCGAGGAGGCGCGGCGCCAGGGCGCCAAGCTGGTCGTCATCGATCCGTACCGCACGCGGACAGCGCGCCTTGCGGACTGGCACATCCCGATCAATCCCGGCACGGACGTTGCGCTGGCGCTAGGATTGATGCACGTGATCGTGCGCGAAGGCTGGCATGACACCGATTACATTGCGCGCTACGCCGAGGGCTTCGACGAATTGGAGAAGCGTCTGCCCGAATATCCGCCGGAGCGGGTGGCGCAGTGGACGGGCATCGCGAAGGAAGACATTGAGCGCCTGGCGCGCGAGTATGCGACGACGCGGCCGGCCGCGATCCGCCTGAACTACGGTATTCAGCGCGCGCAGAACGGTGGCGCGGCGGTGCGCGCGGTCTGCATGTTGCCGGTAATCACGGGATCGTGGAAAGAAATTGGTGGCGGACTGCAGCTCTCTGTCAGCGGCGGCTTTCAGTTGGATCGCGCGGCAATGGAGCGGCGCGACCTGATGATGAAGAGCCCGCTGGTACGCCCGGCGCGCACGGTGAACATGGTGCAGCTGGGCAAGGCGCTGACGGAACTGGATGGCCCTCCGATCAAGGCGCTGATGGTATATAACTCGAATCCGGCGGCGGTGTGTCCGGAGCAGCACCTGGTGCGCCGGGGACTACAGCGCGACGACTTGTTCACGGTCGTGCATGAACAGTTCTTCACCGACACAACTGACTTTGCGGACTTGGTTCTTCCCGCGACAACTTTCTTCGAGCACAAGGACCTGGTCCAGGCCTACGGGCACTACTACCTTCAGGTTTCGCAGCAGGCGATTGACCCGCCGGGCGAGTGCCAGTCGAATGTGGAGTTCTTCCGCGAGCTGGCGTTGCGCATGGGGTTCGAGGATGAGTGTTTCCGGGAGCCAGTAGACGCGATGATCGAGGCAGCACTGGCGTCGGGAGCGCCGCAGCTCGCAGGCATCACGCGCGAGCGGCTGGAGAATGATCCGCATGTGCGGCTGAACCTGCATGGAGACGGTGATAGCGAGCCCTGGCTGCCGTTTGCCAACGGTTTTCCCACGCCCAGCGGCAGAGCGCGCCTCTACGACAAGGACTTGATCTCCCACGGAATGGATCCGGTGGCCTCGTTCACTCCACCCGAAGAATCGCGGCACAGCCCGGCGGGCGAGCGTTATCCGCTGGAGCTTTTGGCGCGCAAGGCCGACAACTTCCTGAATTCCACCTTCGTCAATCTGCCAACCGTTCAGAAGATGGAACCGCATCACGATGAGCTGGAAATCGCCAGGGAAGACGCGACGCGGCGCGGCATTGCCGACGGCGACCGCGTGCGCGTTTTCAACGATCGTGGTGAAATCTTTTTGCGGGCCCGGGTGGACGGCGCGGTGCAAGCCGGAGTGGTGGGCGCGCGCCTGGGCTGGGCGAAATTGTCCGACAGAGGGCTTAACATCAACGTGCTGACTTCGGCGCGGCTTACTGACCTGGGCGGCGGTGCTACGTTCTACTCCACCCTGGTGGAAGTGGAACGCGACGCCGCGAGCGACGGCGGCGCATGCCGGGGCCCCAGGCGCGCAACTTCCACCGGCGGCAAGGGTTAGGGTAGCTGCCGCTCCGCGATCAGGAACCGTCCTGGTTTTCGGAGCGGGACGCGCGTACCGTATAATTGCGCTTTCGTAAACCTTAAGCAACTGAGGGTTCTGTCATTTCTTGCCACCGTCAGGGAAGACTCGCGACGATGCTATTGGTTCGCGGGACACGTGATTGCGCCAGGGCGGTCAGCCTCTTCCTAACGCTCCTATTGCTCGCCGGGACGGCCATAGCGCAGCAGGATGTGATTGCCGATATCTACATACGCGGCAACCGCCGCATCCCGGCAGAGACCATTCGTGCCCGCATGTTCACCAAGCCGGGCGACGTTTACGATCAGGCGGCGCTGGAACGCGACTTCAACTCTCTGTGGAATACCGGCTACTTCGACGACCTGCGAATCGAGCGCGAGCAGACTTCCAAAGGCTGGATCATCTACGTTTATGTGAAGGAAAAACCGACGATCCGCGAGATCAAGTACGTGGGTTTGAGTTCGGTTACGCAGAGCGACGTTCTCGACAAATTCAAGGAACAGAAGGTTGGCCTTACCCAGGAGAGTCAGTACGACCCGACCAAGGTGAAGCACGCCGAGGTCGTGATCAAGCAGTTGCTGGCCGCGCACGGGCGCCAGTTCGCGACCGTGACATCGGAAGTGCGGCCTATTCCGCCCGCGGCGGTTTCGCTGACGTTCGTGGTGAAAGAAGGACCGAAGGTCAAGGTGGGCAAGATCACGTTCGAAGGCAACAAGGCGCTCAGCAACCGTGAACTACAGAGCGCGATGAAGAACCTGAAGCCCATCGGAATTCCGCACTCCATCTTCCTGGAGAACCTGTTCTCTCGCACCTACGATTCCACCAAGCTGACGGAAGACGCGGAACGGGTGCGCTACTTCTATCAAACCAAGGGCTATTTCAAGGCGCTGGTGGGCGATCCCAAGACCCAGATTCACGACACCAGCGGCGTGCGCTGGTATTTTCCCTTCAAGTCTTCGCCGGGCAAAGCGGTGGACATTACGATCCCGGTGGAGGAGGGCCAGCGCTACCGTCTGAAAGAAATCACCTTCACCGGCAACAAGGCAGTGAAGAACACCCAGGCGTTGCGCTCCATGTTCAAGATCAAGGACGGCGAGATCTTCGATACGGAAGCGATTCGTAAAGGCCTGGAGGCGCTGCGCAAGGCGTACGCCGCGCTGGGCTACATCAACTTCACGCCGGTCCCGAACACCGATGCGGATGACGAGAAGCGTCTGATCTCGCTGCGCGTCGACCTGGACGAAGGCAAACAGTTCTATGTTCGCCGCATTGAGTTTGAGGGCAACACGACCACCCGCGACAAAGTGATTCGCCGCGAGCTGGCGCTGGAAGAAGGCCAGATTTACAACGGCAACCTGTGGGAGCTCAGCCTGCTGCGCTTGAACCAGCTGCAGTATTTCCAGCCGCTCAAGCCCGAGCAGGATTCCGAGATCAAGCAGAACGTGCAGGATGGCACGGTCGATATCACGCTTAAAGTGAAAGAAAAGGGCAAGAACAGCATTGGTCTGACCGGCGGCGTGAGAGGATTATCCGGCGCTTTCATCGGGATCAATTACACGACCAACAACCTGTTCGGCAAAGGCGAAAGCCTGAGCCTGGAATTCCAGATCGGTCAGTATCAGCGCAACGAGACGCTTTCGTTTACGCAGCCTTACCTGTTTGACCGCCCGCTGCAGTTTGGCTGGTCGGTCTACCACCGCAGCTACAACTACAACCAGGCAAAGCTCACCGAGATCCAACTCAACCAGACGGTGACGCTGCCGCAGAGCTACCAGGCCCTGCTGCAGAACTTCACGCAAACCAGCACCGGATTTACTAGCTCGTTGAGTTATCCGATTAAACGGTCGTTCAAGCGCATCGGTATAACCTACGGGCTCGACGATTCGTCGGTGCAGACTTACAGCGCCGCCTCCACGGATTACTTCGAATCCCTGGAGTTCCGCGGCATCTCCGGTCCGAACGCGCTTAACGGGATTATCACCAGCAAAGTGGTCCCCAACTTTTCCTACAACCGGATCGACAACCCGCAGCGGCCCCACAAAGGACAGAGCCTGTACTTCGCCACCGAGGTGGCGGGTCTGGGCGGCAATGTCAAGTACGTGAAGCCGGTTACCGAATACAAACGCTTCATCCCGGTGAACAAGGGCCGCAATGCGATCGGCTTCCGCGTGCTGGGCTCCTGGATCACCGGTTACGGAGGACAAGTTGCGCCGCCCTTCGACCGTTTCTACATGGGCGGCGATACCGATATCCGCGGCTTCGATGTTCGTGCCATTTCGCCGGTCTCGTTCTTCCCAACCGAGGTGACGGTCGCGCTCCAGAACCCGGACGGTTCCGCCGTTCCCCTGAATCCGGCGAACCCGCGTTATGGCACCTATAACATCACGGTCCCGGTTTCCCAGATCATCTTCCCCGGCGGCGACACCAATATCGTGACCAACCTGGAGTACCGGATACCGATTGTCGGACCGGTTACGATAGCGCCGTTCCTCGATACCGGATGGGACTTCGTCTCCGAACCCAACCAGTTGCGGATTGCGGGAGAACAGGTCACCACGTTACAGAACACGGTGTTCGGTTGTCCTGCGCTGAACTCCAGCTACCAGTGCGTCGGCGGCACCACGCTGCCGATCAATCCCGTGCTGGGTATCGTTCCCGGCACAAACTACCAGACCCGCATGTCAACCGGCCTGGAGTTGCAGGTCATCCTGCCGGTGGTGAACGCGCCCTTCCGCATCTATTGGGCGTACAACCCGATGCGCATCAACGAAACCGTGAGCGCACCGAACCCGATCACCCGCGGCATGTTCCCGCCGGGCGCTGCGGGCGATTACACCTACGCTCAGACGGTCTCGATTTACCAGCCCAAGTATTACCTGGCCGAGCCGCTGAAGACTTTCCGCTTCACGGTGGCGACGACGTTCTAGGAGAAATTTCCGTGCGCAATGTTTTGGCTGCAGTCTCAGTGGGCTTGCTGGCGAGTGTTTTCGCAGTCGCGCAAGGGCCGCAGCAGGCGCAAACCGCGTCCGCGCCGAGTCCGCAGCAGCAGATGATGAATTACTTCACGGGCGACTGGAAGCTGAGCGGCACCACGAAGATCAGCCCCAGCACGCCCGCCGTTCCCTTCACCTCAACCGAGCATGGGGAGTGGGTCCCGGGCGGCTACTTCCTGGAGATCCATTCGGTAATGAAAGGCCCGCTGGGCGACGTCCACGGGGTGCGGATGATGGAGTACAACGCCGCGGACCACGTCTATACCTACAACGCCTACAACAGCCTGGGTGAGCACCAGGTGGCCACCGGGAAGGCTGACGGCTACACTTGGACGTGGGACGCGGAAGAGAAAATGAATGGCATCACTACCAAAGGCCGTTACATGGTGACCCTGACATCCCCGTCTTCGTACACGTTCAAGTCGGAAGTGCAGAAGCCGGCCGGGGGATGGGTTACGGTGATGGAAGGCACGGCCACGCGCTCGCCGCAGTGACCTGCCGCGAAAGTGGCATTTCCCCGGTTTGACGCTGAGAAGCGCGTTTCCCTATAATCAAAGTATCCGCACCGCCGAATTTTCCGGCCGGGAAGCGTAGCGATCTGCACTCCAAGCAGGGCGCCGCAACCTGGCAGTTCAGATAAGACGCAGTTGCAGCGCGATCATCTCTGGAACACAAGAATTCCCGGAGCAATTCTAAGGAGCTACGCCATCTCAATGAAGCGCACGTTCACAGGTACAGCCATGTTCGTCCTTGTTCTGGTCATCGCGAGCCTGGCCCAATCGACTCCGGCCGCAGCCCCGGCCACGACCACTGCTGCCCCTGCCGGCGGCAGCAAAGTGGGCATTATCGACATTCAGCAGGCGATCATCGGCACCAACGAAGGTGCGCGGGATTTCGAAGCCCTGCAAAAAAAGTTTGAGCCGAAGCGTAATGAGTTGGCGGCCCAGAACACCGAGATCGAGAACCTGAAGAAGCAGCTCAGTACCCAGGGCGACAAGATGAACGAAGAAGCCCGGGCCAATCTGGTGAAGTCGATCGAGACCAAGCAGAAGAGCCTGCAGCGTTCGGCCGAGGACGCGCAGAACGATTATCAGCAGCAGCAGAACGAGATCGCGCAGCGCATTCTGCAGAAGATGGCCCCGGTGATCGACAAGTTCGCCAAGGCGAACGCCTATGGCTTGCTGTTCGATTCGTCGAATCCCTGGCCGCAGGGCCCGCTGCTCTGGGCAACGGCGGGCGTGGACCTGACCAAGACGATCGTCGATGCCTACAATGCGCAGTCAGGCGTTGCGGCTCCTCCCAGACCTGCTGGCGCCGCAGCCAAGCCCGCTGGCACGACCCCGACGACGGGAGCCAAGCCAGCATCGTCCGCTCCCAAGTCGCAGTAACGTCTCCGGATTTGAAGGATGGCCGCCTGAGAGGGCGGCCTTTTTTGTTGCTTGCAGGCTGGGTCGGTTGCTCCCCGCCGGGTACCGCCGCCCTGTCCACAGAGTCATGTGCCGCGGCTGAAGCCGGCGTAGCTCCGCCGTCGCGCACGCAGTACCGAGCCTCATGCCGGTGATGCCCATGGCCGCGACTATGCCAGCGTTCTTTACCGTACTCTTTCCGACACGGCCGGGGCTGCGATTTGACCTAGAACCTCGAACTTGCTTAAGGCGTTCTTGCGGGGCGTGTCTGGAGGACGAACAGGAGCGTCAACACACCCTGCACGATCAGGGCAGAGCCGATGAGGAGGACGAATCCCTCAAAATGTGGCGCACCGAGAATGCGCTTGATCGCCGAAGCTCCCAACAACGCCACGCCCACAGCGCCCATTAGGACGACGGCGCGAAATACGAAACGGCCGTCAAGCAGCAAAAGAAGCAACGTAGCCAGGCCCTGGATCGCGATACACGCCGCGATTGCGGTTCGCTCGCCATACCCGGCATGCTTCAGAATGTGTTCCATCAATGCGAGCCAAACCCCCGCGGCAGCGGTAAACACGGACACGCACGTCAGCGCCGCTTTCATCGGTGGTCCTTGGACGCTCCGAACAGCCAAGAAGCTGATCGACTGCCGCAGATACCAAAGATTCGCCCGCATGGCGCCGAGTCGCGGCAACTGTTCTTCGCGGTACTCCTCCAACAGATCGCCGGAAATCGTCTCCCGGTCACGCGCCGGCAGGCAACACAGCAGCATCCGTTCGAGCCACCGAGGAGGCGCCGGCTGAATCATGCCTTCGACTCCAGCGGCCACTTTGCGCCTTGCCACACCTGCTCCAGCGCAGCCTTGGATTGGTTCAGGGCCTTGATGCCGGTCGCAGTGAGACGGTAGTAACGCCGCACACGCCCGGCGCGCGCGGGCGTCCCTTTTGCCAGACGCGAGGCAATGAGGTTCTTCTGTTCCAGGCGATCCAGCGTCGCGTATACAGCCCCTGCCGCGACTTGGCGGTCCAAAGAAGACTGGGCCCCGCGAAGAACGGCGCGTCCATATGCGTCCTCTGCCAGATTCCAGACGGCCAGAAGAATAGCCTGCTCGAAAGCGCCAAGAAGCTCTGCCACAATGTCTACATTGTAGGCATCTTGAAGAAGTAGGTCAACGATAAGTCGGCCCCGATAGCCACCACTGACCGGTGCGGTCTGGGGCACCGGCAAAGTGACAGAGCAGCGCTTTCGGTGAAGCGTGGCTTCCACAGTTCTGTGGAAAACTTTGTGGAATACGGCCTCGCGAAATCCGCAGCACTCCTTCTTTCAAATACTTACACATCTTGCCCATGAATTGTTGCACATCCAACTCATAATGAAATGAGCCACATAGGAGAGGCGTTCCCAATCAGGGAGCGGGACGCGGCATTTTCTGCGGAAGAAGCGGAAGCAGGGGTTTTGCACAATATTGGTACCTTGGTGGGGGCGGCCCTGGCGCTCAAGAGACCGCGCAGAATTGCGGGTACCCGTCGAATCCCTCAAGCGGCTAATCCGTGTTGCAACACAGTCTCCGAAGGCCGTCGCCGGCGAGAAAATGGGACTTGATCAGAGTTCCTCAGTCCGGCTCATCACGATCCCGAGCCGCCTTCGAAGACCTTCTTCATTTCGTAGGGGTAGACACGATAGAGGCTGTAGCTGACACCAACGTCAGAGTACTGACGGAAGAGCAGGTCGCCGCGGCCATTGGCGTCGGCATCGAGGGCATCGATGATCTCCATGCGGGCGAAGGAGTCGAGGTGATTGCTGTCGGTTACCGAGCTGAAGATTTTGATGGGCGCGCCATTGAGGTCCTCGTGCGCTACCAGGGTGATGAAGTAGTTGAACGCACCACCGCCCAGCGCCTTCGCCGCAGCTACGGGCAGGGTCGCGGTCAACACGAAGGTTGGCGAGCTGGTGAACTCCAGGTCGAAGGCGCGAAGATCGTAATCGGTGATAGCGGCATTTTTCGGCAGCGCCGGAGTCTTGCGCTGCGCGATGAACTTGCGGATCTCGTCGATCGCAAGGGTGGTCAGCTCACCTGACTTCGTCTCGCGCTCGGCGGTATTCATGACATAGAGCAGGGAGCGCGGATCATGGGGCGTTGCGTCGGAGACGGCGGGATAGGAATGCCGGCCTGGGCTGTTTAAGGCGGCGATCAGCTTCGGCTGCGGGGCGGTTGCTGTTGTCGACTGCGAAGCGCTGAAGGGTTTCGGCTCCACCGTGGCCGCGGATGACGTCGTCGGCTTGCCGCGGCGCAGGGTCGGACGATTGGGATCGCTCTCGTCTGGAGACGATGTGGCGGCGGGCGATGCGGTGTTTGCCGAGGGCGCCTGCGAAGATGCTGTAGCATCCGGCGGCGCGGCGGGAGTTTCCGACGAAGGCTTCTTCAGCGTGGGGCGGTCGGGAGGTTCATTCGGATTTGGAGCGGTGTTACCGGATGAAGGATTCGTGCTACCCGACGATGCGCTTTGCGAAGAGCCCGAGTCGCTGGAAGTATCGGAGCCGGATGACCCGCTTGATCCCGCGCGATGCAGCACGGGACGATCGTCGGCGGGATTCTCTGTGACCTTAGGCTTGGGTTGCTTGGCGGCTTGCTGCGCAAGCTTTTTGTCGAATGGGAGCTCCGGCTTCCAGCGGCCTGCGGCCACCCAGCTTCCCTTGAGTTGCTCGGGCGTGGTGACGGTGAAGAGGCCGGTGGGCTCGCCGTAGTCGGTGGCCTCATAGACCGTCTCGGGCTGCAGCGCCATGGGTTCGGGATTGGCGCCGTAGAGGCTGGCATCGTAGAAGCGATCGTCAATCCACAAGGCGACAGGCACAAGCCGCGCGCCGCCGCCGGGCAGGAATTCGAGCACCGCGATGGCCCGCGGTCCGCGCTTGTTCTTCTTCTTCTCGGCGCCTTGGTTCTGGCTGGGCTGCTGATCGGAATGCTGCGTGCGGTCGCGGATCTGGGCAGGGCTGAAGGCGACCAGCGACCACAGCGTCAGAAGAGTTGCGATGGCCCGACGGCCGGAATTGCGGTATAGATATTGAATCATGGAAATCAACAGCAAAGCTCCCAACTTCACTCTGCCCGACGAAAACGGAAACCCGGTTTCGCTCGACCAGTTTCGTGGCAAGAACGTAGTCCTGTTCTTCTATCCCAAAGCCAACACGCCCGGCTGAACCATAGAAGCGCGCGGGTTCCGCGACGCATACAGCAAGCTGCAAAAAGCCGGACTGGTGGTGCTGGGCATCTCGCCTGACACGCCCAAGGCCCAACTCAAGTTTAAGGAAAAAGAGGACCTGCCGTATACCCTCCTCGCCGACGACAAGAAAGAAGTCGCCAGGATGTTCGACGTGCTGAAAGAGAAAAACATGTACGGCAAGAAGGTGATGGGCATTGTGCGCAGCACGTTTCTCATCGGGCCGGACGGCAAGATCGTGCATATCTTCTCGCCCGTGAAGCCCGAAGGCCACGCCGAAGAGGTGCTGGCGGAGGTAAAGGCAAGAGGGTAGTCCTTTGCGCCCGATCATGCCTCTTCTTCAGGCCAGCCATCTTGCCAAAATGTTCCACGTGGAAGATTTTTCTTCCCATTTTGGGAAAAACGCCGCCGGAATCCGCGCCGTCAACGACGTCTCCCTGACCATCGAGGCCGGCGAGACCCTGGGCCTCGTCGGCGAATCCGGTTCCGGCAAAAGCACCCTGGGACGGATGCTGCTGCGGCTCATCGAACCCGACTCCGGCAAGGTGATCTTCGACGGCCACGATGTCTTGCGCGCCAGCGGATCGGACCTGCGCCGTCTCCGCCGTGACATGCAGATCATCTTCCAGGATCCCTTCGGCTCGCTCGACCCGCGCATGACGGTCGAGCAGATCGTCTACGAGCCGATAGCGATCCATGGCAGCGAAGACGGACGATCGCGCCGCGAGCAGGCCAGTGAGGTCATGCGCGCCGTCGGACTCGACGCCTCCGCCCTGCGGCGCTATCCGCACGAGTTCAGCGGTGGCCAGCGCCAGCGCATCGGGATCGCGCGCGCCCTGGTCCTGCGGCCGCGCTTCATCGTTGCCGACGAGCCCGTCTCCGCCCTCGACGTCAGCGTGGGAGCGCAGATCGTCAATCTGCTCAAACAGCTTCAGCGGGAGTTTCAGCTGACGTATCTGTTCATCTCGCATTCCATGCCAATCGTGCGCTATCTCGCCGACCGCATCGCCGTCATGCAGCGCGGGGAATTGGTGGAGGTGGGCACCACGCAACAGATCACCACCGCGCCCCAGCATCCCTACACCAGGACGCTGCTGGCCGCCACGCCCGAGATGCAGGAGTAGAGCGTTACCGGTATACCTCCGACGCCAGGTCGTGGCTCAGCTTGAATGTATTGGCGTCAGTTTCGGTTGGATGTGGGCTCTCCTACAAACACCAGGCACCCGTTTGGATCGCCAATGTGGAACTCGGTCATCCCATATTCCCTGTCAAATAAATCCCGGATTTCGTAGCGGTTCTTGAATGTTTTCACATGCTCCCACAAAACATGAATGCCAGAAACCTCAATGTATATCTCGGTATGCCCGCGGACACACTTCATAACCTCATCTGATGCAGCCTCTTGGAAGTGGATGGTTTGACCATCCCGCTCCAGTATCGAGTACTCCGGCGATTTCAAGGTTGGCGCAAATCCAAGCACGCTCTGGTAAAACAGAATGGTTTCCTCCATATTGGCAGTCGCCAGCATAGGGCTGATTCTCTTCGCTATTGGTGTGCTTTTCATCACGGACCTCACCAGCCTGATAGTTTCCCGCTGTCGAGACATGATGGCACAGCGGAAGAGCCAATGCGAGCCCTGGACCTCAAACTGACCCACTACCGGAGACCACGTTATCAGGCCGTTTTATTGACCTTCTGGCGGCCTCATCAGTCGCCACGGCTTAGCTTCCGGATTGGTGGTACCATTCCCTGCTAACCGAGGAGAAAGCCATGCCTCATTGCACGAAGTGCGGAACGGAAGTTCCCGTCAATGCGCAGTTCTGCTCCAGTTGCGGACAGCCGCAACCTCCAGCGCCGGTCGCTCCGCCGGGATGGCAACCCCCGCCGCCCGCCGCCCGCTCTGGTATGTCGGAGAACACCGCCGCCGCCTTGAGCTACGCTTTAGGCTGGATCACCGGCATCATTTTCTTTCTGATCGATAAGCGTCCCTACGTGCGCTTCCATGCCGCGCAGTCCATCGTCACCTTCGGCGCGCTGAACATCATCCGCGTTTTCGTGGCAATGGTCTTCGGTGTCGGATGGATGTTCGGTAACAATCACCACCTGGGCTACGGCTATGCCGGATGGGGCAGCTTCGGACTTGGCCTCGCCGTGATCAGCTTGCTGGGGATTCTGACTTTCGTCCTGTGGATCTACTGCCTGATCAAAGCTGGGACGGGACAGCCTTTCATGCTGCCTGTCGCCGGCCCGATTGCGAAGAGCCTTGCCGGACAGCAGTAACCCGGGGTCGTGAGGCGCTCAGAGCTGGGTCAGGCGTCCCGCCTTCTACTGAATGGCCTGCGGCCGCTGCGCCATCAGTTCCTCGAAGCGCTTGTCCGAGCGCAGGGCAGCGAACTCGTGGTCACTATAGACATCGTTGATGTGCTTGTAGCCGTTCTCCATGGCCTTGCGCAGGTACTCCAGCGAGCGATCGAAGTCTCCGGCTTGCGCGTACATCCTGGCCACCATGAACGAAAAGGCGGCGCGATCGTCGGGCGAAGTCGCTTGCGCCATGATCCCGGTACGGGTGACGCGGGTGAAGATATCGGGATCGCGCGAGAACGCCAGCGCGTATTGCTTGCCCGCATCCGCATAATCATGCTCGCCGAAATATGATGACCCCATGTTGTAGTAGAACACTGCGTCGTTGGGGCGAAGCTCGATGGCTTTCTTGTAGTAAACGATTGCCTTGTCGTACTTCCTCTTCATCTGCTCGACGTAACCGCGGTTGTTGTAGCTCTCCGCAGCATGCTTGTCGGCCTTGATGGCATGGTCGAAGCATTTGGTTGCCTTGTCCGGACGCTGCAGCAGCAGGTAGGACATGCCCTCCTTGTTCCATAGATTGGCCGAGGGCTGCTTCTTCAGCGCGATGTTGTAGTAGTCGATGGAGTCGAAGTAACGCTTCTGCGCGCGCAACTGATCGCCCTGTTCCTCAAGATCGGCGGCGGAGGCGCTGCCATCGGGTATGGGCGGCGGCGTGAGCTGCGTTGCCGGCGATGTGGCTTCCACTGGCGGCGACGCCTGGCCGTTCTGCGCCCAGGCCATCAATGGGAAAACGAGCAGCAGAGTTACCAGGCTACAGATGGGAAGCAAGACCCGAGGTGATCGCGGACGAGCCATGGCCATCCTCTTGCTCCGTCCACATTACGCTGGGCGCTAGAATGCGACGCGGACGAAAGCGGTTTCTTGTCAATATTAGACCTATTTAGGGCTAGTATTGTTCCCATTTTGTGCCGCATTCGTCCCGTTATCCTGCTCTTCATCACTGTCGCCCTTGCCGAAGATACGTCCGAAGAATCCTTTCTTCTTTTTCGCCTTCGGCGGTTGCGCCTGCGCGGCCTCACCGCTGGGCGGGGATTGACCTTGCTGACCGGCTGCTGTCGCGACTGGTCCGTTAGTGTTCGGAGGCGGCGCGGCCACTGCCGGCGCTCCCAGTCCCAGGATTTTGGTGAAGAATCCACGATGATCGCCGGTCGTCTGATCGCACGTGTCTTTAGGCTCCGTGCCCTCGATGAATGCGACGGTGTAATCCTCCGGGCACGACGGCGTCGCCAGGCGGTTGGTCACTTTGTCGAGCTGGACGGTGACGACTCCCTGGGGCGCCTTGAACTCGCTCACATCCGCATACTGCGGCACCTTAATCGCGCGCTTCATGAACTCCGCCCAGATGGGCGCAGCCGCGGCGCCACCCGCCAGCTTGATATCGGTGTAGTCGTCATTGCCCACCCAGACGATACACAGCAGATTGCTGGTGTAGCCGGCGAACCAGGCGTCGTGCGAGGTCCCGGTCTTTCCCGCGGCTGGCGCTGTGAACCCTCGCGCCCGCACTGGATAGCCAGTGCCATTGTTCACCACGGCTTCCATCATGGTCGTCATGACGTAGGCCACCCGCGGGTCGAGCACCTGCTTGTTGTCGGAGCTGTAGTTGTTCAGGACGTTGCCGTGCGCGTCGCGCACCGACCGCACCATCAGCGGCGACAGCCGCGTTCCGCCGTTGGCGAACACGGTGTATGCGCCTGCCATCTCTACCGGCGTCGCGTCGTAAGCGCCAAGCGCAATGGCCGGCGTGGCGCGCACACTGGAGATGCCTGCGGCCTTGGCCAAAGCCGCAACTTTGTCGAAGCCCACTTCCTGCCCCAGGCGGACGGTCGCGTTGTTCAACGACTCAGCCAGCGCGTAACGCGCCGTGACCTCGCCGTGGAAGGTCTCGTGATAGTTGCGCGGCTCGTAAACCTGATCGCCGTTGAACGGAATGCTCACCTGCGAGTCGTCAATCAGGCTGGCAGGAGTGAATACGCCGTCGGTGTTGGTCGCCACTCCGGTATTGGAATCGGTGGTGGTATCGGCGAACAGCGTCTGTCCCGTTACCGCGGTATTGATCGCCGCCGCATAGACAAACGGCTTGAAGATGGAGCCGGTTGGACGCTTCGCGATGGCGTGGTTCAACTGGCTGAGACCGTAATTTCTGCCTCCCACCAGCGCCAGGATCTCGCCGGTATGCGGATCGAGGGCGATCAGCGCCACCTGCGGCATCGGTCCCGATTCCACCTTGATTTCCGTCGTCGCATCCTTGCCGGTGCCGGTCTTGATCTTGTGCGTGCGCCGCTTGATCACCTGCTCATCGACGACCTTCATGCCGATATCGACTGCCTCGGCGGCGGCGCGCTGCAGGTCGGGATCGATGGTGGTGTAGATCCGCAGCGCGTGGTTGTTCAGCTCCTGCTCATTGAACTGGCCGGAGAGCTGGTCCTTCACCAGGTCGACGAAGTAGGGCGCGTCGCTGGCCTCCACGTTGGGCGTCGCCAGCGTGAGCGGCGCCGCTTCGGCGCGCTCCGCCTCATCGCGCGTGATGGCGCCGGTTTCCACCATCGACTCCAGCACCAGGTTGCGGCGCTCCAGCGCGCGCTTCGGATACTTGTACGGCGAAAGATAATTCGGACGCTGGATCATTCCCGCCAGCAGAGCGGCTTCCGGCAGCGTGAGGTTCTTGACGTCCTTGTTGAAGTAGGAGTGCGCGGCCTCGCCAAACCCGTTGATGGTGAACGAGCCGCGCTGCCCCAGATACACCTCATTGGCGTACATCTCGAAGATGCGCTGCTTGGAGAATTTCTGCTCCAGCTCGATGGCGATCATCATCTCCGTCAGCTTGCGTTTGAGAGTCTTCTGGGGAGTGAGGAAGAACCCGCGTGAGAGCTGCATGGTGATGGTCGAGCCGCCCTGCTCGTGCCGGCCTTCGCGCACATCCACCGCAGCAGCTTCGATCAGGCGGAAGTAATTGACGCCGCCGTGCTGGAAGAAGCGGCGGTCTTCGATGGCCAGCACAGCGTTCACCAGCACCGGTGGAATGTCCTGGAACTTGATGAGCTCGCGTTTGGAGCGGTCCTGGCCCTCAAACAGCGCAGTCACCAGTTGCGGCTCCAGCTCATAAGCGTCAATCGCCTGATTGTTGCCGCCGGCCGCGCTGATCGATGAGACCTTGCCCCGCTCAAAGCGAATCACCGCAGCGGAATCGGCGCCATGGAACGATTGCGGCCCGGGCGTAACGTGCAGCCCGTCGGGACCGAGGTGGTAGCGTCCGATGGGCGAGTCGCTGCCCTCGCTGTACCCGGCGCGCCGCAACTCGGCCGTAAGCTCGGCCTCGTCAATTTTTTCGCCCACCGAGAGGGTGCGCGGCCGCGCATAGATCTTGGCTGCGTTGCTGAAGATGCCGCCGGCCATGCGGCGATCCACCACCCGCTCGTACTTCACGTACACGTACGCGAAGACGCCCATGAACACGATCCCGGCAAGGATGAAGCCTGCGACGAACAGCTTCACGAGGGGATCGCGAAACGAGAAATGCCGGGTCCGGGCAGTGCTCTTCGACGCCCGCACCGCCGGACTTCGATCAGGTACTTTGACTTTGATTGCCACGTTTATGAATACGCAGAGAAGCCGCTAAGGTTCTTCCATCCCAACGCGCCCGCTTGCGGCGGGCACACGCCGGGGACACCGGCTCTTGAGGATCAGACGACCCAGCGGCGCTCAAGTTATCCCGGACGCCGTCTTGCCGGGGAAATCCTCGGCCCTTCACATGCCTTCGTGGCCCAGTCCAGGCACAGCCAAGCGCCTGAACAGACGAGGGTAAAAGACGACCGCCAAAGCAGATTTCATTGTAGAACAGACCGCTGGCTGCAAGTAAACGGAGTAAGCGGATGGTTAATAGCAGGGCCGAATCCTGAAGCCCAGTGCCTCAGTGCTTCCTTGCCCGGACGCACCTCAGAACTCCTCATCCCAGGACCTCAGCACTTGCCAAAGGTTCTTTTGATGGCCGAACAGGACCACACTACGAGGTTCAGTGAGATTGGTACTGGCATCGCCGCACGTATTCTCTGCGACCACACCGGATTTCATCGCCTCGGCAAGGGGAAAGGTCCGAGGCGCAAAGCACTCAACCAAACCGTTCGTCAGCAGTACTATGTTCACCGTCTCCGGGACAGGATCTGGCAGCGTAAACTCGGCAACACCAACGGAATCCGTACGGTGGCACCCTCGGGATTGGTCCGCCGCGGTTGGCTTCGCGGCATCGCCAGCCGGGAACGAGACGCAAATCTGCTTCCAACGCAACGGATGCCC
>Ga0182030_10011950_pt1 | contig 17470 bp, 21 predicted proteins | sample 812S3MmetaG_FD_121299 | JGI IMG/M metagenome (GOLD analysis project Ga0182030, IMG submission 121299) | Permafrost microbial communities from Stordalen Mire, Sweden - 812S3M metaG (Illumina Assembly) | ecosystem: Environmental > Terrestrial > Soil > Wetlands > Permafrost | place: Sweden...
AATTCTTTCTGTGATAAGCTGTGGGGTAGGGTAAAACCATTCGTGCCCGCTAAGGTCGGCGAAAAGAAGGTTCGAGGCATCAATAAAAGGTTCAGAGTTTATAGATATGTTCCTGGAGCGGAGTATCGTGCTCACATTGGTACGGCTTTCTTTCCGTTTAAATATACACCATTAACACTTGTACAGATGGTGCATGGCCTCCGTCGTCGATCGACCTGACAACTGATAAATACATTTACGACTCTTCCCCTCCTGAAGCGAAGCAATCATCGCTATTCACTTTCCTCATATATCTGAATGATGAGTTTGAGGCTGGGGAGACGACTTTCTTTCTGCCAAGTGCTAAAGAAGGATGTATGAACGCATATCCCGTGAAGCCAATTCAAGGAAGTGTTGCCATGTTCCCTCATGGCGAGACAGAGGGTAGTCTTTTACATGAAGGCACTGGAGTTCGTCAAGGATCGAAACCATCGGCGAAGTATGTTATTCGGACAGATGTTTTGTATGATGTGTAGAGGTCAAGCCCAACAAAACTCGGCTGTTCATTGATTTTCTTGCTGTGGAGGTGAATGGAGGCGATTTAAAGATGTTGGAATGAATCGATTCACCAAGACGCGGTTAGAATTTGGATTTGCGATGGTCTCGATCGTCAAGAGCCAGATCTCCCTCTCCACTACAACTTCAACCTCCTCCGTCTATGATCATGAATGCCAATCAGACACACGCAGTTAATTTATGCAAAGCCGTTGAATCATGGCGCAAGCCCTTGAAACTCATTTCAAAAGGCAAACAAGGGCCGATGCGACCATCGTTCAGGTATGTTTGCATCGTTGTCTAAGCCTGCCTTTTATTCACAATATGCGCATAACTCTGCTGATATTTATCAAGTAAATCCTCAGATATGGTCATCATCGTTGTCGGTGCAGATGCGATCAAGAAGCCTATTGCAGTCCACAAGTCATTCATTACGTTCTACTCTCCTTTCTTCAAAGCGGCGTTCGATGGTCCATTTGAGGAGGGAACCAGGCAAACAATACAACTAGAGGATGTCGAAGCGGAGCCCTTTGAGATCTTTGTCCAGTGGTTATACAGTCAGAACATAGCAAATTGCAAGTAGCTAGGCCTGCGCCCAGTTCCGTCGAACTTAGCAAAGCTTTGGATTCTCGGCCAGCGTTTCCTGATCCCAAGACTTCAAAATCAGGTCATGGATATACTTGCTCTCGATACGGCTATGATGGCTAGTAATCATCACTTGGGTCTTTTGAGAGAACTATTAGACCTTTGCTACGCAGGGCCACTTGAAGACTCTTTGTTGAAGGAAATGGTCGTCGAAGAAATAGCTTGGAAAGATCAAGACTTCTTGAAAAAGCTGGCTCCTTATCTTCCGCACTTGATGGTGGTTGATATCATCACAAAGGTCCGGCCAGAATCTAGGGGAGTCACCGATATCGAAAAGTATCATGTGATGGAAGATTGAGGCGAAAACGAAACACGGGGTTGACGGGGCGTACCAGATGGGCATTGACGAACGTTTTCCGAAATTGGAAGTATCATTCCGGGTTCCTTCGCGTCAACACTCTCAACCTCTTCCTCAACTTTTACTGCATCAACCTTTCCGCGCTGTCTCAACATCCGATTTTCCGAATTACTTTCATCATTTCCCAGCGAGATCTTCGACTGTGTTTATAATTCCATCCAGAACGGGAAGCGTGGAGGGAAAGTCTACAGTCGACATCCTCAGACATAGAGAATCAAATGAAATCAACGAGAATCAGTTCAAGGACCGAGATATGCTTTTGAAATAATTCGTTCACTTTCCAGTTTGATTGATCAGCATCATATTTGGTTACGCACAGACCGGAATATTTGATTTATGCTAAATTGCGATTCGCTTCCAAACCCGCCACTCCAATCATGAGCCCACAACCATCTACCCCAAACAATTGCGAGGCACATGGTCATGAAAATCTATATCAACGCCTCCAGCGGCCCTCGCTCCGATATTCATCACTATATCCCTGAATTGAGGCTGATTTGAACATCCTGTGACCAACCACGATTGTAGATCAGGACCCTTCTCTTCTTGATTGGATGATCTGGCTCTTTTCTTGGCAGTTGATAGATCTGAAGATAAATTAATGAGCTCATCTGCCATGTTTCGTTTTGTCTTCTAAATTAATCAGTTCCGTTGTTCCAGAAAAGCTTTCTCTTTTAAACTGTGTTTCCCACGATTACCAGTAGGTCCATTTTATTCCTCTATCTCCACAATGCGTTCGATTTCTCTTCTAGCATTTGTTACGCCTATATTTGCAGCCGCAGGAGATGGCGATTGGGCTGCTGCGTATGCGAAAGCTGCAACTGCACTGGCGAAGCTGAGTTCAGCGAACAAAATCTCTCTGGTGACGGGTGTAGGCTGGCAGAAGGGCCCTTGTGTTGGTAATCTCGCTGCCATATCCACGATTGGATTTCCCGAGCTATGTTTGCAGGATGGACCGCTGGGGTAAGTAATGAGTGGAGATAGAAAATCGAAGCTGATCAAGGTATAGCGTGAGATATGCCGAACAAGTTACTGCTTTTCCGGCTGGGATTACGACAGGCTCGACTTGGGATACTGGGTTGATGTATGCGAGAGGAAATGCATTGGGTATGGCTCGCAATTGAATGTTTCTCAATTCGCGAGACTAATCCCACTCAGGAACGGAATCCAAAGCCCTTGGTGTGCATGTCCAGCTTGGACCTGTGGCTGGCCCCCTTGGAAAGATTCCAGCGGTATGATTGTCCTAGACATTTACGGCTCTGGGACTGAATCTATGAACAGGCTGGTCGTAATTGGGAAGGATTTTCGAACGATCCATATTTATCGGGTGTAGCTGTGGCCAATGTATAAGAATTGATTTCGAGTCGTGAATGTCGCTGATGGTTCCAGACTGTTGAGGGTATGCAAGCTGCAGGCGTTCAAGCATGTGCGAAACATTTTAGTAAGTCTGTCTCCCATATATCGAGACCGTCTAACATCGTATTAGTTGGCAACGAGCAAGAGAAAAATCGCGATACAATTAACAGCCAAATAGATGATCGAGTAAATCATGAGGTAGGTCTCTCTAGCTTGCATCGAGACCAGATATTGACTTAAATAGCTGTATCTTTGGCCATTTGCAGAGGCTGTGCGAGCAAACGTCACTTCAGTCATGTGCTCATACAACAAATTTGATACAAATTGGGCTTGCGAGAGTCAAGCATTGTTGACAGGCTTGCTGAAAAATGAGCTTGACTTTCAGGGATATGTGGTGAGCGGTAAGTATGCGTGATGGTTAGACGGAATTTCTGCTGACTCGGAACAGATTGGGGAACGGCACAACATACCACAGCTGGCAGTGCAAATGCTGGAATGGTAGGCCATTTAAATCTATTAAGGATCAAACATTAATTAAATTCAGGATATGTCAATGCCTGGTGATAATTTTGGGAATAATGTATTCCTCTGGGGAAGTGCTCTGTCGAGCGCTATCTCATCGTACGTTGAGACCATCGCTTAAAAGTACGTGGTACTAATTTCTCAAGTGGGACTGTCGCCCAAAGTCGCCTAGACGATATGTGCACACGTATTCTCGCAGCATGGTACTTTGTGGGGCAAGATAGCGGTTACCCAACTGTTTCTGGATGGACGTCATGGAACGGAGGAACAGGCGGACCCAACGTTCAAGGTACCCACAAGACAGTTGCTCGTGCTATCGCGAGAGATGGCATCGTTCTGCTCAAAAACACAAATAAGGCTCTGCCTTTGAAGAAACCTGCGAGTCTGGCCCTTATTGGTCAAGATGCGATCGTCAACCCTTCGGGAGCAAATGCTTGTACTGATCGGGACTGTGATACTGGGACTTTGGCTATGGTGAGTTAAAAGAGATTCAGGGGAGGCGGCGCTGACAAAATCAGGGCTGGGGATCTGGAACTGCACAGTTTCCGGTAAGATAGTCTATGTCCGTTAATTCGTAGCTAATTGATCTAGTATCTCGTTGCGCCATATGATGCTATTAAAACCCAAGCTGCGACAGATGGTACGACGTTGACAATCTCAAATACTGACACCACCTCTTCGGGAGCATCAGCTGCCAGCGCCGCTGCAACCGCAATCGTTTTCATCAACTCAGATTCCGGAGAGGGATATATAACGGTTTGCTCTTCCAAGATATATCGAACCGTACTGACGGGAATAGGTCGAAGGAGCGGCCGGAGATCGCCTCAATCTCGATCCATGGCACAGTGGGAATGCTTTAGTCCAAGCAGTTGCTGCTGTCAACAAGAACACGATAGTCGTGATCCATAGCGTCGGGCCCGTCATTCTGGAGACAATTTTAGCTCTTCCAAATGTTGTAGCCGTGGTATGGGCAGGAATTCCTGGACAAGAAAGTGGAAATGGTCTAGTTGATGTTCTCTACGGCTCCACATCACCATCCGGGAAACTCCCCTACACTATCGCTAAGGCAGCAACAGATTATGGAACTTCTATCCAAAGCGGAGATGACTCTTTCTCAGAAGGACTTTATATTGATTATCGTCACTTCGACAACGCTGGTATTGCTCCAAGGTATGAGTTTGGATTTGGGTTGAGCTACACCACATTCTCATACTCAGGTCTCACCATTTCGTCCTTGTCCACTTCTACAGGGAGTTCTGCGACGGTTCCTGGTGGAATCTCAAATCTCTATGATGTAGTTGCTACCGTCTCGGCTACTATCACGAATAATGGAACCGTGACTGGAGCAGAAGTCCCACAGCTGTATATCGGTTTGCCGAGCAGCGCACCTGCGAGTCCACCAAAACAATTGAGAGGGTTCAGTAAGCTAAGTCTGGCTGCCGGCTCTAGTGGGACTGTGAGCTTCAATCTCAGGAGGAAGGATCTCAGCTACTGGGATGAAACAAATAAAAAATGGGTGCTGCCGAGTGGAAGTTTTAACGTGAGTGTTGGGGCGAGTTCGAGGGATATCAGGTTGACGGGGACGCTGAGTTGAGGTGGCCGTTGGTGATGGATTAAATGAGGTTGTACATAGTGAGAGGAATGAAATACATCAAAGTTGGATATTTATGTTACAAGACAAGTTAAGGAACGTGTCGCCCAAGGAGGCCGGAAGAAATACACGTGATCTTCGCTCCTAGGAAAAACGATAATGCGAAACTCGGACTTAAATACCATTCCCATTGGATGGACTTACCGACCACCCGGACGAGCATACTGGATTCACGGATTTATGTTAGGATACTTTCCCCAGTTCACCCTGAGTTTTGAGAAAGCAAGTTGTATATAATGATGACCCTCCCTCTTGCTTTGATCATGGCATTGTTACCCAAGGAAACATTGAGCACGAGTTCAATTATCAACTTGAGACCCTCAATATGCCATCAGCATTCTCAGCCTTCTTTCCTCCACCTCCAACTTTTACCGATGCAGATCTTCCCTCTCAGGCGGGCAAAGTGTTCATCATCACTGGAGCAGCATCCGGCGTAGGATTTGAGCTTGCCAAAATACTGTACTCGGCTGGTGGAGCTGTTCATATAGCTGCTCGATCAAAATCTCGATGTGAAGGCGCTATTCAAAAGATAGTAGCTGAGGCAAAGATCAAAAATGAGGGAAGATTGGAATGCATGGTTATTGATTTGGCAGATCTAAGGACCGTAAAGGGAGCTGCAGAAGTGTTTCTGGCGAAGGAGACGAGGTTGAATCTACTAGTGCATAATGCGGGAGTAATGACACCACCGGCGGGAAGTCAGGATAGACAGGTTTGTCGATTCCTCCAGCAGAGAATGAAAGCTAAAATGCGCTAGGGCCATGACCTCGAAATGGGTACAAATTGTCTTGGGCCTTATCTCCTTACACTATTCCTCGAACCAATTCTTATTCGCACTGCAGCGGCTAGCTCTGCTTTGAGCGTACGAATTGTGTGGGTGGTTTCACTGATGCAAGAAGGAACACCAGCTGGAGGCATGTCGTTTGACTCCAAAGGAAGACCACAGATACTGCCCAAGCCAATGGCTAACTACATGCAAAGTAAAGTAGGTGGCTGTTGGCTCGCAGCGGAGTTTGCCAAGCGATTGGGAAGTAAAGGGATACTGAGCGTCGTAAGTCGGAATTACTGGCTTTGTGGGCCTTGCTAATGAGCAACTAGAGCCTGCATCCAGGATTGATGAGAACAGAACTTCAGAGAAATATGCCGGCAGTAGCGCGGAAAATCATGGTGAGTATTAGCAATTCCTAAGATCTGGATCAGAGTACTGATGTATCTTCAGGGTGTTGTGTTCAAACCAGCAATATATGGGGCATATTCCGAACTCTATGCCGGTTTCTCTCCAGATGTCAAGTCTGAACACAATGGAGGATATATTATGGCGTGGGGAAGGATCGTAGAAAGGAATCATGAAGTTGCCAATGGTTTGAAAACGAAGGAGGAAGGGGGAAGTGGTGGTGCGGTGGCGTTCTTGCGGTATTGCGATCGCGAGATAAAAGACTTCTTATAGTCAGTACCTAATCAAAGTTCGCTTTGAAAATCATTCCCAAAATCAGAATCACCCGGTGGGAAGTCAGGCCAGGGTTGATTAAAGACCTGCTGAGGTCTGAGGTGATTATCGAATATATCCTGCGCAAAGTCAGAATTTAGTCGGAGATAGAAGAATGAATAAATACCCAGTCGAAGTTCATCGGCATATCAAGCATAGTCCCTAAAGGATCCATTGTTATAGAGGTATCAAATTGAAAGGAAGATGGCGTGGTTAAATCGGATTGTGTTGGCCAGGACCCAAGAGTATCAACAGCGTTACTTTGGTTTCCACCAGTTTCTGCTATTCATCAGTGACGGCTTTCTAGAGGGCATACAGCTCAAATACCATTCAAAGAGAGGTCCGAGAGATTAGCAAGGAATTGACCGTGTTTTGGTCCAAAAGCTACCTTTATCTTCTGGCACATCAACAAAACGACCCCGGAGGCTTTTTTAGCTTCATCCCGGAACTCTTCAGTTTTTACCCACGTAGCATATGACCTTTCGAGGGCAGCTATCATTTCTTGCTGGTTTCGAGAAGGCGTCTGCGCTTCAACGTCTTGAGCAAGGTTCAAGTAAATAATCGTCCCGGCAAGGAGGAAGTCATGCATTGATAAAGAAGAAACGAACCACTTTTCATTTGACAAGGGCCCTCCTGGTTGGACTGCATTGATGATGTCGGCTTGACACTGAAGAATTTTGAGAGCAGCATCCACCCCGGCACTCTTTGAATATGCGTATTCATGATTTTCCCTCTCCTGCATGAGGTATTTTCTATGAAGTACACAACGAGCTTTGTTATACAGGAGAGCAATACCAAAACGTTTTGTAATTACATCCGGAGAATCTGTAATAGCAAGTCCCAGGGGTATCAATTGCAAAAAGTGAGGAACTTTTGCAAATGCTTGATCAAGTTGCGCATCTAGATCTAATACCTCATTGTATGATGGACGTGAGAGCCGGTGCGCTTGAGATGCGATTTTGCCAAAGACTTGACAGATTATGCCCTTGCTATTTGTGTATGACGTGGGCGTCATCTCAGTTTCTGGTCTTCCAGGGGGAAGTTCTGTGGAATATTCATTGAAATCCTCATCTCTTAAATTCCGAGGGAATTCGGTATCACTTTCGATTGCTTGAACCATTGAAGGGAGTCCGATATGAAAACTCGCTAGTAGATCAATCTGTACTAGCATATGCCAAAGTCGCCTCCGCATTTCGGCTTGATATATGGATATTTCCCCACCAATCTTAGTGGAGTCTCGATGAAGTCCCATTCGGAACCCTAGACGAACTGCTATCCCACCGAGACAGTAACAATTGACTTGATCGTATTTGCTGAGAAAGAATTCGGCTTGCATATAAAAAATAAATGCTTCTAGCGTGTAAGGGCCTGGTTGGGTATATTTCGAGAGAATGAGGCATTGTGAACAATTCGAGCGATAGGATTGAATGTCCATTCCAGGACTGTCTTCACCAGCCGTCAAGATATCAAAGGAAGCATGACACATCAATGCGTATAATAATGCAACCCAAGCAAGTGATGTTTCTTGGGGATTCGCCCAGAATTTCATATACTGAAAGGTTAGTAGAGGTGGGGTTTAAATGGAAGTGCTTACCTCGTTTTGAAAAGTTGGTTTGTGTATGATGGCTGAGATGTTAGCATTGGTTAAAAATCTGGTGATAACATACGTAGAGTTAAATGGTTTGAATTAAAATAGCGGGAGATAAGTCGATCAACAATAGGTCTAGCAGGTAGGGCTCCCAACACATCTTCTATTGTAGTGAGGTGGGGATTGAATGGAAGTGATATGACTGTATCGTTGACATCATCCTGGAAGTAGCTCTTGACTTCCTCGATCTGGGAATGTTAGTATCATTCGTGAATAAAGGGGGTCTCACATCATCTAGAATTGCAGCCCAATGTGTAGCTCCGACGTAAGCTGTTTCTTTGACGTTTTGAACTACCGAACCTGTCGAGTAAAATGAATCTTGAGTTGGTTTGGGTGCCATTGCATCTTTCACGAGGCTTTCGAGGTGTCGCAATCGGGTCTGCAAACTGACAGGCTTTCTGCGAGTGGCCGGAGTGGGGAAGGTACATTCTCGACCCTTTTTGATGCATTGCGAGCATGGTTCTTTTCTGTCACATTTCAATTTTGCGTGGCGACATTGTGAACAACTAAGTTGGATTCGAGATCTTTTCATCTTGGCGGAGCTAGGAGGCTGGGGGATATCATTGCCTGAGAGCGACATTTTGTGTATGTGGAAGAAAGGTTGATAGACGTGTCGTTGAGGTTGCCTAGAATCGAGGCTGACTCAGCAACGCACGTTCTCCGGCCTCAATCAAATCAAAGGCCGATACAAAGTTGTATCGAATTTCTTTCCTAGGGGAGAGGGCTTCATGTGCCCTATCTTTCTAGATTTGCCTCGGAAACTTCAAATTCACAGCCCCCCTTTCAGACGTCAATAGATGATACTAAGGATCTAGGGCCTGCTTGCTTAGTTGACCGCATAGTCGTGCAAAAAGATCATGTCCTACCTACCGTATAGTCCGGTCTTATTAGAGCTCTACTCAGGGCTTAAATGTGGTAAGAATATATTCTAGCCAATTAAAATATGCGCTTATATTTAAAAAGGCTTATCCTGATTTTAAGAGCTTTTAGACTAGACTATACGGTAGACTGTCTCTCAGGCATTGTCTATAGATTACATTTCCTCGAATCCCCGAAATCTGAAGCTCGGATGCTTTGGCTTAAAGCTCCTCTATCAAGTCGCCGGTGTCCCCAAGGCCCACAGACCGAATCGAAATATTCCAGTCTTGAATATCATTTCCGTTTGGGAGGAAAGCCCTGCAAGAGTTGAGGATGGGCGAGGGATTTGGTCTTCGGGCTCCTGATAATTCCCATCTTTGAACACAGACTACAAAATCTCTCTTGCTCTGTAGTCCCACATATTCTTCTAGTCACTCTCAAAGCGTATGTAAAATCCTCCAATGTACCTTGCTTTACCCCATTGTAGAAAGATTAGTTCAAAAACAAAAAATTAGTCGCGGCGTAAGTTTAGAGCATCACATCATCACTAATCTTGGTGTATCCACCTGTATCCACCTGTATCCCCCTTGTCTTAACTCGCGCTGCCTCTACTTCGCCTTTGATCAGCTTTTCCGTTCCCACAACTTTATGCTCAAACTAGCACAGTATATTGGCAGCAATTCGGTTCTCCGCAGACAAACGTCCAGAGCTCCTATGCCAGGCGATACCGAAAAGCCAAACTCCTGTACTATGGCATTGATGCTACCCGATCTAATATCTCACCCCTATGCTTGATCTGATCACATTATTGTACTAGGCCCTTTTCTTCTTGCTTGGACTTCAGGATGTTGCCGAAGGCTTCGTTCGCTTTGATGAGGTATGATTTCAAGAAACTGTTGAGAGCTGCAAATTGGCCCATTTGACCTACGTCTAGTCCTTATGTATGGTACCCAGCTGGGAGTATATACTTACAGTTATTCAGAATGGTTATCGGATTATCACTGGAAGCAGAGTCAAAGTGCGTAATATCCTTTAAGTTTTTGGGCTAGGAATCTTAGTGATGGAGGTCAAATTGAAAAGCGAAGTGAGCTTTTGGAGTTTCCCAACCTTTCAATCAGATTTCGACACGCCGTCAGACCCCAGGACTAAATTCAATCTATAAACCATTGATGATGGCGTCAAAAAGGTTAAATAATTTATGATTCTAACCAGTCAATGAACTCTTGATTGCACTATAATTTTGGATTACCGGTCCCATTCTGCTGACGTGAAACACCCAACTATTCATACTCTCCGCGCTATAGCATTAATCATTGAAAATTGTACAAGATATGGAGATGGAGCGGCCGGTGTTTAGCTTATCAGGATCACTAGAGAATATTTGGCAGGAATTCACTGAGGTGAGCAAATTGCCACTCGACGGAAGCAGACATAGGAGGATGTCTGCCATTTTCAAAAGCGTTCATGTGTGTATAGATAGGCAAAACTTTATAAGTGGTGTTGCTGTCTGAATTTTTGAAGTGCTTGTTGGAAAATGTAGTCGGTACCCCAACCCGGAGAATGTGTCCATCCCCTCCTTTCCCCCAAAGACTCCAGGTAGGATATCTCCGTTATTGAAAGGACTTTATAAAGTCAATCAAGTAACAAGAATGACTGTGCCGGACGCAGAAACTTATAGCTTGGTTGGTGTCCCCGCTCGCCTTCAAATACATTATGCCTCTTCTACTGCTCATCTCCTGCCCTGATTGAGCCTTTCTTCTCTTCTCTTCTCTCTGTAGCATACTTGAACTCGTTGTTTGGTTTTCCACCAGAGATGGCTCTAAATGTAGGAGAATAATCCATCTTTAATATAACCCTAGATTGGAGATCCGGAAATCTTCGCATTCCCATGAACCTTAGATCCGATGATTTCTAAATTCTCTCTGCTCCAATAATTTGTTCTCTGGTAGTTGAATCGTATAAGTAGGTCTCAGCAAGTTCACCAACTACCGGAATTTATGGTAACGGCCTTCAGTGAGCCGCATGCCTTCATTGTTTTTCCTAGACTCATCCACTCAGTTTCAGGCCTTTGTTCATCTAACTCTCCAAATCGCTCGTGTATCAAAGGTAAAATTCTTCAACCACGCACTTTACGGTTTAGCTTGGCTCAGAAACCATTCTATCTATGTAGATGAATGATGACAAGAGGCGGTATATGTTGTTTTCTCGCAGTTTATAATTGCAAGCGGCTGTACTGAAGAGACTTGGAGTTGAATTCCTCTTTTTGAGTCTGGGAAATTGGGGTGAAAAGGGGAGTGATGATGAAGAAGGGTTATATAGCTAATTTTGATCCAGCATTTCAAAAATGATGTAGGATCAAACATGTGGCGGGAGGTAAGCTCGACACGAGACAATAGAATTGCGAAAGATCTCTGCGTATAGGACGAGAGACTCGAGTGATGAGGAAGCCTTGTCCGCAGATGAAGAAATATGGTAAGAGAAATCTGTATTAGATTCATTGTGGAGTGACGTTTCTGATGAGTAGGCTGCACACAAATTCCTGCAGGGTTATTTGAGAATCTTATAAAACTGCACTAGGCTATAATCGGGATAGGGGATAAGATCACTGTGAGTGAAACATTTATTTTGGCCTCGGAGAGGACTTGATGGCATTTAAATGACCATCTAGCTAAGTACAACTCCAGTTATTCTCGCAGGGACGACTTGTCAGTGCTCTTATTCATGAATATCGTTTCACTCCTCATTTCCGTAAATCATTTCCTCTATCATCTCACGTTCTTGCTCCACAAATTCGCTCGTAGTCTCTCTCTCAACTTTCGGGAATGCCGGACTAGATGACCCGGCCAGGAATGGGTAGCTAACCTGTTTTTTCGCGCCAAGCTCAACAAGTTCCTCCGAGATGGATTTTGGCAGCCACTGCATGGCACTTTGGAACATCTCCTCAGTGCACTGGTAACCTTCAACGAACCCATTATATGCACTCTGAAGCTGCATGTAACTCCAGTCTCTTGCTCCCTCATGACTCCGCAATATCTCGATCTGTTCCCGCCACTTGGCCACATTCTTCAACTCTAGAGAGTGATCGAATGTACCTAGGGTAATTAATCTATAAATTATGCAAATGTGCTTCTGGCCCTTTCTGCAAATTCGTCCTCGTAGCCGTTCGCACATGTAGAGGTTGGTAAGTCGGTCAAACTCCACTAGGATATGGCATTTTTTGTGCATATTGAAGCCCGCTCCACTGAGTTTACCGGACATAAGCACGATCTCCGGCCCATCTTCTTTGTTCCAGAGATCTTGGAGATCGGTTCGCTCTCTGTGGTCCTTCCCCGCATGCAAAACGAGAACTCGAAATCCCAACTCCTTCAGATACACCTCAAGGGCCATGCCGGTCTGAAGATTCTCCACATCAATGATGATGCGCTCTGGCTTTGGCTGATCGAGGATATGATATTTCAATATTTGTAGCAATGCTTGCAACTTGGGGCATGATTTGTGACACCAAAGGGCGCTATCCAAGAGAGTTTGCGGCTTTTCCTCACCATCCGGCAGAAGCATTTCGAACAGATTGTTGAATGTTGGTTCAAATGTGGATCTCCAGTATTGGAGGTCCGCTGTGCCTAGTTCCATGAACATCTTGAGTTGCAGTTTTTGCCTCTTTTCGTGGTACCACGGGTGCGGGACCTTGCGTTTCTTGGCTGGTTTCTCCTTTTTCGGAGTGAGTCTGCTCTTCTTTGGAGTTGCTTTTCCCTTTCCCTTTCTCAGGTTTACTTTTGCTTTCTTTCTGGGAGGTGACTGGGGATCGCTTTCCTCGGCTTGAGATGATGACTCACTATCCTCTTCCCGTTTCCGACGGCGGGAGTTGGTTGATTCAAGTGCATTCGCTTCATCCGCTGCTTCCAATTCTGCTGATACCTGGGCTGCTTCTTGATCAATTTTGTCGTAAACATCAGCCTCGTCATCTTCTTCAAATCCCCAGTTGCCATCTTGCAATCGACGAAACTTGGGTACACTAATGCCCTCCCATGGATTCTCAGTCCTTGGTACTCTAGCCGAGGCCTCTGCTCGTTTGACAGCCTCGTCCTGAGCCATCATGGGACTAGGAAATCTGTTCTCTAATGCCACGCCGATATTTATCGTACGAAGATCGTGGAAATCACTTGTGACTGCCAAATTCCGACGGATATTAGAATTCTGATGGCCGGTACCATCCCCTCCGTCTTGTTGCTGCAAATCTGGAAACAATTCTGTGTGGTGCCGTTGCACGGATTTGAAAGTGTGAGGGTCATGTTCGACGGTTAGAGTCACTGTTCTGGCCTCGGCGATATCGTGACCGATAATTCCTTTCGGATTTTTGCCGTCTTTCCAATCCACATGCAACTCGGCTGCTTCCGGGATAGTGTCTGAGGTGGATCGACGGAGGAGACATTTACGGAGGATCTCCCTGGCCCTTTCAATTGCTACTGCCCACTGTTGTTTTAGAACCTCTTTCTCTTCAGGCTTTAGTTTCTTAGTTGGTTTCACTTTCAACCCCAATTAGAATGTATAAATCTTGAAATATTGGGGTTTAACTTACCTAGGGGATCCAACACAAATTTCTGGAGGGCATCGGCTGTACACTTTTGCGCCGTCGTTAAATCATCCCAATCAGTATCTCCAATGTCCTGACCTCGCTTCTGTATAAACTCCATTAAACCCAGGATATCACCGAGGGAATTAGGGAAAGGAGTAGCGGTGAAGGCATAATACCGTCGGGCCTTCTGTTGAATCACGGCTAGGGCTCGGCGCAATTTTGCTCCTCCCTTAATAGTGTGGCCTTCGTCTGCTATCAACCTCGCGAAGTACTTCTGGTCGTTTGATAGCTTGTCTCGATAATGGCGTCCATTTCCAGCGCGTCCGCGTCCGGCCGGGACGAATACCCGCTTTAAACTGTCCCACTTAAAGGGAGATGGGTGTGCCGAATTCCATCGAGTGTAAGTGCTCATGATAACCTCTCGACAGGTAGAGGCTTTGTCTGACGGGAATCTTGCTTCTGAATTTTGATCCGAAGGCTTAAAGTCGCTGCGTTGAATCTGCTTGATTTTCCCCTTGTCGGTGTATGGAGAAAAGTACGTCGTGACCTTTAAAGCTTGGGGCGCATATTTTCGAATGTCTTTGGTGAATTGATGGGCAATTTGGGAAGGGACAATAATGAGGGTGGGTCGATGGTGTGGCTTATTCTGATCTTCATTAGAAGATGAAATATTTGGTGGATGCTCTTCCTCCTGTACCATTTCCTTATCATCAGGATTATCAATGCCCTCTATCGTGTCTCCATTTTGCGGATCTTCCTGGTTAGCACAGTGGACTAGGAATGCAATGCAAATAATTGTCTTGCCGGAGCCACAGAAGTCCCCAACGATGCCACCCGGCACTGTGTCTGGATCCTCAGCGGACTCTATCAGCCAAAGCCAATATAAACCGATGACTTGATGGGGGGAGAGGTAAATATTCATTCCTTTCACGGTGGGTCTTTCCAGATCGAGCTTGAGAGCCTGGCACGCCTTGATATAGTATGTGTGGGCATAGAGTGAAGAGTCGTTCATCTGTTTCAGGGTGTATTCCTGATAAAGAAAACTCTCCATGGCAGCATTTCCGTCCTCGAATTCATTAGTGGTTTTCCGACGTACCTCCTTTTCCCTCTTGAGGAGTTCATCAACCGATTCGGGATCCGAGGGTAAATATGGCTTCGTTGGGCTGGTGATGGATTCGAAGTCGATCTCGGATATCTTGCTTTTGCCGTCGGCCCTAAGTCGTTCCAGTATCTTGGAGACCAGTTCCTGCTGCTGGGTAATGCGAGCAGCTCTTCCTGCTTTGCCCTTTTCGGGGATTATGGAGTCTGGAAATTCTGGTACAAAGTCTTCTGCTTTGACTCTAGAAGGCTTGTTTAATTGTTCCTCGCGAATTTTTCTGAATTGAAGTAGCAAGGCGGCCGCCGCTCGGATGCGTTCTAAAGTAATGACCTGCGCTCCCTCCATTATGGGTAGTACGTCTGTTTGTAGGGCGGTAATTACATGGAAGATGGCGATTGCCCAACGATGCAACTTGCTTTGGACTAACCAAAGCGAGGCGAGAGGACGTTCCTTGTACGCTGCCCTCTTTCGTTCTTTTGTGAAAAGTTCTTTATCGTGGATGAAATCCCACACCGCCTTGACAGTCTTGTGTTCTGCGCCTACATCATGGTCTCCAGTATCGGGCACACCTAGGGTCCTGTGTTCAGCAATGCGCTCTTCGGCTTTTTTCAAGGCGATCTCCACTAGACCGATGAATTCGCATTCCTGCTTCACTGTTTCCCATTTGTCCACACCTACCTGGGTGCAGAGCTCCTTGAGGGTGACTGCAGAATACGAGGATGTCGTGTTGGCGATTTTCGAGAGTACTGCCATTTTGGAGAAATCTCTGATTGAGAGATCAGTGTTTGAAATCGGCCACTGCGAGAGACTTACTTACCAGGTTTAGCAGCTCGTTGGCGGCGTCGATGCTTCTGGCTTGTGGGACATGCGTTGCTGGAGTAGGTGAGTAAAAGCTTTCCAAAGGGAATGTTGAAGACTTACCAATTATGACTCCGCGCCCACTGGTAGAAGATCGAAGAACTGCGACGCGTTGTGTAGAATGCAGGATGTTGTGTCGAGGGTTTGATATTGCGATGTTTATTTGGACAAGTTAAGGAGGAAGTGGAAGAAGCTTGACCCTTGTAAGTCCTAGAGTCTGGTCGGGCGCCGACGTGCAGCAGTTGGCGCTGTTGTGATTTCAGCTGGAATAAACAGATCGGAGACGAGTTTGCGAAATGGAAGACGTTGTGATTGTGGGTATGGATCGGTGAGGTACAGGGTTCTTTGTATTGGAAAAGACCTCGCCTCGGTTAGCACACAATCCAGGTGAACTTCTTAAGGGAGTGAATGTTGTATCAAAGTGTTTATGAATGCTGGTAGCCTACCTACCTAGTGCTTGACAGAAGGATAGGTTGAAAGGCGATCAACAAGTATCACGCGATGCAGACCACCGAGTTTCCTCCACTATTTACCTTCCCACTATCCCAGTATTTTCTTACTTGGACAACGGCTTTCGTATACATATTTCTCAACTATGCGGCATATTTTAAAGAGGTCTTCAAGCAAAATGACGAGGGTGAGTAAATAAAATGTAATCCTGCGGCACGTGATACTGCCTCCATATCCTGACAAGACAACCTTTTCGATCCAAATCAATCAAATGACCAAGAGTATACATACTTTTTTAAATATGCGGGATATTTGAAAAGATTGTTCACAAAGTAATTTGAATGAGGTAAAATACATGACGAAAGGGACAGCCCTCTTGCATGTGATATATCTTATCCTATGTTACCTACATTATAATTATATAATAGCTATAAATCGCATCAACGAAGACTATACACACTTTTGAAAAATGCGGTAAATTTGAAAAGGGTGTTTATATGTAGTCACTTATAGAAGGTAGAATACATAAGATATTTACCATGAAGGGATAACTCTTTGGCATATAAGATGTCTTATTCCATGTTAGGATATTGTCATTATAATAAATATTACCATGGATCTCAGAATATACAAGTTTTTAAAATATGCAGCATACTTTAAAGGAGTGTTCTTGCATAGTCAAAGAAGCTAGGATATTGTCATTATAATAAACATTACCATCTTAGAATATACAAGTTTTTAAAGTATGCAGCATGCTTTAAAAGAGTGTTTATAGCTAATGGCTTGAACGAGGTAATATGAGATATATGTAGCTCTTATCACGTGGTATGTCTCTTCGGTGTGGTTTGATATCATGATCATCTTTGAATCAGTGAGTTACGATATAGATTTTTTCAAATTATGCTGCATATCTCAAAAGGGTGTATGTCCAGGGTGATGAGTGGCAGGTTGAAATTTAAGTTAAAATGCTAGTTGGTGGCGGAGGGCTTCTATGCACACCTATGTACAAGTCCTATCCGCTTTTTACCTTCTGGAACCCTTATAGTGTAGTTTTATTTATAATTAGTACATTCTAGAAATATCTATATGCTACTATAGCATAGTATTAGCAATGCTAGAAACCTCTAGACATTTCTAAGCAGCAAAGTCACATAACTTTGCCACTACTATAAAAGCTTCTAGATATATTATAATTAGTATATATAAAAGACTTTCATCCCTCTCTAAATAGTCTTTAAGTTTTTTACAATATATTATATTATTATATTACTATAGTTTATTCAATTATAGACCTATCAACTAAAAAAGCTTATCTAAATCACCTAACTTTCCCCTCTTTCTTAATCATATAATAGTAATACTATATCAATTATAGACTGTATATTAAAAGTACTTTTAAATATTATTAATAAAAGATATATATAGTACTTATATA
>Ga0182030_10011952_pt1 | contig 17468 bp, 19 predicted proteins | sample 812S3MmetaG_FD_121299 | JGI IMG/M metagenome (GOLD analysis project Ga0182030, IMG submission 121299) | Permafrost microbial communities from Stordalen Mire, Sweden - 812S3M metaG (Illumina Assembly) | ecosystem: Environmental > Terrestrial > Soil > Wetlands > Permafrost | place: Sweden...
ACTACGTATGATTCAAGCATAAGCAATTAAATTTAAATGCAAAGGGGGCATTTGCAAAATGCTACAAAAACTTAAAATTCGTCAACAGGATAAGAAGGGCTTCACTATTATCGAAGTCATGATCGTTCTAGCTATCGCCGGTTTGATCATGCTCATCGTATTCCTAGCTGTACCGGCACTACAACGTACGGCACGTAATACTCAACGTAAGAATGACGCATCAGCTGTAGCCGCAGCCGTGGCAAATTATATTGATGACAACGGCGGAACATTACCGACCGGCGTAGGTTGGGACGGCGTAAACAAAGATATGTTAGTAGTTGGAACATTAGGTTCGACTTATACATCCCCCAACTGGAGCCAAAATACTGAAACAGCTAAACTTGGCTTCTATACAGTTGGTTCCACTGGTGCCACGTTATATGCAATCGGTGGACCCTCAGGTCAGAACATCTTCATTCAGAACGTAGTTGCTATTACTACACCCACGCTGGTTGCTCCGTCTACAGCACCGACAGGAGCTACTATCAATAATCTTTCGATGGTGATTGATACCGGTGAGACCTGCAATGACGCTAATAACATGGGGGGTGCTGTCAGTGCCCGGACTGCCGCTATTTTCTACGTCACAGAAACTTCTTCTGGTGACGGCAGTCTTCAGTGCGTAGAGCAGTAGATAATTTAACAGAAGTATTAATAAACAGACCCCGGAATCGGGGTCTGTTTATGTGTTAGTATAGGTTTAAGATGATTGTGCTGATGCTTATTACTCTTGGTGTGTGTCTAGGTAGCTTTACAAACGCTTTAGTGTGGCGCCTTCATGAACAAGCGAAGCTGGCTGCCGAGAAAAAAGCTGAGCTGGCTGAATTGTCTGTCCTGCGGGGACGATCAATGTGCCCAAAGTGTAAGCACCAACTGGCCGTCCAGGATTTAATTCCCGTTGTAAGCTGGATCAGCCTAGGTGGAAAATGCCGTTACTGCCACCGGCCAATCAGTTGGCAATACCCTTTGGTTGAGCTTCTGACTGCCGGGTTGTTTATTTTTTCCTGGGTCTTTTGGCCGTCGGCATTAGCTGGCATTGGACTATTTGAATTTGTATTCTGGTTAATTTTTATTACGGGTCTAACGGCTCTGGCTGTCTATGACCTTAAATGGTTCTTATTGCCGAATCGAATTGTATATCCTTTGATCGGCCTTGCTCTAGTACAATTATTGTTAATACTAGTGTTTTACCACGGTGGGTTTAGCACGCTATCGAGCACTTTTTGGGGAGTATTAATTGCCGCCGGAATCTTTTATGTATTATTTCAGCTATCTCATGGGAAGTGGATTGGAGGCGGAGATGTCAAGCTAGGGGTTTTACTAGGCATGCTTGTCGGTGGACCTTTAAATAGCATTCTGATGCTGTTTATAGCCTCTTGTACCGGCACGCTCTTGTCGCTGCCGTTTGTTATTACCGGTCGGGCAAGACGCGATACACACCTGCCATTTGGCCCGCTATTAGTTATCGGAGTTATTGTTGTCCGGCTTTTTGGGGTATCTATAACCCACTGGCTAACCGGTCGGTATATTTAGGATATTTTCACACCGTTATTGGATCAACGCTTATGGTATACTAATACCCATGAAGGGTGGCAAGCAGCCGCACGGTTTTACTATCATAGAAATCATGATTTTTCTAGCGGTTAGCGGCTTTATATTTGCAAGTGCCATGATTCTTATGAGCGGTAAACAAAATAGGACCGAATTCAGCACCGGAATTGCACAACTTGCTTCAGAGCTGCAAACCATTGTCGGTAATGTGGCCAGCGGTTATTATTCTACTCAGAACAATTTTTCTTGTATACCGAATTCTAATGGACCACCCACAATAAACCCCGGTAGTGATCTTCGTGGAGCCAGTAGCGGCTGTATATTTATCGGTGAAGTCATCCAGTTTGATCCGAATGTTGATGTTGCTGCAGCCTTTTCAGCTTCGACCAATCAGACTTATATGGTCTATCCCGTTGTCGGAAATCAATTTCAATCAAATCCAAATAATACCCTGGAAGTTACTGACATAAGTCAGACCAAACCGAAAGCTCTCTATATAGCCAGTGACCTACCATCTGACGAAGAAACATTACCTTTTGGTATCACTATCAGTTACATGGATTTTGTTGATAGCTCTTTACCTTCTAGTAGTAGTTGCATTACAGGTACCATAAGTATCCCTAGCGCCATGTGTATAGGCGCCGTCGGACTATTTACTACGTTTAACGGCAACTATAATCCAGCCGGATCGGGCTCAACTAAATTATTACAAAGTGGCTCCCAGTCGGTAGGAATATTCCCTATACCTCCTCCAACCGGCGGGGGGGTGATGAATGAGACTCAAGTAAACATGTTTAGCCAAATCAGTAATCTAACCAATAATGGTACAGACAATACAATTACTGAAGGCGGCGATCCTTCCGTGTCTACGGTTAGCGATCCTGACGGCGGAGTGCAGATTTGTTTTAATAGCGGGACGGACAAAGAATCCGGTTTAATCACTCTCGGTGGAGGCAACAGCCCAAGCTTAGTTACATTAAAAAAATTTAGTCAGCCGGGATGCGTATAATAATGTTTCACTTAAAACTTAACCAGATAGGGGATACGATAGTGGAGGTACTGATAGCTATAGCTGTTCTGGGGGTGGTGTTGGCCGGGGCATTTGTAACCGCCAACAGTTCGCTGAACGGCGAGCATACCGCGCAGGAGCATAGCCAAGCTTTAACCATTGCCCAGGGCCAAGTAGAGGATCTGTTTGCTGGCGACAAGCTGGTAGGTAATTGTTTCGATCCGAAAGACGCCACCGGCCCCGTTACCAGTGGCATTAAGTGCTACTTCGATAACAACGAAAACAATTTTTGTAACAACAATAGTTTAGCCCTATGTTCCGTGTCGCCGCCTCCGGCGCCGGCTCCGGCTTATTGGTACCAAATAACTGATACGTCTAGTTCCGCTTCTCTTCCTAGCGTGCCGCCTACATCTGTCACCACTTACGAGATAGATGTTAGTTGGCCGAGCCTAACCAATGGTACCAGTCATGTTCAATTATATTATCGGGCCCAATAAATGATATCTATGAACTACCTACGGCAAAAAAATAGTGCCCAAGAGGGTTTTACGATTATTGAGCTGGTAATTGCTACCGGGGTATTTTCGGTGGTATTGTTAATTGCTACCGTGGCGATAATTTTAGTAACTAATTCGTACGTCAAAGGTAATGTTCAAGCCGAAACTCAAGATACAGCTCGTGGCATATTAACGACGGTCAGCCAAGACATTCAGTTTAATACGGCTAACTCGGTTAACTTGGGTACATATGTCAGTGCTAGTAATATTGGATATTTTTGTCTCGGTAATGACCTGTATGTTTACCAGTTGGGCGATGAGATAGGCGGAGTGAATAGCGATGGCACTAAAGTTTACCATGCTTTATTAGAATTTTCCGGTACCGGTAAATGTCCGGCGAACGTAACCGACGAAGGTTATTTAGGCGCACCTCAATCTGGCGATAATATCGCCCATGAGCTCTTAGCTCAAAACATGAGTCTCGAGACATTTAATATCGCACAGGTTACCGGCACAAAAGCCTATAGTATAAAGTTAACTGTTGCTTACGGCAGTAACGTAAAATCTTCGGGGGGCGTATTTACATGCCCGCCTGAATCCTTTGGCGGCCAGTTCTGTGCCGTTTCATCTTTGACAACCGCCGTAACTCCGCGTATACAATAATGAAGAAGCTTATGACTAGACAATATCATCCTAAAACACTACCCAGCCTAGCACAGGATGGTTTTGCTGCCTTTGCGGTGACGCTGATACTTACGATTGTGATAACTCTGATTGTTCTCGGTTTTGCCGCCAACTCCCGTAATGAACAGACCAGGGCGCTTGACGCCCAGCTGGACACGGCCGCCTATTATGCGGCCGAGAGCGGCATCAACGATGCCTATAGTATGATTAAAACTGATTTTACAAACGGGACAGCGATACCTTCTCAAACACTTAACTGTACCGGAGACTATTTAAATGCGACCTCCGGAGTTTTGACGCCAGGGTCATCGACTGCCAGCGGGGCGGCTGCCTATACTTGTTTACTGGTTAATCCTACGCCACTTACGCTTGAGTATGCACCACTAGATGCCGGTCAAGGACAAGTTGTGCCATTATTTGGTATAAATCCTGGTCCCCCCCAAACCGCTACCGCTGTCAATAACGTAACTATCAGTTGGCAAGAGTTTAGGGTACCAGCGAATTTCAGTACTTGCCCACAATCTACAATCAATACCTTTAATTCTTCGTCTATATGGAGTACTTCTAATTGTACGGCCGGTGTACTGCAAGTAGACATTGTGCCAGCTTACGGCTGGGCTTCTCCGACTGATTTACAAAATGACACAGAGACTGTATTTCTAGAACCCCAGAGAAATTACAGTGATAGCTCTGATAAGCCGGTTGTAAACGGCAGTGTAATACCGGCAGTTTGCGGTTCAGGCGGAGGAGAGTATGGCTGTAACGTGACACTGGATAATTTACCACCAAGCCCGTCCGGGGCTTTATGCACAAGCGGAGGCTGCTATTACTTACACATCGTACCAGTTTACAACGATACCGCTGTTTCGGTTACGACTGCTGGATCATCCGGTTTAGGCAATATCCCGTTAGACTTTGCCGATGCCCAGGCAACTATCGACTCAACCGGTAAAGCCGGGGACCAGTTGAAGCGTATTCAAGAGTATGTATCAATTAATCCGATCGGCAATAATAATGCGCCAGTAAACGCTCTACAAGGCCTAAGCGGTGTTTGCAAGCAGTTTTCGACATATCCTGGGTATGTTAATGGCGAAGCTGATGCTTGTTAGTCAGACGGCTTAGGCGGGGAAGTGGCCAGCTTACTGTGAAAGCGTTCATAGACTGCTTTTAGATGCGGGTCAGTAACATGGGTATATATTTGGGTGGTACTGATATTACTATGTCCCAACATGGCTTGCACTGCTCTTATATCACTGCCATTCATCAGTAAATCTGTCGCAAAGCTATGGCGCATAGTATGTGGGCTAACATGCTTGGTTATACCAGCCAGACGTGCATAACGGCTTACCAAACGTTGAACGCTGCGGGCGGTCAAGCGGTGGTAATTTCCAGATAAGTCAACCTGCTTTTGTCCGCTATAACGGATAAACAGAGGCCGAACGTTATCGGTACGCTTATCCAGATACGATTGTAACCACTGGGCGGCTTCGGCACTGATAAAGATTGGCCGGTCTTTCTGGCCTTTGCCCCTTACCATAAATTCCCGGCGTTTCAGGTTGATGTGATCTCTGTCCAGTCCGACTAGCTCAGAGACACGCAAGCCGCTACTAAATAACAACTCCAGTATCGCCCGGTCTCTTAGGCCGCTAAGTTTATCTATTTTGGGTTGAGCAAAAAGTCTAGCTAGTTCTTCTTCGTTTAAAAAAGTGACTTGCTTACGAACAGTCCGAGCCAACTCGATTTTATCGGCCGATATCGCTGGAATATCGCGTTTAGCACAAAATTTTAGAAAACTGCGCAATGCAATCAGATGGTAATTCATAGTTGACTTACCAAGCTCATCGCTGACGTTAGTGCCTAAACGGTTAAGCCATAACCGCCACTTGCGGACTAGCTCGCCGTCGATGTCACTGACTTTTATGTTACCCGCAAAGTCAATCAACCGCGTCAGGTAATGGTCGTAGTTTCGGATGGTTTTTTGGGAGCGGTTTTGCTCGATCTCAAGGTATTCTAAAAAATCTGTTTTGGCTTTTGCGAATAGCATAACCTTATTGTAGCAGCTAAAGTAATATTGTACGACATCCAGGTTTTGATTTGGTCATAATGCTTCTCTCTGTTAAAATGAAGATAATTAAACAGGAACAGCTATGGAAAAAACATTAGTTATTTTTAAGCCGGATGCTGTTATGCGCGGTATAGTCGGCGAGATTATCAGTCGTTTTGAGAGGGCCGGGCTGAAAATAGTCGGTATGAAGATGCTAAGGCCGGGTCACGACCATTATGCCCATCATTATGAAGGTATTGGTACCCTGAAAACCCGTAAAGGGGAAGAGATTTTTGAAAGCCAACTGGCCATTATGCAAGAAGGCCCGGTTATTGCCATAGTACTTGAGGGAGTTGAGGCAGTTGAGTTTGTCCGAAAAATGGTTGGCCCGACTGAGCCGAAAAGCGCTCAACCCGGTACTATACGGGGCGATTATGCTCATGTGACGTACGGACAGGCAGCTATTGCCGGTAAGGCGATTGCTAATGTAGTCCATGCCTCAGCTGACACCCGCGAAGCGCAGCAAGAAATAGCCCATTGGTTTAATGCCAATGAGCTGCATGAATATGAAACCGTTCACGAGCGTTTTACCCAGCCTAAATAAGATATTATAAAGCTTCCTATCAGAATCTAGATGTCCCTGTAGTTCAATGGATAAAATAGCTCCGTCCTAAGGAGAAGCTAGAGGTTCGAATCCTCTCAGGGGCACCAAGATGAAATGATGGAGGCAATAGCCTCCTTTTTCCTCTGTTGAGGCAAGGTACCGACGCTCAGATATTGCTTTTCCAATGCTGGATACTTCTCTACTAGGGGTGATAGGTATTTAATAGGTTCAAACTGGAGTTCACCATCAGTAAAACGGAGGTTCTGACCGACAATAGACAGTACTTCTTTTTTCTTTAGGTCATCATCTCCTTCAAAGTTTTCTTTTGCATAGCGGGCAAAGTTGAAATACTTCTCCATAACCTGACGGTGGTGTTTGTTTGCACCTTCCTGGTCTTCAAACTGACCGCGCAGTAGCACCAGCTTATCTTCTAATGCTTGTTTCTCGCTCTCGTAAAAGTCGTCATCCACCATACCCTTATAACGCATACGGTGTAGCTCATTTAACTCTTTTTCAGCCGTTTTGATGGCTTTTAGTTGGGTGTCGAGTATATCTTCTCGTTTGGCTGATTCATCCTCGTGAAACTCGTCCAAATACTGGCACGCCCACTGGAAGAATTCATCCATAATTGTGTACTTTTCAATCTCCTTACGAATTCGCTTTGTCAGCTCAGTAGGTGTGATAGTTATTCGTTGTGTGCATCGGTAGTCAGCACGTCGTCTAGTGCAGTAACAGTATTCAAAAGTATGGACATTGCCGTTCTGTTGAGTCTTTATCCTACGTGAATAGGTGATGGCACAGCCACACTCTCCGCAGTTAATAATACCCCTGTATGGGAATGGGTCCGGTGCATCGCTTTTTTCTGGTCGCGGCGCATCTTTACGACTTATTAATTTTTGTACTCGAGTGAATTCTTCAGGTGTGACCATAGCCGTATGTTTACCGCCGCGGTTATAAACCGCTCCAAATCGTACTACACCCATATAGAACGGGTTTTTGAACATATCGTAGATGGCAGAAGTTGAAACCGCTTTGTTGCCAGTACGCTTACGGCGCATAGAGCGTAATCCCCATTCCTTGTCAGCAATACGTTGGATTTGGCTAACAGTATAAGTGCCAGTAAGCGCCATATCCCACATCCGCCTAGTCATGTGGAAGCGGTCATCGTCTATAACTACAATCTTCTCTTCGCTGTACTCGTTTTCCTTCGAGTTTTTATAGCCTAAAGGCACTAAACCTGGATACCAACCTTTTTTAGCTTTCTGCATCATGCGATCTTTGACTACCTTTGACAGGTCTCGACTAAATTGTGAATCCTGGGCGGCATCAATGCTGAATATCAAGGCGTTATCTTCGGGTAGGTATACTTTGTCTTTGGTAACGATTGCTTTCAGCTTGTCATCGAACATCAGTTGTTGAACCACACCGCTTTCTTTAGGATTGCGGGCTAGACGGTTTGATTTGTATGTCAGAATAGCATTGATGGTTCCGTTTTCGATGAGTTCAATCAGTTTGTCGAATTCAGGTCGCTGGTCGGGGATTTTAGCTGATTTTGACTCCATGAAGACGGCTTTTTTAACGATTCGATAGTCGCTGGCTTTTGCCATGTCAGTCATTGTTTCTGTTTGGTCATCTAGTGACGCTATCTGTTTGTCTTCGCTTTCATTTGATTTGCGAGCGTATAGCCCGTATTTGAGTTCCTTTAAATCCATAGTTGAAATATCTCCTTTTCTAAAAGGGCGGCCTGGTTGTTCACACAGTCCATAGCGAATAGCTATTTTCCGATACCAAGCCGCCCATTCGGGTCGGGAAATAAAAACACTATTCGCGTGTTTATGGCTTGTGTGAACATCCTTAATTATATAGTTAATGAACGATTTTTGATACGTCTTGAGCAATAATCACTGGGTGAAGTTGCTCAGGCGTATCTGTTAAATGTTTGTTAGGGGGGTGCTTTATTTGAGAGATGCAGAAATTCAATCATATATACTACTGCATTTCTGCATCACTGGGTTCATCAGCTAAGTAGTAATGAACTTTTGTGCGCTCTCCTGGTTTAGTTACTAATTTACCTTCGCTGACTAATTCCTTTAGTAAGCCAGCCAATTTTCGGTCTTCGATGTCTACTTTTTGCTCAACCAGATTATCGAATATTAGCTTTTTATAGATGCCTGGCTCAGAACGTACTACAAGCAATATGGCTTTTTTCAATTCGACTGATTTATCATCATCCGCATCGAGCCATTCGGCAATCTGAAAATCGATAAGACCACTAATGTCAACGAATCGCAGCTTCATTGCCCTAAACTCACGCTGGAATTTGTTCTTGGTTTGCTTCAACTCTACATACTGGCTAATGCCAGAGCGCTTTAGAGCTATATGGCTTTCGGGAGCGGCGAATATATCTGACGAACCTCTCATAGAATTTTCGGCGTTATAGCTGCCCGATACATCCTTACGGGTGTGGTGGGCGATTAGTACCGCTATACCGTAATCAGTTAATCTCTTGAAAGCTTCCATGACTTTTGACATGTCCTTAGACGAGTTTTCATCTACTGAGTGCATTCTAATTAGCGAATCAAACATGACTAGCTTTATATCGTTCTCTTTACAGCGTGAGATGATACTATCGACATAGCCTTCATCTGTTATCTTATGTAAGCTACGTGACAGCAACCAAATTGGTAAACCTTGTGGAGCTTGTAGCTGCTTAAAGCGCTCGTACAACCCATAGTCTTGGCTTTCCTCGTCTACTATCAATATGTTGGCTTGCTTAGTTTCTAGTTCACCAAATAGCCTTTTGCCTTGCGTGATGCAAACTGCCATATATAGCAATAACCACGTCTTGAATGACTTTGGTGAGGCTGAGATTATGGTTACAGCATGTGCCGGCAGTAAACCCTGTACTAGCCATTCTCTAGGCGGGAAGTCACGAGCTAGTAGGTCATCCAGTGTATCTGGATATAGCTGTAACGGATTATTTTGAATTAAAAGTTCTTTATTCTGGCGTTCGAGTATTTCATCAAGATTTTCCATACAGCTCCTCCTCAACGATTGGCTGAATTAGAGCTGCGAGGCGAATGAGCGCCAAACCATCTATCAAAGCCTGTTGTTTGCTAATCGGCACACCAAATATCTCTTTATGCAGTTTCTGAAATTCTTTGATTTGTATCTGTGTTAGTTGCATGTCACTACCCTCAAGGGGCGGTGCAGCAGATTGTTTAGCTTAGTTAAAAGCTGATTTCGTGTCTTCATAGTTGTAAATCTCCTGGGTCATTGCCCTAATTAATTTGTTGATGAACATGCATGTTCTAACAACAGCTTATTTACGGGCAGGTCGGAAAATGATTATCAGTCCGAATTACAGATACGAACTGTTCACGAATACTTTGTCGTGGCTAACTTTTATAAGATTATTGATACCGAGTTGATCTGTTGCCTTACAGTTAATTTCATAAACTAGGTTCTTAATTCTGCGCCTGGAAATGCCCTGAGAATATGCAGTACTAACAGAGGTAATGGTACTGTATGTGGCACCGTTACGAATTGTGTTGACATTTTTGAAGACGCACGCCATGAGCCAGCATTGGTCATACATTTTTCCAGTTCGGCTATTGGTTGATTTGTCGGGTGGGCGGAAAGCGCTTCCGCTTGAAGAAATTTTGATGTTACCGATTCCCCTAATGTGGAGTACACCTTTATGTTTATCATAATCTTCTAGGGTAACAGTTATGCTCGTATTTGTAAGTAGCTTAGGCTGGGCTGCTATAGACCTTCTAGGAGAGCTAGTATTAACAACAAAACTAGAGTAGAACTGACCATTATTCTGTTCATCTAAATTTTCGAAATCCATACCAATATTGTCTAAAGTAATTCGACCTTTCCTAGCGTAACTAAGTATAGATTCTGCGATAGCGAATCTGTGTCTAGCTTCGTCATTTTTCCCATAAAAGTCGGCATCAGAAATCGAAATTAATTCGCCAGGGTGAGGAGATTTTGCAGCGATTAGGTCGTCCAAATAGTGATACTGCAGTCTCAGAAGCCAAGGTGTATTAACACTATACATTCGTAACTGACCAGCCTCGAATTTATCCAAGTAATCGTCAACCAGCTGTTTTATGGCTTCAGCATTGGTGACTCTAAAAAATATATATAGACCGCCTTGAAGTTCATCAAATTTGTCATAACCTAGTATGTCAATCAAAGATTCGATTGTTTTACACTTATCTACTTCTTTCTGTTCAGGTACAACATAGTCTTCATAAAAAAGTTTGCCGTCTCCTAATTCGGCAGCGTTTTCTGGATTTTTTTGCCAGTAATCGAGAAGTAGATCTGGGTTTATCTCAATGTGTTTTGTTTTTATCCACTTGTTATTTTCTAATTCTTCAAGTCGAGTTATTAAATGGCCCTCACCGGCTGTTAAATCTTGACTAGTTATTAATGCCGCATGTTTAGCGGCACTCTCTAAATCGTCAGTAACCATCCCACTGAGTAGAGCCATGATGGTCAAGGTAGCTGTATCTGCATAATAGTTTTCAGTAAAAATCATATATCAATTTTACATCCCTGGAGCTGAATACGTTTATATTGCTACTTAGGTCACCAGTAACGACATACTGAATTACCCCTGAAATAATGGTATAATTCCAACCAAACCAACACTGCTAAATACAATTTGGTATGACCTAACCTGAGTAGAGCAATAGCTCGAAAGGTATGGCCATAAATCCAGTGAACAATACTAAGCTCGTAGTTTAGGTACTGTTCACTGGTTGCGTGGAGAAATCTACGTAGAAGACGCAAGTTTTCGCCTAGCTGCGAGCTTTGTGTTCTCTAGAAATCAACTAACTATGAAGGAGAAAACCAATGGAAGAAACACCAGCACAACCAACGCCAACAAAGCTAGCTAAAGAACCCGTCAAAAAAGTCTCTAATTTAACAACTGCGATAGTCCTACTCGTCATCATTGCTATCATTGTGGGCGTGGTTATATTGCTTACTGGTGGCGCTAAAGCTAAGTACCAAGCTTCATCAACAGGTATCGCGGTAATTGACCCTGCTACAGTTTCGGTTAGTTTTCAGGTGAAGAACATTGGTAAGGCAAGCGGCACGCCGAACTGTACTATAAACGTTCAGGATGCTTCGTATAGTCATACTGGTTTTAATTCAGGTAAACTTTCCAGCTCACTAGCTCCTGGGCAAACCACGAGTTCAGCCATGAGCATTACGGTTACGGGTCAGGGTGCTAACGACATTACATCGGCAAAGGTTAGCTGTAATTGAGGTGCGTAGGTTTAAACCAACAATTACACGAATTTTGATACTTGTTGTTCTTGTCGGTATCGGAGTAGCTATCTGGTATTTTCTCGTCCCCAAAACCATATTATATGATTCTGGTAACGGAGAGCAGGCATCACCAATAGTCAATTCAAAACACTTCAATACACACGGTAATTGGAGCGTAACCTACACATACACACCAACTAGTGATGATGACGGTCAGTGCAATTTCGGATATATAGTCATAAACTCAAACGGTTACGCTGGTAAAAATGAGAGTGTAGTTGTCTTGGGTGCAGGTGGTACACATACAATGCACTACAATGATTCAGATAGGCACTATTTAGAGGTTGCGCCTACTTGTCCTTGGAGTGTAGTAGTTAAGGACAGGGCTATTTTATGAGCCAACTAGCATGAAAGAGCGTTATGAGTTCCATTAACTGTCATAAACCTTGGTACAAGCACTGGTGGGGAGTAATATTAGCAATCTTAATTTGGCCGTTTTTTCTTCTCTGGTTTATCTGGGCTAAGTCAAAAAAAGGTACAGGTTTTAAGTTTGCTGCAACATGTGGGGTAATAGCTCTAGGTATTATTAGCCCCGTTATCCTTGTTGGTAATTTACCAGTTTCAAATACGGCCATTGTACAGCCGAAACCGAAACCAACCCCCTCATTAGCGACTCTTAATACTCAAGTAGCCACTATACTAGCTGGCGCCACTGCCAATACCGAGCAACTAATGACTACTGGACAAGCTGGTGCTGCCAAAAGCAATGCTACAACGATGACTCCCCTAAGCCCATTTGAGACCTGGCGAGCAGCCCTAATAAAACAAAAATCTGATACCAATACTAATAATGCCTACACCAAAGCTGTTGCCCTATATACTAATGCTCATAAACCGGTGCCAGCAATAATAGCAACTTGGAAAAAAGATAATACCAATACCTATAATGACGTAGGTAGCTGGATGGACTCAGTAGACCTAGTACTTGTAGATAATTTAGGCGGTTCTTCTAGCTCAGAAGTTGCTAGTGATAACGCTCTATTAGCTTCTTCACTAAAATCTTATCAGACAGATTTGAATAAGAGCTTAGGTGATATTAGCCAATTGTCAGGTACGGCAGCTCCAAAGGACATAACAGTAGAGTACACACCCTACTCACCTCAACCGACAGAATCACCAACAGAATCACTTGCGGCGGTAAATGCTCAAGTAGTCTCAATTTTAACTACTCAAATCAACTCAACTGCACAGTTAATGACGACCCTGCAATCCGATGCTAGCCAAAGTAATGCGGCTGATTCTTCAAGTGCATTTCACCAGCTATACACGCAAGTCGTCAACGGTACATCCTATGATACTGAACATGCTGCATACGTTAAAGCCGACAATCTTTACGGTAGTGCGTACCTATCAGCCCCTAATGCACTGACTAATTGGGATACAGACTCAGGGCAAACCTACACCGATGTAAGCACTTGGACCAATGACGAATGGACACTACTTGTAGACCAAACCACCAATAATCCACAACCTAGTGACCAAACAACCATAAACAGTGACTTACAGGCGTATAAGAGCGATTTGGCTAAAGCTCAGGCGGATATTAGTCAGCTATAATAACCATGATGAAGCAATCAACGAAAGGATAACAATATGGGATTTTTTGATGACGTTGAAAAACGAAGGGCGAAAAACAAAGCATACCTGGCTAAATTGGCACAAGCTAGAGGCAGAGAGCTTGGCCATGTATCGATAACCTATATGGGTGGTTTTAATAATAAAAAACGGTCTAACGGTAAGCTATTCGTATACGAAAATCTCGTTATATTCAGCCAAATAGGTGTGCCACATCTAGTCATCAACGCATCTGACATTACAGGTATTGAAGTTGGTGGCCAACAACAAACTAATAGCCGAATAAGCATCACTAGAATGGCAACATTGGGTGTATTCTCACTTGCAGCACCCAAAAGAACAAAAATAAAAGACACGACTGTTATTTTAAGTTTAAAAGATGGGCAACAGGTTTTCTTTCACACAAAAATGTTCACAGAGTTTGAGGTTCATGGAAAATTAGCAAATGCCATATCTTACTATCACCGCCTGCAATTAGCCAAAGCTAGCCAACAACAAGCAGTTAGCCAAGCACCACCAACAGACAACGCTAGAGAGATTATGAAATATGCCATACTACGAAAGCGTGGCGTTATTACCGAAGAAGAGTTTCAGACTAAGAAAAAACAGCTGCTCGGACTGTGAGGGGATAGCCTCATAAATGTTAAACGAATTTATAGCTCAAAGGTGTTCGGGGCACTAGCTTTACGGTGTTGAAAGGTATAAAACCACAATCACAATACTATGTATTGTCACCATTATGTGCAGAAAATGTTAGTAAAATGGTAACTTTCTAACCCAATAAAGTACCCTCGATAGTTGTATGGTCACCCTCGGGCGTAGATATTAAAGAGATTAATTTAAAAGATTCTTAGGAATAGTGCTAGTGGTAGCCCCGACATTATTAAGAACTTGAACATGCACAGCACAGTTATTACCACCTACGAAAAGCTTGTAGGTTCCAGCTTGATTCTCTTGTTCAGTACCAGAAGCTTTCGGATAGCTGCTCGTGTTGGGTATTTGAAAAGCTAGGATACCCAAGTTTGTGTCATCTGGTTTGCCATTTGGGTCTAAAACAAATATGCCCATACCAATCACACCTGTCCCCGTACAATCGTTATAACTCCAGTTGTAGCCCCAATGACTATTTGTCACAGTAAATGCTGACGTAGTGTAGCCAAACGGGCTGTGGGTATATTGATTAGCTTTCAGGTTAATTGGGGGCAGGGTAAGGGGGGGGCTTGCCGAAACAACTATATGGTAGGTACATCCATAGTTGAGGATAGAAATACTGTACACTCCCTTACTTGGCTGGATTGCCGTGCCGGAACCAACTAAATTAGTTGGGTTACCATTACTGTCAGTAACCAGAGTGCCATTATCCCTAGTATCGATAGTTCCATTTGTATCTATGACCTGTACGGTAAAGCCATCACTAGGGGTATTGCAGCTAATGTTGTAGGCTATTGACCAGTTATTAGGGGCACGAAAATTCTCTGTGCTCGTATATCCGTTACTTGAGGATAAAGTATAGATTCGACCACTGCTTAAATTGCTCGAAGGATAATGGTCTTTGTAGACCATTCTAATTGGGAAGTAAGCGCCTATTAAAATACCTATAGCTACTAGACCGATGAAAATACGCCTGTGTCTTATTATAAATTTGCCTGTATGTTTCAATGCAGTCAATAATGGTACGATTGAAAACTTTGGTAGTTCGGCGTTAGCCATAGTTAATTGCTTGGAGTAAAGGTAACTTGGCTCATGCCTGAAATAGCGATCACATCGCCACCGTATAGCGTCACCGTCAGGCTAGGTACTTCATCAAGCGAACTGTCGCTGCCTAAGATTTCGTTGTATGAACTCTGACCGCTCGTTGAGAAGTTGCCGCTTTGCCCCGAGCCAGGCGTAACTACATACCTACCAGCAGCTATATCTTGACCAACTACCCAAGTACCAGAGTAAAGATTAGCCGATGCCTGTGCCGTTACAAACGGTGTAGTTACTGGCGTAAAGGTAACACTGCTCAAGCCTGAGATTGAGATTTGGTCCCCAGAGGAAATCTGTACTCTTATCATTGGAACTTGGCTAAGACTTGGGTCATTTGGTCCGAGTATTTCATTGTAGCTGTCAGTTCCAGTGACGCTAAAATTACCGCTTTGACCTGCACCAGCAGTCACATCATATAATCCATCAGCAACATCAGTACCGCCAGTAAATGTACCCGCTCCTAGGGTTACTGCCGTACCAGTAACTTGGCGCGCGGCAACTTTAGGAGTGGATTTTGCTGGTGTTGATGCCGGCGCAGTTGAGGTGGGCGTAGTTGAAGTCGTAGCTGGCGTGCTGCTAGTGTTTGTAGTCGTATTATTTGGCGTTGATGAAGTTGAACTAGCAGTTTTGGTAGGTTTACCGCCGCTTGCAACAGCAATAATTATCACGATAACAATGATGGCAACAATGGCTAAAATGACAAGACCACCTGTTTTTTCTTTTCGGCTCATGTCTTCCCATTTTTTCTTAGCTGCCATGTCGTAGTTCTCCCGAAACACTAATCTATAGCGTTAATTGTACAACAACTCTCTGATACTTACAAATGTCAGTGGTTACTTACTTTTGTAATCAATACGATTCTAATATGAAGCAGACCTCTATTGATGCAATATATAAAGAGTTAGGCAAACGTATTATTAGCGCACGGAAGGCAAGGAACATGTCGCAGGAGCAGCTGGCGACTGACAGCAGCATTGACCGCTCGCACATGGGCTTTATCGAACAGGGTCGCAGAAAACCTACCTTATCTAGCCTATATAAAATTGCAACCGCGCTTGGCATATCGCTAGAGCAATTGTTTAAGGATTTGTGAGTCAAACTTTCAATTTGTCCGTTGCCTGACGAGTAGCGCGGTGCGACATATAAAAGCTATACGGTTTTATAGCTCAAAGGCGTTCGGGACACTAGCTTTACGGTGTTGAAACGTATAAAACCGCAATCAAAATACTATGTATTGTCACCATTATGTGCAGTAAATGTTAGCAAAATGGTAACTTATTGTCACTGAAGTCACCCTAGATTATTGTTTGGTCACCATTTTACGAAGATTTAACGTAAAACTATTAACAATTACTGAGAATCCAAAATATTTTGTAGACCGTCCCTTATTTTTTGAGCAGAAGGCTTTATAACTCGGATACCCTTCCTTAGATAACCAGTAAAGTTATCTGATGTTCTATAATACCGAATATCTACGGTTTCATTCTCTGCCGTATGTACTACTAACTTTAATGAGTCAGAAATGACAAAGCTTTCTTCAAAATCATCACTTTCAATAGCAGATGAAAGCGCGTTTATGAATGACTTTAACTCACCTTGTTGAATTAGAAATCCTTTCTTGGTATAGCCTTTGAATGTATCGGTATTTAACTTTTCATTTGCCCAAAGGTTTCCACCTGGTCTTGTAGAAATTACGATAGAGCGTCTCTTACTCAAGATAATTTCGTCGATATCATTAAATTTATTTGAACCATGATTATCAACAACACGCTTCGCGTTTAACTGCTTTTTTTGGGTTTCAGGTTCTGGATCCACAGCGATAGCTTGTACGGTATCGATTATTGAAGGCTGGGGGTTGTTAGACTCGCTTTTTATAGCATCGGTATTAGGTTTACTATCAACTTTCGTTGGATATCTGCCGAACTGTTTAACGGGAGCCGCTTTCATGGATGTCTTAACTGACTCTATAAAATCAGAAGGTACATCAACTTTTTCCTGGACATATGTAGAACTATCGCTCGCTACATTATTTTCTATTTCTTCTATATTTTTCTGCTTAACAGTCATGTAGTCTGCAATGAAATTTAAGAGTTCTTCTTTTTCAGTACCGTCTTCATTTTGCCAATCGGAATACAAAATCCTGTAAAATCGCCACCCGGCTGTTTCTAGAACATACTGCCTCTCATAATCATTATTAACTCTGACTTGACCATCACCAAATTCAAAATGAGTTGGTCCATCGCATTCTATGTGTGTCGGCGTAGCCGGACAGAGCACCACGGCTTTAGCCGTGGGAGAATGAACCCTTACGGCGGTACAATGAGCATATGCAGACAAGGCTTTCGTCTCACGGCACCTATCGTTTGG
>Ga0182030_10011953_pt1 | contig 17468 bp, 19 predicted proteins | sample 812S3MmetaG_FD_121299 | JGI IMG/M metagenome (GOLD analysis project Ga0182030, IMG submission 121299) | Permafrost microbial communities from Stordalen Mire, Sweden - 812S3M metaG (Illumina Assembly) | ecosystem: Environmental > Terrestrial > Soil > Wetlands > Permafrost | place: Sweden...
ACATGTTGTGACCTGATTTCATTCACCAAAGTAATGTCAGCGTATATATTTGTATATAGAACTGTTCACTAGAGAAGTTTCAATCACTAAGATTACTTGGTTAATTTCACCATCCGAGAAAAAGTTTGTGAAATGCTATATTCGCTAGGGACAAGCTATGAACATTACTCCGTGAGCAAGTATACCCCAGTCCGAAAGAGCATTAGGACGCACTTCAGATGGCTTGAAAAGCTGAAGGCTCCAGAGGCAAACGTGGACAAGATAACTGTCTATAGTCAAGATGTGTCTGTTGATATAAGTTAATATCTGGGTAGCAATTCTATTGGAATTGATGGAGACTCACTCTGTCCGTCAATACGATGCAATGAGGAAAGGTACCAATTTTTTCACACCAGACTCCTCTCAATAGTCAGATGTAGAGGATACATTGGCTATTGTAGAATCCAGTAACAGTAGGGTGGGATGACATGTGGTTTTTTTGTGATGACTGGAATAAGACAGGAAAGCAAATCGAGACCTATAGTTGTTAGCTTTTGTTGAAAGTTGATTGAAAGCAATGTGCTCACCTGAAAATAATGGCGTCTCCTTTGTGGTGATGACATGGTAACTCGACTTCCAAAACGGGCATTGGACAATATCTTAGGTGCACTTCGAGGTAGATCAAAGTGATTGTCGGCGGGCAGGTTGAAAGTAATCGAGACAGGTGAGTTTACTCATTCTCCCATTGACGACGAAGAACTTCAGAATAGAAGGCATCTTCGGTGAGAGAATCAAGGGTTGGATGAAGCTCAACAAACTCTCGCTTGGTCGGAGCAGGTAGGCTTTCGACTTGCTCACCAACACGATTATATTTAGTTACACGCCAGTTGAAGCGCATACGGTGGTCAAAACCAGCGCGAACGACATTGGTGTGCTTTTTAAGAACGCCGACCGGAATGAGGCCACTAGTGGGGGGAAGTCTACCAGCGGGAACACGGAAGGCATTCAGAGACGACATCCACTCCTGGCCCTTGGAATTGCGCTTTGTGTACTTGCGCTTGGGTGGTTGGGCAGGAAGAACAATCTCGGGGGTTGTCTCATCCATGGTACGTTCATCATCATCATCTTCTTCATCATCTTCTTCTTCTTCCTCTTCTTCTTCATCATCGACGTCAGAAGCTGAGCGGGCGTATTGCTCAACTTCTTGCTTGTGCACCTCAGGTGTGGCGTTAACTGAACGCTGGCGCTGATTGTAAGAATTGGCATTGATGATTTGCGACATGATAATAGGATCGCGCAAGGCGGCAGCAATCAAGATCTCCTCCATGACTTCAGTAGGAAGCGAAATGACGATACTATTGGTAAGAGCAAGGCGCTCCTTCTCTACTTGTCGAAGGGCATCATCATTGGCACCAACAGAGCGACGCTTTGGAGGTGGAGAGGGGGCAATGCCATTAGAGACTCGCTCATATGAACGCTTTTTAGAAGGGACACGGGTTCTGGTAGGTCTGCCGGAAGACGGACCTTGATCACCTGATTGACTCATGTTGGCCTGGGTAGGCTTAATAGGCTTGTGGCTGCGAAGTAGTTCGAGGGCCTTTGTGTTGACTTGTTGATGTGGACGGAAATTAATTGGAAGAGAAGAGGATGTTGGGCTGATAATATAGGCGATTTTAGATAGTGAAAGTCGCGACAATTCGCTAAGAAAAGTAAGAATTAAAAACGTTACCGATATTTATCCGCTCAAGTGAATCACTGAAAAGCTGTCATCTTTACAAGCATCCAGCACATTCTTTTCCGGTCACGGCATTCATTTTCGAATTCACCATTGAATGCATAGATGGTCGCGGCTCATTATCCCTGACATAACTGATATACTCGGACTGGATCAACGTCGCCATTGTGGAGGGAAGGATCCGACCACAGACCTTTTGGGGGCAAGGGCGGGGGTATTGTAATGTAAAACACGTAGAAATCATACCATTAAATCAGAAACACAAGGCGCTTTCTACTATATAATTACCAAATCTTTCAAGATATTAAATGGACTTGAACATCCAGATAGCTCTCTAACCTCTCACTTGTATTTGGCGATCGGCCACTTTCAATAATTGTTGCTCAAGCTGATGTGGATTCGCATGTGTTTTCTCCCACTGCCTAGAATACCTAAATGTTTCGTGAGGCTTGTTCGGTCAAATTGAACGGGCATTACCGTTCGCTAGCTTGATATTTCATTGTTTCCATCAGCTTTATCACAGTGATGATGACTTCACGACAAGCACTCCATACCAACTTGAACCTCTTGCTCAAATACCACCCAAGCATTTTTGCATGACCAAAGCAAAGAGGGTGAAGAGCATTTGGAGGTCTCAATCATTATGGGACTCGGTCTTTTCCCCCGAGACAATATGGGGCACTCTCGAATGGAGATAGAATTACATTCATGACGCTGTTCGCATATTGGTGAACAGTCCATCCATCAATCGACCTTCCGGAAAGCCCTTCGCGGTACTATATGCTTGGAAATCTTTGATTGAAACTTTCTATATCAATAAAGATGGTGAAAAACACTGGGCTGTCACTTTTGTTAGAAAATTAACTACATATGGCCTTTCTCAATGAATCTGTGGACACAACTATAACTACTTTCTGAGGTGGTGCTTTCCTTGTCCTTCTTATTCTATTCAGATATACCACAATAGATAGTGAACAAAGGAGATTTAATAAAGGAACTTAGCTTCTAGAGCTGATTCGATCTATCTCTAAAACAAACCGGGGCCCAACGTGGAAGTTTTCTCGGAGAATATCTCGTGACATTGAGCATGTGGGGATATCATATCAGTTGGGTTACAGGGAACGAAGGAATGCTGAATTTGGGGACTCTATTAATCCTACCAATCCTCTCGACTTTCTCCTGGCAATAGAAAGGTGGATAATCTTTCCATCAGCGCCAAATGTTTAAGGGCAGCAAGCAAATGTTAGTTAACGGGCAATGGAAGGGTTGGAAACCCCAAGGAAATTCGATAGAACCCAGCCATTATGGAAGAGTCTATACAATTGGATGTCATAAAAATTCGACTCGGCCTTCTCACCGAACAGTCAGCAGAAAAAGGTGTTGAAACTACTAGCTTATAGGTTGATTAGTGAATCTGCTGCGGCCCGGCCCTTTCACGCCATAGAAATACAAGTCTAATTTTGATATATAGATGATATTATCGATCTAATCAGCCACAGTCTCGGTGATAAAATTGTCTTTCGAATCTTCAAAAATATTCTGGCTCGAGCGGGGGAATTGGTTTGTATTTTGGGATTCCAGCAGCGAGCGCAGAACTCGTCATTTGCAACAAGACAGGTCACAACGATTGTATCAGCTTCGTCAAGCTTATCCAACATATATAAAGTCGGCCTAGTGCCGGAATATAAGGTTTATTACAGGAGGTTTTTACTAGCGTGGGATTTTGAGCTCCTTCCCAGCTCGCGGAACTGTGACTAGCAACGAGAACAGATCGCAGCGATTTTACCAGCTCCGTCAATCTTACATACTCAAAGTGTCCAAAGTCAAGTCTAGAGTCGGGAAATAGGCTTTCGTGTGATACAACGAGCGACTAAAAGTTAGGCACTAGGAATTCAATTGAAAGTGCCCTTAGGGCTAGCCTCACTTGACCTCGCCAGTCAAATATTCCTATCACTTGTTCAAAAAACGATTTATATAGGGAAAAACTGAAGAGGACTTATATCTACGAGGAATCAAGATCCTGGCTGAATCGCCGTTTCCATGAAGTCGTTCCAGAATCACTCACTTCCTGATTTCAAACCGGAGCGGTCAAGGATAGTTTTAGTATTTGACTATTTCCAGCCTCATTTTGTATGCCTAATCCTTTCAAATACCTATATAGATAGGAACTGTGTCTATATATACTCGACATAATTACCACCCATTCCGAAGATTGGAAAGGTATTGAGCGTTTTGAGGCGACCGTTTCAAAATTGACATGACCCTCTCCTCTCACGTCCCTTTTAATCTACCCCAACTCGGCTCAACTTTAACAATACCCTTTTCATCGACGACCTTCCCTCTATCCCACTCTCTACCTTCACCTTTCTTTGCCCACTTCACATCTTCCTCACGCTTTTCGCCACCCTTCTCCCACTTAGTAATCTCTTCCTCTGTAAACCCCGCAGCTCGTAATCGATCAGCACCCTGCTGCTTCCACTTCTGCCGATCTCGCAAAGCCTCTAATGCTTGATCCCAGTCGTTCTCCTCATCCGGATCCAGCTGTACATCGACCGTCGGATCATAAGATGCAGAAAAGCGTGAATCTATCCCTGAGCCGAGAGACATAGTCCCACGGCCACGAGATCGCACTTCTGGAATTGGTGCGGGACGGGGACCAATTATTTCATCGAGGGGATCTGAGTCGTAGTCTGGTTTAGAATCTTCCTTCACTGGTCTCTTGCTGGGTTTAGATTCGTCCTCCTGGTCTGAGAGAGGACGTTGGTGCCTGTGAGATCGATGAGACCGCTCCTTCTCATGTTCCGGTGATCTCTCTCGCTTTCGCAATGGTGATCTATGCCGATGCCGTGCTTCCTTACTTCGATATTCTCTTGGTGAACGTGAGCGGGATCGTGATTTGCGTCGTCTATGTTCTTTCCTTCTACTGCGTTCTTCGGAAGTATCCCTGTGTCTTCTATGATGAACTTTCCCCCGCTCTTTGGATTCGTCTCTATGTCTTGAACGAGGGTCATTATATCTGCTTGGCTTCTTGACTTCTTCGTTTCTAGCCTTTCCACTTTTATGATTGCGGTTATTGCTCTCAGATCCTTCGTCTTCGCTAGAAGTATTGACTCGTCGGCCTTCCTGCCTACTTCTCTCAGTCCTCTTCGTATCTTCAATTCTCCTTCGCTTGCTTGGTCCGCCTCCCAAAATAGCAGCAATATCTCCCAACTGCCTTCGCCGAATATCGCCGCCGCCTACTCGGCTGGCTTTCTCCTCTCGATGCTTGTTTCCAGCAAGACTCTGTAGACGGGCTCGCGAATCAGCTGCCTCTTTCGCTAATAAAGCTGCATTGTGACTATCAGTGTCCTTAATAATGTTGCGAAGGAAGCGCGTATTTGGTTTGGGCTTGTTGGCAGGGGGTCTAGCATTGATTAGAAAGAGATTTTGCGGTGTTGTACAGCGTAACATACTTTGACGGCTGTGTGAATGCTTCTAGTCCCAGCGCTGAATACTTGATTGAACTCTCTTTCGCGTCCTTCGCAAGAAGACCAGCGACGTAGTCATCGGTCATAATTTCTTCATTCGTCATGATGTGTTTTTGGAATACTTTCCTCTCATGAACTGACTGCAAGGGCGGGCCGACACGCCTACTAAAATTATCCAGAAGTTGACCTCCAAGTGCCAGGAAAGAGCGAAATAAATTCCATTTTCAGGCACCGTCTTCTTTGACGTCCCCTCGAGCCAGATTTGGCGATCTTAAAGGCGGTGACAGGGGGTTCATCTGGCAGAACATGAAAGTAAACAAAGCCCGCGATAACAGCCGGGTGAAACATTTTGTTGTTCAATTCTCGAGGTCACTCATAAACTTCAAGGAAATTCCGTCACTGGAGAAAGCAGGAAAGAATCATCTGAATTACGACCATTTCATTCCGCTTGTTCAATTTGGAGGACGAAAAACACGGTCCGCGAACATGGCGCAGTCTTATGAGGAAATTCTAGAGAATCTTCTTGAATCGCAGAACTCGCACGAATTGTCCATAGTCAAGCTCAGTGAACCAATTTCTGGGCCACCCAAACAATCAGGAGAACGAACATCAGATGTCTCAGAAACCTCCGAGAATCCAAGCCCAGCGAGTCTGGAAGCAGATCTAGCACATTACAAGGTTCGTGATCCCCCGCAGAACACAAGGCCTTTGCTCATATAAGTACTAGGAACTGTTTTCCAAACTCCGGTTCTCCTACCTTGAGCAAGTCACAAAAGAGAAATTCATTCGAGCTATTGTTGGCGATCCACCGCTCATTGTCGAGCACCAGGAAAATGTCGAATTAGAAGAAACGCTTGCCGGGTCGAAGGCTGCTCTTAAAGCTCAGAAGACAGAAGTTGCTGAGCTGGTGGGAGAATTGGAGAAACGAGGGCGGGAGTTATGTGGCAAATACGAGGCCATCCAACTTGAAACGACTCAGCTTCAAGAATTACCAGAGAAGATCGAGGGAATGCAAGCTCGAATTGAAGAATTGAAGGCTGCTCAACTGCCTGGTTCAAATCCGACCTTAAATCTACCTCTTGACAAGACTTTGGAGTTGGTGGAAGAGCGGGAGAAAGAAAGAGCTGAGTTAGACCGACAATGGGAACAACTGCAAGTAATGGTGCCGAGGAAGGCTAGGGAATTGGAGAGATTGAATGCAGAGTTGCAACCACTGGAAGTCAAAAGACTAGGAAGCACTGCATCGGCAAGGGAGGCAAAAAGAAGGAAAGAAGAGGCCCTGGGTGGCGTTGGGGATGATTTGGAAGAGCGGGGCAAATGGTGGAGAGGCGTTGAGAGTGGTTTGAAAGGAATGTTGGGTGTCGAAGTCTGAATTGTAATTGTTCATGGAGTACCGGGACTAATACCAGGAGTGCGGGATCAGGCGTTGTCAGAGATTGATTATTGTACATTCGAGTAATGCCTTTCGATAGGCAGTTTTGAAGAGAAATGTTTCTGAGCAGTTCTTAGCATGTGGGTTTTTACTATACGTCCGCCACGGACCCTCTGGTTGGATGTACGTAATCGAGAGAGGATTACCGCGCCAATCCAGTTCTCAGAAAATAGATTCTTGAATACCTAGGAATTGGAATGAAATGTACTCTTGTCTTAGACCTGTGGGACATTGGATGTAAATGATAGACTAAATTTTAAATCTTTCACTATCTTGAATTGTTAGTTTACAGATGATGCAAAATTCATACAGGAAGATAAAGGTTTTTATTAAATGCAGATCTTAATGTTTAAACAATTGAGATAGAATTGCTACGGTGGTGATGCCCCTAAGTTCCAATTGTTGCGGCTATACTACACGTGATCAGACCCATGCAAAAATCGCTTACCTAGCTAGTGCCTTTTCCGCGCACTCTCCAATTTTGCATCGACTCGCGAAAAGAGGAATCTTGATCAACGACAAACTCGACAAAAACACGGCCGGAGAGGTGAGCAATTCTACCAGTGTGCTCGCAGTCTCGACTCTTAATACTAACGAGATTACCTACAGTCCCTAATTCAAAATGAGTACGTTGCGAACATTGAGAACTGACTAAATACTGACATTCTCACTTACAGCGAAAGGTACATCTAGTTTCGGAAAGAGACATAACAAAACCCACACTTTGTGCAGACGCTGCGGTTAGTATACTCGAATCCACGGAAGATGAGACGGGTGCAGGTCAAATAGTTGGACTTGGAATTGAAGAAGCATACGGGAAATTGACATATTGCAACGTCAGGTCGTCGATCTCTCCACATCCAAAAGCATACCTGCTCATCATGCGGTTACCCTGCTGCTAAAATCCGACAATGTACGTTCTTTTTGTCCGCGAAAAATGCCCATTCGAGAAACCAATGGCACGCGATCAGACCCTCACCTACTAACATCGACTCGCAGACAACTGGGGCGAGAAGGCTAAGCGGAGGAAGACAACTGGCACTGGACGTATGCGTCACATGAAGGGTGTCCCACGCAGATTCAAGAATGGCTTCCAGACCGGTGCACCAAAGGATTCGAGGGGACCAGCTACCAAGAGCGAATAAGGGATTCATATGGGGGTGTTGACTGCTTTGGGAATGATCGCGGATTGCTTACGATGTCTCATCGCATAGAGTCATGCTAGCAAATGTGATCACTTGCAAAAATGGCTATTCAGAGTGCATATGCGGGTTTTCGCAGGGACTTTCGCCGTAAGGCAAAGCGAGAATGAATGAATGGAAAATTTTCCCAATCGGCTTTCCAAGTTGATTACAAACGAATTCGGTTTACTGGATGATGGTGGCGTGGCATGATAAGTTCCTTCAATATATGTGATTATGGAGAGCTGTTCGGGCAATAATAAGGATCATTCATTGGCCTCGTTCGAATACTTTTACCCCACCATCTCCTCCGACAAAGTACAACAATTCCTTTTCCTCCACTCGCGCCTGGATATCTTCCTCACTTCCCACATTTTGATCCCCAGCTGTGATCCTTACTACCCCACTAACATCCCTTGCCGTACCTGAATCTAGCAATCTCAAGCTCATAATGAAATCTGCTTGATGTGCTACACTGAGCAAAAATGCTGCATGATCTAATTCTAGAGGGGTTTTCTGAGCGGAAACAAAAGGGTAGTCCGCTGAGACGGTTATCACCGTTGCATAGACTAGCTGTATAAATTCATCAATATAATTTATGTGATACAGAATGATTTTTTGGGAATGTTTACATACCTCCCTGACACCCAATATCATATCTGCCACATCTACAGCACCAACGTGATTTCCTCCCGCTGCCAATAAGAGATCTAATTGATCAACGACTAGCAAAACTTTCCCCCCTTCCTCCAGCGTTTGAACTGCCTTTTGTATCTCTGCAGCCACACTACCCAAATCCGGATTGCTGAGAATCTTCTCTCCCACGTTCAATCTTACGTTCTGCTTTGGAATGAATAGTCCACTCAGGCCATCCACAAAAGCAAACTTCTTCTTGGCAGCCAACTTATCAAGATCCAGTCCCTGAAGCAAGGTTCAGCGTCATCAAAATCCTTCTTGACATTTTGCATGAACAATCTAAACTTACCAATTTTCTGCCATTTTCTTTCCAAAATGCCAAATCTCTCATGAAACTCACAAGTAAAACCTTCGTATTTGCAGCAGTCGACAAATCGGTTGATACATCCTGGGTCATCAAGGCGCTGTGGATGAATCTTAAGACCAGCCAATTTGAGCTTGCACCTAAGATATTAGTCAAGAGAATGAGTGCAGCCTCAGGCGGTAGTGCAAGGTAAGGTTCTAAGAGAGGCGGGATTGGTGAAGACATCTTCAGATGATGTTCTTGGAGGATATCGTGTGCAGGACAAGAACTAATATCAAAGAATTTTTGTCCTGATCATGTGATTGTCGTCGTAGATCCTGACTTACCTTAAGATAAGGACATTGTACCTTCCTCTTTGTTCACTCCAAAATCCTATACGATTCTTCAGTTATAAGCAAGCTACTTCCAAAATGTCCTGAAATCTCAGATTTTCTCATTTCAGCATGGCATTGTCGGATATCTCGGATGACTCGAATGTCGTGACGATTTGAGGAGTGCTTTAGACTCTACCCGTTTTCTTGCTACAAAAACTCCAGAGAGTTTTTGACCATCGATTGGACACTCTATGGATGCTCACGATAGAGCTGTAGCAGGAATTGCTACCGGCATCCTGGATTTCTATAGTCGAAAAGAAGCCTTCCGTATATATCATGGCTCAACGAACAGCACACGGAAGTCCCAATATCAACGGGACAAAATGATCGATACCTCCAAATTATCAAATGTTCTAAAAATTGACATCAAATCCAAGATTGCCCTTGTAGAGCCGAATGTGCCAATGGATAGTCTCGTTGAAGCTACTTTGCAGCATGGATTATTGCCTCCTGTGGTAATGGAATTCCCGGGTATCACTGTTGGGGGAGGCTTTGCTGGTACCGCTGGGGAGAGTTCCTCATTCAGGTACGGGTTCTTTGATCGAACTATCAATTGGATCGAGATGGTGCTCGCCAATGGCGAGATAGTGAGGGCTTCCAGTACGGAGAAATCGGACCTTTTCTTTGGGGCAGCATCTTCATTTGGAACATTGGGAGTTACTACCCTTCTTGAAGTCCAGCTGATTGAAGCGAAAACTTTTGTGGAGTTGACTTATTACCCTGTTACAAGTATTTCGGAGGCTCAGGAGAAGATTGAGGAAGCTACGAAAGATATGTCGAATGATTATCTGGATGGGATTATGTTTGCAAAAGACAGAGGTGTCGTCTGTGCTGGACGATTAACAAACACTGTGAGCAGTGAGGTCAAGGTTCAAAAGTTCACGCGGCCTACAGATCCATGGTTCTACATCCATGTTGAAAGACTTATGAAAGCCCGTACCACCCCACTCAAAGAAGCAGTTTCAATCACCGACTACCTCTTCAGGTACGATCGAGGTGCATTCTGGGTCGCCAAATACGCCTACAAATACTTTATCACCCCTTTCAACCGCATCACCCGATTCCTCCTCAACTATTTCATGCATACTCGAGTAATGGTATGTCCTATTTTGCCTTTTATTTCAAGATTGCAAGAGCCGAGCTACTAGAACATGTCCCGAGGTTTATTCTAATAAAATGAAGGGTCTCTAAGCATCTCAGACATTGAGAACTCGGCTTCTCTACTCCCCAAATATCTATCAAGAGCCGTTCTAATTTACCAATAGTATCATGCTCTCCACCAGAGTGGGTTATCAGATCAATACATTGTCCAAGACGTCGCCATCCCCTACCCCAAAGCTTCAGAATTCATGCAATACCTCGATATCTCCTTTCGGAACTACCCCATCTGGCTCTGCCCATTAAAACAAAGCGGGAAATCCATCACCTCGACCCACAGTCTCCAAGTCGATAGAAAGAAACAGGAATTACCCGAAATGATGCTCAATTTCGGAGTCTGGGGTCCGGGACCAAAGCGGAGAGATGAATTTGTGTCTTGGAATAGGAAATTTGAACAGAAAGTGCATGAGATAGGTGGACAAAAGTGGCTGTATGCCCATGCTTATTATACCGAAGAGGAATTCAATGAGATTTATGATGGTGAGAAGTATAATGCATTACGAGAAAAGTATCATGCAACGCATCTTCCTACTGTGTACGATAAGGTGAAGGTTGATATTAAGAAAGAAAAGAGGGGCATTCAGGAGTCGTGGAAACTCTGGTTCTCGGCGATATTTTGGAGTATCTGGCCCCTGGCTGGGCTATATGGCGTGTATAAAGCTCTGATGGGAGGGGATTATCTTTTGCCAAAAAACTCCAGGAAGCTAAAGGTTTCATGAATGTAATTACCATCACAGAAATGGGGCGAACTTGAACTCTATGCTCCATGTAAACTTCCTACTCGGGACCCTCCTTTTGGCTTTGAACCCGTCCTTCAACAGACGAGAATTTTCCCCTAGTGTTCTATGATCGAGTTACCCTTTGGACAGACCCCTAGGGAATCTACTTGCTCGTTGCCACATCAATATTTTACGACTGTGGAGAGAGGTTTATGGAATTTCGTATAGGGATTAAATTGCGCGTCCAGTTTTCGGTAAATAATCACACAGGTCGTCGCGCTAGACAAGCCGAGTGTGCTTGGTTGTTGAATTGAAATTCGAGTATTTAAATATATGTAAGTATTGGCTCAAGTGAGTTATTTTCTGTGAGTAAATTTTCGTGGGAGGAGAGAGCGAGGCGCTGAGGATGGAGGGGTTGGAAGGGAAGAGGAGGGGGGAGGGCGTTAAGGCGCTGCTGATTGGGGAGTGTTATTGAAGATCAAAGCCCAGCCAAGCAAAGGTTCATTCTGTAAGGTGTGTCCATTCCGACGTTCATCGAAGCTCTATGAGACTATGCTCTATCTCAAACTTCATTAACAGACATTCTCCCCTTATCTTCATTCAACCCCTCGCCCCCCGGCCCTTCTTAGCCTTCTCCTTCATGTTCTTCTTTTCCCTATTCCTCCTAGTCTTATTCTCCTCCTTTCTCTCTTTACGAGGAAACTGTGCATTTCAATAATGTGTCATAAAGAATAATGATTATCAATTGATACCCTGGTATACGAACTCCCGAAACACGCGCCATCCTGCGCATCCATTCTTCCAAACTCCAAAAGTTATCTATGCAAATCTATCCTACGCAGTACTGTATGTTCTAGCGCCAGTCTAGAATTTCTCCATCAAATTCTTTCTCACAGTCCACATTCTAGCCCGCTTCCCAAAAATATACATTGGTATCGTAAACGCCATGAGAATCAATTGAATGACACCGACCCATATAAACACTGACTTCGAACCATCACGCTCTAGCCATGAAGTAAAGAACAAACTGAACACTAACCCGTGGAAAATATTCTTGGTGAAGTTCAGTGTCACAAGAGCTTCACCAGCATACTGTCGGTAGCTGTCTACGCAGAACGTTATGGCAGTTGTTGATCCCAAAGAGCACCCGAAGGAGATAATACCGAAGAATATTGTAGGAACGATCCAGGCATCGTGGACTTTTGCTGACCAACCGAAACCCATGAGGCCAATGACAGTGGTAAAGGTAACCGGAATTGCCATGACTAGACGGAACTCTGGTTCATAAAGCCCACCATTTCGTTTAGACATTGCACGGACAATGATATCGCTGACCTTTCCAGCAACAGCAGTACCGAGGACACCGCCGATGAACGGCGAAATATAGATTAAACCAGTTGAAAGTGCTGAGAACCCATATGTGGTTCTGGTGCGGTATACGACAGCAACAGACTCGGAAAGCACAATCAACCAACCAACGGAGCATGCATAAACTATGCTTGACCAGAGGACGGCTGGATAGCAGAATAAAATAAAAGGCCGAACGGCTACGCGAAGCCATTTGTCATTGTGTAATCTTCCATTGAAGGGCTTCAACTGTTGAGCAAACGTAAGTCTTGGTCGCATTTTAAGATTTGTTGTATAGTGCCGTTGAGGTTGGGGTTTCTCCAGAGGAAGAGGATAAGAATGTCCTCCGCTGTCAGGAAGGGGTTGAACTGGGCTGGCTGGGCCAGTGTAATTTAACTGCTCCCTTTCGATATCGGTGTAAAAAGGAGAATTGAAATTATGAAGCCCGGGAGTAATCGGTACTCCACCAGCAGGTTCAACACGATCCTGATATTTATGAATCGCTGGAACAGGTATCCTCAATTCCGTGGGTGATTGTTGGTCTAAAATATTGATGTCAGCAAAGGGTCCACACGACATTGATTATCAAGTATTACCTGGAGAAGGAACGGCAGTTGGACTCTGGCTTGAATGGCTAACTGGACGATCAGAAACCTGACCATGCCCATTCGCTTGCTCATCTGAAGTCTTTTGATTCATTGCAGAGTTTTCCGAAGCAAATCCCACATGCAGGCTACGGCGATGAGCTTGAGAAGGTCTTGCAACAAGATCATTGCTAGGTGATATAGGTGTCTTTTCCTGATTAACATCATCAACGCCATCTGCCTGTGTTGCAAGACCGATTTTCGGTGGGACATGAGTCCGAGACGGCCTCCTGCTGTGCCTGAAAAAACCTAGAGAGAGTCTGGACGTATTTTTCGATGCACCTCGGCTTTTAGGACGAGGAGTGCGATCCCAGAACGTCTCAGGTACAAAGAGAAAGAGAAGAATCCAACAGAAACCGCCAACCATGGCAACGATCCTTCACAAGATTAGACACATTGTGAGTTATGCAAGGACCAATTCTCTTACCAGAACACCCATCTCCATGAAAGTGATTGGATGATGGCGGCACTAACCAAGGGCACCAAGTTCTTCCCGCCAAGTAACAAAAGGGTATAAATTCCAATACGATATGCCCGTTCATGAAGAAAGAAGATCTCCGCAATCGTAGCTGAAGGTAGACATTCGACCGGGCTGACAGAGATACCTTGAAAAATTCTGGCGATGAGAAGAGAATTGTAACTGGGTGATAGAGCGCACCAGACGGCCGTTAGAATAAACAGAATGGCTCCACCCAGATAGACCGGCCGTTTGCCATAAAGAATGGCTGTAGGTGAAGCAAAAACAGAGCCTACACCCAGACCCATCATATAAAGTCCAGTAGTAAGGGCTACTCTAGCCGTTGTGACATGGTACGTAGCAGCAACATTGGTGAAACCAGCAGCGAGAATCGGTGTCATACCACCACCAACCATGCAGTACAATCCTAACGACAGCAGAGCAGAATCTCTTTTCCACGTTGGCCAATTCAGTGGATCATTATGTGAGTCGTCTGGTTGCGGCTCGAGGATTATTGCACCATCCTTCGTCAATTTCTTCCCTTCTGACTTATGTGATTGACGGTGAGGAACGATGGGTGACTGTACGGGCAACGAGGAACATGAGGTTCTGGCAGGGGCATTTCGCAGACCAAGTGGTTCGTTGCGCTCACCGGTGAGAAGAAGAACGGATCCTAGATTGATTGGCAAATGAGTTTAACGTAGGATACAGGATCTGTGTCTTACCTGGTACCTCGTGAGTTTCTGGGTCATTTAACACTCCCATAGACCACTTAATTGGTCTGCCCTTCTCTTCCTTCTCTCGAAGTGCTTCTTCGGCTTCCACATCGTTGGATGTCGAATTTCTCGCAAAGAAAGACCGCGGGCGTTCAGAGGAAGGACTTCGAACAGGATGATCGTTGGTAGACATGCTGGTCTGCGGATATGTCAAGGATTACAGAGCGAATCCAGTCTTCCAGAGTGGCCAAGAGGAACCCTCGTGGAAGAGTTAGCCACAAATGAATAACTCTGTGCGGAGCAATAGAGATTAAGAATGGGAAATGGGATTCAGTATGAATGAGGTCTTCGAAGAAATAGCACCGCCCAAGGGAAATGGAGGGCAATGCTCATAGGATAGTTGAGGATAAGGATGTTGATGGTAGAGATTCGGTTGCAGGAATCCATGACTGAAGCTCTGAATGTCTTACCCCCATACATACATTTATAAAAGGGAAGGTTCTACGCCGCATATAAAAGTCTATATTTGTACAGGCGCAGTCGTTGCGGGGCGGTGAAGTTGGAAAGTTTGTTTTATCGCTCGCGCGTAGGATCCGCTGACCTAACTAAGCCCCAATATACGAGCGCCTTGACAATGAGATCTAGAGTTCCTACTAGACAGAAAATGGGGATAAGAGACTGTTGCGGGGGAAAGGCGCAAAGGTGCAAAGGTGCTCGTATGTAAGACAGGAGAGGAGGATCTTGTGGTTGGGACCGAGAAAGTCCGACTGCGATCAGCCGCCTTGGTCTGTTGATGTTCTGCTGCAGTTGCAGGGCATCCTGGGTGAATGACGCATGGATGGCGGAGAAATGTGGAGAAGATGAAACGCTGTTTTTGCTTGTGATATTGAACGAATTGAATGTCTATCTTCCAAGTAGAATAGAGATTTGAATCTCAAGATGATTCCAAGACCTAGTGCTCGACTCTCAAGAGTCTCAGCTACCGCGAAATCGCCCATTATCTCCTCAATCCGGCAATTTTCTACCACTAAAAACACCAAGGCTAAGAACCGCATTTACACACCGTAAGTTCATCCGAAGTCTCAATCAATTCATGCTTTTGACACATGATAGCGTTCGTCGTCCAGATGACTTCTCTTCCTACATCCTCCTTTCCACATCCTCCCGCACACCCCTCATAACATTCTGGACCGCCTCCTACTGCAATACCTGCAAAACAGTCTCACCAATCCTCGAAGAGCTTATCTCATCTGGTGTGGGGGAGGAAGAAGGCGGAGTCTCATACGCTGAAATAGAATACGACTCGCCAGACATAATGGACAGCGGATTGGGCATGACATACATGATTACGAGCATGCCGACACTTTTAAGTTTTGACAGAGGCGAAGCACAACTGATGACAAAAGTTACAGACCCGAAATTGATGAAGAATAAAGAGTCGCTAAAGGAATGGATCCGGACAGAGGCTAGCAGGAGAGGAGAAGGTGGTGGAGGCGGATCTAGATGGGGATTATTTGGGGGACTTTTTGGAAACACAAAATAGGAGTGTGTAGTTCAAGGTATTGATCATTGCTCGTGTCTTCATAAAAGTGGTATGGCCTCCCTCCACCCTGAATTCGATTCCCGGACCCTCCTCCGAAAGCAAAACGAAAGCTTTTGCATAGCTATTTTATGGAGTATAGAACACCTCCTGGACTCCCTTCCACCATGCTGGTTCTCCGTCCTGGCTATTCTTCGCTCCCTCTACAAATGACTCTTGCATACTATCCGTTAATCTCCACCATTCTTGTACCTTTGGATTCTCCCGCATACGCTCCATGTCTCCTGCGTAATTGTAGCCGACATATTTGAAGGAAGCGAAGAGAATGTTGGTTTCGGGGTCATGGAAGATCGAGTCTGTCAAAACGGGTTGATGTTAGCATAAGATAGCAATAAGTATGAGCTAGAAAATAGAGCTTGTAATGAACATCGGAGAGCTAAATCTCCTATTCTAAATTGTTTCAAGAGGAACGGAACAATATGCTTGCTCTCAGGATATAAGGCTTAAGCAATTGTCTGTTTAGTCTTGAGACAATGTCTCAACTCCTAAATCCATCTGGAAGAAGCAATTACTGACTCTCCGATCTTCCAGGTCCTCTATGTGTCGGAGAGGGGACACGCCGTAGCTATCCGTTCGGAGACTTACAATCCTCAATATTGGAGTCTTTAATCTGCTTCAACACCTCAGGCCAGACCTTTGCATGATACTCCTTATATTTATCCACAAATTCCGGCTTCAATTTCACAATCTGGGCGATCCGGCGACCTTGGTGTTTCAATTTGATACTTGGTGTAGACGGGATCTGCGGAGTTGTGGGGGAAGCAGGGTTCGAGGCAGAGGTGTTGGACCACATGTTCTCTCCTTCTCGATACGTATGGTAAGTCTTATTCGGAGGTGAAAGGTACAGAAGAGGAATCAAGCTTTGTTTGGTGGGGCCGGATGTTGAATTGATCGTTTCGTTTCGAGTCAAACAATTACTTGCGAAGTTATGGTGCGGGGTTGCGAAACTTGAAAGAAGGGATGAAATGACAGCTCTAGCAAACTTTGACAGAAGCTTAATTGTCCTAGATGATCTCGAAAATTCAGAGGATGGGAATAATCAGCTTTGAAGCTCTTAATTTAAATGCAGAAGGCTTTCTAAGCTGTTACTTCCCCCGGCGTGCGCAAGAGCCCCGCCGCCCTGTTTCTGCAGATGGCCAGATTTATAATTTTGCCCACACCGGTCAAAACGTCACTGTGTAGGTATCTCCGGACGGACTCATGGGGCTGGGTACCTTGTTACAAAGTGGAGATCTTATTTGTTTAAGGGAAAAACAAAAAATAGCTGGGCTATGACGGAGCACGTTTTGGACAATCCGGCGTTTTGAAATCATCCCTGTTCAGTGATGGAATGGCCCGGAATTACTGGAATACTGAAAACAGCTCTTTGAACTTGGCTCTTGTATTCTTCAAACGCTGTACTCAAGCCAGATTACCCCATATATGCTTTCCATCCACTTCCGTACAAACCCAACCAAATAGATCGACTCCATGCCCTGTACATGGTCCGCAAAAACTCCAATGCCATTGACGATCAGTCAGTCACCTAGAATCCCTCTGGATAACTAAGTTACAAACATTGGATTAAGATGAGCTGCTGTAAGAGCTCAGAACAGATGCTTTTCTATTTAGTATTACAACGACGACCCAGACCCATCTCTTATGCATAGTAAAACGCCT
>Ga0182030_10011955_pt1 | contig 17467 bp, 14 predicted proteins | sample 812S3MmetaG_FD_121299 | JGI IMG/M metagenome (GOLD analysis project Ga0182030, IMG submission 121299) | Permafrost microbial communities from Stordalen Mire, Sweden - 812S3M metaG (Illumina Assembly) | ecosystem: Environmental > Terrestrial > Soil > Wetlands > Permafrost | place: Sweden...
CCCGCATGACCATCGCCACTCACTTTGGCGCGCGGCACCAGTTTAATGGTGAATGGCGCCATCTGGACATTTACGATCATCCTGTGGCGCGTCGGGTCGATCGAGACCGAACCCCAGTTGATGCCGCCGCCCAGCCCCGGATATTCCAGGATTCCCCGCTCCGTGGGTGGGGTGAAGGGACCGTCGTAATCCAGCGCATCGAAGGCCGCCCGGCATTTCGCGCGGTCCCAAAAGGTCACGCCCCACACGCTGTCGCGGGTCAGTTTCTCAGGCAGAATCGGTGCAGGCTTGGTCGGAAAAGGCTGGGTCGGCGATGAATGCTCCCCCGGAACGGTCGATTGGGGGACCGGCCTTTCCTCGACCGGGAATATCGGTTTCCCATCAGCGCCGTTCAGCAGGAACAGAAAACCCACTTTCGTGGCTCCGACCACCGCCGGAAAATCGCCGCCCGCGCCGTGATGCTGATAGAAAATCGGCTGCGCCCCGACGTCGTAGTCCCACAGATCGTGATGCACAGTCTGGAAATGCCACTTCACCGCGCCAGTCGCCGCATCCAGGGCGACGATCGACGAGCCGTAGAAATCCATATTGCCGCGCTCGGCCCCGGCATAATGGTCGGGCGAGGGGTTGCCGGTGGAAACGAATACGACACCCTGCGCCGGGTCGGCCGACATGATGCCCCAGGAATTGGGCGTCCCACGGGTAACAATGGCGCCCTGCTTCACCTGATCGGCGGTCACCGGGGTTTTTTCCGGCGGCACAGGGTCAAAAACCCATTTCAATTCGCCAGTGCGCGTATCATAGGCCCGAACCGCGCCGCCGGGCGCGTCGACCCGCTGTACGTCCTTAACGAAGGCGCTGGTCACTGCGAGATCTCCCACCACCAGCGGCGGAGAGGTCATGTAATATTCGCCGGGGCGCACATCGCCCAATCCGGCCTTGAGGTCCACCGTGCCCTCCTTGCCGAAATCTGCGCAGGGCTTGCCTGTCGCCGCGTCCAAGCCGATCAGCCGCCCGTCGATCGTGCCGACGAAAATTCGGTCGCGGCACACCGCACCTGCCGCCGCGGTTTGGTCGCGCCAATGGCTGACGCCACGGCACACGGCCTCATAGACGCCGTCCTGATTGACCGTGGGTACGAACTTCCATTTTTCCTGGCCGGTCGCGGGGTCCAAAGCGATGACCCGGTTGTTGGGCGAACAGATATAGAGCGTCCCGTCCACTTCGATCGGCGCGGCCTCGAAAGCGGTGGTGGAATGGGTGGCGTCGCCGGGGGAAAAATCGCCGGTATGATATGTCCAGGCGACCTTAAGACGGCGGACATTGTCCTTGCCGATCTGGTCCAGCGGGGAGAATCGCTGCCCGCCGATGTCGCCGCCGACATATGGCCAATCCGCGGTCGCCGGTGCGGGGGATGCCGGTGCCGTCGATTGGGCCGAGGCTTCAAGCCCGACGCCGAACAGCAACGCCAATAGGGCGATCCCGAAATGCCGCATTCTTCCCCCTCGCACCGCAACTGCGGCGCCGATTGATCTTCGTCTACCTTAGTCAGAAACATTTTATTTGCAAGGTTTCTGGGCGCCCTGCTGAATCAGCCTCCGGGTTGGGTTTCCGGCAGGTCCATCGTGGCGAACAGATGGGCGGGCAGATTCGGCTTCTTGTCGAAATCCTCGAACCGCTCCCATAGGCGCGTATAGCCGGAATGGTGGATCAGCCAGCGGCCGTTTTCCTTCACATATTTGTCGCGATAGATCGCGGCGCCCTGTGTCGATTTATTGATGTTGAAGTTCAAGGCATAGTCGGTCAGGTACCAGATGCCGGTTGCCGTCAAGCCGTCCTCTGCCACATCGATCTCAGGGTGATGAACGATGTGGGACCCGGCATATTTCTTGTTCCACATGCCCGACAGCATCTGCATTACCTGGTCTCGCCCGTCAGCCTTTATGTGATAGCTCCCGCCGATATAATCGATCGTAAGGTCCGGATGCATCGTGGCCTTCAGCCCCTCGGGGTCGGCGCTGTCCAGGCAACGCATATAGCGATGCTTCAGCTGCTTGATCAGCTCGATATCTTCCAAACGCAAAGCCATAAACATTCCTCCCGGCATGAGACTGAAAATGCCGGTGAGTTCATTCCGGCCCATTGCCGGCATGTATGCACTGCTGCGGGTGACGATCAATTGTTCTGTGAGGCAAATAGCAAAATCCCCCGTCGAGCGGACGAAGCGGTGCTCGACAGGGGATTATCGCAGGCTGTCCGTATTGGCAGCTTTGGCTTTGAGGCCGTTCAGGACCTCATGGTTCGCTGACCCCGTTTTGCGGATAGCCCCAGCGGCTGACCCATTTATTGCGCGTCGAGGACGACGGCTTGGTCCGGCCAGCCAGCTTTTCCGCTGCGCGCTGTGCCGCCTTCGGCGTTCCGAAAACCTGCCCATCCAGCGAAAAGACCGCCGGGTGAGAGGCGTAGAACCGGAAACCCTGGCCATAGGCCGCCACGATTCCGGCAGTAATTGTCGATGTTTCGATAATAAAAGCGTCGGTCATGACGCACTCCTTGTGTCGTATTCGTTATTGGCCGGCAGCCTATGCAACCCTTAGGAATGCATCCGGCGCGAAAAGGTTCTCTTAAGGCCGGACGATTTATTCGACCCCGGAAAAACGGTCTAACGACAACAACGGCACATGAGACGACGAACGGCGATTGCGGTGATTGTGATCGATGAAATATCGCGCATGATACTGCTCCGCCTGATCAGGACGCCGTTTTGGGCATCTGACGACACGCTATCACCCGTCCGCTGCATTAGTCAATATATCAGATATTTGTCTGTTATGAGATAGTTTCCGGGCCGATGCGCCTCGGGTGCCGCGAGGATAGCAGTTGCCCAAACAAACCGATGGACTTATGTCAGGACTAAGCGGATTGCTTCGGGCGCAACGAATTCAGACAGGAATCCGCAATAATGGCCCTGCACGACCGCAAGAATGATACCGACATGCCAAGCACGATCGAACAACACAACCTAACTCCCGCCGGCGAAGGGACAAAACGCCCGGAAGACAATCTGGGGGCGGTCGTCGGCTTGAACATCAAACGGCTGCGCTCGCGGCGTAACCTGTCGCTCGAAGGGCTGGCGAAGATTTCGGGTGTCAGCCGCGCGATGCTGGGCCAGATCGAAACCGGCCGCAGCGTTCCGACCATCAACGTCGTCTGGAAAATCGCCTGCGCCTTCGGCGTTCCCTTTTCGACGCTGATTTCCACGCCGAACACCGATGCGATCAGGGTCATCACCGCGTCCGAAGCCAAAGTTCTGACCTCGGCTTCAGGTGAGTTCAGCTCGCGCGCACTTTTCCCATACGACGGCGAACGCCGGACCGAATTTTATGAGCTTCGTCTGAAGGGCCTGGGGGTCGAGGACGCCGAGCCGCATGCGGTCGGCACGACAGAAAATCTCGTCGTCGTCCGCGGCAAACTCGATATGGAAATCGGAGGCGAGCAACGCCAGTTGACTGTGGGCGATTCGATCATGTTCCGCGCCGATCAGCCCCATGTCTATCGCAACCCCGGCAAGGAAGAGTTGCTGGCCTATTTGGTTATGACCTACGCCGAACCCACCGGCTGACACGCAATTAACGCGCCGTTCTCGAACGAGACGCATAAAAGACCCGGAGGAAATCATGCCCGACGCTTTGCCCGTCGCCGATACCGAGCGTCTGTTGGCCGCCTGGATCGAACGCAATATCGGCAAAGTCGTCCGCCTGGACCTCGAACCGCGCTGGCGCGCGGCCTGGACGGTGGATGTCGAGAAAGACGGCAAGATCATTCCACTCTATATCAAAGGCCCGCGCGAGGTTCAGGCTTTGGTCCCGGTAAAGCTGGAAGGCGCCGCGCTCGACGTCCTGAACCGGAACGGCATTCCCTCCCCTTTTCAATACGGCTATTGCGAAGAGATCGACGCCATAATCATGGAGCGCCTGCCCGGCGATTCACGCCTTGAAAATATCAAGGATATCGCCGAGCGCGACCGGGTCGTCGATCAATATGTTCAGGCGATGGTCGCCTTTCACACACTCGACCCCCAACTCTTCCTCGACGCAGGCTTCAAGCCGCCTAACGACCCGACGGAACTTCGCCTCGCGCAATTTACCAAGATCGAAGACACCTATCTCGCCAACAAGCGCATCCCCGAGCCCTGCAACGAGTTCCTGAGGCTATGGGTCCATCGCAATGTGCCCAAAGGCGATATCCGTCCGGCCTTCATCACTGGCGACGCCTTCCAGATGATCTATCACCAGGGTGCACTGAGAGCTGTGATGGACCTGGAAATGGCCTGCATCGGCGACCCGCTGCTGGATCTGTGCTGCATCCGGATGCGCGACCTCAGCGAGAAGACCGGCTCGGCCGCCATCATCACCAGGCGCTATGAAGAACTGTCGGGCAAACCGCTCGACCTCAAGGCGCTCCGCTTTCATCTGGTGGCCTTCTCGGCGGTCTCGTCCCTTCTGATCAGCGGCCTGATATCCGCGCCGCCCGATACGACCGACTATTTCGAATATCACGTCTATTATCACGGCTCGCTGCGGATCGCGCTCGAAGGGCTGGCAGAGGTGATGGAGATCGCTCTAGAGCCGTTGCCCGAGCCTAAGCAGACGACCAGCCCGCAGACCATCCATCTGAAGATGCTGGCGCTAGCGGTGGAGCAGGTGGCCGTGTCCACGGACATGGAGCGCTATAAGCGCAGCAAGGCCCAGGCCGAGATCGCCTATCTGCAGCGCCAGGACTGGTACGGCACGGCCTATGACAACGACTATCTGGATGAGGTCGGCGCCCTGCTGGGTTCCCGCCCCGCCACGATCGCGGACGCCGAAGCCAGGCTGGAAGCTTTCGTGCAGAGCGACCATGGTAAATCCGACGCGGCCTTGCTGCGGCTCTTCCATCGCCAGGAATTGCGCCAATGCTTCCTGGCCAATATTCCGCAAAATAGGCGGCTGCAGCGCTTTTTGCGCGAACCCATCGCCCCGCTGACCTGACGAACGCTCTTTCGAGGTATTCGATGACCAGCGGCATTCCCGCTCCAATTTTAACCAGCGCCCCAAATTTCCGCGACATCGGCGGCTATTGCGCCCAGGCCGGCGGGACGGTACGCAGGAAACGCATATTCCGCTCCCAACTTATCGCCAATCCGACAGAGACGGATCTGGCAACGCTTCAGTCCATTAATATCCGCTATATCTGCGACCTTCGCGGTACCCATGAACGCGAGGCCGCGCCGGACCGCTGGGTCAAGCAGCCGCCGCCCACCCTGCGCCATCTCGATATCGGCATGGATGTCCGCGCAGGGTCTAACGAACTGCTTGCCATCATTACCGCCGATCCGACTGCGGGCGGCGTACGGACAATGATGATGCATACCTACAGCCTGCTACCCCGGGCCTTCGAGGGACGGCTTGGCCTTCTGCTCGACGATATTATCGCCGGCGACCAATTCCCGGCGATGGTCCACTGCACCGCCGGAAAGGATCGCACCGGCTTCGTGACCGCGGTTCTTCTGCTGACTCTCGGCGTACCGATCGACGTCGTTCACTATGACTATGCATTGACCGAGAAACTGTCCGATATGGACAGGATGATGACCGCCTCCGCCGCTTATCTGAAAGGCATCGTCGGCGACCGCGTTGCTCCCGATCACGAGATGTTGCGGATGCTGTGCGGAACCAGCCCGGATTATCTCGACGCCGCCCTTGCCGCAATCAGGCGCGACTATGGCTCAGTCGACAATTACCTTGAAAAAACCGCGGGCTTCGACGCCGTAAAGCGCGACAAGCTCCACGAACTTTTGTTGGAATAGCCGCTACCGGCCGGACACGATTACGATCTTGTCGAGATTGGCGCGATCCGCCGAAAGCGGATCGGCACCCGCAGCAAATCCGTTCGCCGATAACAGATAGCTGATGATTGTCGCATACTGATCGTCGCTGAGACTGCCGGGCTTGTTCTTGGGCATGGTCGAGCGCACGCGCTTGAACAGTTCGCCAAGGTTGAGACCCGACCAGCGCCCAAGAAAATCGCTACCTACCAGACCCGGTGTCGGTCCGCTGCCTGCCAGATTTTCACCGTGGCAACCGGCGGCGCAGCTTTTCAGATAGAGCGCCTTTCCGTGCTCCGCCTGATCGGCGCGATAGACGCCGTCCGCAATGCTGCGGCCGTATTCCGGTCGCCCCGATTTGTGTGGAGCCACTCTCGCCGCAACCGGTTTCAGTGAAAAGCCATAGAATGTCTTACCGGCAGCCCAATAAAGAGACGAGCCGACAACCGTTGCCTTGGTATCGCAACTTGCCCCGCCGTCGAAGCTCCAAAGCTTGGCGCCCGTCGCCGCGTCGAAGGCGTATAGCGGTCCTTCAGGCGCCGTCGAGCAGCCGTAAAGCACGCCGTTCACGACATTGACCGCCCCTTTGGGATAGGCGCCCGCGCAATTCTCACGCGGCCCGTCGCGGGTGCAGGGCTTGCCGTTATCCAGGTCCTTGGCCCCCGCCGGGTCGGGAACCTGCCAGATGATGCGCCCGGTGGCGGCGTCCAGCGCGGCATAGGAACCGTAATTGATCGTCTGCCCGGACGGCAGAGTATAGGAAACCGCGTCGTGGCCGACCTGTTTGGTGTTTCCTTCGGCGACATAAATCCGCTTGCTGTCGGTCGCCGAGCCATATTCGATCCCGCCCGTAGGCCCGCCCGGCCCGACGCGGGTCTTCCAGATCAGATTTCCCGTATCGGGGTTCAGCGCCCAGAATATTCCTGCCTTTTGCCCGGCGCCAATCAGATCGCGGCCGCCCGCATGCCAAAACAGTGCACCGTTGCCGAAGTCGTAATCCTCGCCGCCCCCGCAATAGCCGCCGATCTTAACCAGGCACGCGCCGGTGAAGATATCCGCGTCCTCGGCGCGGAAGCCCCATTTGATCGCCCCCGTGTCTGGGTCCAGCGCCAGGATGGAATCGTACCAGACGTCACCCGGATAGCAGGCCTTCTGCTTCTCTTGGTCGCCCTTATTCGCCTCGATACAGGCCTGCACCTCGGGCGGCACCCGAAAGGCGTTGCCGGTCGTCACATAGAGTGAATGGCGCTTGCGATCGATCAGCGGCGAACTGGACCAAACCGACCCGCCGGCGAAATGCGGCGGAACTGTATAGCGCTTCCACAATATCCGCCCGGTGCCGGCATCCAGCGCCAAGATGCTGCCGCGAAACCCACAGCATTCGTAGGGCGGTGTCGTCGCAGCCACCTCCTCGCCCAGGCCCGAGACGCCGACGAAAACATGCCCGTCCGCCACCGTCGGGGTCTGGGTTATGACCGCCCCGTGATAATCGTCGGCGGTTACCTTCCACAGCAGTTCTCCGCTTTTCTTGTCGAGCGCGATAACCACAGGCGTGTTGTGAAGGCCGAAAATAACGGCACGGTCGGTCACGGCAACACCCTTGCTGCCCGATGCACCGGGAATGCCCAGCTTCGCCGCGAGGTCGATTTCCCAAATGACGGCGCCAGTTTTAGGCTCGACCTTATAGAGATATCCGTTGCTGTTCGGGATGAAGAGCGATTGCCCGTCCGAAACAGCGGCCCCCCGCGAACCGCCCTTCATGGTGGTGGACCAGGCAGGCTTCAGACCGCCGACAGTCTGCGCGGTGATGGCGTCCGCCCTGGCCTGCGCACCGCAGCCCATAACCATCAGGCAGGCCAGAGCAGCGACAGAGGCTGAAAAAAATCGATGCATGTCCTGCCTCTATTTCGGCACGGTAATGTCGGCGACCAGGATTTCCCGAATCAGTCCCTTTTCGAGCGTGATCCTTTCGGCGACGTAAAACCCGACACTGTTTGGCTTGGTTTTCAAATAGCCGTCATAGACAATCCAGGCGGTATCACCCTCGACTGTCCAGTGCCGGTTCTGGATCGCGGAGATCACGCGATGGGAATCTTCGGCAATAAGCTTCGCACGGTTTCCCGGCGCAAAATTCGGCTTCGTCCCGATCCGATGGCGCGAAACATCGTCGGTCAGCAACTGCTTTTCAGGCGGCAAGCTGTTTTCCTCGGCGTCGATATAGGTGCTGGCGACAGCGATCACGCAATGCAGCCGGCGGTCCGACGATAGCGGCTCCCCCTCGTGCTCGCGTAGCCACTGGGAGCAAAAGCCCGCATTGTCGTAACTGCTATAACCCGCGTGCGGCATGGCAGCACTCGCCCCGACTGAGTTCAGGAGCGCGACGAACCAGATTGATATCGCCAGCCAGCTGCCCCTCATATCGATCTCCACATCGATTTAGCTATTAACTACGAATATAGCCGGGTAAATCGAATTGCGACAGAAGCCGCAATGAACGGTTCAAACGGGGGGAGCGCCATGAGAACGGTGAGTGGGATGGGCTTCGCGACGTTCGTGGTACTGACGCTCTTGGGAACGACGGCGGCCCGGGCCCAACAGTTCGTGCAACATTGCACCGACGATTCACGCCGCTGCATGATCGCCGCCGCGACCTCTTACCTAGACGGGCTGGTTCGTCACGATGGGTCGAAGGTGCTGTTCGCTCCGAACATCGTCCGCACGGAACAGGGGCGCGATGCAGGCAAGGGCGAGGCGGTTCTGCGGGCCTCGCTGGATAGGGAACCGCCGATGCTCGGCTACGGCAACACCCGATTTTTCGTCGACCGCCAGACTCACCAACTGGTCTATTTCACCTTGCTGCGGCTCGCCGTCGATGCAAGCCGGCAGGGCAACCCTACGCCCGGCCCGGTCACCGTTCACCTTGCCGAGCGCTTCAAGATCGAACACGGCCTCATCACCGAAATTGAGGCCGTCTATTTCGGCCAGCCGGGAACCTCTGAAGGTCTGTCGGGCTGGCCGGACCGACCAGACTAGAACGCGTATCTGACCGTAAAGCCGAACATCCGCGGGGGCAGCGGCACGCATTGAAGCACGCCGCTCGTGTTGGCGACACCGAAAGTGGCGTTCGGGGCGGAATTGAGAACGCCCGCGCCGCCCCCTCCCGTCGTGCCGCTCTCAGGCTGACAGGCCTTCTTGTCGAAAGCATTGGTCACAAACGCCGCGAGGCTCAGATTTGTGGCGGCGATATTCTCGACGTCGACCCGGAAATTGGTCATCCCATATCCGGCGGCCTGCTGGGCCGGGAACTGAAAACCGGTGAAGTCCGCCAGAAACTTGCTCTGCCAATACCAGTTGGCGGTCAAAGCCACCCTGTCGACCGGCAACCCTCCCAATTGATCGCCCGACAAAGCATAGGTGGCGGCGGCATTCATCTGCCATTGCGGCAATGGGAATGCCGTGCCCGAAAGATTTGTGGCCCCCGATGCCGGCAGCAGATAGCCGGCCGGCAGGCCGTAGGTGAAATCGGTGTATCGGGCATGCAGATAGCTGCCGCCGTACGACAAGGTCAGCTCAGGAATCGGTTTGGCTTCGAGATCCCATTCATAGCCGTAGATACGTGCCGACTTGGCGTTGAGCGTCACATTATCGGTCGTCGTTCCGGTGCAGAGCGCCGCGTTGAAATCGGTCTGTGTGCAGGGACCGCCGGCGATTGCCGATGCGAAGGTGGCATTGGGCAGGGCGACCTGAACCTGAATATTGTGATCTTCGGTATCGTAGAGAGCCAAGTTCGTGCGCACCGGGACGTTCCCGATCACCCAGTCCGATTTCGTCCCGATCTCGTAATCCTGCACCGTTTCCGGCTGGGCCACAGTCACCGACGCGTTGGTCGCCGCGGTGTTGATCGCACCTGCCCGATAGCCTGAACGCGTCGTGAAATAGAGCAACGTATGCTCGAACAAATCATAGTCGAGCGCCAGGGTCCAAGTCGGCTTTTCGAATTGTTTCGACACGTTGAAACCGCAGGCGCTGGCCGGAAGAACCTTGCCGTTCGAGCCGGTCAAGGCACAGGAAGTGCTGAACCCTTGATAGCTGATGCCGTTCAGCACATAGGTTCCCGGGTTGAACTGGCTGTTGGCAATTGCCGCGTTCGTCGCGATTGTTGCCGGAAAACGTACGCTGTCTGAGGCGATGTTGGCATTGCGCTCATCGATCGTATAGCGCACGCCGGCCGTCAGCCGCAGATCTGGAAGAATATTATAGGTCGCCTGGGCATAGCCCGCGTAGCTCTCGTTATTTCCCCCGTTTCGCGTGTTGTCGGTCAGGGTGATTTGATGTCCCGATACCGCCGCGGGTTTGGGGAAATTCGGCGAGTAGAGATACATCGCATATCCCTGGTTGTTCGCTTCCTCACGGAAATAAAACAGACCTGTCGTCCATTTAAGCCGATCGTCGAAACCGCTGCCGTTCACCGTCAATTCCGACGTATAGGCCTCATAGTCCGGCACCTGGTATTGATATTGCGCGGTGTCGTAAGGTAGGCCGCGGCTGATGGCTGTTCCGACCGAATCATAAGTCCTGTATGCGCCCAGCCACTTCACGTCGATCGTATCGAAGCTTTTATCGGCCACGAAGGAATAGGTCTGGAAATGGTCGACGTCTTCGTTGTCGACCGCCTGGTCGGTGGACCAGAAATTCCCTGACTGCCGTGCGACCGAATTCAGCAGCGCATTATAGGAAAGCGGGTTGGTGTTTATCGTCTTGGTCGCCACGTTGCTGTAATAGGGCGCAATTACGCGGCCCAAGAGGTCGGTGAAGCTGGTGCCGCCAACCGCGTTGCAGGTCCCGGGTATATTGCAGATCGACGGTCGGCCTTGCGAGGCCAATGTCCCCACGAAATAGCCCAGATCGTGATAGGCCGAGCCCGTGTCATGCTCTTCGCTCACATCCGCCCGCAACAGCAGGCTGAAATCGTCCGTCGGCTGAAACTTGGCTGAAAACTTACCCGCCAACTTGCGATAGCCCAATGCGGCAGTATCGTTGCGGGCGCCGGTCGCCGGGTTGAGATAGATATTGTCGAGATATCCGTCGCGGTTGCTATAGGAAAATGCGCCGCGTACCGCGAGTTTCTCGGTCACCGGGATATTGATGGTGCCTTCGATCTCGCGATCGCCATAGTCGCCGCCGGTCATATCGAGATAGCCGCCAAACACATTCTGCGGCTCCTTGGTCGTATAAAGTATGGCGCCGCCGGTGGAGTTTCGTCCTACCAGCGTCCCTTGCGGACCTTTCATCACCTGTATGCTGTCGACATCGAAAAGCGCGCCTGCCAGGCCCTGAGTTCGGGCGAGATAGACGCCGTCAATATAGATGGCGGTGGCGCTGTCGAATTGAATATTATTGCTGGGATAGTTCCTTAATCCCCGGATCGTAACATTGACCGTATCCTGCTGAAACTGATCGGCCTGGATATAGACCGATGGGCTGACCGTCTTCAGATCTTGGATCGTCTTGACGCCCTTGGCGTCCAGGTCCTTTTGCGTAAAAACATCGATCGCAATCGGAACATCCTGCGCAGGCTCCGGCCTTTTACGCGCGGTGACGATCACTTCCTGAAACGCACCGCTGGCGTTCGCGCTATCGGGAGTTTGTGAAGGCGGTCCGCCTGATGGCTGGGCGGCCGCAACACAAAGAGGCAACACGGCCACAGTCCCAATCAACGTGGCCGCAAGAAGCGGAGAGATAAAAGGCCGGCTGCGCTTCATTTCGGTCCTGCGCGGTTTGCCTCCCGTCCGGCGGAAGTTACTAACCGTTCATATAGAAGTTTGTTAATATTTCACATTACATAATATCAGGCCGGGCATAAGCCCAGGCACAGGATTCTTATAAGCCGGAGTTACCGCCTGGCAATCTCCGCAAGAATGGCCTCGTCCCTGCCAAAAAATTCCGATTCCGGATCGTTGGCGACCATCTGCTTGATCCGGCTCCAAAGATAGGCGCGCATGGCGATGAAGTCCGTGTGGGCGCGGACATCGTATGTCCACCTCGGGTGCGGCAGCGAAACATCCAAAATCTCTGCCACGCGACCCGGCCGAGGGTTCAGCAGAACGATCTGGTCCGACAACAAAATCGCCTCGTCGACGCTATGCGTCACCATTACGACCACGCCTTGATGCTTGCGCCAGATCTTCATCAATTCGATCTGCATGAATTCGCTGGTTTGCGCATCCAGGTTGGCCAGCGGCTCGTCCATCAATAAAAATCGCGGTTGGCCGATCAGGGCGCGCGCCAGAGCAGCGCATTGCTTCATGCCGCCGGACAGTTCGGCAGGGTAGGAATCGGCAAATCGGCGAAGCCCGACCATGTTCAGATAGTAATCCGCCCTCTCGTTGCATTCCTTGGCGTCGACGCCGTGCACCTCCAGCGTAAATGCCACATTCGCGCGAATCGTGCGCCAGGGCATCAGGCGGAATGATTGGAACACAAAACCCATATGCGGCCCGGGGCTGGGGACCTTGCCGTCGACGAGCACCTCGCCGCTATCGGGGCGGATAAGCCCGTTCAGCATTCTAAGAAGCGTGGTCTTGCCGCAACCCGATGGGCCGACCACGCTGACGAAAGAATTCGGCTTTATGTCGAACGATACGCCGTCGAGCGCAACGAGATCCTGCTGCGCATTGGTCCTGCGAAAAGTCTTGGATACATTCCGAACCGAAACGGCGGGCTCATTCGCTGCCAAGGGCGCAGAGCACAAACCGCCCTCCGCAATTTCGAGATTAATGCTGGCCATTCGAACTATTTTCCGACCGGAGCCTTATCGCCAAGAGTCTGAAGCGCGGTGTCGACAAAGCTTCGGTCGATCCATTCGGATGGTGCGACCCGCCGGGGAATGTCCTTGAAGTCATCGCTTTTGTAGAAGGCGTCCGTCGTGAAGGTCAATTCGCTATTGTTGAGCCCACCATCGACTACCCAACTCTTCGCATAGGCCTTCGATAGAGCCTCCAACTGGTCCCGCGGGACATCCGGGCGCGCCTTGGCCATAGCATCGACCCAGTGTTCGGGATTGAGTGCAAAGTCGCGTGAAGCCGCGATGATCGCCCCGACCACCGCCTGGACATCCTGGTGTCGGCTTTTCGCCGTATCGGCAGTAACGACATTCAGCTTCGTGACCAGCGGCGCAGCGTTGTAATAGGCGCTCTGATCGATCAGCAGCCCCAGACCATCCTTGTTGCCCAGCGTCAGCCAGGTGCCGAGCGTAACCGCAGTGGCGTCGATCTGACCGGCCAGAAGGGCCTGGGCCCGGATCATGGGTTGGCCGACCGCCAGAAAGCGCAGGCTGTCGACCCCTACCCCGAGATTGCCGAGCACCATCCGGCTTTGCACATAATCGACGCTGCCGATCTGGCCGACGCCGAAGACCTTCCCCTCGAGTTGCTTCGGATTGGCAATTTCCTTCTTGGCGATCACGACAAAGGGGAGAGCCTTGTCCGGAACGATCACACCGCGCAATTGCATCTGATCGCGCGCCACAAGCTGCAAAGCGATGTCGAGACCGATATTGGCCATCTCGCCCTGCCCCGAGCGCAGCGCCGCCACCGCGGATGGCGTCGCTCGAACGCGAACCAACTCGACATCGACTCCGGCGCGTTTGTAATAGCCAAGCTGATCTGCGAGATCGATGACCGAATTGGGAACCAGGGGTGTTTCGGGCTCGGTTACGATGATCCGAAAAGGCTCGGCCTTTAGGATCGGCGCCGAGTTGCTAACCAGCACCGCCAGGGCGGCTGCCGCGAAACGCCTGAATGATATGCCGGTCATCAATTCACATCCCAATAGAAGAAGTCCCATCGCCGATCGGCGGTGAACAGCTCGATACGGCAACGCACTCTGTATTCAAGTTGCTGCGTCACCAGGGTCTCTCGATACGCCAACGCGTCACGCTGCGCTCGAGCAGGCGAACCGCATACATCAAAATCATGCCGATAACTGCGAGAATAACGACAACGACGAAATAGGGCGCCATGCGGAAGCTGTTGCCATAGATCGACAACAATCCTCCCAGACCGGATACCGCCGTATACAATTCGGCGACCACGGTATTGATCAGCGCAAGCGACGCGCCGACGCGCAGGCCCGTCATAATATGCGGCAGTGCGCCAGGTAGGATGATCTTACGAAAAATATCGGCATTTCCCGCGCCGGCAGACTGAGCCATTTCGATCAGCTCGGCATCGCAGTTCCGCACCCCGGCATAGGTGTTGATAAGGATCGGCATGACCGCTCCCAGAAAGACCATGAATATCTTGGCCTCATATCCAAGGCCCAGAAATACGATAATCAGGGGCAAAAACGCGATGCGCGGCATCGAACTCAACGCATCGACATAGGGGTTCAGCACCGCCCCGACCGTCGCAACCCCGCCCATTGCCATGCCTGCGGGAATGGCCACGACCACCGCCAAGGCAAAGCCGCAGACCAGGCTGATCAGGCTTTCGATAACCGCGCGGGCGAGGGTTCCGTCGCCCGACATCCTGATTGCGGCGTTAAAAGTCTGCCTTGGGGACGGCAAAAACCCATGTCCTGCGGTCGCCGACAGTCCCCACCAGATCAAGATAAAGGCCAAAAACACAGCAGCATGCCATATGCCGATATGAAGCTTGCCCCCATTGGACCCCAACCCCGACGAGCCTGCGACGGCTCCGACCTGCTTCACCATAAGCCTTACCGCCTCGTACCGGGTCCTTTGGATTTGTAAGCTGCCACGCAATCTTCCCGCATTAGCTTCGACGACACATAAATCGCCGTCCCAATTCATAGCCTAAAATTTCCGCCCTGCGTGATCTTCTCAGTTCTTGCACCAGAATCTTCGGTTCGAGCCGAACTCTTGAACTAAGGAGATGATTCGGGTTTGTGGTACACTAGGACAACGGGTCCGACCAAGATCGGCGCAAAAAATTGGGAGACATATCGTGGCAAAAGCAAATAATGATACTGCAGACCATATCTATAAGGTCGTAGAGCTCGTCGGAACTTCGAAGAAATCCGCCGACGACGCCACGCAAGCCGCGATCGCCCGCGCGTCCAAGACGCTCAAACACCTGCGATGGTTTGAAGTCGTTCAGACACGCGGACATATCGAAAACGGCAAGATCTGCCACTATCAGGTAACGGTCAAAGTCGGCTTTACGCTGGACAGCTAAGCCGGCCTACTTCTCCGTCGCCGTATAGGCGCCGTCCCAATCCGCACCGGGTGGATTGGCGAGATAGTCGTCGATGCGGTGCTGATAGATGTCGTACAGCTTCTCGAGGCCCGGCACGCCAAGCGCGGACGCTTTCGCCTTCAGTGCCAACGCTTCGTCCCACTGCTGGCTGCGATAAGCGGCGATAAATGCGGGGTGGAGCTGGAGAAGCTCGTCCATCGCACCCTCGGGAACATGCAGCGTGTCGGCCAGGGTGGACAAGCGCGAAGGCGTGAGGCGGCCCTTGACTCTGACCAAGTCGATTTCGAGTGTCTTAATCCCGGTACTGGCGATGCTTTCGGCGGTCCGCTCGCCGATCGCGACCGTCATGCCATATTGCTTGGTCAGACCTTCGAAGCGCGAGGCGACGTTCACCTCGTCACCGATGACCGAATAATCGAAGCGCTGCTCCGAGCCCAGATTGCCGACGCAGGCGATGCCGGTGTTGAGACCGATACCGACCTTGACCTCGACATATTTGCGCCCATTAGCCTCGGCCTCGGCCTTGAAAACCTCGTTTAGGGCCGGCATCGCCGCGGCCATGGCGACAGCGGCCTCGGTCGCCAGACGGGCATGCTCGGAATTGGGCAGCGGTGCGTTCCAGAACGCCATGATCGCATCGCCCATATATTTGTCGACCGTTCCGCCCCGCTCCAGGATCGCCCCGGTCAGCGGCGTCAGCAGCGTATTGATGAATTTGGTGAGCGCCGCCGCGTCGCCCAATGCCTCGGAAATCGAGGTGAAGTTGCGCACGTCACAGAACATGATGGTGAGTTCGCGCTCTTCCCCGCCCAGTGCCAGCTTTTCCGGATTGGCGATCAACTGCTGCACCACGTCGGGTGACAGGTATTGGCCGAAGGCCTTGCGAATTTCGCCCTTCTGGTTCTGCGTCTGACGATAGGTCCAAGCCGTACAGGCGCCGACCACAACCAATATGGCAAGTGACGGGTTGACCGGGTCGATCAGCATGCTCTGGTGGTTGAAGGCGTACCAGCTCCAGCCAAAAATCCCGGCGATGACGACCAGAGCGAACGCCGACGAATAGCTCGCCGGCATGCGCGGCAGCATGATCGCGATGATTAGGCTCGCTAGCACGGTGATCAGCAATTCCAGGGGCGGCGCAAAGTCGGGCCGCGTCAGGCGGACACCCTCCAGCATCTGTTCGAGCATCTGCACATGTAGCTCGACACCCGGAACTGCTGCATCGAGCGGCGTAGCGCGCACGTCCTTCAGACCCGGCGCGCTGATGCCGATCAGCACGATGTCGCCGTTCAGCGCATCCGGCGCCATCTCGCCGTTCATGACTTTGTAGGCGGGAATATAGCTGCGTTCGTCAAAATGCCGGAAGTGCGGCCAGACCCCGCCGTCGGGGTCGGTCGGCACCTCGATCGCGCCGATCTTGATGTGATTGAGGCCAGTATTGGCGCCGAACGCCGTCTCGCCGCTGGCGTTGGATCCCTTCAGAACATATGAACCGGCGCCCTGTGCGACCCGCAAGGCCTCGGCCGCCAGTGAAGGTACAAAGGCGTCGCCCGCGCGGAACATCAGTGGGACACGGCGAATGATGCCGTCGTGGTCGGGAATCCAGTTGGTCGCGCCGAGACCGGACGCCGCCGCGTTCAAAGCCGGAAGGTTCTGCAGCACGCCGGCAAAACCGTGCAGGTAGGGCCTGGGATTATCGCCCGCAATGGCAAAGCCCGATTTTTGCATCGGCTTCTGCGGGTTGCCGTCGTTGATCAACACGCATCCCAGAACGACCGGCAGCTTGGAAACCGTATCGGCAAAGGCAGCGTCGTTATCGAGAGGGCCGCCAATCAGTTTGGCGACCTCGTCCGCCTTGTCGCTGGGCAAATCCTTCGTGTAGCGCACCAGCGAGGTGCGGTCAGGCTCGGCGTACATAATGTCGGTGGTGATCGACGCCGCCCCCGCATCGCCGATTTTTTGGAGCAGCTTGGCCATGACCGTTCGTGGCCACGGCCATTGCCCCAAGGCCTCAAGCGACTTGTCGTCGATATCGACGACACGGACCGGCTGGCGGATGTCATAGCCCCGTGGCGCCAACTTCTGCAGACTGTCGAAAGCCAGCAGGCGGACGGTTTGCACGAAGAAGGGATTCGTAACCGCGATGCCGATGATGGCGGCCAAGAGACCGCCAACGAACAGCGGATAAAGCAGCTTACGGCCATGACGGGCGAAATTCACAATATCCCTCCAGCAATTCGCATCGGCGCTTCCTTAGCGTTCGAAGTGAAAAATTCGCAGGCCGACGGCAGGCTTCTCACACACTAATCGCGCGCGTCCTGGACCATCCGGCCAGCCCGATTACTGCGGGCTGACAGATGGCGGCGGCACGACCGGCGGTGGC
>Ga0182030_10011956_pt1 | contig 17465 bp, 17 predicted proteins | sample 812S3MmetaG_FD_121299 | JGI IMG/M metagenome (GOLD analysis project Ga0182030, IMG submission 121299) | Permafrost microbial communities from Stordalen Mire, Sweden - 812S3M metaG (Illumina Assembly) | ecosystem: Environmental > Terrestrial > Soil > Wetlands > Permafrost | place: Sweden...
AAAAAATAATTATGCTGGCGAACTTTCTCCGCACCGCCCACGGCGGCTGGAACGCGACCGTGAGTTTCTTCCGGCTGCTGTTGCCGCGCTGCCTCGGCCTGCGGACGGGCGGCGGCGTGCGCGCCGGTTGCGGCATCGAGTGGCCGCTGGGAAATATGCGAAACCTTCAGGTTGGTGAAAAGGTGAGTCTGGGCAAACGCGGCTGGTTTTATCTGCCGTTGAACAACCGGCAGGCGCAAATTCAAATCGGTTCCCGCACGGCCATCGGCAATGATTTTGTCATCACGGCGAACGACGCGATTAAAATCGGCAGCGACTGTCTGCTTTCCTACCGCGTCACGGTGATGGATCACTCGCACGCCACCGGCTGGAACGTAAAACCGGTTTCCAGCGGTCTGACTGCTGGCAAAGCCGTGGAAATCGGCGACCACTGTTTCATCGGTTGCAACACGGTCATCATGCCGGGCGTGCGGCTCGGGGCCAACTGCGTCGTCGGCGCGAATTCCGTGGTGACCAAATCATTTGAAGCCGGCTCGGTGGTGGCGGGGGCGCCGGCAAAATTGCTTCGGAGTCTCGCCCCGGCGAAAACGTAGCCCGGCTATTTCTTCAATTCCTGTTTCACCTGCAATTCGGCGATGAGGCTCTGGCCGCCAGTGCCGTTGTCACGGTGCCGGCGTTTGTAGGTCAGCACGCCCCAGGCGTTGCCCAGCACGCTCGCCGGGCAGGCGGGCAGATGCCAGAGCCAGCGCGCGTCGCCGTCGCGGATAAGGCCGCGCAGCGTGTGCCACAGCGGGCCGAAAAAAGTGACGCAATAGACCGCCGCCAGCCACAGCGGCACCGGCGGTTTTTCCTTCATCCAGTTCACCGGCATGGCTGCCTGAACCTGGAGAAAATGCACCGTGGCGCGGCGGCGCTTCTGCACAAATTTCCACAGCGTCTGGATGTAATAATGATGCACGCCGCGCCCGCGAATCCGCAGCCATTCGCGCTGGCCGTTTTTCATCAGAAACAGCGCGATGTGCGTGTCCTGGAATTTTTCATCCGCCTGCACCGATTCCAAATCCGCGCGGCGGAAGACGAATCCGTTCGCGCCGAGCGGATAGGAAAAGGAATTTTCCGGCAGCGTCCAGCGTTCGGTTTCGCCATCGCGCGCGACCAGTTTGGGGTTGGTGCTCATCAGCCAGCAAACCGGATCGCTGATGTGCAGCAAGGCGGTGAGGTAGGCGCAGAACGAACTCATTTTCGGCGACGGCAGGTAATAGCTCTCCACGCCGAGCGCCTGCGGATTATTTTGGAGGGCTTGGATGGCGAGTTCGATGTAATCGGGATGCGTGATTTCGTTGTCAGCGTCCACGAAGACGATGTAGTCGCCGGTGGCGTGCCGCAGCGCGAGGCGTTTGCCTTCCTCCATGTTTTTGCCGTCGTCGTCCAGCACCCGCGCGCCGTATTTTTTGGCGATGGCGCGCGTGTCATCGGTCGAGCGGGCGTCGGCAAGGATGATCTCCATTTTTTCGCGCGGATAAGTCTGGCGCGCGATGGAGGCGAGGACATTGTCCAGCAACGCCCCGGCGTTCAGCGTCGGCATGATGAAGCTGATGCGCGGAAAGTTTTCGGGGACGGATGACATTCGTGAACCGGTTTAGTCGGTTGGAGAACCGGTCTTCAACGGTTTGTGCGCGCGGATGTTCAGGAAATGGCCGCGATGTTTGACGACGCCTTCGAGCACGCGGCTCACGCCGTCGGGGAATGGGAGGATGCTGATGGAATGGGCTTCGGACTCGAAGCCGACGAGGTTGAACAATTCGCGCGCCTGCCGGACGGTGAGCACGCGGACATGGCCGGAAACGCCGGAGAACGCCGGGTGATCCAGCGGCAACTCCTCGTTGTGCGTTTCCTGATAGTGTATGCCGAGCGGATTTCCGAGATAGCGTCCGCAGGTTTGCATCAGCGAGAACGGCGTGTAACCGAGCGAGAGCGCCATCCAATTCAACAGGCTGCACAGGTTTTCAGAGGTGACCAGCGCGGTGCCGCCCGGTTTCAGAACCCGGAACGCCTCCGCCGCAAACAGCCGGCAATTGTGGACGTGTTCGATGACCTGGTTGCTGAACACCACGTCGAATTGGTTGTCTTCATACGGCCAGCGTCCGTTCAAATCGCAACTCGAAACGATGATGCCGCGCTCGCGGGCCTGCACTTGGCATTCCGGCGAGCCTTCGATGCCGTAAAATCCCTTCGGCGCGGTTTTGAAATAGCGGAACAGCGTGCTGCCGTCGCCGCAGCCCACGTCCAGAATAGATTCCGGCTTTAAGTCCACCGCCTGCCGACCGGCCCAGTCGCTGCAACGATCCACGCCCGCATCGCGGGCACGGTTGACCATGTTCTGGATTCTTTTGAGGATGAAATTTGCCATGCGTTCGTAAATCGTAAGCGGAACGCCCTTGGGCGGCAAACCTGAATCGAAGCCGCATCAATAAAATTTACTTAAACATTTCACTTTGCCGTCAAAGCGTCACTCGCCGGTTGGAAACGACGAAAAGCCGCCGGGCCTGAAACCAGAGCGGCGCGGAGTGACTGGCGGCGCGGGCGGAAGGTCGCCGTTGTTTTCCTTAATGCAGATCTCGCGGATTTCTGAAGCGGACAACGTGCGGTTATAGATCGAGGCTTCATCAATGATTCCGGTGTATTGCCATGTCTCACCGCCGATAAACGGACGTTTGCCCACATAAAAATCGCAACTGGTTTGAGGCGTGAAATAGCCCAGGGATTGCTGCGCCACGGTGGTTCCATTGCAGTAGATCGTTCCGACTCCGGATTCCTTGTCATAGGTCAGGGCAACGTGTTGGAATACGTTCGGAACGACCGCTCCGGGACAAGAAAAATAATGGGCGTTGCCATCGGTGTCGCAAAGCATCGCGTAAAGCGTTCCCGGGCCGCCATGCGGTGGATAAATATAAAATTGGGTGCCACCGCGAACGCCTTCTCCAACCCATTCCAAAATGGGACTGGTCTTGGAAACATTCGACGGATTGATCCATGCGCAAATTGTAAAACCGCTGCCGGCTCCCACATTCAAGGAAGAACTGGCGGGTATCTTGATGGTGGCACTATCGCCTTCCAGTAAGAACGCCCGGCCCACTTTGCCCTCGGCAAAAGTAATGTCCGTCAATTCCGCGTCGTGGTTGCCCACCGAATCGTTGCCGTTGTCCTCGCCCGACCATCGCGCGACCAATCCCGGTCGGCTCGCGCCCGCCGCGCCGCCGGCGGACACCGTGAGCTTGCGGATGGAATCCACCGACAATTCAACTTTTCCGAAACTGGTTTTGGCCGTCACTTCGGAATCCGCAAACCAAACCGTCAAGGAGTCGCCGCTCGCCGTCATCAGTCTGGCCGAATTGCTGGAAACACATTCCAGCGAACGAATGGCCTTCACCTCAAGCTGCAAATCGCCCAGCAGCGCCGAATGAAATTGCCAATGATCCTTGCCGCTCTCGCCCACCACGCGCGAGCCGTCGCGCAGTTCAAACGTCACGCGGCAGGGCGGCGGGTTGGTGCTGGCGGCAGGAACCGGCAAAGCAGCAAGGGACAAAAATAAACCGAGGGCCAGCCGGATAGTCTTCATTTGACCAGCTTGAATTTGCGTCGTGCTTGTGTCAAGCACGGCTTGGCCGGGGCCACGGCAGTTAAATTTTTGCATCCGCCTGCGCGGCGTTTAATGCCACCGGATCAATGCCAATTCAAATCAGCCTGGCTCGCCGTGATGGTGCCGTTTCATAGTGACGAGCCAGAGGCAGAACAAAAGGCCAAAGGCGAGGCCGGTGACGACCGGCATGGTTCGCAGCAAAGCCGCCGGGGTCGTTCCGATTTCCAGCAGGATCAGCCAGTAGGTCAGCCCCAATGCGCCGTAAAGCAGGGAGATTTTCCACCACCGGCTGGCGAGCGACCAGAAGGCGATGGATTGCAGCAGGCCCACAAAAACCATGGCGATGGCGAGCTGGCCGATCATGGCTTCGGCTTCCGGCGAGGTGCGTCCGAGAATGATTCTGACGCAAAGGCCGCGCAGGCCATAGAGCATTCCGGCGCCAAACAGAAGTCCGAAAACATAAATCCCCAGCAGCTTCAATTGCTCGACCACGACATTGCCCGAACGCGTGCCGGAGCGGGACGTGAACAGCACGGCCAGCAGCGGCGACACGGTGATCGGCAGCGCCGCCGCCAGCCGTTCCGCGCAGTTGTAGGCATCGTTGTCCGTGCCGATAAAATATTTTTTGGCGATGAGCAGGTCGCTTTGCGTGAACAGATAGCCGCCGACCACGCACGCCGCGCTGACTATGATGTAATAGGCAAATTCCCGGTTCCACGGCGACACCGGCGCGCTGGGCAGCGAGAATTCCTTGCGCCAATAAAGCAGACTGAGATAAGCCAGCAGGGAAAAAGCCGAGGCCAGCACGGCGGTTTCCGGCGACGGCCATTTCAAGGTGACAAACCAGCCGAACCCGACCCGCAGCAACATCGTTAGCAGCCCGATGAACGCAAGCCGCTTGAACCACGAAAGCCCCTGGCACAACGCCCCGGCCAGCGACGACCACAAACCCAGCAGCGCGCAGACGAGCGTGGCCAGCATCAGATTCCGGGGGTAATGGAAATAATTGCTCAAAGGCTGGATCACCAGCACGGCCAGCACCGAGCCGATGACCGTGAGCCGGATCAAAAATTTCCGGCAGCCTGCCAGCAGTCCCTGCAGCCGCGCGTCGTCGCCGCAGGCTTTGAAATGGGCGATGTAATGCGCGACCGCAAACGTGGCCACCCCCGGCAGCAACCCCAGCAGCGGCATCAGGGCATTGAGCGCGCTGTTGGCGTTGCCATAATCGCCATGTTCTTTCAAGTTCCGCGCCATCACGGCTTGAAAAGCCATGTTGCCCAGGCCGGTGATGAAGCTGATGGCGGAAAAAATCAGGCCGCTTTGCAGCAGGCCGCCCGTTGGTGATTTTCCCTTCATGCGAGCAGGCTTTCCGTCAGCTCAATGAGACTAGTTTCGTGCATCATGTTTAGTTTGGCGTGTTGCCAGCCTAGATTCCACGGGAGCGGGCGCGCGAACGCAAGCGCATTTTTTGTCGGCGGCGGGATTGGATTTTCTCGCCAATCACATCGCCGCTGGCTAAATTCCAGTCATTCCGAATGAATAAATTTTTCATCACCGGTGCCGCCGGCTTTATCGGCAGCAACCTTGTGGACCGTCTGTTGGCTGACGGAAAAATGGTCGTCGGCTGGGATAATTTTTCCACCGGCCAGCGGAAATTTCTCGACGGCGCGCTGCAACATAAAAATTTCAAACTGGTCGAAGGCGACAATCTGGATCTGCCGGCGCTGACGCAGGCGATGGCCGGCTGCGACACGGTTTTTCACCTCGCTGCGAACGCCGACGTGCGCTTCGGCCTCGAACATCCGAGCAAGGATTTGCAGCAGAACACCGTCGCGACTTTCAACGTGCTCGAAGCCATGCGCGCCAACGGCATCAAGCGCATCGCGTTTTCTTCGACGGGCAGTGTTTATGGCGAGGCCGAGAAAATTCCCACGCCGGAAGACGCGCCGTTTCCGGTGCAGACTTCGCTTTACGCCGCGTCCAAAGTCTCCGGCGAAGGCATGATTTCATCCTATTGCGAAGGCTTCAAATTTGAGGGCTACATTTTCCGGTTCGTCTCGATTCTTGGCGAACGCTACACGCACGGACATGTTTTCGATTTTTACAAGCAACTGCTCGAACATCCCGACCGCCTGAAAGTTCTCGGCGACGGCTCGCAGCGAAAAAGTTATCTCTATGTCCAGGACTGCGTCAGCGCGATGCTGCACGTCATCAATCAAGGCACGGCGAAAAAGGCGAAGCACGGTGTGGGAATTTACAATCTTGGCTGCGACGAATACGTTCAGGTCAACAATTCCATCGGCTACATTTGCGGTGCGCTCGGCTTGAAACCGAAACTGGAATACACCGGTGGCGCTCGCGGTTGGGTCGGCGACAACCCGTTCATTTTTCTCGACACAAAAAAAATCCAAGGCACCGGTTGGAAAACCACGCTGACCATCGAACAGGGCATCCGGCGCACGCTGGAATGGTTGCAGCAAAACCAGTGGGTTTATGAAACCAGAAAATAAAAGCGGAAAGCGGGAAAGCGAGAATTCGGAAACCGGCACCTTGGGTGCGCGGAGCCTTTCTGTTTTCCGTTTCTTGTTTCCGCTTTTCCGCTTTTCCGCTTTCCGCTTTTGCTTATGAATGTCACCGTCCTCGGCCTCTGGCATCTCGGCAGCGTCACGGCGGCGTGCTGCGCGAAGCATTTTCCGGTCGTCGGGCTGGATTTTGACGCGGCGAACATTGCGAAATTGAATTCCGGTCACGCACCGCTGCTGGAACCTGGCTTGAACGAATTGCTTGCCGCCGGATTGGCGGCCAAAAAACTTTCGTTCACGACCGATCCAAAAATTGCCTGCGCCCACGCAGATATTCTCTGGCTGACTTACGACACACCGGTCAATGACAACGACGAATCCGATGTGGAATTTGTTCTCGGTAACCTGCGCCGCGCGTTGCCACACTTGCCAAACGGCGCGCTGGTTCTGATTTCCGCGCAACTGTCCGTCGGCACCTGCGCCAAACTGGAAAATGAATTTCCACAATTTCACTTCGCCTGCTCGCCGGAAAATCTCCGGCTCGGCAAAGCCATTGATTCGTTTGAAAAAGCCGAGCGCGCCATCGTCGGCATTCGCAGCGACACGCAGAAAGCCTTGCTGGAAGAACTTTTCAAACCGTTCGCCGCGCAGACGATTTTCATGCGCACGGAATCGGCCGAGATGGTCAAGCACGCGTTGAATTCCTTTCTCGCGCTTTCGATAACCTTCATCAACGAAGTCGCGCGCCTCTGCGAACACACCGGCGCGGACGCCAAGGAAGTTTCGCTTGGCCTCAAGAGCGAGGCGCGCATTGGGCCGAAGGCTTATCTCGGTCCCGGCGGTCCGTTCGCCGGCGGCACGCTCGCGCGCGACGTCGTCACGCTTTCCAAACTCGCCGAAGCAAACGGCGAAAAAATTTCCGTCATCCCCGCTATCAAGCAGAGCAACGATTTGCATCGCGGCTGGGCGTTTCGCCGCTTGCAATCGCGCCTCGGCGATCTGCGCGGCAAAAATATTTCAGTCCTCGGCCTGACTTACACGACTAACACCGACACGCTCCGTCGCAGCGCCGCCGTTGAATTATGCCAGCAGCTTCTCGCGGCCGGCGCGCAAATTTCCGCGTTTGATCCGGCGATAAAAAATTTGCCGCCGGAACTGATCCCCATTTCACTTGCGGATGACATTCCCGGCGCGTTGGCGGGCGCGGAAGCCGTCGCCGTCTGCACCGAGTGGCCGCAGTTCCGGCAGGCCGATTGGGCGAAAATTGTTCCACAAATGCGTCAGCCGGTGTTTGTGGACGCCAATCGTTTTTTGGAAAAGGAATTGAAAAACCTCCCCGGCATCGAGCATCTTTCGGTCGGACGCGCATGAAAAGACTTGGAAAGAACCGATTTCGTAGTGGCACGGGCGTCTCGCCCGTGTGCCTTGACAGATGTCACCGTTACCATGACGAACAGCTCACGGGCGAGACGCCCGTGCCACTATGAAACTCAAGAATCTCAACGCGCTCATCACCGGCGGCAGCCAGGGCCTTGGCAAAACCATCGCCGAACATTTTCTGCGCGCCGGCGCGAACGTCGTCCTCTGCGCCCGCAGCGAAAAGGAATTATCCGCGACGCGCGACGAATTGGCGAAAAAATTCCCCGCGCAAAAAGTGGCCGCCAAAACCTGCGACGTTTCAAACGAAGCGCAAGTCAACGAACTCGTCGCATTTGCGCTGCGCGAACTCGGCTCGCTGCAAGCGCTCGTGTTAAATGCCGGCATTTACGGGCCGATGGGGCCGACGGAAACCGTTTCGCTCGACGAATGGCGGCGGGCGCTGGACATCAATTTGTTCGGCGTTTTGCTGCCGAGCCGCGCGGTGATTCCGCATTTCAAAAAGGCCGCACGCGGGAAAATCATTGTTTTGAGCGGCGGCGGCGCGACGACCCCGCTGCCCAATATCAGTTCCTACGCCGCATCCAAAGCGGCGGTCGTGCGCTTGATGGAAACGCTGGCGGAAGAATTGAAAAGTTTCCACGTGGACGTGAACGCCATCGCCCCCGGCGCGCTCGCCACGCGGCTCGTGGATGAAGTGCTCGCCGCCGGACCCGAAAAAGTCGGCGCCGCCTTTTTTGAGAAAAACAAAGGCTGGAAGGAAAAAGGCGCGGTGCCGCTGGAACTCGGCGCGAGCCTCGCGGTCTATCTCGCCAGCGCGGAGAGCGACGGCATCACCGGCAAACTCATCAGTGCGCAGTGGGATCCGTGGAAAGATTTGCAGAAACATCACGAAGAGCTGGCGAAGTCAGACATTTATTGTTTGCGCCGCATCGTGCCGGAAGACCGCGGCAAAAAATGGAATTGATATGAATTTGCGTGTTGCCCTCATCGGCTGTGGATTGATCGGACAAAAGCGGTTGAATTTGCTGCCGCCCGGCAGCGTCACCGCCGCGTGCGACACGCAGCTTGACCGCGCGAAAAAAATCGCCGCGCAAAGTCCCGGCTGCGTCGTCACGGAATCATTTGAGCAAGCCGTCAGCTCGCCGAACGTGGACGTGGTGATGATCGCCACGATCAATGCCGCGCTCGCGCCGATAACGCTGGCGGCGGTGAAAAATGGCAAGCACGTGCTCGTCGAAAAACCCGCCGGCATCAGCGTGGCAGAACTTGCCGAGCTTGAAGTGGCCGCGAAAAATTTCGGCGCGCTCGTCCGCGTCGGCTACAATCATCGCTACCATCCGGCGTGCTTGAAGGCGCTGGAAATTTTCCGCAGCGGCGCGCTTGGACCGATGATGTTTGTGCGCGGTCGCTACGGCCAGGGCGGTCGAATCGGTTATGAAAAAGAATGGCGCGCGGATCCTAAACTTTCCGGCGGCGGCGAATTGATTGATCAAGGTGTTCACCTGATTGATCTCGCGGGAATTTTTCTCGGCGAGTTCACCACGGTCGAAGGCCATGCGGCGACGTATTTCTGGAAAATGCCGGTGGACGACAATGCGTTTTTAAGTTTGCGTAATGCCGCCGGCAACACCGCGTGGCTGCACGTCAGTTGCAGCGAATGGAAAAATCTGTTCAGCCTCGAAATCTACGGACGCGACGCGAAGCTGCATTGGGAAGGACTCGGCGGCAGCTACGGCATGGAGCGGTTGACGTATTACAAAATGCTGCCGCAGATGGGTCCTCCGGAGACGACGATTTATGAATTTCCGCGCGGCGACGAGTCGTGGAAAATCGAGATGGCGGAATTTTTCGAGGACATCCGCTTGAAACGCACGCCGGTTCCCGGCTTGAAAGAAGCGAAGGCGGCGCTGGCGGTCGTGGAACAGATTTATCAAAGCGGAAAGCGGGAAAGCGGGAAAGCAGAAACGTGAAATCCAGATTCACACCAAACAAACTATGAAAACTGAACTGGAAGGACGGACGAAAGAATTCAGCGTCAGAATTGTCAGATTGATCCGGGCTTTTCCGAAAACGGTGGACGGCATCGAGGTTGGCCGGCAGTTGCTCCGGTCCGGAACATCCCTCGGCGCGAATTATCGCGAAGCCAACCGCGCCGAGTCCAAGTCGGATTTCATCCACAAGGTTGGCGTCGCCGAGAAGGAGGCTTCTGAAACCGTTTGTTGGCTGGAGATTTGCGAGGCTGCGCCCTTGGGCGAAGTTGGCGAGGTGCGCGCTCTGTTGAAAGAGGCCAATGAACTTCTCGCCATCGTCACCACCATCGGCCGCAAGGCAAAAGGTAAAACCCGCCGGATCGCTGGTGCGGCCATTTTGTCTTCGGCTTTTGCCGTTGTTTTGTTTTCGCTTTCCCGCTTTCCCGCTTTCCGCTTTTAATTTGAATTATGATCATCGCGCGTTCACCTCTTCGCATCAGCCTCGGCGGCGGCGGCACGGATTTGCCGTCGTATTACGAAAAATTCGGCGGCTTCCTCATTGCCGCCGCGATTGACCGCTATGTTTACATCACACTGCACGAAACATTCGTTTCGGATTTGATCGTGAAGTATTCGGAACTCGAGCGCGTGCCGGACGCGGCGCAGTTGAAGCACCCGATCATCCGCGAGGCGTTCGCCTCGCTTGGCATGAACGGCCATGCGCTCGAACTGACTTCGATGGCGGACATCCCGTCGGGCACGGGCCTCGGTTCGTCCGGCAGCTTCACGACGGCGCTGCTCAAGGCGCTGCACGCGCACAAAAAAAATCTCGTCCATCCCGCCGAACTCGCCGCGCAGGCGTGCGACATCGAGCTGAACCGGCTGAAGGAGCCGATTGGCAAGCAGGACCAATACATCGCCGCGTTCGGCGGCTTGACGTGCTTCAATTTTTTGTCGGACGGCAAAGTCGAGGCGTGGCCGCTGAAAGTTTCCGATGAGACGCGCGACAATCTGGAAGATAATTTGCTGTTGTTTTTCACCGGCTATTCGCGCAGCGCGTCGGCGATTCTGAAGGAACAGGACACCAAATCAAAATCGGACGACAAGTCCATGATTGAGAATTTGCACTTAGTCAAGGATCTCGGTCTGCAAAGCAAAGCCGCGCTGGAATCGGGAAATCTGCACGAATTCGCGCGGCTGATGGATGTCCACTGGCAGCGCAAAAAACAGCGCAGCGGCGGCATGAGCAATCCGAAAATCAACGAGTGGTATGATCTCGCGCTGGCCAACGGCGCTCTCGGCGGCAAGCTCATCGGCGCGGGCGGCGGCGGCTTTTTGATGTTTTACGCGGAGGACAAGGCCAAGCTGCGTCACGCGATGCGGCAGTCCGGTTTGAAGGAAGTGCGCTTCCGGTTTGATTTTGAGGGAACGAAACTGGTCATCTCGTGAAATTTTTCAACGGCGCGGTGAATGGTCAAACTGTAGAAACAACTTTCCGGCCACGCGAAGAAAACAGGCGAACAAACCACGAATCATTCAAAAGGCGATTCCAATTGACCCGTAGTTAAACTGCTGGCATATTTTTCGCGATGAAATTGCGCGACAATCAAACTTTCATGTCGTTGTATTTCGAGCCGAATGCAGTGGAATTTGCCACTGGCGAAGTGGACTCCTTCCTTTCTGCCGAGAGCTGGGAGCGCAACACCAAACAGTTTGGCCAGGTGGCAACACCTGAACCGATTGCAGACTTGATGGCAAAGTGGGTGATGTCGGCAAAACCTGCTGCCGTGCTTGATCCCGCTGCGGGTTTGGGCGGGTTGCTGGCGGCTTGCCGGAAGTTCCAGAAACAAACGGTTCTGATTGGCGTTGAACGCGACATCGAAACATTGCAGCGCGCAAAAACATCCGCGCCCAGCGGGACAAAGCTGATTCTGGCAGACTATCTGAAATCTGATGCTGGGCAGTTTGCTGGAATCATTGCCAATCCGCCGTATGTAAAATCCCAACGGCTGGATTATTCCGAAAAGGACTGGTGTTATTTCGAGGAACGATTCGGCACACCATTGGATCGCCTCACAAATATCTATGCTTTGTTTCTGCTGAAAATTTGGGAAGACCTTGCGCCGCATGGACGAGCGGCTGTTATTTTGCCAGCCGAGTTTTTGAACGCGAACTTTGGCGAAGAAATCAAATATCGGCTTGTGCGGACGATTCGACCGGTGGCCATCACCGTTTTCTCGCCATCGCTGAACATTTTCGAGGATGCACTCACCACCAGCGCAATCGTGTTTCTGGAAAAAGGTCGTTCGCCAAAATTGCCTTGTTGGGTCAAGCGAGCGGATTCAATTGAGGAAGCCTCACATTTCTTGAACGGGTTGCTTTCAGAAGTCGCGACGTGTGCGGGCGATGGCTGTATTGACCTAAAAAAACTTCAGCCTTGCACCAAGTGGCTTAATCTTTTGTTTAATGGTGAAAGGCCAACCGGTTCAGAAGCGTTGTCGAATCGGGTTGGCGACTATTTTAATTGTCGTCGCGGCATTGCCACCGGAGCAAACGACTTTTTTTGTTTTAGCCGGGGTGACATCATTGAGCATCATTTGACGGAAGCTCATGTCGAACCGTGTATCACCAAGGCCGTTGATGCGGCTGGACTCGTGTTCACCCGTGAAAAATTTGATTTATTGGCAACCCGCGAGCGCAGATGCTTTCTGTTGAATCCTTCACGCAACGGGCAAGACCTGATGCGCTATTTGAAACTCGGAGAGCAACAAGGCATCCCGCAGCGGCATCTGCCGAGCCATCGGCCAGTTTGGTATCTCCCGGAAAACCGCGCGGCTGCTGACATTTGGGTCGCTGTGTTTTCGCGTGCGTCGGTCAAATATATCCTCAACACTTCGGGCGCAAAAAACCTGACCTGCTTCCACGGACTTTATGCCAAGCCGGGCTACGAATCACTCTCCCCGCTGATGACGCTATTTCTCAATAGTTCAGGCGGGCGCTGCTCGTTTTCGCAAGTGAACCGGTTTTACGGAGACGGACTGAACAAACTTGAACCCAAGGATGTGGAAGAAATGCCGTGTCCGGAGATGACAAAGCTGAATCAGAAAGAAGCGGCAGAACTTGTTGGAAAACTGGCAGCTTTGGAAAAACTTTCCCCGCCTGAACAACTGGCGGGCATTGACAAACTGGCCGGGAGCTACTTTGACATCAAGGCAGCAAAACCTTTTTCATTGCCGCCGCATCGAGTTCAAATCCGCCGCCCTGTGGGACAACGTAGGCATCATGCCGTCCCAGTTTCGTGACGTGATGTTCGGCTGCGAATGTTGGAAGGCCGGTAGCTTTTCCCACCTGAATGCCGCAGGTGATCGGAATCATGATGGTCGCCTTTTCCTGGCTCTTTGCCGGTGTCTCGATTGAAAAATCTTCCCCGCTGGCAATCGTTGCGAAAATGTTCAAGAAGTTGATGGCAAAAACTGAGTCGAAGAACACTTGGCAGTAGCTCTGCGAAACGCGATGACGTTCCAGCCAGCGATAAACGATGACGAGGTCTTCGACTTTGACTGTGAAGCTTGGCGTTTCACGTCCACCCTTTTCGCCGTCGTCTCGCTGCTTTTGTCTCACAGCCATGTATTTCAAAGCTTCAAACTTGCTGGAACGCACTTCGATGGTTGCTGAAGCCTGTTTGACCAGAGATTCAATTTCCGTGTGGCTGCATTCCGACAGGTTGCTATCCACGGCAAAAGATTTTGGAAACACAAGCAAGTCCGGGCGTTTGCCAAACAGTCGTGTCTCCTCCAAACCGGCAAGGTAACGAGCTTTGAAATCAGGATGACCAGCCGCGATGGCGTCTGTGTTCCCGTATTGAACGACTTTCCATTCCGGCAGCGCAGAAATAATTGCTGCGCTCAACATCCGTTCCGCCCAATCACCCATCGCGCGATTCGCGAGGAACTCGGAACGTGCGCCCGTCGGCACTCTCGGCTTTTGCGTGGGATTTGCGCCTTCGCCTCCGAATGTGAGGCGGTTTGGCTGAATGCCTTTCGCGGCGAGCTTTTCGACAACGCCATCCAACGTGGATTGCAACTGTTCAAAATATGAGGTGCTCATCGTTTCTTCTCCTCAAAATTGAACAGTTCCTTGACCTCGGTCTTGAGAATCTTGGCAAACTTCTCCAAGCCAGCAACCGACGGGGCATTCACTCCGCGCTCGACAAGGCTGATAAACTCAACCGAACATCCGATGGCCTCGGCAAGCTGCTCTTGGGTGAGCTTTCTTGCTTTGCGTAGGCTGGCGATTCGTTGGCCGAGTTTTCGTTGAAGCACGCAGTTTAACTACCACAACGGCCGATTGCTTTCCACGCAGCTAAACTACGGCTATTCCGAAATGAGCCTTCCGGCGGCTTTCCGCCACACTGAAAAATTGAAGTTCCTTTGCGCGCCGTGTAACGCTATTTTCTCCGCCATGTTTGCCAATTTGAAAGACGAGGAATTTTCAGAAATTCCATGAGCCTTCCGCTTTCCCAAATTCCCGTCGCCATTCTCGTGGGCGGACTCGCCACGCGGTTGCGGCCCATCACGGAAAAAATTCCCAAGTCGCTTGTGCCGGTCGCGGGGCGGCCGTTTCTCGCGCACCAATTGGAAATGCTCCACGCGCGCGGCATTCGCCGCGTCGTTTTGTGCATCGGCTTTCTTGGCGAAATGATTCAGCGCGAATTTGGCAACGAAGCGTTCGGCATCCAGCTGGATTATTCCTTCGACGGCGAAAAATTGCTCGGCACCGGCGGCGCGATCAAGCGCGCGCTGCCCAAGCTGGGCGAAGAGTTTTTTATTCTCTACGGCGATTCGTATCTGCCGATTCCTTACGCGCCCGTCGCGGAAACCTTTCATCGCAGCGGCAAGCTCGGCCTAATGACGGTTTATCGCAATGACGGCAAATATGACGCGAGCAATGTGGTTTTTGCCGACGGCGAAATAAAAATCTACGACAAAAAACAGAAGCTACCCGAAATGCGGCACATTGACTACGGCTTGAGCCTGTTCAAGTCGTCGGTGTTTGATGCGTATGCCGCCGACCAGGTTTTTGATCTCGCCGAAGTCATGGGCCGGCTCGTCCGCGAAAAGCAACTGGCCGGCTACGAAGTGCTGGAGCGATTTTACGAAATGGGTTCGCCGGCGGGTTTGGCGGAGTTGGAAACAATTTTGAAGCCGCGATAAACTCTGCTTTCAATCGGCATTAAAAATTCGTAATTTGAAATTTCCATGAGTTTTACCAGACAATTTCTCGCCGAAGCGCAGCAGATCACGGCCCAACTCGACGAAGCGGCCATTGAAAAATGCGCGGACGAACTGGCCGCCATCCGCGCGCGCGGCGGACGGCTGTTCATCCTCGGCGTGGGCGGCAGCGCAGGCAACGCCGGCCATGCGGTGAATGATTTCCGCAAAATCTGCGGCTTTGAGGCTTACGCGCCCACGGACAATGTTTCCGAACTCACGGCGCGCACGAATGACGAAGGCTGGGCGACGGTTTTTTCCGAATGGTTGAAGGGCAGTCGCATCAATGCGCAGGACGGACTCCTGATTTTTTCGGTTGGCGGCGGCAACCTTGAAAAAAATGTCAGCCCCAATCTCGTCAGCGCGATTCAGGTGGCCAAATCGGTCGGGGCCTCGGTGGTCGGCATCGTCGGCCGCGATGGCGGTTACACGGCGCAGCAGGCGACCGCGTGCGTAATCGTCCCGACGGTGAATCCCACGCACGTCACGCCGCACAGCGAGGCGTTTCAAGGCGTCATCTGGCATTTGTTCGTGTCGCATCCGAAATTGAAAGTTGCCCAGACCAAATGGGAGTCTACGAAATGACTAATTTCTAAATCCTAATGACTAAAGAAATTCCAAGCCCGAATGACAAACCGACATTTGATTTGGAAGAGCGGACGGCTGTTTTTGGTGAAGCGGTGATTCGATTTGCCAAAACGATTCCCAAAAATCCCGTTACCACGCCGCTCATCAGCCAGGTTGTCCGGTCGGGCACAAGCGTTGGAGCAAATTACTGTGAGGCGGACGACGCCGTTTCCAAGAAGGATTTCAAAAATAAAATCGGCACCTGCCGCAAGGAAGCCCGCGAGACCAAGCTTTGGTTCAGGATGATTGCCGCTGCGGAGCCAGAACTTAAAGTCGAGGCAAGAAAGCTGTGGCAAGAAGCAAAAGAGCTTCACTTAATCTTTGCAGCAATCTGGAGAAAATCATGACGCGGAGATTATTCATTGGGGCTTGCTCATTCTTTAGTCATTAGAATTTAGGAATTAGTCATTGATTTCAAAACTGTGTCTGAAAATTATTATAAACTTGTCCCTGCCGTTTTTCTCGATCGCGATGGCGTGATCAACCGCGCGTTGGAAAAGGAATCCAAGCCATATCCGCCGACGAGCCTCGCCGAATTTGAAATTCTTCCCGAAGTTCCCGCCGCGTGTGCCAAACTGAAAGCCGCCGGATTTTTATTGGTGGTGGCCACGAACCAGCCGGATGTCGGCCGTGGCACATTGAAGCAGGAAGTCGTCGAAAAAATTCACGCGCACATGCTGGCGCAACTGCCGATTGATCGCGTCGAAGTTTGTTTTCACGCCGGCAAAGGTTTGTCCGACTGCGATTGCCGCAAACCCAAACCCGGCATGTTGCTGCGCGCCGCGCGTGAACTTGGCATTGACCTCGCGCAAAGCTGGATGGTCGGCGACCGCTGGCGCGATGTGGATTGCGGCCATGCGGCGGACTGTAAAACAATTTTTATTGATCGTGGGTATGCCGAGGAGTTGAAGCAGAAACCTGATTTTTCCGCTCGCAATCTGGGCGAGGCGGCTGACATTATCTTGGCCCAAACGAACAAATAATTTTATGAAGCGAACCCTGAAAGATTTGTCGGTGAAAATTTTTGCCGACGGCGCCGACAAAAAAGGCATGTTGGAATTGAATGCCAATCCGCTCATCCAAGGTTTGACCACGAACCCGACGCTGATGCGCAAGGCCGGCCTGACGGATTTCGAGGCGTTCGCGCGGGACGTGCTGCAAACCATCACCGTCAAGCCGCTGTCGCTCGAAGTGTTTTCCGACGAGTTTTCCGAAATGAAGCGCCAAGGTTTGAAGATCAATGGCTGGGGGAAAAATGTTTACGTCAAAATCCCCATCACCAACACGCGCAAAGAATCGTCGCTGCCGCTCATCAAGGAACTGGCGAAGGAAGGCGTGAAATTAAACGTCACGGCGATTCTCTCCCTGGCCCAGGTTGAGGGCGTAACTGAGGCTTTGAACCCAAATGTTCCGGCCGTCGTTTCCGTTTTTGCCGGCCGCATCGCGGACACGGGCGTTGATCCGGTGGCCATCATGGCCCAGAGCAAAACCGTTTTGAAAGATTTGCCGCACGCCGAACTCCTCTGGGCCAGCGTGCGCGAAGTGCTGAACATTTTTCAGGCGAACGACTGCGGTTCGCACATTGTCACCGTGCCACACGATATTCTGGCCAAAGCAATCAAAATGGCCGGCATGGATTTGGACGAACTTTCGCTCGACACCGTGAAGATGTTCGCCAACGACGCCAAAGCGGCAGGCTTTTCGCTCTGATCAAATCAATTTCGTCACGGTCGCAAAAACATCCGTAACTTTCACCGATTCCATGCAGGCGAGCAATTCCTCGCGCGTGCCTTTGATGTCGCCGCCGTCGTAGCGGTAAAAATCCAGGCCGCGCCCATTCACCACCGGATTTTTCACGAGCGTGAAATTATTTCCGTAAGGCCAGTTCGTCACATTCAACGTCGGCGCTTCGATGACAATTTGATTCGGCACCTTCATCGCCGCCGCGATGTGCATCAGCGCCGTGTCCACGCTCAAAAATGCGCTGCAACGCTTCATCAAGACCGCCGTCTCGCGCAGATTTTTCGTCTTCGCCTCCAGCGTCAACTCGCGGTTC
>Ga0182030_10011957_pt1 | contig 17465 bp, 13 predicted proteins | sample 812S3MmetaG_FD_121299 | JGI IMG/M metagenome (GOLD analysis project Ga0182030, IMG submission 121299) | Permafrost microbial communities from Stordalen Mire, Sweden - 812S3M metaG (Illumina Assembly) | ecosystem: Environmental > Terrestrial > Soil > Wetlands > Permafrost | place: Sweden...
GCGCTCGCGTGATTTCACTAGCGAAGACCACTCGTTGGTCTCGAAATACTTGCGCAGCTGGTCCACTTGCTCCGCGGAGTATTCGCCTTCCTTGTCGAACTCGTATTCGCGGACGTAGATGCCTTGCAGGCCCTCGATGAGCTTGCGCACCTGGGCATCGTCTTCGTCTTTGCTGTTGAGGATTTTGGCGGCGAAGGCGAGCATGTTTTTGCCCAGCGTGACCTCGGTGACGTCGGAGGCGCGCGCGGCCAGCTCTTTTTCTACGGGAGATGGGGCCGGCAGCTCGTCGGTTTGCGCGAGGACCGGGATGGCAGCAAGGCCTGCGGCAAGAATGAATGCAGCAATTCCGTGTTTCATTGAGTCGTTCTCCTTAATCCTGGGCCGCGTGGTGATGGGCCGCGAGTCTCAAATTCACCTGGTTCAACGCGTGGGTGGTTATGCGCAGAGCGGTTAGCACTTGCTCACGCGCCAGTTCTTCCTTCTGCCGTTGTTCGCGATACCGCAGGCCGGCGCCGGCTCCAAGCACCGCGACAAGTGCAACCGATGCCGCCAGGCGCTGCCATGGGAAGTAGAGCAGCCGGGCCTTGGGGGCGTTCCGCTTCTCCATCAGTCGCCGCTTCAGCCCCGGCGGCGCCGGCCTGCGTTCAAAAGCCTGCCGCAGTTCCTGTTCGAAATCGTCCTTTGGCTCAAGCTCCACGCATGTACTCCTTTAAATGGCTTTGCGCCTTGGCCCGCAACAGTTTCAATCCGCGCTGCAAGTGACTCTTCACCGTGGCCAGCGGCGTTTTCAGCATCTCCGCAATCTCATCCGGCGACAGGTCCTCCTGGTAGCGAAGAACGAGCGCCGCGCGTTGCGACTCCGGCAGCGTGGCCAGCAACTGCTCGAGCCTTGCGCTCAGCGGAGACTCGCGTTCCTCCGGCGGAAGCCCGTGCGCATCTTCCACCTCAACCCACAGATCGGTGCCGCGCACCCTGCGCCTGCGCAATGCATCGGTGGACCGGTTAACAGTGACGCGCCGCAGCCAAAAGCAGACGTGGGTGGCGCTTTCCAATTTGCCCAGATTCCGGTCCAGTTCAAGGAACACATCCTGCGCGATTTCTTCGGCGAGCCCACGATCGCCCGTCATCCGCAACGCGATGGAAAACACCATCGACTGATGCTCGTCCACGAGTTGTTCGAAATCCGGGAACTGCTGTAAATCCGGCTGTCCATCGTGGGCCATTTTTTTTCGCGTCTACTCTCTTATCCGCAAACTCGTGCAGGCGGGGATGCGGAGAATACGAGAATGCGAAAAAAAAGTTCTCGATGGGTGAGGCAGGATGTCAGGACCGCCAGCGCTCGCCGGGCTTGAGGATGTAGTTTCGGAACACGTAGCCCCAGGGGATGAGAGGAATGAAGATGACGATCATGACTACTTGACGGGTGTCGTCGGCGACGGAGGGCGGGACCTGGCCGCGCAGATACAGTGGCAGAGCGAAAAACGCCAGGTAAACCCCTTTCCAAATCATCTCGAAGAGGAGCAAAGGGATCATCTGCACTGGATAGCGCAAGCCTAGAACGGCCGTGAGCCCGAGGCCACCGAGGAGCGCAAAGCGAACGCCGTTTGTGGCGGCAAGATCGGCGGTGTGATCGAGGACGGTGGGCCAGATGTAGGTGCCGAGGCCCGCGGCCAGGATGAGGTAGCAGAGACGCAGGGTGTAGAGCCGGACGAGCGAGACCTCGTGCATGCGGCACCTCGGAGAAGTCGTGACTCTGCACTCATGTTAGCGTGAGCGCGGAGGGGCGATTCCCGGGCCGGTGCCGGCGTGCGAACTGCCGGTCAGTCGATGAAGTAGCCGATCTTGGTCAGCACGTTGTCGCTCAGCTCGACACCCATCAGCCGGGCGCGGATGGAAGCACGCAGATTGTTCTCAAATTGCTGCAAAACGGTGCCGGGAAGGTCGGTTTGCTGGCGGAGCAGGCGCATGAGTGCGGCGCTGTCGGTTGGGTACTGATAGTCGCCGGGAAGCCCGCAGGCGGGGCGAATGGTCAGAGAGACCGGAATAGTTCCCTGCTCTGGCCGCAATTGATTGGAAGGTTCGGTAATGAGATTGACTCGCATGGGCTGAATCGTTGCATCCAGAATCGAAAGCCTCAATGACACGGAGGGGGAATGGGAGGGGACGAAACGGGGAGAGCCGGGGGAATAGGGGTCAGGAACCAGGGATCAGAACAGCTCGGGGATGCTGTGGAAGGCGATGCGCGTGGGGGCGGATTTGTAGGCCGTCAGCATGGTCGCCGGCGCCAGCGTGCTGAGACCGTACTTGTTGTTGAGCTGGTCCATCACGGCGAGAAGCCGCTTGCGGCCCTGCTCGTCTTCGGTGCCCTCAAAGAGGTTGAGCGAGTGCAGGCGGTCGGGGACAAGGCCGTTCAGATGGACGCCGATGAAGTAGGGATGGTTGAATTCTGCGCCCGAGGGCTTACTGGCCCAGAGACGCGTGAGGGCGGCAATGAGGGTTGGGTTGTCCTGGCACTCGCTGAGTTTGAGTTCAGCTTTCCATCCTTTCTTGGGAACGCCGAACGTGCTTACGGGTCCGCGTTCGCCTTTGGGGCCGGCAAAGCCGATGGCGAGTCCGATGCTGCCGGCCCACAGTTCGCCGGCGCGCAGGCGCATGGCTGCCTTATGGAGCAGTTTGTGCGCGACGGCCCACGCTTTTTCCGGGGTGCGCATCTCGGGAGCGAGCACGTGCTGATGGCTGAGCGACTTCAGGTGCTCGGTTTCAGCCATGTCGAAGTCTTCACCGCGCAGCCAGTGCCAAAGGCGCTCGCCCCAGACTGAACCCCAAAGCGCTCCGGCTTTCTCGCAATCCAGCGAGAGCAGATCGTCCATGGTGCGGATGCCCTGTTGATTGAGGCGCTCTTCGGTGCGCGCGCCAATGCCGGGCAGATCGCGCAGAGTCAACTGACGCAGGGCCTGGGGCAGAATGTCGAGCGGGAGCGCCACCAGACCGTCGGGCTTCTCCATGTCGCTGGCGACCTTGGCAAGATACCGATTGGTGGCAATGCCTACGGAGCTTCGCAGCGTGACGCCGACTTTGTCGCGAATGGCCGCCTTGACTTTGCGCCCCAGGTCGATCGCGGCAAGTAGCGGACGTTCGCGCCCCATCAGGCGACAGGCCATTTCATCGATGGAGAGGACCGCAGTCACCGGCAGGCAGCTCTCCACTGCCTCCACGATGCGATGGTGATAGTCGACGTAGATCTCATGGCGGGCTTCCACCAGGACCAGGCCGGGACACATGCGTTTGGCATCGGCGACCATGGTGCCGGTGCGCACACCGTAGGCTTTGGCCTCGTAACTGGCGGCAATGGCAACGGTTGTGTCGGCCAGCATGGGCACCACGGCGACCGGCTGGCCGCGCAAATCAGGCCGCACTTCCTGCTCCACTGACGCGAAGTAGGAGTTCAGATCGACAAAAAGCCAGTTCAGGCCAGAGTCGAGTCCGGCATGGTGACCAACGTTCGCGGCATCCCCCGGAGGAGCAGGAATCGATTCCCGCTCAGTGGGATGGACCACCTGGGAATTTAAGCTCATGATGGCATGCAATCCCCGATTGAGGTCGAGATCGCCCTCCGATTATTTTCGCCGTTTGTTCTCTTCATTGCAAGGGAACAATCGGGTGGCGACAGTGAAAATTTTGGGTGGTACACTTGACTCGCTGGGGTTTCGGTGGACCATCAGTTTCTCGATGAGTTCAGGCAGTTTTGGGATGCACGTAGACGGTTTCGGAACGGACGAAAAGGAGCCTTTTCGCTGAGAAAAAGGCACTTGAACGACTGCCTCCGGTCTGCATTCATATCCGGGCTGCCGTAGTTTACCGGCAAAGCGTCTAACGATTTGTGTGGGTGTCCTGGGAATGCATCATTTGATCCAATGGTTCTCGACAAGCGGAACTTTACTCGCCATTCTCGTGACAGTTGGGGTTGCGGTGCTGCTGGTTTGCTGCCTGGGCTGTTCCAATTGCCCAAACCGCGAGAAGGACGATCTGTTCCGCCGGCACGGGTTGTAAGTCGGCGCGGCTTAAGCCAGCCGGGTCCCCTGATGGAAGCGTATCTTCCACTCCGCTGAATTCCTGATCCAAAGCGAACTGCGCAAGGCGCCTGACTGAAGGCCGGTTTCGGCGTCGGTGCGCACCGTGCGATAGGTGGCGAGAGCCACATTTTCCGCAAGCAGCGAGCAGCGAAAGTCTTTCATCGCAGGTGGGGAGTACTCCTCGGTTTCCAGCAGTTGAAGAATTGCCGCGCGCGACCAAACGCGCCCCGACGATCCGAATTCCTCAAAATCGTCGGCCAACAGCGCGGAGACCTGCTCGCGATCGCGCCGCACAGCAGGGTCGAGAAGCGCCAGTTCCAGGGCCCGCAAGTGAGCGCAAAGACCTTCGCATGCGGCGTCGCCGGAGCTCATTGCACCGCCGGCTTGAGATAGGTCTCGAAGTGATTCAGAATGCGGTTGAACAGGTGCACCCGCACGTCAGGGCCGGCGATGGAATGCGTTTTGCGCGGATAGAGTTGCAGATCGTACGGAAGCTGGGCATCGATCAGCTTCTGAACGTATTGAACCACGTTTTCGATATGCACATTGTCGTCGCTCGTGCCCTGCACCAGCAGAAGATGGCCTTTGAGGCTTGAGGCGGTGTTGGCCACGGAAAAGTCGTTATAGCCGGAAGCGTTGTCTGAGGGCTGGCCGAGATAACGCTCGGTGTAAATGGAGTCGTAGTTGCGCCAGTTCGTAACAGGAGCGACGGAGACTCCGGCGCGGAAGCGATCAGAGTGAGAAAGCGAGTAGAGGGTGAAGGTTCCACCCCAGCTCCAACCCCACCACCCCAGACGTTTCGAATCGAGCTGGGGATACTTTGCCAGCGCGGCATCGACGACGGCCAGTTGATCTTCAAGCTGGACGGGGCCGAAGTTGTGGTATGCGGCCTGGGCAAAATCGCGCCCGCGCATGCCCATGCCGCGATTGTCGGCGTGCAGAACGGCGAAGCCGTTTTGCGCCAGCACCTCGTCAAACAGCAGCGCGTCGCCCCATCGATCAGTCACGGTCTGCACACCCGGGCCGCCGTAGGGATTCACGATCAGAGGCACAGAAGCTGGACTTGTGGCGCCTTCCGGCAAAAGCAGGGTTGCATAGAGAAGCGTGCCATCGCCGGCTCTCACTTCCAGTGGCTCGGGCGCACGGAGCCGATATGGCTCCAGGGCCTGGGTGGACCAGAAGAGATTGCACTGGCCGGGGGCCTGGCACAGCCGAAGCGTGGGCGCCTGCATGCGCGACGAAAGCTTGTCGACGAAGCCGCCATTTGTGGGTGCGAAGTTTCCCTCATGGGTGCCCTCGCCGGTGGTGAGCTGCTTGCGCTCGCCGGCAAAGTCCACCTGCCAAAGTTGTTGACCGAGCGGATTACCGTCATTTGAGGCGAAGTGAACTATTTTCCTGGCGTAATCCACGCCGAGCACATTACTCACGTCGAAATTGCCATCCGTGAGCTGGCGCTCGAGCTTGGCCTCGGCGTCGCTCGCGTTGTTCTCCTCATATCGGTAGAGGTAAATGTGGTTATGACCGCCAGACCAATTGGTGAGGACGATTGAGCCGCTGCCGACCGAGACGTCGTAGTTATCGTCAAGGAACTTGTCGTCAGTCAGTTCAAGAACGGAGTGGGCCTGGCCGCTGACGGCATCGGCGAAGTAGAGGGTGCGGTGATGATGGTCGCGGCTGATGGTTTCAACCCAGAGCGTCTTGTGGTCGACCCATCCGAAGCGAGGGATGTAATCCTGCGCGGCGTGGATGGGCACTTTAACCCACACTGTTTTGCCTCCGCCTGCGCCAACGACACCGACGCGGGCATCGGGATTGAGATCCCCAGGCTGCGGATAGTGCTGAGGCTCGACCTGCGCGTGGGTGGGAATCCAGTCGACGATGGGATAGGCCGGCACCTGGGTTTCATTCATCTGCAGATAGGCGAGGTTTTTTGAGTCGGGCGACCAGAATGAATTGCTGCGCGTCTCCAACTCTTCTTCGTAGACCCAGTCCACTTCGCCGTTGTAGACATCGGGGTTCGGCGACGGCGCCACAGCCTTGGGCGGCAACGAACCCTGCTTGAGTCGTAAAACCCACAGACCGTGATCGCGCACGAACGAAACCATGTCTCCGTCGGGAGAAAACTTTGGATCGTCGCCGGACGCGGCCCCCGTAAATCCGACCTGCACGCCGGTGCCGTTGCGCAAGTCATAGAGCCAGAGTCTGCCATTGGTGTCAAAGAGCAGGTGCGCAGAGTCGGGCGCCCAGAGGTAGCTCGCCATCTTGTAGCGCTCGCGATGGTCGCGATCGGTCTCAGTATCGTTGGCTCCCGCGAGAGCAGCGAGCTTGGCGCGGCTCACCATGACGTGCGGCTTGCCGGTGCCGGGATCGAGATCGATTAACTCGCCTCCATCGAGATAGGTGAGGTGCTTTCCATCGGGCGACCAGGTGAGCGCATCGGGAGGATGGCCGATGAGTGGACCATGAGCAAAAATCGCTTCCACCGTGAGGAGTTTGGCGGCATGCTCGTCGGCGGCGGCCTGAGCGCGCCCTGCGGTTGCAACGAGAGAAGCAAAAAGGAATGCCGAACACACGGCGACGGCGGCACGTGTCAAAAAACCACCCCCAGGGAAAGCGCAGGCCGCCGCGTTGAGCAGCGGGCACATTTCAAGTGAAAGTTTATCGCAGCGGTGGCGCGCGCAAGTGTACTGTCCTGCGTCAGTGCCCAACCGGCGCGGCGCCCTTTTTAGGGCGTTTCATCAGGAAGACGAACGGAATGGCTACGGCCATGGCGATGGCGAGGCACTTGATGACGTCGAGGTAGGCCAGCATGGTGGACTGCTGAATTAACTGCTGGTAAATACTTCCCTGCGCCAGGCTACGGCCCTGTGCCAGTGAGCTGACCCTGCCGCCGTGGAGCAGATAGCTTCCCAGTGCGTTGAGCCGATTGAAGAGATTGATGCTGCTGAAGTCGACCCTGCCGGTGAGCCTGGCTTGGTGGAATTGCTGGCGGCGAGCGAGAACGGTGACGACGAACGCGGTTCCCATGCTGCCGCCAATATTGCGGGCGAGATTGGTGAGTCCGCTGACGTCGTTATTTTTCTGGATGGGAATGCCGCTATACGACAGCGTGTTGATGGGGATGAAGAGAAACGCCAGCCCCGCGGCTTGAAAGACGCGCAGCATGGCAATATGCCAATAGCTCGCGCCGATGTCGAGATCGAGCATGGTGAACAGCGCCAGGCTGGAGATGGTGAAGCCGTAGACGATCATCCAACGCGGATCAACACGGCTGACGAGAAAGCCGACGATGGGCATCATGAGCATGACCATGACCCCGCCGGGAGAGATGACGAGACCTGCGAGCTCCGCTGTGTAGCCAAGCAAGGACTGAACGAATTGGGGTATGAGCACCGTGGTTCCGAAGAGGACGATGCCCAGGATGCCCATGAGCACGAACGACACAGCGAAGTTTCGGTGCTTGAAGAGGGTGAGGTCGAGGATGGGGCGCTTTTTGCGCTTGATCTGGTAGAGCTCCCATGCGATCAGCGAGACCAGTGCGATTGCGCATGAGACCGCGAAGGTGGTGATGAGGCGGGAACCGAACCAGTCGTCTTCCTGGCCCTTGTCCATGACAAATTCGAGAGAGCCGAAACCAACGGCGAGAAGCCCGAAGCCAAAGAAGTCGAGTTGTAGGCCCCCCCGCTGGGTCTTCTTCACCTCTTCGACGATGTGTGGCGGATCTTCGACAATGCGGCTGGTGAGAAAGAGCGAAAGGATGGCGACGGGAACGTTGATGAAGAAGATCCAGCGCCAATCGAAATTGTCGGTGATGTATCCACCGAGGGTAGGTCCGATAGCGGGCGCAACGACCACGGCCAGGCCGTAAAGAGCGAAGGCCTGTCCGCGCTTGGCCGGCTCAAAGGTATCGGCGAGGATGGCCTGCTCGCTGGGCGCGAGGCCTCCGCCGCCGATGCCCTGCATGACGCGAAACAAAATGAGCAGCGGGAGCGATGGGGCTAACCCGCAAAGGGCCGAACTGATGCCGAAGAGGGCCACGCAGATCATGTAGAACTTTTTGCGGCCAATGAAGGTGGTGAAGTAAGCCGAAGCGGGCAGGATGACGGCATTGGCGACCAGGTAGCTCGTGAGCACCCAGGTAGCTTCGTCCTGGCTGGCGCCGAGGCCGCCGGCGATGTGGGGCAGGGCGACGTTGGCGATGGAGGTGTCGAGGACCTCCATAAAGGTGGCCAATGTGACGGTCAGCGCGATAACCCAGCGATTCCGCCTGGGTTTCCAGACGGCGGCGGGAGCGGAATGGGGAAGTGGCCGGCTCTCGGCCGCGGCAGCGCTCATAACCCAGGTAGTGCGTTAGAGGTTGGACGGCCGCTCCGCGATGCACAAATTTCGCGCTGTCAGCGGCGGCGCCAAGGGTTCGGCGAGGGCGCTTCCCGCCGGGGGCTGGCAGCAATACCTCAAAAAAGTTGCGCGCGCGATCATCACTTCTCTTGCACCGGGCGCATCCAAGTGCGAGGAACTGGAGGGAAAACCCATGCAACGTATTGTGTGCGCTTTTTGCTGTCTCGCTCTCACCGCAATCCCGGCACTCTCGCAAAAGAAAGCCGGCGGCATGACCGATCAGGAATTTGTAGACTTCGCCGCGCAGACCGATATGGTGGAAGCCAATCTTGGACAACTCGCCCAATCTGCGAGTACGACGCAGGCGGTCAAAGACTACGCTCAAGGGCTTGCGACCGACCATACCGCGGACTATAGCCAGTTGGGGACGATTGCTCAGCAGGCCAATCTCAAATTTCCCGGCTCCATCGACTCCAAGAACAACAAGGCGATGGTCGAGCCTTTCCAGAAACTGAAGGGAGCGGCATTCGACCACAAATATGTGCAGGAGATGGTGGCGGGGCACACCAAGGCGATTGAGATTTTCAAGAAAGAAGCCGCAGATGCTTCAAATGGCGCGCTGAAAGACTACGCGCAGAAGGATCTGGATGTGCTGAAAAATCACCTGGACGGCGCCAAGAATCTTGAAAAGCCGGCTGCGAAGTAGTTCGCGGCAGAGAATGAGGGGCGATCGGGTATCGCCCCTTGCACTTTGCGGGAATCGCGCAAGGGTATATTGTTCTTGAATTGAACCGCGTCGCAATTCGTTGGGATGGTGTCCGCGCATGAAACGTCTCCCCGTCCCGCTTTCTGTGAGCTTTATAAGGACTCCCTCGACTCGCAAGCTGACCGGGATGTGGGCTGTCATAGTACTCGCAACGGCAGTGCTTGCTGCAAGCACGGGGTGCGGCGGCGGGGGTTCAACCACCACACAGAAGCAAGTGGCCGTTCCCAGTGTCGTAGGCCAAACCCAGGCTGCCGCCACCACCGCAATTCAAGGCGCAGGCCTTTCAGTGGGAACGGTGACGAAGCAGGCGAGCAGTACGGTTGCCAGCGGCACCGTGATCAGCGAGAGTCCCGTAGCCGGAACCCAGGTGAACCCCGGCAGCGCGGTGAATCTCGTCGTCTCTTCGGGCCCGGCGCAGGTGGCCGTTCCCAACGTTGTAGGAGACACCCAGGCTGCGGCGACCACGGCAATCACCGGCGCAGGCCTTGTACTGGGCACGGTGACCAACCAGGCAAGCAGCACCGTCGCAGCGGGCAGCGTAATCAGCGAAAGCCCAGCCGCCGGAATCCAGGTGAACCCCGGCGGCGCTGTCAATCTGGTCGTATCTTCGGGGCCGGGGACCGTTGCCATCCCCAACGTTGTAGGAGACACGCAGGCCGCGGCGACCACAGCAATCACCGACGCAGGCCTTGTCGTGGGCACAGTCACCACCCAGGCGAGCAGCACCGTGGCTTCAGGCAGCGTAATCAGCGAGAGCCCCACCGCTGGAACGCAGGTGAGTCCGGGCAGCGCTGTGAATCTTGTCGTCTCGTCCGGGCCGCCACCGTTGAGCGCCGCGAATGTAAATCTCATCTTTGTTGTGAGCGGTGACTTGGCCTACTCGAGTCCAGGAGACGTGAACGCGCAGACAGCAAACCTGACCAGCCAGGGGCTTAACCGGTCACTGCAGATGGCGAGCTACCTGCAACAGAGCGTGCTTGGGTCAGAAAATGTGACAGGCATCTACGTGCTGGAACCGATGACGCACCCGCAGACGCCGAGCAGTTTTCCTGACCTGACAGCGATGGAAACAATTCAGCAGTTCGCGTTGCAAAATCAAATCACACTCTCAAGTAATTCAAGCGGCGGCGCCCCACTGCCCAACAACAGCTTCCCGCTGAATTCTTCGTATGCCCATGGCAGCACATTACCCATCGGCGTCGCGACACCGGCGCTGAATTGCCCCGCCTGCCAGGGAATCGACTTCAACGACGAGCAAAGCGATGACGAGACACTGGTGGACGGGATTATTACCGCCAATGCGCCCGGGTTTTACGTTTTCGCGGCGCCGTGGGAGACAACGAGCGCGCTGCTTGCAAGCATCAACCAGTCGCAGGGATACAACCTGACTTTGCCCACCAGCTTCGCGGGATCGAACATGGTGTATGCCATCTCCATTGCGCCATCGGCTGGCGCGAGCCTGCTCACCTACAACAGCAACCTGAGCCCGGCGGCGACTTATCCGGCGCTGCCGTCGCCCATCACTACGAGCACCACGTGCGCGGCCACGCCCTTCAGCATTACAGTCACTGGCGGAACCGGAGGCGCGCAGATTCCCACGGGCGCCAACAAGAGCGAGACCCTCTACCTCATTCGCCACGCTGAGGCGCATCCGGAGTCGAACTGGGACGATGGCAACTATGTTTGTGCCGGACAATGGCGCGCGCTCGATCTTCCCAACGCACTCCAAAGCAAGATCAGTCCGCAGGTCGTGTATTCGATCGACCCCGCGCAGCCAATCGCTGGCTCAACGAGTTCTTCAGGCCGCACCGATTGGTCCTATGTCCGGCCCGCGCTCACAGTAGAACCGTACGCAATCGCCAACAATCTGCCCTACTACCTGGCCGCAAGCTTCGAGCTCTCGGGCCCAGACTCGCAGGCGAGCAACTTCTTCTTCAACGGCGGAGCGCTCTCGAACGAATCGGTGCTGCTGGCGTGGGAGCATGCCCACATTCCAACGCTCGTCAACGCACTCTTGGCAAGTTATTATCCGGGCGGCGGAGCACCCACGGTCCCGGCCTGGGGCAGCAACGACTACGACAGCATCTGGACCATCACGCTGGACGGCACTGGCAACGTGACAGTGAACAACAATCTTTGCGAAGGAATTGTGTCGGCAAGTTTGCCGGCTACCTGCCCCGCATTCTGATGCGCTCGCGCATAGAGAGCTCGACCGCACAACCGGGCTTCAAAATTCAAGCCGGCAAACAAGCTCCGCTCCGCATCGTACCTACCTTGCATCGCCAACGTCCAAGCTAGTATTGTCGCGCCTATGCAATGGGCAACTCCGCAGGAACGCTCCAGGCTGGGGCAAGCGCACCGCAAGCATGTGGGCAGGCAACAGCACGATTCGCTCAACATCAAGGCGCGCACCACTTCGCCGCTCGAATTGCTGCACCGCTCCATGCGCGGCCGCATTCCCGCGCTCGTCAAACTGAAGTACGAGTTGATGGCCGATTCGCCTTTCGGCTACTTTCGCGGAGCCGTTCCCGTGATGGCCGCCGACCTTGCGACGCTCCCCAACACCGGAATCATCAGCCAGCTCTGCGGCGATGCCCATGTCCGCAATGTGGGCGCCTATGCCGCGCCCGACGGCCGCCTTGTTTTCGACATCAACGACTTCGACGAAACCATTCGCGGTCCGTTCGAGTGGGACCTGAAGCGCATGGCCGCTTCGATCGCGCTGGCGGGGCGCGGTTCGGGCCACAAGGATTCTTCGACCCGGCGAGCGATTGAAGAATTCGTGCTGCGCTACACGGTGCAAATGCGCGCATTTGCCAAAATGCCCCATCTTGCAGTCAGCCACTTTCTGGTGCACCGCTTCGGCAAGGTGGCGCCGGTGCATCAAGCCCTGCTGAAAGCGGAACGCGCCACGCCCCAGCACACGCTGGAACAGCTCACCGAGCCTCTACCGGAAAAGGCCGGCAGCAAGCGCCAGCCAAAACAACGCTTCAAGGAAATCGAGCCCCTGCTCACGCGCGTAAGCAAGGCGCAGGCCAGTGCGGTGCTGGCTTCGCTTGAGCCGTATCGCGCCATGCTTGAGCCGCAGCGGCAACATCTGCTCTCGTTCTATCGCCCCGTCGACGTAGCCTTCAAGGTGGTCGGCACGGGATCGGTGGGGCTGCGCGACTACTGCATCTACTTTGAAGGCAACGGCCCCGAAGATCCTCTCTTTCTTCAAATCAAAGAGGAGCCTGCCAGCGGCTACAACCCCTACCTGCCGAACGCGCACCCTGACCATCACAACGGCAAGCGCGTGGCCGACGGACAACGCGCCATGCAGTTGCAGTCCGATCCGTTTCTGGGCTGGACGCACATTGGCAGCCGGCAATACCTGGTCAGGCAACTCAACGACCACAAAGGCTCAATCAACCTCGACGATCTGGCCGGCGGCGGTCTGGCTGCTTTTGGAGAAGTGTGCGGTGAATTGCTTGCCCGCGGCCACGCGCGCTCCAGCGACCCCGTTGTGATTGCCGGCTACCTGGGCAGCGGAGACGGGTTTGCCGCGGCACTGGCCAGGTTCGGCCTGCTCTACGCCGACCAGACAGAAAAGGATTGGGAGCAGTTGCGGCGCGAGAAAAAACTGCCGGCGCAGTGAGCGTAGAATACTCAGTTGCTTCAAGGCTTGATCTTCGCGAAAGCAGCCGTTGAATTTGCACGCAGCTCGTCTACCCACTCGTTCGAGGTGCTCATGAATCGCCGTGTCTTTGCGCAATCCCTTGCCACTGCTGCTCTGGCCGCTTCCGCGTCGAAGCTGCCCGCGACGGGATTATCCCGGCCGGAAATTGAATCCGCACACGCCACGCCGCCTTTCGCACTGACGGTAATGTTGTGGACCGTCTTCACCGATTTGCCCTTCGAAGAGCGCGTGGCCAAAATCGTTGAGGCTGGCTACAACAAGGTGGAGCTGGTCGGGGAATACAACGCCAAACATTGGACCGCTGCCGATTTTGACCGCGCCACCGCTGCGGCCAGACGGCTGGGCATCGAGTTCGACGCGACCGCAGGCCTGCACAACGGCGTGGCCAATCCCGAAACGCGCGATGCATTTCTCGCCGAGCTAAAGCAGGCGCTCACGCCCATGGAGACGCTGAACTGCCCGGCCATGATCGTGCTCTCCGGCGACACTGTTGCGGGGATGGCTCGCGAGGTGCAGCACCAGGCCTGTGTGGAGACATTGAAGCGCGCCGCGGGGCTGGTGGAAGGCAAATCGATCAACGGCCAGCCCGTCCGCCTGCTTCTGGAGTGCATTCACCTGGAAGAAAACCCGAAATACTTTCTTACGCGCGCCACCGAGGCTATCGAGATCGTCCGCGCGGTCAATCATCCGCAGGTGCAGTTTCTCTACGACATTTACCACGAGCAGATGACGGCAGGTGACCTGATCAGCAAGCTCGACGAGCACATCGATGTCATCGGGCTCGTCCACATCGCCGATGTCCCGGGGCGGCACCAGCCGGGGAGCGGTGAGATCAATTACGGCAACGTCTATAAGAAACTGGCCCAACTCAAGTACCGGCACAACGTGGCCATGGAGTTTATACCCACCGGCGACCAGGTGGCTGTGCTGCGCGCGGCAAAGGCTGAAGTGCTGCAAGCGGCAGCATCGGTCTGACATAAGCTCAACTTCCGAGCCTTGAAATCCGAGTACGACTTCACAGCCCGCAGAAAATCTCGTGCGGCGCTTTCGCTTGGAAGGGTACGGGCTACATCGGCTTCAGCCGAAAGCTCATCTGAGGCCGCAGTTTTTGAAGGGTACGGGCTTCAGCCGAAAGCTCATCTGAGGCCGCAGTTTTGAAGGGTACGGGCTTCAGCCGAAAGCTCACCTAAGGCCGCAATTTTGAAGGGTACGGGCTTCAGCCCGTACGTTCAGGCCATAGGACTGAAGACCTGGGCTTTAGCCCCCGAGGGAATTCTTCCTCAAAACGCCGCAAGTCTTGCCTTTTCCGCAGCCCGGAAGGGGGTTTTTCGCCTGAATTTCGGGGTCACCAGGCTCTTAGAGCCCGAACCATCTACCGCTCCACCGGCTGCCCGGCGACCTTCCAAAACTGCCCCACTTTTCTGCGCCAAGTTTGCAGGCAATTTCGCATCCCCGGCGCATAATCCATCTAGATTCGGTTCCACGAGAGGCGTTTTCGCGCAAATGCAGGAAAATTGCGTTCGCAATCCCTTCAACGAACAATTCGAAGCGTTCGGAAGGGCCCGTAACTCCTTTGTTGTCTAGAATCTGCAAATAAGTCCTTTGGAATCTCGTTTTTAGAGCGGTCGACCCTCTCTATCTATCTGATTCCAGGAAACTTCTTTACAGAAATACCCTTTTTTTTCTTTTTTTTTTGAGGCAACAAATAAGACCTTGACCAGAACGCAACGAGACACCGGAACTCAGCCTTTGCTTGCTCAAAAAACAGCACCAGCCCGCCCCTTAGCCGATCGGCACCAGGTTCGTCGGCGGAGCTACCTGCGGCGCATTGGTCATCCGCGGCGGACTGGGTGGAGCGAGCACGTCAAAGTGGTCGTGATCGGCACGAAGCCTGACCAGCAGAGTTTTCTGATCGAACGTGATGGCGAAGCTCTGCATGGGTGGCGATCCAAAGTTGACCAGCGGAAACGCCGGGTGAATCTCGACAACCGGATGCGTGAAGGTGTAGCGGCCGACGGTCACATCGGACCCCAGCTTGGCAGCTTTCATTGCAAAGCGCGTGGCCATGGTTTGTCCTGAAGCAAAAACGACGGGGGCTATCTCCCATCGCATGTGCGCGGCCAGCTCCTCCGGCAGGGTCAAGCCTCCGCCGCCGGAGTCGAGCTGTGCGTCGACCTGGCGTCCATTGACGCGCAGGCTGGTAACGGGAACGCCATCGGGCATGTGAAAAGGCAGCACCGAGCGTGCACCATCTTCCTGGAGCGCGCCCTGGGCCAGTATGACCTGGCGCCGTGGAAAGTCGAGGGTCAGCAGATAGTTTCGGAACAGGGTGAATCCGAGGAGGCCCTGGCAGGTGCCGGCTTCGCCGGTAATGGTGTGGCGGATGGCGCGAATATCGTGAAAAGCGACGCCGGCCAGCTCAACGGTGTCCAGCGTGACCAGGCCCACGCGCTGCCCACCCTGGCCGCTTGGGTCGCGGACCACGACCTCGGCAACCGTGGCCAGATGCAGCTGGTCGGCCAGCTCGGGGCTGATAAAGGCATCGGCCCCCGTCCCGGTGTCGATGATGAAGCGATACGGCCCGCGCCCGTTGATGCTCACCATGACGTAGGGCTTGCCAAAGCGTTCGGCCATGGGCGCGGAGTGGAGAGCCGGCGCGAACGGAAAGGTCTGCGCGGACACAGGAAGAGACAGGGCAAACAGGGGCACGAGCCAGCCAGGAGATCTGGTTTCGAAAAGGAGCATGAAACCCCCTTTCCACATCCCTCAGGCATGGCCGCCAGGGCGGTCATGCTTTGTTCGAATCATTGTTCCGAACAGGAATGATGAAAGCGGGATTGCCAGTACAGGGGAAAAAACATCCGGAACAAGATGATGAGACTATACGCCTCGGCGCGGACGCTTGTTCCTTTGGACGCGTGCGCCGTGGCGAGGTTAGAGAGATTCGTAGATTTCAGGCTATTGCGGACGAGAGTCAGGACCGGGCGATCCGCCATAGTACCGTTGCGTTTCAGCGGAGACACCGGTTCACTATGATGGAGTCAGGCTCATGGCCACTAGCGACGTCACAATCCGCACTCTTCCCTCGCTGCATGAGTTCTTTGCGCCGGGCGGCATCCTTGCGCGGTCGTCGCTGCCCTACGAATACCGCCCCGGCCAACTGGAAATGGCCAAGGCCGTGGAGCGGTCGCTTGCCGAGCGACGCCATTTGATTGTGGAGGCAGGAACCGGAACGGGTAAGACGCTTGCCTACCTGCTGCCCGCCCTGCGCACCGGCCAGCGGGTGATTGTCTCCACCGGGACCAAGGCGCTGCAAGATCAGCTTTTCTTCCGCGACGTGCCGTTCCTCGAGACGCTGCTCGGCCCATTGCGCGTCTGCTACATGAAGGGGCGCGCCAACTACCTTTGCCGGCACAAGCTGGTGACGCTGCAGAACCAGCCCATTCTCTCCGGGCTGGAAGAGATTGACCAGTACCGGCAGATTGCGGAGTGGGAGCAGACGACGGAAACCGGCGACAGGTCAGAGCTTTCAGGCTTGCCGGAGTCGAGCGCCTTGTGGAGCAAGCTGGATGCGCGCACCGAGGCCTGCCTGGGCTCGACCTGCCCCGACTACCGGCGCTGCTTCATTACCGAGATGCGCCGCCGCGCGCAGGAGTCGGACATCATCATCGTGAACCACCACCTGTTTTTTGCCGACCTCTCGGTGAAGCAGGAAGCGGCCGGCGCGCCCGATGCGGGCATTCTGCCCGAGGCTGCGGCGGTGATCTTCGACGAGGCGCATGAGCTGGAGGAGGTCGCTTCGAATTATTTTGGGCTTTCGATTTCGAACCTGCGGTTCGAAGAACTGGCCCGCGATATGGAGACGCAGTTGCGCGGCAAAGAGGGCGCAGGGGCGATTACCGGCGTCACCCAGCAGCTCCGCGATCGATCGCGGATGTTCTTCGCCGGGTTGCCGCTGGCGGGAGACGGCCGCCAACCGTTTGTAGGCCGTGAAGACTTCCTGGAGACGAGCGGCGACCTGTATATCGGCGTCCGCGCCACTCTGCGGCGGCTCGAAGCTGAGATGGAAGGCATGAACGGCGTGGACGAAGCGCCGGGGCTGAAGAAGCGCGTTGCCCGCCTACGCACCGAGCTCGAGTTTCTGCTCGAATCGAACTCCAGCAACATGGTGTATTGGATGGAACGGCGCATAGTGGGTGGAGCGCCGGAACGTGGCTCGGCTGGATCGGCGCGGCGCGGTTTCAGAACAGAAAATCGCCACACGTTTCTTCAGGCCACACCCATTGATGTGTCAGAGCTGCTGCACGAGATGGTTTTTGAGACAATCCCCTCCGTTGTGCTCACCTCGGCCACACTTACGGTGCAGGGCGGGTTTGAGCACATGCGCAAGCGCCTGGGGCTGACGGAAGCGCGCGAGCTCGTGGTGCCCTCGCACTTCCGTTACGGTGAGCAGGCATTGCTGTATCTTCCGCCCAACATGCCCGATCCGCGCGACCCGGAGTTTCCTGAAGCCGCAGCGAATTGTATTCGGCGCGTACTCAACCTGAGCCGCGGAAGAGCTTTCTGCCTGTTTACCAGCTACAGCCAGATGCGCGACCTCTATGAGCGA
>Ga0182030_10011959_pt1 | contig 17463 bp, 13 predicted proteins | sample 812S3MmetaG_FD_121299 | JGI IMG/M metagenome (GOLD analysis project Ga0182030, IMG submission 121299) | Permafrost microbial communities from Stordalen Mire, Sweden - 812S3M metaG (Illumina Assembly) | ecosystem: Environmental > Terrestrial > Soil > Wetlands > Permafrost | place: Sweden...
ACTACGGCCGATGTGGAAGGGCTCGCCGATGAGGGTTACATTTTTGTCTTCACCTCGCACCATCCTGAGCATGCGCTGGCCATCGCGGATCGCGTAGTGATGATGCAGCGTGGCGCAATTATCCGGGATGGTGCTCCGCTGGCAACCGTCACGCCGGAGAAGCTTGCCGAACTCTACGACCTGCCGGCGAGACTCTTTGGCAATGAGACGAGGCTAGGTTGTGGAATGCCACTGCTGCGCCAACGCGCGATAGAATGTGACGTTTAGCGAGGCTGGGCTCACGAATTCATCCGATAGATCACTGTGCCAGGCCGCTAGCGAACATTCCAATTGATCACAGCCCAGCACAACGGACGCTGGTAGTCGAGCCTCCAGCGTTGTCCATCCGGTACCAGATGTGCGGTGACAAACCGGCGCATTGCTTCTTCCTCCGCGGGAGTCATTTCTTCCAGCATCCACCGCAACGAATCCACCGCATCTTCTTCTCCTACAAAGGAGCGCGCCTTCTTCTCAATCATTGAAACGTTGGCGTAAATTCCCATCTGATGCAGAAGATTGTAGATGTAGATGTAGTCCGGGTTGGTTGACGTCTCGCGCCCAACCGCCTCCAGGAGTTGCCGATCACCCGGACCATCGCCTGCAATGCATGAAACATACACACGCCGCTTTGCAAACGACATCAACTTTGTCAGCATCGTGCGCGGGTCGTCGCTTATCAGCGAGCGCGACGCAATGGACACATCGTGCTGTTCAATGCCGAGAGCGGCCCAGTCGTCTTCCCATCGCGCCAGATGCGATTTGACGTTGTGAATCCCCTCAATCCGGTTGCGCTCCTCGAGAAGCGCGATCATGGCCGGTGAAAAATCAATCGCCGTCACCTGGCGGACCATTCGCGCCAACGGACAGGCGAGAGTTCCGGCGCCACAGCCAACGTCCAGCACGCTCCAGCCGGGTTGCGGATCCAAAACAGGCAGGAAGGAACCGACATAATCGTCACGGTCATCCTCCTGCACGTGTTTTGCAAAGGAAGGTGCGCGACGATTCCAGAATCCGAGATCAAATAACTTCGGGTTCACCTTGCGGTCTTCTCTCCAAAGGCGATTCCAGTCGATGTTTTCAATCGTAAGCATCAGTTCAAATTCTCTCCCTGCGCACGCTCAAACATACCTCACAATAATTCGGTACTGCCGCACATACGTCTCTTTTTTTCTCGTCTACATCTCTGAGAAACAACTACGGGCTGCAATCGCACCATCCGAGTATGCCATTGCAGCCCATAAGCAACCACCGTCCTGTTTAGGTCATCTGTGGAGGTAGTGTAAAAATTGCAAGGAGATCGAAGAAGATGAAGATCAGTGCACGCAATATACTCGTGGGAACTGTGAGCAAGGTGACCAAGGGTGCAGTCAATTCCGAGGTTGACTTGACTCTTACGGGCGGCGACAAGATCGCGGCCATCATTACAAACGAAAGCGTGGACACTCTTGGCTTGAAAGAAGGCAAGAAGGCCTGTGCCATCCTCAAGGCCAGCTGGGTGATTCTGGGAAAAGATCTGGACCCTAAGAAGATCAGCACACGCAATGTGTTGAAGGCAACGGTAACGAAAGTGCAAGAAGGCGCCGTCAATACCGAAGTTCAGCTCAAACTCAGCGGCGGTGCCGAGCTGACTGCGATCATCACGAAGGAGAGCTGCCACACGCTTGGGCTGAAAGCTGGCGAGCAGGCCTCTGCAGCTTTCAAGGCCTCCAGCGTCATCGTCGGTGTCGAATAATCTTTCGCGGGGCACAATCCCTGAAGAAAGCGCGCCCTCTCGGGGCGCGCTGAGGCAGTTCGCGCGCTGATGTCGCCTCTGCCCACGACGTCAGCCCCGACTTCCATCACGCAGCCAAACGCGCCGAAGCTCCGAGAAAAATCTGTGGGCTGCAATCGCACCGTCTGAGTAATGCAATTGCAGCCCACAGGCACAACCAACTCAGGACTGGCAGAGGCCTGAGCTTGGTAGCGCTATCCAAGAAACCAATCGCGCTTTCAATATTCCTGAGGTTAGCTGATAACGTGTGTAGAACGCAAGATTTTTTTGCAATATAAGTGTCGTGTATACAGTACTGTCCGATAGTTGGGGCGTGGCAGGACTGGCCTGCGCGCTCCATACTGGGCTTTGCCCTGCAAATTTGTTAATCGACAGCGAGGATCACGCCAGAAGCTTTGAAAGACGCGGAGGCCTGATCGCCTGCTTTCGGGCCAAGCGAGTCCCCGTTTTCGTTTGTGATGATGGTCGCGATCTTCTCGCCGTCCTTGAGAGCCAGAGCAGCCTCGGAATTAACGGGGCCCTTGGTCACCTTGCTCACCGTTCCCTTAAGCGGATTGCATGCACGGATCTTCATCTTCTTCGACTCTCCTTATTGTTCGAGTCCCGATATAGACGACTCAGACTGGGTTGTAGAAGCCCGGAAAGCACGAGAAGCGGCACACAAACATTGCTGCCTGCATGGATGGCTGTGGTAATGCACTTATTTTGTCCACTGACCGATGCTGGTAGGGCGAACTTTTGCACCTTAACTCCCAAGAAAAATCTTGACAGCAGTTTGTATTTTGAAGAATGATTAATAATCTACTTTATGGGACATGTGTACCGCGTGACGGGACTAGTAGGTTGATTGATGGCAGATGCATACAAAACATTATCTGTTTAAGGGAGCACTACAATGGGCAAAGAAATTCGCATGACGAATTCATCTACCGGCGGTCCTGTCTTCGTTTATGTCAAAGACGGGAAAATCATCCGAATAACGCCGATGGATCTGGAAGAAACAGATGCAGCCTCTTGGCAAATCGAAGCCCGAGGACGCACTTTCAAACCACCCCGCAAGACGACCGTTTCGGTCTACACGCAGGGCTTCAAGTCGATGATCTATTCCGACAAGCGCAACATGTACCCCATGAAGCGGGTGGACTTTGACCCGAACGGGAACCGCAACATCCAGAACCGCGGCATCTCCGGATACGAACGCATCTCCTGGGATGAAGCGGCCGATATCGTCGCCGCCGAGGTCAACCGCGTCAAGCGCGCATACGGTCCCGCCTCGATTTGCACCTCGCCCAGCTCCCACCATATGTGGGGCAATGTTGGCTACCGTCACTCCACCTACTTCCGCTTCATGAACTTTACGGGTTTCACCTACGCCGACCACAACCCCGATAGCTGGGAAGGCTGGCACTGGGGCGGCATGCACATGTGGGGCTTCAGTTGGCGTCTGGGCAATCCTGAGCAGTACAACCTGCTCGAGGACGGCCTGAAGCACGCCGAGATGATCGTCTTCTGGTCGGCCGACCCGGAGACCAACGGCGGCATCTACGCCGCGCACGAATCGACCATCCGCCGCAAGTGGCTGAAGGAGCTGGGCGTGAAGATGGTCTTCATCGATCCGCACTACAACCACACTGCGGGCTTGATCGGCGACAAGTGGTTCTCGCCCAAGATCGGCACCGACCACGCTCTGTCGTTTGCGATTGCCTATACCTGGCTGGTCGAAGGGACTTACGACAAGGAGTACGTGGCAACTCACGCGTACGGTTTCGAAGAGTGGTCTGAATACGTTCTGGGCAAGACCGATGGCGTACCTAAGACCTGCGAGTGGGCAGAGTCGGAATCGGGCGTTCCGGCCTGCGAGATCCGAGCACTTGCCCGCGAGTGGGGCAAGAAGAAGACCTACCTTGCTGCCGGCGGATTGGGCGGTTGGGGCGGCGCTTGTCGTGGCTCGCACGGCATCGAGTGGGCTCGCGGCATGATCGCGCTGGGCACCATGCAGGGCATGGGCAAACCGGGTTCGAACATATGGTCCACAACCCAGGGCGCTCCCGTCGACGACCAGTTCTACTTCCCCGGATACGCCGATGGCGGGATCTCGGGCGATTGCGAGAACTCCGCTGCCGGCTACAGGTTCGCCTGGCGCATGTTCGACGGCAAGACCTCTCTGCCGTCATCCTCGAACATCAACACCTGCGCCGGCCAGCACATCCCGCGCCTCAGGGTGCCTGAGTGCATCATGAACGGCGAGTTCGAATGGAACGGCAAGGGCTTCTGCGGGCAGGACATCCCGCACCAGTTCCATCAGTATAAATATCCGGCTCCCGGCTACCCGAAGATCCACATGCTCTGGAAGTACGGCGGACCGTGGATCGGCACCATGACGGCGACCAACCGCTACGCCAAGATGTACACCGATCCGAGCCTGGAGTTTGTGGTCAGCCAGTCGATCTGGAACGAAGGCGAGGTTCCGTTCTCCGATATCATTCTGCCGGCTTGCACCAACTTTGAGCGCTGGGACATCTCAGAGTTCTCGCACTGCTCGGGCTACATTCCGCACAACAACAGCCAGGTGAACCACCGCATCATCTCGATGCAGATGAAGTGCATCGAGCCGGTCGGCGAGTCCAAGTCGGACTACCAGATCTTTGCGCTGCTGTCCAAGAAGCTCGGCATCGAGGGGCCCTTCACCGAGGGCAAGGATGAGTTGGGCTGGATCGAGCAGTACTACAACGCCACCGACATGCCCAAGGCCATGCCTTTCGCGGAGTTCATGAAGAAGGGCTACTACGTGGTTCCCGACAACCCCAACCGCAATAAGAACGTGGCGTTGCGCTGGTTTGCGGAAGACCGCGCCATAGATACGCCCGACTGGGGCCCGCGTCCAAACAATCAAATTGCCTTTAAAGGCCTGCAAACCACTACTGGCAAGGTCGAGTTCATTGCCACCAGCATCAAGAACTTCGAAGACCAGGGCTTTGTGGACGAATACCGCCCGGCTATGCATACCTATGTGCCTGCCTGGGAGAGCTGGCACAGTCCTCTGGCCAAGAAGTACCCACTGGGCATGCTGTCTCCGCACCCGCGCTTCTCGTTCCACACGATGGGCGACGGCAAGGACAGCTTCATGAACGACATCAAGGACCATCGTGTTCTGGTGGACGGGTACTACTACTGGATCATCCGATTGAACACCAAGGATGCTGCGGCCCGCGGTATCAAGAGCTGCGACCTGGTTCGCTGCTTCAATGATCGCGGCTCGGTGATCGTGGCTGCTCAGGTTGGCGAGCGCGTACAGCCGGGAACCGTACATACCTACGAGTCCTGTGCTGTGTACGACCCGCTCGGCAAGCCTGGCCGTTCTGCCGATCGCGGTGGTTGCATGAACATTCTTTCTCCCGATCGCTACATGTCCAAGTACGCTTGCGGCATGGCGCCGAACACCACACAGATCGAAGTTGAGAAGTGGGACGGCGGAATTTACGAGACTGAGTAATCCGAGAGGCGGAGGACAATAAAATGAATCAAAGATATTTGGTCATAGACATAGCGAAATGTCATGACTGCAACAACTGCTTCATGGCTTGTAAAGATGAGCACGTTGACAACAATTGGCCGGGCTACACCGCCGCTCAGCCTCGTCACGGTCACCGCTGGGTAAATATTGAACGCCGCGAGCGGGGACAGTATTCCAGAAATGATGTGGCGTATCTTCCAATGACCTGCCAGCACTGCCAGGAAACGCCGTGCATGCAGGACGGAAGCGGCGCAGTGAGCCGTCGCGCGGACGGCATCGTGATGATTGACATGGAAAAGGCAAAGGGCAACAAGGAACTCGCCAAAACCTGTCCATACGGTGCGATTTACTGGAATGAGGAACTGGGCGTAGCTCAGAAGTGCACAATGTGCGCTCATTTGCTGGACGACAAGGAATGGAAGCCGGGTCTGCCCCGCTGCGTCCACTCCTGCCCGACTGGCGCCATGACGTATTACAACATGGATCCGGCGGAGTTTGAAAAGCTGGCTAAAGAAGAAGGCTTGGCCGCGTACAGGGAAGAGCTTGGTACAAAGCCGAACGTTCTCTATAAGAACCTTCACAAGTACACCAAGAACTTTATCGCCGCAGGTGTATTGGTGAACGAAGACTGCTTTGAGAACGCCACGGTCGCCTTGAAAAAAGGAAGCGCGGTTCTAGCAACACAGAAGACGAACTTCTTCGGAGACTTCAAGTTTGATGGCTTGGAGAACGGGGAATATGTCGTCGAGGTAAGCGCAGCGGGGAAGGAAGCATCCATGAAGGTTCAGATTGACAATGAGTCTAAGAATTTGGGCTTCATCAAACTGACCTCCAGCCTGGTTCAATCGCCAGTTAGCTAAACAAGCCGGATAGAGGAGTGAAGAGGGGGAGGCTTCCGATGTTCCCCTTCTTCACCGATCCTGGCGCAGATTCATCTACTTAAGCCGGACCGTTGGCACAAGCTTTCGCAAGAAATGGCATAAGCCACGCCTACTGCCGTATTTGAATTTCGCAGGCAGAAAGAAGTATCTAGCAGAAAGGTAAATACCTCCCATGAAAGAAGTTGTACTTTTCAACGGCAGTCCGCGCATGGATGGAAATATTGCCACGTTATTGAATACCGTAGCCAGAGGCGTGGAGGATGGCGGTGCATCAGCGAAAATTTATACGCTGTTTAAAATGAAATTCATGGCTTGCCAAAGCTGCTTTTCTTGCCGGATACATCCTGACTGCGCTATCAATGATGAACTCCACGATGCGCTGCAAAGAGTAAAAACGGCGCATGCAATTGTGGTGGGATCGCCCATTTACATGATGCAGATGACCGGTCCGGTGAAGAATATGTACGACAGATTTTTTCCATTGACGGATCCGAGTTACAAGCCGCGATTCGGCCCCAAGAAAATGCTTACCGTGTATTCGCAGGGCATGGAGGATCCTCATCTGTTTGAGTCGTATTTTGAGTACACAGCGGCGATGTTTCCGTTCTTCGGTTTTAATTTGGTAGACAACATTGTCTGCACAAGTGCGAACGATCCTGAGAGTGCAGAACACAATGCAGATCTGAAGATCCGCGCGTATGAAGCCGGCAAGGCTCTCGCGCTTTAGAGCAGTTCCTCTATTGGTGTGTCCTGTCCGTCCCACCTTAGCCGCGCAAAAACAGCGCGCCGAAGGTGGGGCACCCGAGGATACATCTTTTAGGGAACCGCTCTAGTATTTACCGGTAACGCCATCAATGGCGAACGCGATGCATCCGCTGGACGTCTCCGAACTGCTCTTACAATCGATGCTCTGAGCGCGCTGGACGCAACGATGGGCACTGCTGCCAGCAGTGCCCATAGTGAAGCGCTTTCCTCGTTCATCGAACACCGCCTGCTTCAGTTGGTGCTCTTCACTTTTTCGGTGCAAGTCCAGTTAACTGCTTATATTCAATTAAATCACTATGCTTCCGACATTCACGGAAGCCTCGACCTGTACTCTCTTGACCTCTTTGCCAGCGATTGCAATGGTGTATTCGCCGGGCAGAAGAGCATCAAACTTGAAATCCCCGAAGTAATCTGTAATCTGGGAGCAGTTGACGTTGTTGCCCTTTAGAGCGACTTCCACTCCTTCTGCGCACTCGTTGTCTTTCAAAATGCCGCCTGCTACAAAAGCCTTCTCAAAGCGGTAGAGATTCTTATAGAAAACATTTGGTTTGGCACCCAGCCCAGGGCGGTAAACCTCCAACGCCTCTTTTAGAATCTTCCGCTCCATCTCTTCAGGCTCCATGGTGTAGAACGCGATCGCATCAGTGGGGCAACTGTGGACACAGCGGGGCATTTTGATCTCCTCGTCGCCATCCAGCAAATGGGCACACATAGTGCATTTCTGCGCGATGTTTGCCTCTTCGTTCCAGTAGATGGCACCGTAGGGACAACTATCCACCAGTTCTTTGATTCCCTTAGCTTTGATCGCGTCAATCAACACGACACCATCCTCACGACGAGTTATGCGATCGGGATGAGCCTTCACGCAGGGCGCATCCTGGCAGTGCTGGCAAGGCATAGGGAGATAGCTGACATCGATGCGAGGGTAGTGGCCACGTTCGGTCTGAAGAATATTCATCCATCGATGGCCATGCCGGGGCTGTTCATCGGTATAGGGCAACCACTTGTTGTCAACGTGCTCGTCTTTACAGGCAAGGAAGCAATTATTGCAGTCTTGACAAAGTGAAACGTCGATAACCATATAATGCTGTTTCATTTCGAGTGGTCTCCTTCCCATTTTTCAACTTCAACCAGGCAATGCTCTGTGGTCATGCCGCTGGCGTATTTGGACAAGAATCTGGACGATGTCAGGATGTTGAGGCAGCCGCCGCGGTCAATGGAGTTTCCCGGCTCACCCAAAGGCTGGTATTCGGCCGAGGACTCATAGCAATGGCAGATTCCAGCGGGAATACGCTCAGTAATCTGGGCTGCAAAGATAACCGCGCCGCGCTCATTATAAGCCTTGATCAGGTCGCCATTCTTGATGCCTCTTGCTTCGGCATCCTCGGCATTCATGCGGAAAATCCAATAGTAGAATCCGTCGATGAGCACACGGTGATTCTTGACATCGTTCATGAAACTGTCTTTGCCGTCGCCCATCGTGTGAAAGCTGAAACGGGGATGAGGAGAGACAACGGCCAGAGGATATTTCTTGAAACGCTCCGAGTGATGCCCCTCCCAGGAATGAATGTACATCGGCATCAGAGGACGCTCGGTATCGTCGGTGTCATAGTGGCCAAAACGCTTCAGGCTGTTGGATACGAACTCGACTTTGCCGGACTGCGTCTGCAATCCCTTCTGATCCACCAGGTCTCCGGGGCGGAATCTGGAGATCCAACCGCGGGTATCCTGTTCTCTGTCTTCGGCAAACCAGCGCAGGCCGGGAGCGGAGGGAGCCTTATTGGTGACCGGGACGATAAAGTATCCCTTGTCAAAGAACTCCTTCCAAGACATAACCTTAGCCACGTCAGACGTGTTGAATATCTGCTGAGCCCATTCCAGATCGGTCTTGCCTTCGGCAAAAACATTGCCGACATGGAGGCGCTCACAGACCAAGCGGAAGATTTCGTAGTCCGCTTTAGACTCACCCAACGGCTCGATGCACTTCTTTTGCAGGGTAATCACCCGGTGATTGGCCTGGTTGTGGGAGTCCGGGTTGTAGCCGGAGTTGCTGGCCCATTCGCCGATGTCCCAACGCTCGAAGTTGGTGCATGCCGGCAAAATAATGTCCGAAAATTGAGCCTCACCCTCAAACCAAACAGTCTGGCTGACAACAAAAGGGAGCCGTTTGGATCGGTACATCTTGGCATAACGGTTACTCTGACCCATGGTGCCCATCTTTGAGCCACCATACCGGTACAGCATTTGAATGCGGGAGTAACCGGCAGCCGGGTATTCGTATCTGTGGAACTGCTGCTCAGGAGAACCTCCGACAAAACCTTTACCCCACCACTCCACCTTGTCATCCAGGATGCATTCGGGAAGACGCATTCGGCTAAGATGCACACCCGCAGCAGTGCTGAGGTTGGAGGTCATAGCCCTGCTCTTAACACCGTCAAACATGCGATACCCAAAGCCGGCGCCCGCGGCAGAGTTGTCATTTTCGCCCGAGATACCGCCATCGGCGTAACCCGGAAAATAGAAGTCGGAATCAACCGGAGCACCTTGCGTGGTGCTGTAAATATTGATGCCCGGTTTCCCCAAGCCTTGCATGGTGATCAGTGCAATCATCATGCGGGCCCAGTCCATGCCGACCGGACTGCGGCAGATGCCGCCCCAGCCGCCAAGTCCGCCGGCCGCCAGCGTGGTCTTATGCTTTGCCCACTCCCGCGCTAGAGCACGGATGTCATGTGCAGGAATTCCACACTCTTTTTCTGCCCACTCACTCGTCTTGGGAATTCCGTCCGTTTTGCCGAGAACGTAGTCGGTCCACTCTTCAAATCCGTGAGCGTGTGTTTTTACATACTCGTTATCGTATGTGCCTTCAATCAACCAGGTATGGGCAATAGCAAGGGCCAAGGCGGCATCGGTGCCCAGACGGGGAGCAAACCATTTACCGCCCAGCAGACCGTTGGTGTGGTTGTAGTAAGGATCGATGAACACCATCTTTACGCCCAGCTCTTTGAGCCAGCGCCGACGAATCGTGCTCTCAAACGCACCATAGATTCCGCTGGTTGTTTCCGGATCAGAAGACCAGAAGACCATCATCTCGCAGTTCTTGATACAGTCCTCATACAGGTCGGTCTGCTCGGGGTTGCCAAGACGAGCCGTAAAGCCCCACATGTGCGCAGCGCCCCAGTGCCAGCCTTCCCAGCTATCCGGGTTGTGGTCGACCAAGGTCGCGCCTATCGTGTTCATAAAGCGAAGCAGGGCGCTGTGGCGATAGCCAACGAAGCCCCACAAATGGTGGGAACTGGGCTCAACAGCAATTGCACCGGGGCCATACTCGCGCTTAATACGCCTGATTTCGCTTGTAACAATGTCCAACGCCTCATCCCAACTGATGCGGACATAACCGGACTCGCCGCGTTTCTCTTCATTGCGTTCTCCGTTGGGGTCAAAGTCCACACGCTTCATGGGATACATGTTGCGGCGGTTTGAATAAATCATTGACTTGAACCCTGCGGTATAAGGCGAGTACGTTGTCTTACGCGGGGGCTGGAAAGTGCGTCCCCTGGCTTCGATTTTCCAGGACTCGGCATCGTTTTCGTCCAGATCCATAGGTGTCATCCGCACGATCTTGTCTTTCTCTTCGTCAACATAGACGAACACGGGGCCACCGGTGGTCATCTGGGTCTTCTTTGATAGCTTTGTCATAGTTGTTTATCCTTTGCTTTGATTCTTTGGGGGATGCCGCCCTTGCTGGGAACAAATGAGTGCCGTGCTACGGGAATCATCCCATTCTTGATTACTCCCGCTCCACTAAGACAGCCTTTCTGCCCTTTATATATAGGTTCCGACACCATGTAAAGTATGTTGCCAATCAGGAAAACCGTTGCATAGTACATCTCAAAATGATTCTTAGCATGGGCTCAATTACTGGCCTGTCTGTTGCTCGAGCAACTGTCTGTGGTGCCCATTAGCGTGGTCACCATCTCGATATTATGGATGCCCCGGAAGATCAATCCAGCGGTCAAACCGGCAATGTTGGTCGGACAGCACTGCACAGATACTCCAGCGTGCGGAAGTTCTTTTCGTCTTAGGTAACGACAGTAGTATCGATCGCCTTTTACCGGATTGCCTCAGGATTTCCTCCCGTAGAGACTCCGCAGCGCTGACAATCAGTACTATCCAATCGTCGGCGCATTGTGTCCCTGCATCGCCGGGTCCTACAAACGTTTTCTGGGCGGTCCGCTTTCGCGGCATCCAGTTTACGCCTTCCAGAGGTTGACGTCACCTACGTTTGTGTCTTTCTCGGTGACATCCACTGGCCGAGCTTTTGAGGCATGTGCCCTTTCTTCTCGAGGAGAAGGGTGTACTTGCCGTCTTTCAGGTTGTTGAGCCAGAAGTCGCCGTAGCTGTCGGTCGCCGTCTTTACCTTCTCGCCGGTTTCGACATTGGTTGGCGTCACGGAGACACCTTCGGTACATTCGTCGGCTGCCTGATCGAACACCGCTCCCGCGATGAACTTCTTAAGCAGGTTGAGGTAAAAGACCCGCGACTTGGTCGGAAGGTCGGGCCTCAGGGGCTAAGGCCCGCGATCTTCCTGCTCTTTGGCGGCATGGCTGAAGCCATGCCCTTTCAAAACCGGGGTATGCGACAGCGGCAGGATTAAGACTGGCCGATGATCACTCGAACTGCTGAGTCAGCTGTGGCCCGCCGTTTGACGACGGGCCACGCGGAAAACGCAATCAGGCGAGCAATTGTTATTTTGTGTTTTTCTTCTTTGCCGGCTTGCCGGTCTCGTGGGTATCCAGCAGGCTCAGTGAATCCGCTGCGTTGAATGGGTATTCGCGGACCGACTCCTGAGACATCTGGCCAGCGTCGCTCAGAGTGATGTCTACACGGCGATTGCTGGCAAGGATGATGGTTTTCATATTATCGAGCAACCTCTCCCGGGCCTCCGTGCTCAGTTCGGGATTCCGTTCCACCGCGTCTCTTATCTGGGCGTCAGTAAGGTTCTGTTCTTTCCCGTACGCCTTGGTCCGGATGGCAGCTTCGGGAACTCCCTGCTCAACAAGGAAGCGCTTGGTCCGTTCGACCCGGCGCTCGGAGAGCGCCTGGTTGTATTCCACGGAAGCGCGCGGATCGGTGTGGCCTTCAAGGGTCAGGCGAGCATCCGGCTTGCTTTGAAGATAGATCTGGAAGTCGCTTGCAAGCGTTACAAGAGTTGTTTCCTGGCTGGGGAGCAAACCGCCATCGGGATGCTCGCGAGTGGGCTTGGCCGTCGCAAAGTAAATACTGTGGAGTGCGAGCCTCTTCTCTCTGGCAATAAATTCTGCCGTCGGAGGTGGCGGCGCTGGCGATTGCACGTTCACCGTGGTTGTGGAAGAAGCCGCGAGCGGCGGATTGCGGTCATCGGCGACATTGCAAGTTACGGTGATTGTCCCCGGCTGCGCGCCGGTGCTGTCCAGGGTTGCGGTAGATGTGTTGCCGGTAATGCTTCCGGCGCTGGTGGCGTAGCTGTAGGTCAAACTGCGGCCGTCGGGGCTGCTGGCAATCGAACTGATAGTTGAGGGGCCGCCCGTCGGCACTGAATCAGGATTCGGCGAGCATGAAATGGACGGGGGATTCGGCTGGCTTACCACAAAGCGAGCATTGCAGGAGGCAACGCCTTCACGGCTGCCGTCGTTCAGGTTGGCCATGACCTGATAGGAGCCAGGCGCCAGTCCGGCCGTGTCAATCTGGGTGGAAGCGCTGCTACCGGAAACTTTTACTCCGTTGCCGGACCAGCTGTAGACGATCGTGCGTTTGGGGTTGAAACCAGAACCAATAGCAGTCGCGGTCACGGGCTCGCCGGCAAACACTGCGGTTGGCTGCACCGAGCAGGTCGCAACGGCTGGGAAGACCGGCGGCTTGCCAACCTCGCCAAATTGCCAGACCAAGCCAGTACTAAGCCGCACGCCACTCAGAGTCGGCTGCAGAAGACCATAGCTATGCTGTGCGTATTCATAATCCGCCTGCACTAGCCGAAGGCTTACGTGGTGGACAAGGCGCACGTCCACGCCAGCACCGGCGATGATGCCCCAGTTAGTGTCATTGCCGAACGGGGAGGGCAGGTCCATGCGGTGAAGGCCAGCCAAACCGTGCACGAACGGAGTCACGCGCCCAACTGGGAAGCGGACCGTCGGCCCAGCTGTAAGCGTATAAATCTGAGGGCAACAGCAACCTCGATCATTGCCGTAATCAATCCCCATACCGAAATTACGGTTGAAGAAGTATGTCCCGCTTACGGTAAAGCCCTTGTCGATGTTTTCCTGTGCGTTAGGAACATAAGTGTCATATCCGGGATGCAGCCAGGAATAACCGGTGAAGATGTCGAATTTTGAGGGCGGACGATCCTGTCCAAGTAGCGCTGACGCAAACATCGCGATCACAAGCAGTGCCAAGAAACTACGGGACTTCAAAACTCTAAATAGTGACATATGCATTCCCTCGATGCTGCTTCGGAAAAATTATCTGTCCGTTCCCGGTTTTCACCGGGGCCGAATTCATGTTTACGGCGCTGTCGTTGGCAGGGTAACCGTGTTGGATTGGAAAGTGACCGCGCCAATCTGCGTCAACGCTCTGCCGTTCAGTACGGCCCCAGTGTCCAAGCTGATGGACGCATAAGCCAAGATGGTTCCCTCCATGACGGAAGTTGTGTCCAGAGTTGCCGAGCTTCCGACTTGCCAGAAGATGTTGGCAGCGTTGGCACCGTTCGCCAGGATTACTTGCACCCCGGTCCCCACGGTGAGTGTGCTCCCCATCTGGAAGATCCAGACAGCATTTGCATCCCCTTTAGCATCGAGCGTGAGATTCTCTGACGTCATAATGAAGGAGCCGGGGGCCGATTTGTAGAGGCCGGGGGCAAGGGTGAGGCCGCCGAGTTCTCCGGCTTGCGAAATGACATTCAAGGTTTGTCCGGCCGCGAAGTTGTAAGCGGTGAGCACGTCCGCCTGGGCCTGGGCTGCGATTGAACCGTCAATGTACAGCGTTCCGCTGATGACCCCAGGTCCCCCTTCCTGTACGAATCCCGTGACCGCCGTACCTGGAATGAGGGCAACGTCACCACCCAACGCGGTAGGCCCGGTGTTCGTGATCGTTGATCCAGCCACAGCTACGAACAGAGCCGCCGATCCCAGAGGCACCGTTGGCAGACCGACTGTTGCAGACGTCATAAAGCTGAACAGGTAAGGGTCTGCCATCGGATTTTCCGCCACATCTTTGACGCCAGTGGTAATGGTGCAGGTGTAGTTCGTGTTCGGCAGCAGATTGACGGTTGGCGTAAACGTCGCAATATCGTCCAGTGCGTCGTAGGTGACTAGGCCTGTTACCGTGGCTCCGGATACGGTTTGCGCGAGCAGAACGTTCGCCGTGGTAATCGTCGAAGGATCCATTGCCTCGTTGAAAGTTGCGTTCACCGTTGCATTGAGCGCCACACCCGTCGCGAGGTTAAGCGGGTTGGTCAAGATCACCGTGGGCGGCGTGGTAGCTGGCCCGGAGCCGGTTGTGAAGCCGCAAGTGAAGTTATGGGTCAGCGTGTTGCCAGCAAGGTCTTCGACTCCCGCCACTGCCGGAGGGCCAGGGATTGCCGCGATGGCCGTGAGCGTATACGGGGTGCTAGCCGCCAAGGGGCTGGTTGGAGTGAAGGTGGCAGTGTTCCCGGTTCCAGCGTATGCCACAGTTCCTGGCACGTCCGTTGCGAGAGATGCCGTGGGAGCAAGGGTAAGGGTACTCTTTGTGATGGTCGAAGGATCCATCGGCTCGCTGAAGACTGCCGAAACTGTTGTATTCGTTGCCACGTCCGTCGCACTGCAAGCCGGGCTGGTAGAAATTACCGTGGGTGGGGTGGTGTCAGAGCTTGTAGACGTCATGAAGCTGCACGAAAAATTACTAGTCATCGCACCGCCTGCCAGATTCGTGACCCCCGGTGTTACCCAAACGGTGATGAGAATGCCTGGCGGGAGAGTGGTGCCTGCTGGCGTAGGCGTAATGGTTGCGATGTTGCTCGCCGCGACATAGGTAACAGCTCCAGGGATAAGAGTTGTGCCAGGTCCAGTAAGGTAAAGGTTGGCTGGGATCATGGTGGCCGGGCTCATCGCCTCGCTGAAGGTGACGGCGACTTTCTGATTGATCGGCACGCCCGTAGAACCGCAAGTCGGCGCCAAGGACGTTACCGTGGGAGGAGCGGGAGCCGTCGTAAAGCTACAGGAACTGCCAATCGCACTGACACCGAGAGAGCTTTTGGCCGCCGCCGTGATGATTAAATTAAATGTCGTGTTGAATGCAAGGTTGCTGGCGGGTGTGAAGGTCGCAACGTTGTTCGCCGCATTGTAGGCGACTGATCCCGGCACCGTCGTCGTCCCCGGTCCGGTTACAAAGAAGCTTGTGCCATTGATGGAAGAAGGCTCCATCGCCTCACTGAAGGTTGCAGTGACCGTGCTGTTGACTGCCACGCCCGCGGCCCCGCAGAGAGGTATAGAGGCGGTCGGCTGAGCCACTTTGCAACTGGTGCAATCTGAGCACGCAGCCATAAAAAGCAGGAATGGCACAACTGCGAACAAGCACAACCATTTAGAAATCACTCTATATTTGCGCATGGCTTTCATCCTCGAGGCATTCACTGCCCATGACGAGTGAGTCTAGCGAGGAGAGTTCCTGGAAGCTGTTCACATTTGCTCATTCTTAGAATTTTATTTGGTTACTTTAAGGAGGGGCATAGGCCAGTTGACGGCCTGGTTTTTGTGGCGCGACGCTCGTACGAGCGAGAGTGCTGTGGGCGAAGTTTGTGCGTCAGGTACGCGTGGCGCTGACCAGAAGACCACCGACGCGCTCGAACTTGCGCAACTCCTCCGCGTCGGCTTGGAGGAAACTCCCAGTACAATGCTAAGGTGAATGCTCGGAGGTTCGCGGTGGCAAGGACGATTCTAGTTACCGGTGGCGCTGGTTTCATCGGCTCGAACTTCGTACTGCAGCGCATCGCCAGAGGCGACCGTGTGGTTAACCTCGACAAGCTTACCTACGCAGGCAATCCCGGCAATCTTGTCTCGGTCCAGGCGAATCCGGCTCATATCTTCGTCCGCGGAGGCATCGAAGACGCTGCCCTCGTCCAATCTCTGTTACAGGCGCACCAGCCCGAGGCGGTGGTGAATTTTGCCGCCGAAAGCCACGTGGACCGCTCCATCGCCAGTCCCGAAGAGTTCGTCTCGACAAACGTCGTTGGAACCTTTCGCCTCCTGCACGAATCGCTGGCCTACTTTCGCGCGCTTTCCCCGGAAGCCCAGATGCACTTCCGTTTCCTGCACGTCTCCACCGATGAAGTCTACGGATCACTCGGGCCCAACGATGCAGCATTTGACGAGAGCCACCCCTACGAGCCCAACAGCCCCTACTCGGCCTCCAAAGCGGGTGGCGATCACATGGTTCGAGCCTACCGGCAGACGTACGGACTGCCCACTCTTACCACCAACTGTTCGAACAACTACGGCCCTTTTCAGTTTCCCGAAAAACTAATTCCGCTGGTCATCCTCAATGCCCTCAACGGCAAGGCCCTGCCCATTTACGGCGACGGACGCAACGTTCGCGACTGGCTTTATGTGGGCGACCACTGCGAGGCCATCGCCCGTGTGCTCGACCAGGGCGCGGCCGGAGAGAGCTACAACCTCGGCGGAAACAGCGAGATGGCCAATATCGACGTGGTCAGTACGGTCTGCTCGATGATGGACGAGTTCCATCCGGCAGGCGCTCCGCACAGCCGCCTGATTACCTTCGTCAAAGATCGTCCCGGCCATGACCGGCGCTATGCCATCGATACCGCCAAGGTGAGGCGGGAGCTGGGCTGGCAGCCACGCGAGAGCTTTGCCAGCGGAATCCGGCGCACGGTTGAGTGGTATCTCTCCAATCCAGCATGGATCGAGCAGGTAACAAGCGGGGACTATCGCAAGTGGATCGCAGCCAACTACGACAACCGAGGCGGGCAATGAAGGGAATCATTCTGGCCGGAGGCAGCGGCACGCGGCTCTATCCCGCCACCATCGCCATCAGCAAACAACTCATTCCGATCTATGACAAGCCAATGGTTTACTACCCGCTCAGCACCCTGATGCTGGCCGGAATCCGTGAGATTTTGCTGATTTCTACGCCGATGGACCTACCGCGCTTCCGCGAACTGCTCGGCACCGGCGAACGATGGGGTCTGAAGATCGAGTATGCCGAACAAGCCAAGCCCGAAGGTCTCGCCCAGGCCTTCCTGATCGGCGAACGCTTCATTGCGGGCGACCGCTGCGCCCTCATTCTCGGCGACAATATTTTCTACGGGCAGGACATGTCAAAGCTTTTGCAGCACAGTGCCGCGCTGGAAATGGGCGCCACTATCTTCGCCTATGCCGTGCAGGACCCAACCGCGTACGGCGTGGTGGAGTTTGATTCTGCAGGCCGCGCTGTCAGCCTGGAAGAGAAACCCTCCCGGCCCC
>Ga0182030_10011961_pt1 | contig 17460 bp, 17 predicted proteins | sample 812S3MmetaG_FD_121299 | JGI IMG/M metagenome (GOLD analysis project Ga0182030, IMG submission 121299) | Permafrost microbial communities from Stordalen Mire, Sweden - 812S3M metaG (Illumina Assembly) | ecosystem: Environmental > Terrestrial > Soil > Wetlands > Permafrost | place: Sweden...
CCGCGGCGTGACGAACCGCGGCGTGACCGCCGGTGGCCCGAGCCCCCGTGGAACGAGCCCCCGCGGCCCGAGGAGCCAGCGGATGATGAGGCCGACCGGACCGTACAGCTGTCACCCGTGCCAGGCCCCGGCCGCCCGGGCCGGCGTTCCGCGCCCGACCCGCTGCCCCCCATAGAGGGGCCGATGCCCGGCGGCGGCCCGACTCCCGCCGAGACCACGCTGCCGCTGGCGCTCAGCTGGCCCGCTCCGCCGACCCGCGGGCCGCGTCCGGCCTGGACCCCCCCGCCCGGGCCGCCCGAAGGTCCGGGCGGCTGGCGCCGGGTGCCGCGGCCCGACGAGCGACCGCCCCCCGGCCCCGTCCAGCCCCGCTACCAGCCGCCCGGGTACCGGCCGCCGGGCACCCCGGGGCAGTATCGAGAGCCCGCGGGCCCCGGAGGACCGGGTGACCCTGGAGGACCAAGAGGGCTAGGGGGTCCGGGCCGACGGGGTGCGCGTCCGGCCGGCGAGGCGACGCAGGCGACCGCCCCGCGCTCCAGCCTGGTCCGGTCAGGGGCGGGCATGGCGGTGGGCACCTTGGTGTCTCGCGGCACCGGGTTCCTGCGCACGCTCGTCCTGGTGTACGCGGTTGGCCTCAGTACCCTCGGTAACGCGTATAACAGTGCCAACACGTTGCCGAACCTCGTCTACTACCTGATGCTCGGCGGCATCTTCACCAGCGTGGTGGTGCCGCTGCTCGTGCGGGCGGCCAAGCGTGATCCCGACCGCGGCGAGGCGTACGCGCAGCGGCTGTTCAGCCTGGGCGCGCTCGCGCTGCTTGTGGTGACCGTGCTGGCGACGCTGGCGGCGGGCCCGCTTGTCGACCTGCTCGCCCCGGGCATCAGCGGCCCTCAGCACAACCTGATGGTGGTGTGGGCCTACTTCTTCATCCCGCAGATCTTCTTCTACGGCATGAGCTCGCTGATCGGGGCGGTGCTGAATACCCGCGGCCGGTTCGCGGCGCCGATGTGGACTCCGGTCATCAACAACCTGGTCGTGATCGTCGTCGGCGGGCTCTACATCGTGACCGCGGGGGTGACCAAGAACCCCGCGACCATCTCCCCGGCCGAGGTGCAGTTGCTCGGCATCGGCACCACCCTTGGTGTCGTCGCGCAGACCGTCGCGTTGTTCCCTTCGCTGCGCGGGGCCGGGTTCCGCTGGCGGCCCACGCTCGAGTTCCACCGGACCGAGGTCTCGGAAATGGGCCGGATGGCCAGGTGGATGCTGGTTTACGTCGCCTCCCAGTCGGCGGGGAACACGATCGCGCTGCGGGTCGCGAACACGGCCTCGAAGGGCCAGAACGGGATCTCCGCCTACTCCATCGCGTGGCAGCTGTTCCAGCTTCCCTACGCCATCGTCGGCATCTCCGTCATCACCGCGCTGCTCCCCCGGATGAGCGAGCACGCGAGCGCCCGCCGATATTCGCTGGTCCGGGACGATTTCTCGATTGGCGTCCGGCTGGCCGCCGTGATCGTGGTGCCCGCCGCGGTCTACCTCGCCCTGCTCGGCGGTCCGCTGGCCGAGTTCCTGTTCTCCTACGGCGGCACCCACGCGGCGCCCGCCAGGTACGTCGGCGAGACCTTCGGTCTGTTTTCCCTCGGCCTGGTGCCTTACATGCTGACCCAGCTGCAGCTGCGGGTCTTCTACTCGTTCCAGGACAGCCGGACCGCCGCCCTCGTCGGCCTGCTCACGATGGGCGTCAGCATCGCGGCCGCGTACATCGCGCTGGCGATACTGCCGCACCCGGATGTGGTAGCCGGGCTTGGTGTCGCCTACGGGATCGCGAACCTGATCGGCACCGTGGCCGGCTGGGCCCTGCTGTGCCGGCGGGTGGGCAGCCTGGACGGCTGGGCCATCGCCAGAAGCCTGGCCAGGATGCACCTGGCCACCGTGCCCGGGCTGATCTTCGCCTGGGCGGTCATGATCGGCACGGGGCACCTCGTGCACAACCCGAGTGCGCTCTATGGCCTGGTGGTGACCGTCATCGGCGGCGGCGGCGCGGTGCTTCTCTACGCCCTGTGCGCCCGGGCGCTGCGGGTGGCGGAGTACGGATTCCTGGCCAAGATGGTGGCCGCAAAGTTCGGCGGCCAGCGTGGGCGGCATTAGCATGGGTGGCAACCTATGAGCACATACACGTCGGAACCAGGAACCCGGCTAGCGGGACGTTACCGTCTCGTTGACCAGGTGGACGCGGGCGCCGGCTGGACGTACTGGAAAGCCACGGACGAGACCCTCGCCCGCTCGGTCACCGTGCTGACCTTCGCCCCCGGCTTCCCCCGGGTCGCCGAGGCGGGCGCCGCCGCCAGAGCGGCGAGCAGGCTTAATGACCCGCGTTTTCCCCAGGTATTCGACGTGGAAGATGCCGAGGAGCCGCCCTACGTGGTGATGGAGTGGGTCGTCGGCGAGTCGCTCGTTGACATGCTCTCCGAAGGGCCCCTCGATCCGCCGCGGGCGGCCGCGCTGGTGTTGGAGGCGGCCCAGGCGATCACCGCCGCGCACGCGGCCGGCCTGGCGCATCTACGGCTGGACCCGGCCTGCCTGCACTGGACGCCAGGCGGCGGCGTGAAAATAGCCGGGCTCGGTATCGACGCCGCCCTGGCCGGCCCGGAGCTTGCCGCCCCGGATCTCACCGCCCCGGATCTCACCGCCCCGGATCTCACCGCCCCGGAGCTCGCCGGTGAGGATGCGGAGGACAACCCGGTCAACGGGGAAGACCCGGCGCTCACCGATACCCGTGATCTGGCCCGGCTGCTGTACGCCGCGCTGACTGGCTACTGGCCGGGGCCGCGTCGTCCGGAACCTGGGTTGCTGCCGCCCGCACCCGAGACCGACGGCACCTTGTGCACACCACGCCAGGTGTCGGCCGGCGTTCCTGCGAACATTGATGCCGTCACCTGCCAGGCACTGTTCCAGCGCCCGAGCCGGTACGGCCCGGCGCTCAGCACGCCTGCGGCGTTCGCCGATGCCCTGGCCAGCGTGGCCCCGCCGAACCCGCTTCCGCCCGCGGCGGCGTCCGCTAGCCGGACGACGGCCGCGCCGCGCCGCAACCCGGACTGGTCCACCAGCTCCTACCCGGGCGCCGCCGCGACCACTGCGCAGTCCCGTGTCAGTAACGGCAGCCGCAGGCCGCAGGGCAGCGAGCGGGGGACAGCGACCCGGGCCATCGTCGCCATCGTGGCCGTGCTTGTCCTGGCCGCGGTCGGCTTCGCCACCTGGTCCCTCAACCGCCACCCGAGCCACTCGTCGACTACCCCGCCCCCGCGCCCGCACTCGTCGTCTCCGGCGGCGGCGGCGGCCGTCCAGCTCAAGCCGGTCAGCGCCAGCAGCTTCGACGCCCTCGGCGGGCCGGGCAGCAGTGAGGATCCCGGCGGCGCCCAGTACGCGATCGACGGCAACGCGAGCACCGCCTGGCATACCAGCTACTATCTGGGCTACCCGGCGTTCGGGAACCTCAAGAAGGGCACCGGCCTGCTCGTCGACATGGGCAAGCAGGTCCAGCTGAGCCAGCTGACGGTCCAGTTCGGCACCAGCTGCTGCACCCACGCCGAGATCGAGATCGGCAACACGAGCACGGCTGATGCGGCGGGCTTGAGCAGCTTCACCGAGCTGCAAAGTTCCACCACGGCCCAGGGCGTCACGACGTTCGACGTGACCAAGAAGACGACCGGCCGTTACGTGCTGATCTGGATTACCGACCTGCCGCCGCTGCTCGGCAGCCCGGGCAAGTACGAGGCTTTCATCTATGACGTCAGCATGCGCGGATCCGCCGCAGGCCAGTCAGGTTGATGCGACATGGGGGAGGTCGGCGAGCAGTGGCCCTCAGACGCCGAACTGCTCCGGCGGCATGTGGCGGGAGATAGCGAAGCGTTCGGCGAGCTGTTCCGGCGGCACAGGGACCGGCTGTGGGCGGTCGCGCTGCGCACCGTCTGCGATCCGGAGGAGGCCGCCGACGCCCTGCAAGACGCCATGGTTTCCGCGTTCCGCCGGGCAGCCGATTTTCGTGGCGAGTCGGCCGTTACCACCTGGCTGCACCGGATCGTGGTGAACGCGTCCCTTGACCGGCTCCGCCGCCGGGCGGCCAGGCCGGCCGTGCCGGCCGATGAGCAGACGTTCGAGGCCCTGGCGGCACAGGACTCCGATCCCGTCCACGCCACCGACACCAGGCTGGACGTCGATGCGGCGCTCCGCACCCTGCCGCCGCAGCAACGGGCCGCGCTGGTGGTCGTCGACATGCTCGGCTTCTCCGTCGCCGACGCCGCCGTCATCCTCGACGTCTCCGCGGGCACGGTCAAGAGCCGCTGCGCCCGCGCCCGCGCCAAGCTGCTCCCCCGGGTAGCGCACCTGCGAGGGAACCGATCGCCCGGCGAGAGCGTCTCACCTGCGCAGGGAGGAGACCCATGAGGGGGCACATGACCCATCCGGACACTGATGTGCTGGCCGATTACCTCGCGGGACTCGTCACCGGGCGCCGGGCCGCCATGATCACCGCGCACCTGGCCGACTGCGCTCGCTGCGCAGCCATGGCCGACGAGCTCGCCGGGGTTTCCGCCCTGCTCGCGGCCGTTCCGGCCCCGGCCATGCCGGACCGGGTGGCACAGCGGCTCGACGCCGTGCTCGCGGCCGAAGTGGCTCACAGGAATGAGTCCGAACGGGCCCGTGGTGTCAGCCCGCAGGAACGCCCGGCCCGCCACCGGCGGACCGGACGCGGTGGTTTCCGCTGGATGTCCCCGCGCGTGCTCGCCCCGGCGGGCGCAGTCGTGGCCCTGGTAGCGGTAGGCGGGTACGTTCTGAGCAGCCACGGCAGCTCCCCGCAGCTGCAAGGTGCCGCGTCCGCGGCCGGGCCGGCCACGTCCGCGCAGCCGGCCGCCTCCGCGCAGCCGGCCTACGGCAAGGCAGCCGCGCCGAACGCCACCGCGGGATCGCTGCATGGTACGTCCCCGCTGATGTCGCCGGCCGAGTTGCCCGTCGTAGTCAGCCCGGTCGATTTCCTCGCCGGGTCCCTCACCCAGCAGCTGGAGTCTGACCTGCGCGTGCCGCTAACGGCGCGGACGACACGCGTCGCCACCACGACCATCCAAGCGTGCGTGCAGCGGGTGGCCGGCCGCGCCCTGGTGCTCCGGATCGAAAGCGCTCACTACGAAGGTCAGCCGGTCACCGTCGTCGTCACCCGCGCGAGCCAGGGTGAGGAGGTGCAGCTGGCCGGCCCGGGCTGCTCGGCCACCAGCAGCCATCTGCTCGCGACCAGGACGGTGCCGGCGGGAATCTTAGAGCCCTAGGATCGGTTCACTGGAGTGCCAGTCAGATAAGGGGTTGATCACGGTTGGCAGAGGTGAACGAAGTCCGGAACGTGATTGTCATCGGGTCCGGCCCGTCCGGTTATACGGCGGCGCTCTACTCGGCTCGCGCCGAGCTGAAGCCCTTGGTCTTCGAGGGCTCGGTCACGGCGGGCGGTGCGCTCATGCAGACCACCGAGGTGGAGAATTTCCCTGGCTTCGCCGATGCCATCATGGGTCCCGAGCTGATGGACTCCATGCGCAAGCAGGCCGAGCGGTTCGGCGCCGAGCTGGTGGCGGACGACGTGGTCGCGGTCGACCTGACCGCGGACCCGAAGGTGGTCAAGACAGAGACCGAGACGTATCTCGCCAAGGCCGTCATCATCGCCTCTGGCTCCAGGTACAAGGAGCTCGGGGTGCCTGGTGAGAAGGAGCTTGGCGGTCACGGCGTGTCCTGGTGCGCCACGTGTGACGGGTTCTTCTTCCGCGGTCACGACATCGCGGTCATCGGCGGTGGCGACTCTGCCCTGGAAGAGGCCATGTTCCTCACCCGGTTCGGCAAGTCGGTGACGGTCGTTCACCGGCGCGACGCGCTCCGCGCCTCGAAGATCATGCAGGATCGCGCGCTCGCGAACCCGAAGATCGAGTTCCTGTGGGACAGCGAGGTGGCCGAGGTCTTGGGCACCGACAAGGTCACTGGCCTGCGGATCAGGAGCACCAAGGACGGCACGGAACACGTGCTGCCGGTGACCGGCGTGTTCGTCGCCATCGGTCACGACCCGCGTTCGGATCTGTTCGCCGGACAACTCGCCACCGACTCCGACGGATACCTGCTGGTGGATGAGCCGTCGACGCGCACGGGCATCGAAGGCGTCTTCGCCTGCGGCGACGTCGTCGACCGCACCTACCGGCAGGCCGTCACGGCGGCCGGAACGGGCTGTGCGGCGGCGCTGGACGCCGAGCGCTGGCTCGCCAGTAAGGAACGCTGACGCCCACGTGGCGCCACAGGAATTTATTCGCCCGCAAGTTAAGGGATGTGATCGCAATGGGAGCGACCAAGGTCGTGACGGACGAGACCTTCGAGGTTGAGGTCCTGAAGAGCGATAAGCCGGTCATCGTGGACTACTGGGCCGAATGGTGCGGGCCCTGCCGCATGGTCGCCCCCGTCCTGGAGGAGATCGCGACTGAGTACGGCGACAAGATCGGCGTGGTCAAGCTGAACATCGACGAGAACCCCGCCGTATCGCAGCGTTACGGGATCATGGCCATTCCCACCATGAGCGTGTTTTCCGGCGGCCAGGTGGTCAAGCAGATCGTCGGCGCCAAGCCGAAGTCGGCCCTGCTCCGCGAGCTGGCCGAGTACATCTAAAGGCACCGGTTTTCTGGCCGGCCGACCCGTTAGACAGGTCGCAGGGCCCCTGCCGGGGCTGCCGGGGCCATCGGGTTCATGGAGCCGAGGAGGCGCTCAAGCGCCACCTCGACATCCTCCCGCCAGGTGAGGACGGTTCGAAGTTCCATCCGCAGCCGAGGATAATGGTGGTGCGGGCGGATGGTCTTGAATCCGACCGAGAGCAGGTAATCCACCGGCAGCATGCAGGCGGGCGATTCCCACCGCCGGTCGCCGAAGGCTTCGATCGCCCTGACCCCGCGGCGGGTCAGGTCCTTGGCCATTGTCTGCACCAGCATCCGGCCGATGCCCCCGCCAGTGAACTCGCTGAGCAGATGGGCTGTCATGAACAGCACTGCGTCGGCGCTCACCGGGCTGGTGGGAAAGGCTATCGAGCGGGGAACGTACTGCGGCGGGGCGAAGAGCATGTATCCGGCGGGTACCCCGTCGACGTAGGCGATCTTGCCGCAGCTTCCCCACTCGAGCAGGACGGAAGAAACCCATGACTCCTTTTCGAGTTCCGGATCACCGCTATCTTCGGCGCGCGCCCGGCTGACCGGGCCAAGTTCCCAGAAGACGCATTTGCGGCACTTCACCGGCAAGTCGCCGAGATTATCCAGCGTAATATTGACGATACGTCGCGACATCCTGCTCCCCGGCTGAATCCACGAGCGCTCCCAGGAGATACCCCGTATCCTGGCATAGTACTCCCAGCCCGTGGAGCCCGCAGGGCTCCGCGGGCTACTCCGGGTCCCCTTGGGGACCCCCGGGGGGTCTGGGGGGAAGGTTCCCCCCAGAACGGGGGGGTCTGGGGGGGTCGTCCCCCCGAGGGTAATAGGAGCGTTATGACCGGCGAACAGCAATCGACAGCGCAGCCGCAGCGAATTGACCGCTACGTCGGCCAGTACGCCGCCCGTGCCGTGGACATGGTGGCATCGGAAATCCGCGCCCTGTTCGCTGTCGCCGCCCGGCCCGAGATTGTCTCCCTGGCTGGCGGCTCACCGTATGTGGCCGCGCTTCCCCTTGATGTCGTCGGCGAGATGATCGGCAAGCTGATCGCCAACCACGGCGCGACCGCGCTGCAATACTGCACGGCGCAGGGCGATGCGGGACTGCGGGAGAGAATCTGCGACGTCATGGCGCTCGAGCAGATTGCCGCCCACCCGGACGAAGTGGTGGTCACTGTCGGCTCCCAGCAGGCTCTTGACCTGCTGACCAGGATTTTTATCGACCCTGGAGACGTCGTGCTGGTCGAGGCGCCGTCCTACGTGGGCGCCCTGGGCGCCTTCGCCGCCTACCAGGCCGACGTGGTGCACGTGCCGATGGACGACGACGGGCTGATCCCGGAGGCCCTGGAAGAAGCCATCCAGCGCACCGCGGCAGCCGGGAAACGAGCCAAGTTCCTCTACACGGTGCCGAACTTCCAGAACCCGGCCGGGGTCACCCTCGCCGCTGGCCGGCGGCACCGTATCCTCGACATCTGCCGTCGGGTCGGCCTGCTGGTCGTTGAGGACAATCCGTACGGCCTGCTCGGCTTTGACGGCGAGCCGATGCGGGCGCTGCGGGCCGATGACGCGGAGGGGGTCGTCTACCTCGGCACGTTCTCCAAGACCTTCGCCGCGGGCGTGCGGGTCGGCTGGGCGGTGGCGCCGTCGGCCATCAGGGACAAGCTCATACTCGCCGCTGAGTCAGCCGTGCTGTGCCATTCAAGCTTCTCGCAGCTGACCGTGCGCGAGTACCTGAACACCCAGCCGTGGCAGGAGCAGATCAAGACCTTCCGTGAACTGTACCGGGAGCGCAGGGATGCGACCCTGACCGCCCTGTCCGGGATGATGCCGCCCGGCTGCCACTGGACCCGGCCGGGCGGGGGTTTCTATGTCTGGCTCGGGCTTCCGGACGGGATCAACGCCAAGGCCATGCTGCCCCGGGCGATTTCGTCACGGGTCGCCTATGTACCGGGAACGGGCTTTTACGCGGACGGCTCGGGTAGCCAGTACGCCCGGCTGTGCTACTCCTTCCCCGATCCAGATCGTATTGCCGAGGGAATCCGGCGGCTCGCCTCGGTGATCGAGAACGAGGTCCAGCTGCGGGACGACTTCGGCCCGTCCACATCCGAGCGCAGCTGATGAGCCATCGCTCCTAACCGGAAACAAAACTAGAAATCATGCGCGATCTCGAACGTGTCGTCATACTCGCCGGTGGCTTGTCTGCCGAGCGAGAAGTTTCGCTGCACTCCGGATACCGGGTGCGCGACGTCCTGGCTAAGGAAGGTATCGACGCCGTCGTCGCGGACGCCGACTCGGGCCTGCTGGCCCAGCTACGCGCCGCGCCGCCGAGCGTGGTGTTCCCGGCCATTCACGGGGCCTGCGGCGAAGACGGGGCGATCCGGGAGGTACTCGGCCTGCTCGGCGTGCCGTATGTCGGCTCGGTCGCCAGCGCTTGCCAGATGGCCTTCGACAAGCCCACGGCCAAGGCCCTGGTGACGGCGGCCGGCTTGACCACACCCCAGTCGGTGACCCTGCCACGCGAAACGTTCCATGACCTCGGCGCCGCCGCGGTCCTCGACCTCATCGTGGCCAAGCTCGGCCTGCCGCTCTACGTCAAGCCGTCCCGCGGCGGGTCCGCCCTGGGGGCCAGCCCGGTCCGGACCGCAGGCGAACTGCCCGCCGCGGTGCTGAGTTGCTTCGCCTACGGCGATACGGCGCTGATCGAACGGCTCATCTCCGGCATCGAAGTGGCGGTCGGGGTGATAGATCTCGGTGACGGCCCGCAGGCCCTGCCCGCGGTGGAGATCGTCCCCGGCGAGAACGGGTACGACTACTCGGCCAGGTACACCGCGGGTAAGACCGAGTTTTACGTGCCGGCCCGGCTGTCCAGCGAGGTCGCGAGCGAGGTCGCCAGGATCGCCGTCACCGCGCACGCGGCCCTGGGCCTGCGCGACCTGTCCAGGACCGATCTCATCGTCGATGACACGGGCACGGCGTACTTCCTAGAGGTCAACGTGGCGCCGGGCATGACGGAGACAAGCACCCTGCCGCTAGCCCTGGAGGCCTCAGGCCACACGTTCGGCAGCACCTGCGTGAGCCTGCTGGAGTTCGCGGCCGCCCGCGGCGCCTAGGGCCGCCCCGCGGGCCCCCTAGGCTCGTGGGTATGACACAACGCAAGAGCTTCGGCAGCGATAACCACGCAGGCGCGCATCCGGAAGTGCTGCGCGCGCTTATAGATGCCAACTCGGGCGATGCGGTGGCGTACGGCGCCGATGAGTGGACTGGACGGGCCATCGCCGCGCTGCGCGAGACATTTCATGCCGATGACGCCTTTCTCCTGCTGAACGGCAGCGGCGCCAACCTGCTCGGCCTGAGCGTGCTGCTGCGTCGGCACGAGGCCGTCATCTGCGCCGAATCCGCGCATATCAATACCGATGAGTGCGGCGCGCCCGAACGGCTGCTCGGGACCAAGCTGCTCCCGGTGGCGGCTCCGGACGGGAAGCTCACCCCCGAGCTGATCGCCCCCCGGCTGTCCGGCCGCGGTGACGATCACCTCGCGCAGCCAGGGGTGGTGGCCGTCACTCAGTCGACCGAACTCGGCACCTGCTACTCACTCGCCGAGCTTCGGAAGATCGCCGATTTCTGTCATGCCAGTGACCTGCTCGTATACCTGGACGGGGCCCGCCTCGCCAATGCCGCCGCCTTCCTCGACTGCTCTCTGGCCGAGATCGCGGAGTGCGCGGATGTGCTCAGCTTCGGCGGCACCAAGAACGGCGCGATCGGCGCGGAAGCCCTCATCGTGATGCGTTCCGGCCTGTCCGCCGACGTGCCGTACCTGCGTAAGCAGCAGACCCAGCTCGCCTCCAAGATGCGATTCGTCGCCGCCCAGTTCGGCGCTCTGCTGCACGACGATCTCTGGCTCGCCAGCGCCGCCCGGGCCAACGCCATGGCCCGCCGCCTAGCCGCCGGCGCCGCCACTATCCCCGGCGTGGAGATCGTCTACCCCGTTCAGGCCAACGCCGTCTTCGCCCGCCTAGAGCCCGAGCACATCGCGGCCATGAAGCGCGACTGGTTCTTCTACGTCTGGGATGAGACAACGTCGGTGGTCCGCTGGATGGCCGCCTTCGACACCACCGAGTCGGACGTGGACGCGTTCCTGGCCAGCATTCGCGCCACGGTCACCCGGTAGTCTTCTGGGCCGAATTACAACTGTGCGGTTTCACGTGAAACGGGCGTGGGGTGGAGGGTGGGTCCGCGGGGGTGTCTCGCCGGGCGGCCGGGTGCTACAGGGCCGAGCCGTGCCTGCGCACTCCCCCCGATTTGCGCCCAGGTGTGGCTCGTAGATGGGGGTCGGGGTATCGGGCGGCGAGCGCTGGGGCCTCTTTAGGGGCTGGGGGGTACTGATGTCTTTGGTAGCTGGTGTCTTTGGTGGCCGGTGTCTTCGGTGCACGTGGTTCCGAGGGGTTTCGTGCTCGTGGCTGGCTGAATGACGTCCAGCCGGGGGTGGCGTGACTCTTAGAGCGCCGATCAAGTAGTGAGGTCGGGTTTGCCGTGTGACTGGCTGGCCCTCCTGGGGGCTTGGAGGCCCGGACCCGGGAGCACTGCCCAGGAGCTGCCACGTCACCCTGGATGCATGCGGCCGCCGGTGCGGCGGGTCTGGTGTGTCCTGGCCTTTGCGGTCACGATGTGCCATGGGTGCACTCTGCTGGAAGGAGCTGCCCGTCCCGGGTCGGGGGCTGATGCCGCGGGAGCCGGGATGACAAGGTGGCAGCGACACGCCCCCCCCCGGCAGCCCCGCGGGGCCCGCGGTCCCCGTGTGACGTAAGAGCACCTGCCGGGCCCGTGGTGCGGCGGCCGGGAAAAAGATTGTGGTGGATCCGGGCTCCATGGAGTATTTGGTGCATCCCCGTGCACTTGGGGTCCACCACCAAGCCCGGATCCACCACGCAAATCCCGGCCAGGACGCCGGGAACGGGCGGCGGGCGGGACAGCCGGGACCACAGCGGCCAGCGGGACGCCAGGGAACATCACATGGACGCCAGGGAGCGTTACCCGCGCCATGACCGTCGCCGCCATCAGCTCAGCCGCCGCCACGACGGCCGGACTCGCCCCTGATCCCCGGCTCCCTCCGTAAGAGCCGCACCCATGTACCATCTGCCGGCGATTGGGCGTGTTGCAAAAGTCGTCTGCCGACAGGCCACCCCCAAACGCCGAGTCGGCATCGACGAAGGAACCCAGATTTTTGGCGCATTGGGCTCGTCGCGCACTCTCGCCACGGCCCCTATTGCCGGCCCAGGATGCCATCCTGCCTACAGGGCGGGCCCGTCGGCGGCGGGAGGCTGGGGCTGTGGGGACAGGAGGGGCTGACGGGTGCGGATCGCCGCGCATGCTGCCCGGCACCCGCGCGGATCTGCCGGGCCTGCGCCGCGTCGCGGTCGTCCGCGATCTCCAGGCGGTCGTCCGCCAACCCGTCCGCATCTGCCACCCGCCCGCGAGCCCGCCACCCGGGAGCCTGCCGCCTCCCGGCAGTTACCAGCACCTCGCCTCCCGGCAGTTACCGGTTAGCCCGCCTCCCGGCAGTTATTTACTGGCCAGCTGACGGCTAGCTGACCGGCGCTCTGGGCGTTGGTTAGGGTGAATTCGCTCTGCTTGGTGCCGTTGATCGCTGTCCTGTGTCGAGAGAGGGCAGTAGGGCCTTAACCCTAGCGCCCCGGCCGGCGACGCCAGCCGGGGCGGGACCGCGCTCGGGACGGCCACCCGGTTCGACCAAAGGGAGCAAGGTAGCAAGAAAACGAAGGATTGTGGATCGCTGGCATCGAATAACGAAGGTAGTGATCCACGATCCCGGCCCGAGGGAACCCGGCGAGGCAGCCACTGTGACCCCACCCGGCGCTAGGTCAGGAACCTAGCGAGACTCCTCTGGCTCAGCTTCCCGAGCAGGACTCATCATCTGCACAATGCGCTCCAGGTCGCCCGTCGTCGCGAACTCGACGACAATTTTGCCTTTGTGCCGCCCCATTTCTACTTTGACCCTGGTCTCGAAGAGGTCGGAGAGACGGTCGGCGAGGTGGCGGAGGCCGGGTGCGGTGGGCTGCCGGGTCGGAGTGGAACGTTTCTTGGGAGTGTCGCCATCGCCGAGAGAGACGATCTCCTCGACGGCACGGACGGAGAGGCCCTCCGCGACTATCCGGTGGGCCAGGCGCTCCTGGGCCTCGGGGTTGTCCAGGCCGAGCAGGGCACGGGCGTGGCCGGCGCTGATGACACCTGCGGCGACACGCTTCTGCACGGCCGGGGGGAGGTTAAGGAGCCGGAGGGTGTTGCTGATATGCGGGCGTGAGCGGCCTATCTTCTGGGCCAGCTGCTCATGGGTGGCGCCGAAATCGTCCAGCAGCTGCTGGTAAGCCGCTGCTTCTTCCAGCGGGTCAAGCTGCTGACGGTGCAGGTTCTCGATCAGGGCGTCTCTGAGCAGGTCGTTGTCCTGCGTCTGTTTGACGATGGCGCCGATTTCGGTGAGGCCAGCGCGCTGTGAGGCACGCCACCGGCGCTCACCCATGATGAGCTCGTACTGACCTGGGCCCGCCGCGCGCACCACCACGGGCTGCAGCAGGCCGACCTGCCTGATGGACTCGGCCAGCTCGTCGAGGGTGTCTTCGTCAAAGGTCCGTCTCGGCTGCCGTGGGTTCGGGCTGATGGCCAAGACCGAGATTTCCTGGTAGTGAGCGCCGGGAACCTCGACCGGAGAATCGGCCGAGGCGGCCGGCGTGTCACTGGCCGTCCGGACAGCCGTCGCCGCGCCGCGCGCGACGTCATCATCGGCCGGGCGCGGAGATTCCGGGATCAGCGCCCCGAGTCCCCGCCCGAGACCACGCCTCTGCTGAGCCACTGCCTCTCCCTGATCTCGGCCTGCTACCGGGTACCCGCCGACTGCATCGCCAGCTCATGCGCCGCCTCGGTGTACGCGATCGCGCCGCTCGAGGCCGGGTCGTACGTGATCACCGATTGCCCCTGGCTCGGCGCCTCTGACACCCGGACGCTCCGCGGGATGATGGTTTTCAGCACCGAGGCCCCGAAATGCGCACGGACGTCATCGGCCACGTCTGAGGCCAGCCGGGTGCGTCCGTCGTACATGGTCAGCAGGACGGTGGAGACATGCAGTCCTGGGTTGAAGTTCACCCGGACCAGCTCCGCGGTGTTCAGCAGTTGCTGGACGCCCTCGAGTGCGTAGTACTCGCATTGGATCGGCAGCAGCACCTCCTCCGCGGCCACCAGCGCGTTCAGCGTCAGCAGCCCCAGCGACGGAGGGCAGTCCACCAGCACGTAGTCCAGGTGGGAGGTGTCGTAGGCCCGCAGCGCCTTGGCCAGCCGCAGCTCTCGCGCCACCACCGGCACCAACTCGATCTCCGCCCCGGCGAGATCTATGGTGGCGGGAACGCAAAACAGCCCGGGCATGGCTCCGGCTGGCTGTACCACATCTGCCAGTGGCCGGTGGTCCACCAGCACGTCGTAGACGGACGGAGTGCCGGCCCGATGATCCACGTCGAGCGCGGTGGACGCGTTTCCCTGCGGATCGAGGTCCACCACCAGGACACGGGCGCCGTGCTGGGCCAGGCTGGCGGCCAAGTTGACCGCCGTGGTCGTCTTCCCGACCCCGCCCTTCTGGTTCGCGATGGTCATCAGCCGGCAATGCGGTGGCTGCGGCCACGGCTGACGGTCGTTCATGCCCCGGACGACAATGGCGGCTTCCGCCGCTCGTCCTATCGGGGTCTCCGTCGGGTCAGGTCGAACCTCCGGGATAACCACCGGTCCTGTTCCACGTGAAACCATCGCCGCGACCGCTGGCTCCGGGTGCTGGGCACCCATCTCCGGATCCCGGGAGTTCCCGGAACCTGCAGAGACATCAACAGTGGCAGCGGCCCTGTGGCCATCAGCTTTAGCTCTGTCATCGGTCACCTGAACGCCTCTCGATCCCCGGCCAGCGCCAGGCCAGCCCAAACCTCCGACCCTTACGGGTCCATCCGTCCACGCGGCTCCAGGTGGCCTTTCCGCCAGCGACTCGTCTGGCCACCCCAGGGCAGCTGGGGTCAAGCTCTCTGGGCCCAACGTAGCCGTGCCCTGCCTGCCGTAGCTGAGCCCCACCAATGCCCTGCCTCACCTCGCGAAGAACCGCACGACGGTAGTCGCAGGAACGACCTTACCCTGCCCCGCTCGCACAATCTCGGCACTACGAACCCCAAGACGGCGCAGCACCGGTTTGGCCTTCTTCAATTCGTCCGCAGCCGTGTGCCCCTTGATCGCGAGCACCATTCCGCCCGGTCGTACCAGCCGGACAGCTAGCTCCGCGAGCCGGTCAAGCGGTGCCACCGCCCGGGCGGTGGCCACATCTGCTCGCAGCACGGTGTCCTCAGCCCGCCCGCGCAAAACGCTGGCATTGCTAAGGCCGAGCTCGGCCACACAGTCGGACAGGAACCGGCAGCGTCGCTCCATGGGCTCGAGCAGCGTGACGCTCAACTCCGGGCGCAGCATGGCCAGCACTACCCCTGGCAGTCCAGCACCTGAGCCGATGTCAACCAGCGTCCGGGCGGAGGGGTCGATGAGTTCCGCCACGACCGCACAGTTAAGCAGGTGCCTGTCCCACAATCTTGGTACCTCGTGCGGTCCGATCAGCCCATGCTCAACTCCGCGCGAGGCCAGCATCCGCGCGAACACCTCAGCGCCGGAAAGCGCGGACCCGAAGACGAGGGCCGCACCCTCCGGGGGCGGCGGAGGACCGGCCGACGGTGGCCCGGCGGGATCTGATCCGGCCGGGTCCGGCGGTACCGCCGATGGAGCAGGATGATCCCCGGTCGCGGAAGGACGGAACGTCACTGTGCGGGATAGACCACCACTCGCCGGTTGGGCTCTTCGCCCTCCGATTCACTGCGCTGGCCCGCCGCCGCAACCGCGTCGTGCACGATCTTTCGCTCGAACGGCGACATCGCGGCGAGTGTCTTCGGCTCACCGGTCCGCGCAACCTCCTCGGACACCGTCCGACCGTAGTCGGCCAGCTCCGAGCGCCGTCGCGCACGGTACCCGCCGATATCCAGCATCAGCCTGGCCCGCGCGCCGGTCTGCCGGTGCACCGCGAGCCGGGTGAGCTCCTGCAGCGCCTCAAGCACCGCACCGTCGTCGCCGATCAGTTCGTCCAAGGTCGCGCCGACTACCGACACGATGGCCCGGTCGCCCTCGACGTCCATGTCGATGTCGCCATCGAGGTCCGCGATGTCCAGTAGGCCCTCGACGTAGTCCGCGGCGATGTCGCCCTCGAGTTCCAGGTCACTCATCCGGGAACCATCGTCCGCAGCGTCGTCCCCGAGACCTTCGACTTCCCCGAGGGCGTCGGCCGCGTCGGTGACATCGACGTCCTGCTGGCTCACCATCGGACCTCCCACTGCGCTCGCTGGCGTCACCGCTTGCCCGATCGCTTGCTTTTCGCCTGCCGGACCCGCTGTTGTCGGACCACCCTAGCGGCCGGGACCTCAGGCTCGGGTTCGGGTTCGGGTTTCGGCCGGCCCAACCGGAGCAGCCCGCGCTTTTCGCTGCCGTTGGCTCCGGCCGACGGCCCCGACGTGGTCGTTCCGGTGCCCCGGCGGGACGCCGATCCGGTGCGCGTCCCGCCGGATCCGCTGCTCGCGTCGCCGGTCCGCGCACCCGGCGTATCCGACCCGGCTCCCTTGACCTGAGTGGCGCTCGCGGCTCGTCCGCTGCTTGATCCGGTCCGGCCGTTAGCTGATCCAGGCCGCGTGCTACCTGCCCCCGGCTTGGCCGACGGCGACTTGGCCGCGGTCGCGCCCGGACGTACGGCACCGGGTCGCAGGGAACTCTGCCCCGTCCGGACCGCGGGGGTTCCGGTGGTCGCGGCGGCCGTCGCGCCCGCGGCGCCCGCGGGCTCGACGGTCCAGTTCCTGAACATGAAGTACTGCTGGCCCAGCGTCCACAGGTTCGTCGTCACCCAGTAAAGGACCAGGCCGTAACTCCAGTACAAGCCGGTCAGCGAGAAGAACGGGACGACGTACATCATGTACTTCTGCGACTGGGCCATCGGGTTGTCCGGGTCCACGTTGGTCTGCATCAGGCCGCGCTTGGCGCTCTGCCGGACCGTCATGAACGTCGTCGATGCGCTGACGATCACGGTCAGCACGATCACGATCGCCACGTGCAACGGCAGCGACTTGTGCGAGAACAGCAGCTGGTCGCTCAGGTGCACGCCGAAGATCGTCGCCTTCTGCGCGCTCTGCACCACCGGCAGCGTCAGCCCGTACGCCAGCTTGGTGCCCGGCGTCCACCGGGCGATGGCGCGCAGCACGCTGAACAAGGCGAAGAACACGATCATCTGCGGGATCATCGGCAGGCAGCCCGCCAGCGGGTTGACCCCGTTTTCCTTGTAGAACTTCATCGTCTCTTCGTTGAGACGCTGCTTGTCGCCCTTGTACTTCTTCCGCAGTTCCTGCAGGTGCGGCGCATGCTGGGCCATCTTCCGCTGGGCGTGCACCTGCTTGACGAACAGCGGAATGAGGCATATCCGGATGGCGACGACCAGGATCACGATGGACAGGCCCCAGGCCAGCCCGGTGTTAGGACCGAAGAGATGGCCGAGGACAGTATGGATATGCATGATGACCCATGCCACCACGCCGTTCAGCGGGTCGAGCGCACTCACCAGCTAGCTCCTCGCGACCTTGGCGGGATTCCTGGTCGGCACCGGGTCGTAACCGCCGGGATGAAACGGATGGCACCGGGC
>Ga0182030_10011962_pt1 | contig 17459 bp, 8 predicted proteins | sample 812S3MmetaG_FD_121299 | JGI IMG/M metagenome (GOLD analysis project Ga0182030, IMG submission 121299) | Permafrost microbial communities from Stordalen Mire, Sweden - 812S3M metaG (Illumina Assembly) | ecosystem: Environmental > Terrestrial > Soil > Wetlands > Permafrost | place: Sweden...
GCGACAAGATGAACCCCGGTTGAAAGCACCACTCCGTCACTCAGGAGGATCTCGGCATTGCCGTGCGTTTCAAGATACAGACCGGGATAAAGGAGGAGGTCTTCACCGAAACGGATGCGCCCTGTACCGTACACCTGCGCGCCGCCGAGAATGACGGTGCTCGCGGGCGGCGGTGTCGCGAGACGCGCTCGTAAAGCTGCAAAGGCGCTGATGCGCCGCCATGCTTCAAAAACCCCAGCCAGACTCCGGTAGACAAACACCAATGGAGCGGCCAGGATCGATTTTATGGAGGGTGCCGGCATTTGCCTTTCCTTACCAAATCGCGTTGCGGCCCGAGGGTTGGCGCCGAAATGCTGCTCAGGCCAAGCCTATCGCATCCTGAAGCTCAAGACAGGCACTCTTTCGTGGGATAGGAGGCTGCGGTTTTTCCTTTTGGAATTTCGTCAAAGGCGCCGCGACCACACGGATGCAAGCCGATCGAGATTCCGCGCCAGGTTGTACTCCGACTCAACGGTGAGACGGGCTTGCTTCCCTAGCTCTTGGCGAAGCGCGCGATCGGCGCCCAGGCTGACCAAGGCGTTGCGCAGAGCTTCAACGTTCGCAGGAGGCAAAAGCAGTCCATTCTTGCGATCATGAATCATTTCAGGAATCGCCGCGATCGTCGTGCTGATGCAGGGTACACCCAACGCCATGGCTTCCATCAGGGCGACGGGCAGCCCCTCGGCAAAGCTCGCCAGAACAAAAACATCCGCCGTTGCGACTTCAGCCAAAGCAGGGGCATGAGCGAGGGCCCCAAGAAACCTGACATTTCTTTCGATTCCAAGCCTGCGGCATTCCTGTTCCAAATCAGGCCGCTCGGGGCCATCCCCGATCAAAGTGCAGGAAAACGGCATCCCGTCCGCGACCAGTGCGGCTAGCGCCTCGACCAAAACCCGGTGGCCCTTGGCAGCGACCATTCGGCCGGTGCATACGATATGAAAAGGTGCGGTGGAGGAGACGCTGGTTTGTTCGCGGAAGCCGCCCTCCACAGAAGCTTCAACGTCCGATTCAGCGGGCCGAAGACTTTCGCAGTCCACACCCAGGCGAACAATTTCCAATCGATTCGTGGGTACCGCGGGGGCTACGCGCAGCACCTGGCTCTTGCAGAAATCGCTGATGCAGAGGATGAAGCTCGCTGATTCGATCTTCTGGCGCAAATAGAAGGCATCCTGATCGAAGAATTCGTCAGGCCCATGCAGAGTCACAGACCAGGGTACCTGCCAAGCCTGAGAAGTCAGCATGCCCACCGTCGCAACAGGACCACCAAAGTGAACATGCAGGTGGGTCAAGCTGTTTTGAGCCATCCAGTCTCCAACCAGGAGGGCTTCGGCCATGTAAAACAACGCATATGCCCGGGCTTTGATATCCCACGCTCCCAGCGATAGCGCCGCCCCCAAACCACGCCAGGCTACGCCTGGATGTGTCAGGGCAATTTTGAAGACTCGACCGAGCAGATCGGCTTTGCTGCCTGCTTTAATGTAGAAAGTCGCCGCCGCCTCGGCTGCTTCTATCTCTGGAAGAAGTTCCAGAGCGCGATCGGGAATATTGATCGAGGCAACCTTGATCTCAATGTTTCTTGCCCGCAAACCCAGAATTTCCTTAAGGAAAAAGGTATGCGAAACGGCCGGATAACGGCTCAGGAGGAAAGCGATCCTGGGCCTGGTTGGTGACTGATTCGTGGGAATGGTTGCGTATTGGTGCGGCAAAGTAAAACCAGTATATGCGGCGACCCTGGTAGCAGCCCGCAAACCGTCCGGCGGAGGCGACGAGTAACCCTCCCGTCCTTGGCTGCTTCATGGTAACCATTTCTGTTACTCATGTATGGATAGGTAATGCATGGTTGAAATACACACGGCCACCCAATGCTGATTCAATGTTCCGTCTATGAATTGCGCGGAGGCAATGCATCCCGTTGCAAGTCAAGAGGCAATTCGAGATCATTGAGCCAAATTCACCTTTGGTTCGAACCTCGCAGGGACTGGCAATCTTCGAATATCTGCGAGATGCAAGCCGCGTTAATGCCACTAAATTAATGCAAATAAATGAGTTAATAGAATAATGTGACATTCCTCGCCAAGGTGCGCATTCGGTCGGCCGCGGTCAATCGGTGTTGGGGGAGCAAATCTGGAAGCGGTCAGACCTGCTTTGAAGAAGCAGAATTCAGTACAGCTGGCCAGGTGGGAAGAAATCCCTAGCGAATGGGGAGGTTGGTACTAAAGTTTTTCTTCGAGAAGCCGGATTGCCACGCTCTATTTTAGGTAACCAAATGGCTCTCAAGGGTAATAAATATTGATTACTAAGTCCCTGCTTTTCAGGTACCTAGATGGTACGGAGATGCGGAAAAAACGCCCACTATTTCGCCATTGTTCGCAGACCCGTTTGACTATAACTTCATAACAACGAAGGACGAAACGCTTTGAGGCTGAACCGCACCATGAATCACTTGAGCACAGCGACGAATCCTTCCCAGACCGAACGAATTTTCGTAGTCGGCAAAGAATCGAAATCATCTGGATGTGAAACCGAAATAGACCGCGCAACGACACGGCCCGCGGGATTCACAGACTTTCAACGATCCAAACAAGTTCTAAAGCACTTCCTGGAAGGCAGGACGAATGAGCACACCATTGAATCACTCAGTTGCCGTGATGGGGTTGCCGCTGGCGAATGTAACCGCCAGCGAGGCGGTCGATCAAATCGAGGAACTGATTCTGTCGGGTGGTACGCATCAGGTCGCGACGGCGAATCTCGATTTTTGGCTTAACTCGCTCAGAGACGTTCACCTGCATCGGATCATTGCTGGTTGCAGCCTTGTCTTGCCGGATGGCATGCCGCTGGTCTGGATTTCCAAATTGCTGGGGAATCCGTTGAAAGAGCGGATCGCCGGCGTTGACATGGTTCCGATGCTGGCAGAACTCTCCGCCCGCAAAGGATACGGAGTTTATTTGCTCGGGGGCCGACCCGGGGTGGGAGAGCGCGCTGCGAATCTGCTGAAGGAAATGTACCCCGGCGTCAACATCGTCGGGCATCATGCGCCGCCTCTCGCTGACCTCGAACGTATGGATCACGGCGACACCCTGGAGCGCATTCGCCACGCGAAACCTGACATATTGATGGTCGCTTTCGGAAATCCGAAACAGGAGAAGTGGATTCGCATGCACGCCAAGCGCCTGGGTGTGCCGGTTTCGATCGGCATCGGCGGCAGCATGGACATGCTGGTAGGCGATGTACATCGCGCTCCGGTGTGGATGCAACGCTCCGGTCTGGAATGGCTGGGACGCTGCCTCCAGGAGCCGAAGCGCTTGCTGCCCCGGTACTGGCGCAATTTCAGTGGTTTGGCTGTGCGCCTGCCCCTGGCGATCCTGGCGAGCTTCCTGCAGAGGCCACAGAGTGCGCCGTCCGATATCACCCGTAGCGGCGATGTAGGCATGGTTCACCTCCATCTCAGCGGCAACCTGGAAGCCTCGACCGCACACGCTTTGGACCGCACGGTCAATTCGTGCATTGCGGGTGGACAATTGCTGGTTCTGCACTTGTCGGGCCTGCGGTATGCCAGCCCGGAAGGACTTGGCGCGCTCATGAGCGCTCGTCAACGCCTGCTGGCCACCGGCCTTTCGCTCACTCTCGCCAGTGTGCCGACGCGGATGAAGCTGCTGTTCTCTGCGTGGTGCCTGGAACCTCTGTTCGACGAGTTCAAAATTGAACGAGAGCAGTTTGTGCGGGAGAACAAAGCGGCACGGGCTGTCACTTTCGCCAGCCTCGTCGGCAAAGACGCAGTCTCAGTGAAAATCAAGACGTAGGATATTGGGGCGGTGAACTTTACGCCGCCCCATCACATTGCATGTACCGCCGGCCTTGACCGTAGTGCTTTCGTGGGATTGGCGAATTCGGGTTAAGTCCTCGACCATCAGTATGCACTGTGGAGTAATCCCGCGAAGACTTGTCGACTCGCGTCGGTTCTTCGTTTCAAATGGATTTTGCCACGCAACCTATGAATAGGCAGTTCACCACTATCGTGGATTCTTGCCCGATTGAGCCAAAAACGGGATACACTTTTGCCAATCGATCATGCTCTTTTCTGAAGTAGACCGTTCTTCCGAGCAAGGCATAAGCTACGCCATCCAGGCCAGTCCTGATATCCCGCATTCGAGTCGGGGAAGGAGAACTTTATGATCTCTGTGCAAGAGTCGCCAAAGACGAACATCGGATCGCAAGGAACCATCGTGGAGGTACCAAAAATCCATGCGCGCGACTTGCCATATGAACGCTTTCTGACTGAATATGTGGCAACCAATCGCCCAGTCGTCATTCAAGACGCGGCTCCGGGATGGAATGCGCTTCAAAGTTGGACTCCGGAATTCTTCAAGAATAAATTCGGATCGCAAACGGTCGAAGTCACCTATGGAGTCCACCAAAAACTAGGGGATGTCATCGACGGTGTTTTGGCCTCCACTGCGCAGAAGCCTGGTCCTTATCTTCATAAGGTAATCATCCATCAGCACATGCCGGCGCTGCTTCCCGATCTCGTCCCGGAGAATTCCTACGCTTTCCCGCGACGCTATTGCAGCCCTCTCATGCCGAAGCGCTTTCGACGGCCGGATGGATATTTGAAACTCCTCATCGGCGGCGTGGGCGGGAAGTTTCCCTTGATGCATTTCGATTCGGACAATGCACACGCGGTCATCACCGAGATCTATGGTGACAAGGAGTTTGTCCTCTTTGCGCCGGAAGATACGGCATACGTCTATCCTCATCCAAACTCGCCAAGCACATCACAGATTGACGACCTGGATCACGTGGACCTCGAACGCTTCCCAGATTTCTTCACGGCTGTTCAATATCGTGTCGTGATCGGTCCGGGAGAATGTATTTTTGTGCCTTCTCGCTGGTGGCACGCGGCTCGGGTCGTTACTACCTCGGTTTCCGTTTGCACCAATATGATGCACTCCACCAATTGGAAGGGATTCGTCGATCTCTCCTGCGATGCTGGAACGGGAAAGAAAAAACTCGCAATGTTAGCCAAGCGCTTTTATCTCGTTGTAACCGGCCTGATCATGAGCGCAATAGAGAAGCTCCAGGAAAAATTCCCCACAACCGCTCTGGTGCGAAAACTGGCTCGCTTATCGCCGGCAACTCCGGCAGCCCGGCCCTAATTCCTGAAGAAGATTCCTCTTTCTGCATGAACAGAAAACGCTTTTGGCGCACTGCATGCAAATCTCACAAGAGTTCTCAATCGCTACGAAAGTCATCCGTAAACTCTACTTTCGTGCTAGTCATACCCGCCCGTTACAACATGAAATTCTTGTACAATCCGGGTAGAAGGACAGTAGGAATTCACTTTGATGAGTCAGCCCAAATCCCTGCTGATGTCTTACTTGGCAGTATCTTCAGCCAGGAGTAGCCAGATGTTGTCTTGCGCTATGGCTTCGCAGGTCGGCGGGAGGATGCACGGATGTCTCTAGACGCCGTCACGTCTGGCCAGGAGAAGCCCGCCAAATCAGACTCAGTCAATCCAAAACCCGGACCCAAGCGAACACACAAAATGAACTCACGTGGTAGCGTATGGCCTGAAGTCTGGTCTCTCGTGTATCCGCGCCGATGGGTCATGCTCGGCGGTTTGTTGCTTCTCGTTGCCAACCGTCTCGCCGCACTCGCGCTCCCGGCGTCCACAAAATTCCTGATTGATAATGTCATTCTGAAGCACCAGGAATATGTCCTGCTTCCCCTCGTCGGCGGCGTTCTGGTCGCCACTTTCCTCCAGGCTGGAACATCCTTCGCGCTCACTCAGGTCATGTCCAAATCTGCCTGGGTATTGATCACTGACCTGCGCATCAAGGTGCAGGCACGCATCGCGCGTTTGCCCATCAGCTACTATGACGCGAACCGCACCGGGACCTTGGTCTCGAGGATCATGTCCGACGTGGAAGGTATTCGCAACCTTGTTGGTACTGGTGTGATGGACTTCGTGGGCAGCCTGCTCACCGCGTTTCTTTCCTTCTTCATCCTCATGCGCATCAGCCCGACGATGACCCTGATCTCATTCGGCATCCTCGGGGCATTCACCCTGGTGCTCAGGCGGGTTTTCGCGAAGCAACGATCGATCTACCATGAGCGGTCAGTGATGTTATCCGAGATTACAGGCCGACTCACCGAGTCGCTCGCCGGCGCCCGGGTTGTCAAGGGGTACCGCGCAGAAGATCGCGAATCATCGCAATTTGCTGCGAACGTTCGCAGGCTCCTCGGAAGCTACATGCAATCGATTACCGCTACCTCGTCCATGAGCCTGTCAACCACCGCCGTTGTGGGTGTCGTAGGATCTCTGGTCATGTACCTGGGAGCTCACCTGATGCTGGGTGACAAACTTACGCTTGGTAATTACGTGACCTATAACGTCTTCCTTGCATATCTTATCGCGCCGGCATTTCAGTTGGTATCCTTGGGCACGCAAATTTCAGAAGCGATTGCGGGGGTCGACCGAACCCGGGAAGTTCTCGCTGAGGATGAGGAAGACGACGATCCGCGGCGAACATATCATTTCCCATCCGGGCAATTACAAGGGGACATCCTTTTCGACAGCGTATGCTTTGGCTACGATGTCGAAAAGCCGGTCCTCCACGATATTTCCTTCGCTGCTCCGCCAGGGACCGTAACTGCGTTAGTTGGGCCGTCCGGCTCTGGAAAGTCCACCATCATCAGCCTGATTAGTGCTTTCCATAATCCCGGATCTGGCACTATCCTGGTGGACGGCGTCGATATGACAACTGTCGCCTTAGGTAGTTACCGCAGCTACCTGGGGCTTGTGCTGCAAGAGTCGTTTTTATTCGATGGAACAATCCACGACAACGTCGCCTTTGCCAGGCCAACCGCCACCCACGAAGAGGTCGTTGAAGCCAGCCGCATCGCAAGAGTCGATGAATTCGCTCAGAGGTTTCCCGAGGGCTATCAAACCCTGGTAGGGGAGCGCGGTGTGAAGTTATCCGGTGGCCAGCGACAGCGCATTTCAATTGCCCGCGCAATTCTCGCCGACCCTCGCATTCTCATCCTGGATGAAGCTACTTCAAGTCTGGATTCCGAGTCGGAAGCACTCATCCAGGAAGGTCTCTCCTACCTGATGAAGGGGCGCACCACGTTCGTCATTGCGCACAGATTGTCGACAATCCGTCGCGCCGACCAGATATTGGTGATCGAGAATGGAATGATCTGCGAACGAGGCACGCATTCCGAACTGCTGGCCGAACGCGGTCGCTATTACGACCTGTACACACGTCAGCATGCCATCGAAACGAACCTATTTCTTGCTCCTGGTGAAGGGGAAAGCAAGGAAGAAGAAGATGTGATTCTGAGCGGTCAAGCTTCTCGGCTAAGTTTCTCGAAGGCGCTCCGCGGCATTCACTAATAATTTGGTGTCTCAGAAACTCGCAGTATAAATCGCAGGGAGCGACCACAGGTCTTTCGACTCCGATTGGCCAAGAAACGGCCAAACTCCGCTCAAGATGACAGCGCAAGTATGATGCGCACTTTAGGGACATGACACTAAGTCGAAACACAACTACAGATCCACCCAATACTCTCAAGATAAAAGGGCGAGGCCAAGGCCCCGCCCTTTTATCTTGACTTACCAAACCTTACGACGCTTTGCCGCCCTTCAGTTTCTTTATCAGATTCTTGCCTGCAAACCCTGTCGAAACCGCCGTACGCTTTATGTTATCCAGCAGCGGAGACTTGCCCGGGGGCGTTGGATTCAATCCCATCTTGCGAAGATAGTAATTGGCCTGATACACGTGCTTACGGCGAGTGTCCTTGTACTGGTAGCTGATGCTGAAAGAGATCGAAACATTGTCCGGCGTCTTCAACCAATGCGGTGAGTTCACCGGAATATGCACACCTGTACCCGGCTTCATCTCAAAAACGAATGCCCTATCCTGAAACTGAGGTTTGTAGAGTCCGGCATTGTTATCTTTCGACCAGAAGATTTCCAACTCCGTTTCGGGAGTTACATCGCGGTCATTGCGATCAAAAATATTCATTTGCTTGTTGCCGCGAACTTGCATCAGCAAATTGCATTCGCGGTCAATGTGATACGCCGTAATGCGATTGGGAGAGGTGAAAAAAATGATAGCTTCCTGGCTCTTCTTGTCTTCATCGATCTTGCGGCCCGTAAGTCGCTTGACTTCGTCAAGGCACTGCTGCAGGAGTTCGTTGTACTCTGGATCTTTTTCCAAGTGGCGCAACATCATCCACCCGCTGGCAACATCGATGTTGTCGAATACTTCCTTTGAGGAAAGCTTCCGCTCCGGAAGTTTTTCCCATCTTTGGTCAATCACGATAGGCCCGTGATCGTAATAGGCATGATGCTTCAACACGTCATGATCCAGGATTTGCCGGATACGCGACAGTTGGAACATGGGATGCTCTGCGTTGAAGCAATGCTTGAATTCAAATGGCAGTTCGTCAAAGTCCTTCTTGAAACCGGGATTTTCGGCGTCAAAGATGGACGTGCGGAACGATGTTTCGGCGGGAACTTCAGCAACAGAAGTGGGAGTCATAGATCCTCCAGGAATACCGGGGATAGTAGTAATTTACAGGAGTTTTCCACCGGTAGACAACGGATTTCGTTGAAGATGGCTTCAACTTCAGGCTAGCATGCTGAACGTTTTCTGGCGCGCAAATGTGGAGGTCGAATGGGTGATACCTCATGCCGCAAAAGTTGTGCTCCTCGCGCAGACACTTTCCTCCTGAACCGGATGAGACGACGATTTCGAGGCAGTTCCCTAACCCCATCGCGAGTGTAGTGTCTCAAGAATTGAATCCATTTCAGCGGAGGAGAACGGTTGAGACCAGCGGACCGGCATTCCCCCGGGGGCTAAAGCCCCGCGGATTTTGCCAGGCTTACGTATGTACGGGCTGAAGCCCGTACCCTTCAAGCCCGTACCCTGCAAGCCGTACCCTTCAAGCCCGCACCCTTCAAGCCGTACCCTGCAAGCCGTACTCTGCAAGCCGTACCCTGCAAGCCCGTACCCTGCAAAATGGATAAGTGATCATCTGCATGAGACACACCACTAGCAAAGAAAATCCATTGAAGGCAGAGACCCTTCTCGCTTTTCAGTGTTGGGAGGCATTGCTTTCAACACCCTGCCAGTGCTGAAATTTCAATACTTCCGGGAAAGGAGAAGTTTGATCCGACAGAAGGGTTTGGGGCTGATTAAGAAGTGTTTGAATAAAAAAGGCATTCACATAAGCGGTGATGATCGTCGCGGCGCGCTGCTGTGGTATCGAGCCGATTCCCGACAAGGAATGGAAGGGCGAAAAGAAACCCTTGTCTGTGAAGTTCTCGTGGTCGATGCCGCGGATCATCACCTGGTATCCGCCATAGTGCTCAAAGGATGCAGAAAGTTGCTTCTCTCCCAGCAGACTCGATTGAGCATGAACTCGTGTGCCCAGATCCGGTGAGTTTTCCCCACCGGGAGCGAAATGAGGTGGTTCGGCCATAATCCGAAAGAGCGGCTTGGAGAGGCCGAGCTCTGCTACAGGTCCCGTCAAAATACCATCCAGCAAAATCGCCGAGCGTACCCGCGGATCTTCTCTCGCGAGCTCTGCGGAAACGGCGCCGCCAAACGAATGTCCGAATGCACCGACATGCGTCAAGTCAAGATGACCCGTCCATGGGCTGTTCGGTGACTGATCAAGCTTGGTCAGTTCGTCCAGAAGGAATCTGTCGTCATCGGTTTGAATACGCATTTCGCTGTCGGCAAGCGCCTCATGCTGTTCCAGCGTCAATGCCGGTGGCCCGTAAAAATTCCCCAGGTCGACTTGCAAGCGACCATCCGCGACCCGCCCGTCATGGAGTTGCATGATGGCCGCGTTCCAGGGATGTCCTACACCAATCACTACAAATCCATGACTCGCAAGGTCCTGCTCCATGAATGTGCTGCGATTTCGAAATCCACGCCATGCATGGTTGAATAGCACGATGGGAAAGCGTCCATTTGCGAGCGGCGCGTCCTGCAATGCGTCTACGGGCAAGACGGCCTGGTAGGTTGATCGCGGATCTGTCTCTTTCCACAACCGGTAGACAGCGCGCTTCCCCGTCAACGCAGATGAGGGATACCATAGCTGCGCTACGACTTCACGCTGAATATGTGGTGCTCCAGGATGCATTTCCGTTCGGCTGGGATCGACGAAATAGAGCGTCCTCGTGCCTACCGCGTAAGGTCCGGATGGCTTGGGTAGACGGAACATCGGCAGTGTGTAGCAAAGCGACAATCCTGTCATCACCAGCAGGACAAGGAAGATGCTGAAGACAAACGGAGGAGCCGCGATGCGACTCGGGAAACGTTGACGAAGAAGCGGATAGATCAACAGCAGAATGGCCAGATAAATCGGCGCCATCTGCCAGTGAACACCTTCAAAAGCGGTATGCGCCAGGAAGACGACCACGGCAAGGTCGGTTGCCAAACGTATCCACATCGGCCACGGCCGGCGTAGAAACACCATCCACACAATTGCTGGCGCGGCGAGAACAACCATTAGCCATTCGAGTGTGCGCATTCTGTCCTCAAAGCAACGTTGGACATGAGCCTAGCACAGCGGCAGTCGAAACACATGCGGTCTCACGTGCACCTGCTCATGCTGCATGGTTCGGGTACAACTTCCGCGCCAGCTATGCTTCCGATAAGCAATTCGCACGATATACTTGAGAGGTCCTGTCGTTTGTGCATAGGCATGGTTTTGCACTCAGATCCAAACGGTAATCGTATTTCCCAAACACTATGCAGAGGCAGGATTTCTGATGGGGAATTCCAGGCAAATCCAGGTCATTCAGGTGTTCCATGGTGCGGCGTCAAGTCTTACAGGCACTGAGCCCCTTGACGCTGGCCGCCCATCGCTACGCCAAGGATGTGCCAGAGGGTCGGCGCGGCGGGCCATGTTTTCAACCGATGTTTGAATCCAGATTGAAAGTTGATCATGACCATCGATACCGAGGTTGACCCAGTCACGGCAGAAATTCCGGAAGAAATAGCTCATCGCTCCTTGGAAAAGCGAGCCATGAAGGGCACGTATTTCATCGTTGCCTTCTACGGACTGGCGCTTGCCATTCGCTTTGGCAGCAGCATCGTTCTCACCCGTCTTTTTGCTCCGGACCTGTTCGGTCTGATGGCCTTGATGACGACTGTCATTGTCGGCCTGACTCTCTTTTCCCATATTGGGCTGGAAGACAGCATCATTCAGAACCCGCGCGGCGATGACGAGATTTTTGTGAACACCGCCTGGACGATCCAGGTTTTGCGGGGTATCGCTCTTTGGCTTTTGACCATCGCTCTGGCATGGCCAATGATCCGGCTATACCCGCAAATACACTCCGTCTGGCTTCTTCCCATGTTGGGCTTCTCTTGCGTTATCGGCGGTTTCGCCTCTCCCAAGATGCTCACCATGTACCGACACCTTGGGGTCGGCAGACTGTCATTGCTGGAGTTGCTGTCGCAGATCGTTGTCTTTGTCGCTACGTTGATCTACGCATACTTTTCTCCTACGATCTGGGCGCTCCTTTTTGGAAGAATTGCATCGGAGATCGTTCGCACCGTCGCCAGCTATTACCTCGTCAAGGAGGGCATCCGACCGCGATTTGTGCTGGAACGAGCGTCGATGAAATCGCTCGTGCAGTTCGGCCGGTGGATACTGGTAAGCACCGCTCTGACATTCCTGGCATCCCAGTCGGACAAGCTGGTCCTTGCCAAACTCACAACGTTGCAAATGCTGGGTATTTACGGAATTGCGTTTTCTTTATCTGATTTGCCGCGCCAGATCATTCAAATGTTTTCCGGCAAGGTCGGATTTCCATTCATCGCCAAGTTTTCCCACAAACCACGTCCAGAGTTCCGCAAAATCGTCCTAAAATACCGCATGATGGTACTTGCAGTAGGTGCCGTCATGCTTACTTTCACGATTTGCATCGGGGATATCTTCATCACACACGTGTACGACAAGCGATATCACGACGCAGCGTGGATGATTGCCATCTTTGCCATCGGGCTTTGGCATACGTTGCTCTACAACACCGTTACGCCTGTGATCATGTCGCTGCAAAAATCTCACTACAATGCCATTGGCAATCTGTTGTATTGCATCGCTTTGTTCGGACTTTTACCGGTCGGCTTTCGTCTTTGGGGAATGGTGGGAGCTGTAGCAGCTGTGGCCATCAGCGATCTACCCGTTTACTTCGTGAATGTCTACGCTTCATACCGTCAGGGGTTAGGCATGCTGCGTCAGGATGCTCTGATGACCACCTTCTTTTTGCTCACATTGGTTGGGGGATTGGGCATTCGCCATGCATTCGGCGTAGGACTTCCCTTTCCGGCTCTCCCGCACTTGGGGCATTTGTGAGAAAGCGTCTAATCGCGAGAGGAGGTAAGTCACAACCGGCAGATTGAGTTAGCAGTTTAACTTCTGCGTGGAACGCTGAGCGGATATGTCGTAATCTATGGCAGACAAGAACGACAAACGCAGCGTCTACCGTGCTCGCATTTGAGAAGCCTCGACGAACTGGAAGCCAGGCACATGCATCCAAGAAATTGTCGAATCCCTTAACGCCAGTCTCATTTCATATCGTGAAGGGTTGAGAGAAGTCACGCATTTGGCGAGCCACCGTAACGAGTGAACATCCAACATCGACTGAAAACCACTCTGGACTGCGGATGTTCAGACTTTGGATTCGGTCCTGAGGAATTGAAACCGTTGTCTCCGTCTTTTCAAAAACGAAGCTACGATGCTCCGCTGGTCCGGTTTTTGCCGGAGGAACAGCCTGGCGGCAGCAAATCCCCTGGTGCGCCCATACTCAAGCTTTCAGCCGGCGAAGTTCAGGCATACGAGAGAGCGGCGTCAGGGCTGAATGCCTCTCTGGAAAATTGGCTTCTGACTGGCTTTGCTGTTTTTCTGAGCAGAATGACCCGTCAGGACGTAGTCACAATTTCCGTCGGACGGGGTGAATTGGCCTTGTTCAACCTCGACGGAGAGTGTTCTTTTCGCGAAGGTCTGCGGCAATCGTCCCACCGCGAATCAGGCGCGCCTGAGTTGTTGGCTTGCGAGATTGAGGAACACGGGCTTGCTTTTGAGTTCCGGGACGAAACATCGAATGCTGGCGATTCCCGCGTCTCAGGTCTACGTCTTCTGGTCATGGATCAAGGGTCACGCCTGGAATTGTCCAGCCCCGCCGGCCTTTGGCACGGCGCCATCCTCACTGGCTGGCTGGACTCTTTGCGCACCCTCATTTCGGCTGCTGCTGAGAATCCGGACGCGGCGATCAGCGGCCTTCCGTTATGGAACGAGCCGTCGGCGCGGACTTTTTATCAATCCCTGAATGCGACTGGTCGAACATTCGACGGAGAACTAACGGTTCCCGGCCGTTTTGCGGCGCAGTTAACACGCCGAACCGGCCATGTTGCAACGGTGTCTCAAGGCCGCCAATACACCTACCGTGAGTTGGACGACCGAAGTTCTGAGCTGGCTCGCGAATTGGTCGCCGCCGGTGCCGGGCCAAACCGAGCTGTCGCTGTGTGCATGGAGAGAACCGTTGACTTGCCCATGTCGCTGCTCGCGATTTTGAAGTCAGGTTCTTATTACGTTCCGCTCGATCCGCAAAATCCCAGCCAACGCCTGCGCGGCATTCTGGAGGAGTGTGAGCCGGTCGCCCTGCTCTCCGACACCCGCGTGGCTCCCAGCCTCGTCGATGCATTCCAAGCAACATCTCTTCCCCTGTTCTGCGTGGATGAGCCGCGGTCAAAGAATGCTGAGAACGTGGAACTGCCTGAAGAGATTGACCCGGCTACTCTGGCATATACCATCTACACCTCAGGAACGACAGGCAAACCGAAAGGCGTGCGTATCACCCACGGCGCCCTTTTGAACTTGATCGGCTCCATGAGCGAAAAGCCTGGGATTCGTGAGACAGACCGGACCCTCGCCGTAGCGCCGATTTCCTTCGACATCGCCACGATGGACATGTTTCTGCCGATCTGCTCCGGGAGTACGCTGGTCCTCGCCAGTCGCCAGGATGCGATCGATCCGTACCGGCTGGCACACTTGATCAAAGAACATGACATCACTTGCATGCAGGCCACGCCAGCGACCTGGCGCATGCTCATCACCAGCGAATGGACCGGAAAGCCAGACCTCAAAATGATCACGGGCGGCGAGGCCATTCCCCGCCAATTGGCCAACGACCTGATGCGCGTGGCTGGTGAACTGTGGAATTGCTACGGTCCTACCGAGACCACCATCTACTCCGGCGTGGTGCGACTCAAGCCTGAAGCGGGCATTGTTCCGGTCGGCGGTCCCATCGCGAATACCAGCTTCTACGTGATGGATCAGACCGGCTTTCCTCTTCCTCCGGGCGTTCCCGGGGAGTTGTACATAGGCGGAAAAGGTGTCAGCCCTGGATATGTTGCGCGTCCTGAACTCACGGCCGATCGGTTTGTGGACGACCGTTTCGGTTCAGAACCAGGAAAAACATTGTTCCGCACCGGCGACCTGGTCCGGATCATCAACGGAAATGAGTTTGAGTTCTTCGGGCGACTCGATCACCAGGTCAAGCTGCGCGGATTCCGCATCGAGCTTGGCGAAATTGAATCGATCCTGCGGGCTCATCCGCTGATCCAGGATGCCGTCGTAGTTTTGCGCGAAGATATCCCCGGTGAGCCGCGGCTGGTAGCCTACGTCGTCGCTCCCGGGCCTCAGATTGGAGCCGTTGACCTCCGCGCTCACGCTGCAAAGTCCCTGCCGGAGTACATGCTTCCCTCGACGATCGTCACACTGGATCGCTACCCACTCTCCGCCAGTGGAAAAATCAATCGCCGCGCCTTACCCGCTCCGGAGTCTCTCCCCAGCCAGATTGCGCCGGATCACCCAGAGGCTACTGCTGCCAGCGGTGAGTTGGAAACCAGGCTTTTGGCCATTTTTCGCGAGGTCTTGCGCAACGACACCGTCGGAGTCACGGATAGCTTCTTCCGCTACGGAGGATACTCCCTTCTCACGGTCCGGCTCTTTTCCCGTGTTGATCGAGAATTCAACGTACGCTTGCCCATTTCGCTGCTATTTGACGCACCCACGGTACGCGAGTTGGCGCGAGTGATCCAGCTGGGAAGCTCGCCTTCGGTAATTGTTCCCATTCGCCCACAAGGCAAGCTCGCGCCCATCTTCATCGTGCAGTCTTACCTGCTCTACAACGTGATGCTCGATGTCGTTGAAGCTGAACGCCCTATTTACGGAGTTCGTGAGACGGTCGACGAAAAGGAACCGCTGCGAGTTGAACACCGAGCTCGCGTGTTCGCCCGAGAGATCCTCAGCGTTTACTCCAAGGGTCCGATCTACCTCGCCGGCTGGTGTGCGGCCGGGACACTGACTGTCGAAATCGCCCGGCAGTTGCGGGAAGCAGGTCACACCGTCGGCGTGGTCGCGCTTTTTGACGCTGAACGGCCCGGCTACGCTCCCCCCAAAGGCGTCGGCGTCTGGATGAATCGCATGTGGTTGAAAGCCGTCTTCCACATGAAGCGCATCTTCAGTATCCCTTGGACAGAGAAACTGAACTACTTCTATGAAGCGATTGAGCGAAATTGGGATTGGGCCATCGAGTCGTTCTACTCGGCACATTTCAACAGCATGCTTTGGCTGAAGAAGCGCTTCGGACTCTCACTTTCCGAGACTGCCTTCAATAACGTGTATGCCAGTCTCTCCGCGCTGAAAGACTTTTCCGTCCGTCCGTACCCGGGAAGACTCACCTTGTATCGGGCAGCCGACGTACCGGGCTTCCAGGACATGGATCAGACATTAGGCTGGGGAACCATTGCCGCCGGAGGCGTCGACGTGGAGTTCGTGCCGGGAGACCATGTCTCCATGTTCAAGAAACCGCACGTTGCCAGCCTCGCCTATCGCCTTCAATCTGAGCTGCAGAAGGCTGAAAGTCACGCTCTCCGCGGATGATACCGTTGCCAGCCACATGGCAAATCGCCAGCCGATAAACCGGCAGTCTCACCCAGTTTTGTGAAGTGAGCAACTTCCTGATGAGGATCTCCAGGATTGATCGGCGTTTTCACCAAAGAGTCTTGATCACTGATCTCCTTATTGCCCGGGAAAGTGCTGAAATTCCACCTCCGGGTATGCTCCGGATCTCTGCTCCAGGAGCGGCTCCTTTGTCCCGTTGAGGGTTTGATCGAAAAATGCCAGCGTGTACGCATTGATCACGGTATGCGCGCGCCTTGGAGCGAGAGGTCCACCGCCCGTCCATTTCCGCAGAGGGGAAAACAACGATCGGTCGCTGAAGTCCACGTGGTTGGTTCCAGCCACAAAAAGCAGCCACCCCCCATACTCGCGCATGCTCTCCGTGACGAGGGCGAAGTCCTGCGCACTGTACTGCCAATACAACTGCTGCTCTTTCGGCCCTGAATGCAACTGCTCCTCCGAAGGCAAGGTGTTGGCCTTGTCTTCATAAATCACCATCAGCGGCTTGGGCAATCCGTGCTTCTGCAACTCACCGAAGGACCATCCATCCAGATCCAAAGCCGATCGCACCCGCGTATCTGCAAAAGCGACCTGTTCGGCCACCGCTCCGCCGACGGAATAGCCCATGGCGCCCACTCGATTCATGTCAAGCCGGTGAAAGAACGGGTTGGCCGGATCCTCCCTCATGCTCTGCAGCTGGTTCAGGACGAAGACATCGTCTTGAGCCTCAAGGGCGACGTACCGGGTGCCGAGCGCCGCCTGCTCCGACAACGTCGAGTTTTCGAAGGAACCGAGTTCTGGAGCGTTGCGGGAGTCGGCGATTCGGCCATCCGGAAACTCCACCAGTCCACCGAAAAAAGTGTGGTCGATGGCCACCACGACAAATCCGTGACTGGCCAGCTCCTCCGCCTGAAACGTCCCTTCCGTCCGCTCTCCCTGCCAAGCCGGGTTGTAGAGCACAACCGGGTAAGGGCCGCCTGACTTCACAAGAGCATCCTGAATAGCATCCGTTCTCAGTACTGACCGATACGAAGCGCGCATCGTAACCTCGCCGCGTCGCTGGTACACTGCGCGGCGTCCCGGCCAAAATCCTGCGATTCCATGCAAGGGTTCAGCCGGATACCACACCTGGAGCATCAACTCGCGTTTCCCGCTTGGCGACGGACCTGCGGTTTCATCGCGGCTCCAGTCGATCAAGGGAAGAATGCGGGTTCCGACCGCGAATGGTCCCGTTGGAGTGGGTAGTCGAAACATCGGGAAAGCCCATGACTGAGCCATCGTGATTGCAATCAGCACCAGGCTCATCGAGGCGACGATCCACCTCAGTATCTGAGCCCTGCCCGCGCAGAAGAATCCGCACACCACTGCCAATACGCAAGCACCATAAAGGGGCCAGATTTGCCAGTGCGATCCTTCCCAAAGAAGTTGCA
>Ga0182030_10011964_pt1 | contig 17457 bp, 13 predicted proteins | sample 812S3MmetaG_FD_121299 | JGI IMG/M metagenome (GOLD analysis project Ga0182030, IMG submission 121299) | Permafrost microbial communities from Stordalen Mire, Sweden - 812S3M metaG (Illumina Assembly) | ecosystem: Environmental > Terrestrial > Soil > Wetlands > Permafrost | place: Sweden...
ATCGAAGCAGGTTCAGGCCACTCGATCTCCGGCGTTGCCTTGCTCACGACCAGCTTCACCGAAGCTTGCGCCGAGTTGTACTCCGTGGTGCTGTCCGGCGTGAAAGTTACCGAAAGAGTATGCATCCCCGCTTTCAGTAACTCGCCGGCCGCCGGACTATAAGTGAATTTTCCTGGAACCGATGACGTGGCGTTGAGCTGCGCCGAGCCAAGCGCGTCGCCGCAGGCAATCGAAGCGGGTGCAAACCAGGTTATGGCTGGTGTCGCCCTGATCGCTCCACTCGTTACGATCTTCTGTAAATGCCATTCACCGTCCGCGCCCTTTACGTAAGTAGCGCCTTTGTAGGTGCGCGTGACCGTTTCGTCCTGCCGTTCGGAGGGGCTGACGCTATGCGACTTCTCCAGACTTGCTTCCCCATTGCCAGTGCGGAGCGCGTCCTTATCTGCCGCTGCGTCAGGTGCGGCGCTCGGGGCAGCCTGCCCGATTGCCAGCCCGAGCGATGCGATGGCCGGCGTCTGCTCGATACTGGGAACCTTCGCCGAAATGCTTCGGCTGAGACTTTTGAGCCTGAACAACGACCTTTTTTCCGGAGTTGCGGGCAGACCGCAAGCGGTTCGGGCCATCTGCCGGATCAGCCGGGAGATGGGCGAATCTTCCATCGCAAGCGGAACAGCGGTGCTCTGCATGCGCCGCACAGCGGAATAATCGTTGGGAATCTTCCACTGAACCGGCCGGGTGAGGGCCTTGGTAATCTGATCTTCGGCAACGCCCATCCCGCGTGGCTCAAAGCGGTTGATCACAATTTCGAGCCGGGGTATCTCGGTCGTGAAGAACTGCGAGATCACGCGATTCGAGTTGCGCAGTCCGGCGACGCTGGCCTGGATCACCAGATAGACGGTCGATCCGTCCTTGAAAAGAGATGTGCCCGCCAAGTCGAGTCTGGAGCCCATATCCACGACGACGTTGTCAAAGTCCTGGCGCGCTACCGAGATCAGCCTGTCGACCGCGTCATGGGGGGCATTAAACTGGGGGAACTTGCCTGGAGCTGCGAGCACCGACACCCCCGAGCTATGCTTGACTAACAGTTTGGAGAGAAAACTCGAATCCAGCCGGCCGGAATTCTGCAAGGCGTTGACGGTCGAGTAATCGGCAGAGATCCCCAGGTTGAGCGCAGCGTCCCCCAGTGGCAGATCGAGATCGATCAGCAGAGTGCTTTTGCTCGATTCCTGGGCCAGGGCAACCGCGAAATTGCAAGCCAGCGTGGTGACCCCGTCCCCGCCCTTGGCCCCCAGAAACACCAGCAGCCTTCCGCCCGCCTTCTTCGAAGTGCGCACGGCCGGGCGGCGTGCGGCGGCCCGAATCAGGGCTTCCGCCATGGTGCTTTGCGCAAAAGGCAGCGTGAGAAATTCGCGGGCGCCCGCGCGCATGCAGCGAACCAGCAGGTCCGGATCGGTCTTCATCGAATAGACCATCACCGTCGCCAGGCCGTTGGCACAGATGCTTTCCACCAGTTCCAGAGCGTACTCGGGATAGCTGTCCAGATCGATGATGATGACGTCGTAATGCTGTTCCAGCAGTCTGGGCACATCGTCCAGGCTGGGTGGGTAGGAAGAAAACTCCCGGATTTCCCCGCCCTGGCAACCGGCAAGAGCGCTGACGGCCGCCTTGCGGCGTTCCTCGTCCGGTCCGATCAGCGCTATCGATACGGCATCGGAACCGAGAGAGTCCGGATATTGATCGTCGAGATACGAAGAAGATTCTGAATTCACTTTGATCGCCGCTCCCTGCTGCGTGCAGCTTTCCTTAGTGGGTTAACCAAAAAGCGCCCGTCCCACAGCGGGTTGGAGTTGAATCCTGCGCCAAATCCTCAACGAGCGAAAAAGGAAATCAGTGTCCCGATGGCGATGGCCGGAGCGTAAGGCATCTTCCGCCGCAGCGGATTGGCAAGAGCATCCTCCGGTTCGCGACGCATTCCGCGCCGCCTCCAACCGAAAAGAAGATCGCCCGTGCCCGTAAACAGCTCCTTCATGAACCCGCCTAAAACGGCCCAGCACAGCACCAGAACTCCCCCGGCCAAGCTGGTGAAAAACAGCGCCCAGAACATCTGTTGCGGTCCGATCCAGGCTCCGATCGCAGCGCACAGCTTGACGTCCCCGGCTCCCATGCCGCCCATCCAGAACAAGATTCCATAAATCAAAATGCTCAGCCCCAGCCCGGCGAAACTCTGGCCGATGCCGTGCCAGCCACCAAACCAGCCGGAGGCCACAACCCCGGCCACAAGAAAAGGAAGAACCAGCCAGTTGGGAATGCGACGGCTGCGCAGATCCGTGAAGGTCGCCACAGCGAGCACGGCCAGCGTCGGCCACCAGGCGAACGAGTGCATATCCCATACTCCCTCCCCCAAACTTCGGGAAGCTTACCTGATTACAACTGGTTCTCATGGAATAGCAATTACATTGCCAAACTAGAAGAAGGAAGAAGTCGCTTGATTTCAGAGAGTTGCCTTCCAATCGTTCGCCCCTGGTGTACACGTGAGTTTACGTGCGGGCATTCCTGAGTGAAGTGGGGCGTATACACCTCCGATGCGCCCGCGTCCTGCGCCGGAACCGCGGGAGCGTGGCGGCGTCCAGTGACAAAACAGGTACCAATCCAGGAAATGCTCCCACGCAAGTCACCTTGCTCTTTGATTACCAATCGTGCATCCAAGGGACACCAAAGGTACATCGACTCGGTTTCACCGGTCGGTAATTGATCGCGGGGAAGTCGCCAATTTTTCAACTTCGAGAATTGGATAAGAAAACTGTAAAACATAGATTATAAACATTTTGCTTGTATGGTTCCGTACTGCACCTGGAGCAGGAAACAGGACGCGCGGGAGAGCCCAGAGTCTTTTGCCGTCCGATTCATCCTGCATCTCTCAATCGACAAATATTTTCAATGTTATGACTAAAGTAATCTCGACAGAGGGTTGGTTGGACGCTAGTATATGTGCTCAGAGTTCACAAAAGATGTCAGCATAAATTTTGCTGGCGCGTTGTCGTCGGTGGCGATAGGCTGGGGGGCCTCGTCATCGCAACAACATATTCTTGTCATTTTTGTCGCAGATATTTGTCGCATATCTGGGTGAAGGATTATCTTGTCTCCTCGCCCCCCCAAGGAGACGGTGCGGCGGTGAATGCCAGGGAGCGGGTCCAAGCATGATCAAGATCGGACTTTATTCTGAAGACCATACGCTCCAGACGTTGCTTTCTTCCGCCCTTGGGAAGGAATTCGAGGTTCTGTTGGAGCCGGATGAGGATGGCATCAATCTGCTCCGTGCCGCGGGCGATTGCGATGTCATGATCCTGGATCTGCATTCCAGTCACAGTTCATTGGATGAGCGTATTGGGTGTACCCGCCGCCTGATTGCGACCCGTGTTCCAGCAATCGTACTGGCGGATGACGGTCTTCGGTCGACCGCCTTCGAACTGGTTCGGGTGGGCGCCTTCGGATACTGCCGCAGACCGCCCTCGATTCGCGATCTGAAGACCATGCTGAGCCGGGCCTACGAAAACTCCGCGCTCAGGAAGCAACTGGAGACCGCACAGCAGCCGGTGGAGATTCCCGCCAGTTGCGACCAGATGATCGGTTCCAGTCCGCAGATGCAACAGGTTTATCAACTGGTACATCGTGTCACCAGCCTCAATGCCTCGGTGCTGGTGACCGGCGAAAGCGGAACCGGCAAGGAGTTGATCGCCCGCGCTATTCACAATCTCGGCTCCCACGCCAACCGCCCGTTTGTGGCGGTTTCCTGCGGCGCCATTCCTGAACCCCTGATTGAGGCCGAACTGTTTGGCCATGAAAAGGGCGCCTTCACGGGTACGGTGGGAGCGCGCGAAGGCTACTTCGAGCAGGCGGCAGACGGCACGCTGTTCCTGGATGAGATCGGCGATTTGAGCCTGTTTACGCAGGTCAAGCTGCTGCGCGTCCTGCAACAGATGGAGTTCAACCGGCTGGGCAGCAACAAGCTCATCCCCTTGCGGGCGCGCCTGATCTTCGCCACCAACCAGGATCTGGCCAAGCTGGTGGCCGAAGGGAAGTTCCGTCAGGACCTCTTCTACCGCATCAACGTCATGCAGATTGAGCTGCCGCGTCTTCAGGATCATCTGGAGGATATCCCGCCGCTAGCCAGGCATTTTCTGAAAAAGTATGGGCAGCTGTTTCAAAAGCCGATGGACGATCTGGAGCCCGATGCCGTGGTTTTGCTTCAGAGCTACCGCTGGCCCGGCAATGTGCGTGAATTGGAGAACGTGATCCAGCGGGCGATCATCCTCGCTCCGGGAAAGACGGTTCGCGCTGAAGATTTGAGCATGAATATCGAGGAGGACGATGTCGACCTCGCCGACATCGACGGCGTTGTCGATATTGGCGACTACCATCCCGCAGGCTCTTTTGAGCGGCAGCTCCGCGAATATAAAGTCAAACTGGCGGCAACCGCCGTCCGGGAAAACAATGGGAACAAGACGCTGGCAGCCCGAAGCCTGTGCATCTCCCGGGCTTATTTGCATCGCTTGATCCGGCTCGCCGAACCCGATCCGCTCTTCGAGCAGGATCTCCGCGACACGGCAAATTCCTGAGTACGGCATTTCCGCCCCTTCCCGCTCCTCCCCTCTCCGGAAAGCGCTTTTACGTTCGCCCCGAGTTCGCCCACCTGAATTCATCCATGTGGCCGGCGATCGGTATGCCACCCGCCCTGCTTTTACACCGCCGGAATTTAGGCCCGTCGGCGAGCGGTCCGTCTGACGCAGCGGCTCGGATTGGTTCGTCGCATCGGGCGAGGCACATTCCCGCGCACCCATCCCAAGCCAATCGCGCGGCCTTGCTTTAGGATGGAAGCAGCATGCATACGATACGGGTTGAAACACCTTCGGCAAAGTACGATGTGGTGGCGGGCAGCGGTCTGCTAGACTCGCTGGCTCCGCGCATCGAGCGGGTTCACGGCAGGCTGCCGCGGCGGGTTTTCGTGCTCACTTCAGCCGAGATTTGGGGGCTTTGGGGCGAGACGTTTCTGGCTTCTTTCGCCGAGCCGCCGATTGTGCTGTTCCTCCCACCCGGCGAAGAACACAAAACGATCAAGAGCGTGGAACGCCTGGCGCGGCAGATGGCCGCGGCGGGTGGAGATCGCGGAAGTCTGCTGATTGCCTTTGGCGGCGGGATTGTGGGCGACGTGGGCGGGTTTCTGGCCGCCATTTTCATGCGCGGCATCCCCTATATTCAGGTTCCAACGACTTTTCTGGCGCAGGTGGATTCGTCCGTGGGCGGCAAGACCGGCGTCAATCTTCCCGAGGGCAAGAACTTGGTGGGCTGCTTTTATCACCCCTTGGCGGTCTTTGCCGACATTGGCGTGCTGGGCACCTTGCCGGACCGGGAACTGCGCGCCGGGCTCATGGAGAGCGTGAAGGCCGGGATCATCCGCGACCGGGCGCTGGTGCGCTTCCTCGAAGAGCACGCGGGCGAGGTGCTGGGGCGCGAGGCGAAGGCTCTCGAAAAGGTGATTGCCGCCTCCATCCGCATGAAAGCGGGGGTTGTGAATCAGGACGAGCGCGAAGGCGGGCTGCGCATGATTCTGAACCTGGGCCACACGGTGGGCCACGCCCTGGAGCAGGCCACAGGCTACAAAACGCTGTTGCACGGCGAGGCGGTGGGCTGGGGCATGGTGGCCGCGCTCTTCCTGGCGCACGAGCGGGGAACGATTTCGCGGGCCCAGTTCGAGCGGCTGGAAAATCTTGTTTGCCTCTACGGTCCGCTGCCGGTTTTGAAACTGCGGACGGCCAAGGTGGTGGCCGCTACGGGAGGCGACAAGAAAAATCTCGGCGGTGTCCGGCGCTTCGTGCTTCCGGTGGGAATTGGCGACGCGGGCGTGGTGGAAGACGTGAGCACGGCAGAGTTGGAAGCCGCGACCGCGTTTATGCTGGCGCGGAGTGGAAAGAGGAGTTAGCTTTCTTATCAAATCGCATAGCAGCCTTTGGCAAAGTCAGGTTTTGAAAGGGCGCGACTTTAGTCGTGCGGTAAGTGAATCAAAGATAGATGCGGGCTTTAGCCACTGAGGGATGGTCGTTCGACGTTTTTTGACTTTCACCACAGGCTACTAAGTCACCGTCAATAAATAAAAGTATCAACCAAGCTAACGCTTTGAGGGATGAATGGTGTAATTCCATTCGCCGTGAAACTTGTTCTGTTTCAAATTCACTCGCTTGATTTCCTCATCTGTCACCTTGCGGCCGGTCGGGTATTTCCGTCGATCCAGACGGCAGGTCACCTGGAGACCTTTGGCGGTCGTCGTGCGCGAGATCAGGTTGGCGATTATCTCATAGTCGCGAAGCGTCTCGCCGCGCCAGTTCGAGGAGATGAATGAGAACAGCCGGTGTTCGATCTTGTTCCATTTGCTGGTGCCAGGCGGGAAGTGGCAGACGGAAATCGAAAGCCCCATCTCATCGGCCAACTTCTGCAACTCCAGCCTCCAGGGTCGCAGCCGCGAGCCGTTGCTCCCACCGCCATCTGCTGTAATAAGCAGCCCTCGCGCCCGCGCATACAGCGATCTGCCTTCACTGCGCCACCAGCCCCGGATGGATGCCACCGCGAATGCGCCCGTATCAAGATCCGTCCCCACGTTCACGAACCCCGTGTTGCGCTTCAGGTCGTAGATGCCGTACGGATAGGCGCGGGGAACGTAGGGGGAAGGAAGGTCGTGTCCGTTTACTTTTACCGGCTTCTTGGCGGGAAGCCACTGTTGGCCTGCATTGTCATAGTTTCCGAGTAACTCTTTCTTCTTGGTGTCCACTGATATAACCGGTATCCCTGTCGCCAAAGCCCGCTTCACCTGTGCGTTGATGTAACGGAATTGCGCGTCGCGGTCGGGATGATCCGCACCTTCCTCCGTCTTGCGGTTGCTTTGCAGGCTGAAGCCCTGACCGCGCAGAAGCTGCGCCACCTTCTCATGGCTGACCGGATGCTTCTGCCGAGTCAGATGAGCGGCCAAATTCCGAGTGCTCTTGCATATCCAACGCAAGGGCGACTCCGGATCGCCTCGTGTTTCCGGTTCTATCACGCGCTCCAACGCGGCCAGCAGCTTTGGATCGTGCTCGGAAATGCTCTTTCGGCCGGCTCCTGGCCGGCGAATGCGGCCCGGCGTTGCAACTCCGGCCGCGATCTCGCAAATCCCATTGGATATGGCCTTTCGTGAAAGTCCACAGGCTCGCCGAATCCTCGAAACGCCCCCGTAGCCCAAGGAAAGAGCTTCGCTTGCAGCCATCAGCCGTCGTCCCCGTTCGTCAAGAAGTGGCCACACACTGACGAACTTTCGCCGCAGGGAATCCTCTTCAATGTTCATCTAGAAAAAGTGTATCTTTGGTCACTTATAGTTGCAACCATTATTTAATGACACTGCCTTGTCTGTTCGTAAAACGGAGTCTACGCGCGTTTGATTTCCAACGAATATATCCATGGCGGCTTGGCGCTTCATTGCGATGGGACGAGTAATCAGCAGTCATTCGGAAATTTTTCAGCGGACGCATGCGGCTATTTTGGCTAGGGCGCTATCTATCTCGAATCCAATGGAAGCGCAGACGGCGGAACATTCAGGCTGGAATCCAGCCACAACACGGTGAAGATCTATGCGGGAAGCACTGCACTCCTGGAGACGCTCTGAACTCACGAAGTCATAAACACAACTGGAGCACTTAGCCCTGGTATTCAGACCGTATGATTTGGTAATCACTCCCGGAAAAATGCGGGGACGTGGAAGCCCAGGCACGACAGGCGGCCTGGAGACCGGCGCTCCACTCCAGCCATTACAAAATCATGCGGTCACTGTACTGAAAGCTGTTCCCAGTTTTTCCCCTCTTTTACGCCCAATAGCTGCGGTCCAGGGTGCGATATTGGATGGCCTCGGCCAGATGAGCGACGGCGAGGCTTTCCGCGCCTTCGAGATCGGCAATCGTGCGGGCAACTTTGAGGATGCGGTCGTGGGCCCGCGCGGTCAGCCCCTGCTGCTGCATGGCGCGTTCCAGCAGCCGCTCGGCATCGGCGCCCAGTTCGCAGTGGACGCGAATCTGGCGGGTGGTCATCTGTGCGTTGGAGTAGATCTTGTCGCCGAACTTGCGGAAGCGCAGCCGTTGGCGCTCGCGGGCGGCTAGCACGCGGTCGCGAATCTCTGCCGAGCCCTCGGCAGCCGCTCCGCCGCGCAGTTCCTTGTATTGCACCGCTGGAACCTCGATGTGAATGTCGATGCGGTCCAGCAGCGGTCCGGAGATCTTGGCGATATAGCGCTGAATCATCGGCGGAGTGCACATGCACTCGCGGGATTTGTCGTTGAAGAAGCCGCAGGGGCAGGGATTCATGGCCGCGGCCAGCATGAAGCGCGCCGGGAAACTAAGCGACATGGAGGCCCGCGCGATGGTCACCGTGTGATCTTCGAGGGGCTGGCGCAGCACTTCCAGCACGTTGCGGGGAAACTCCGGCAACTCGTCGAGAAACAGGAGGCCGTTGTGGGCCAGCGAGACCTCGCCGGGCCGGGGCACCACGCCGCCGCCGATCAGACCCGCGTCGGAGATGGTGTGGTGGGGCGAGCGAAACGGGCGCTGCGTGACCAGGCCGGCGGCCGCATCGAGCACTCCCGCGACGGAGTGAATCTTGGTCGTTTCCAGAGCCTCTTCGAAGCTCAACGGAGCGAGGATCGAGGGCAGCCGCTTGGCCAGCATCGTCTTGCCTGATCCCGGCGGCCCGATCATCAGAATGTTGTGGCTGCCGGCCGCGGCCACCTCCAATGCCCGCTTGGCCGTCTGCTGCCCGCGCACGTCTTTGAAGTCCACGGCAAAATGTTGCAGCTCGCTGAGCAGCGCCTCGGTCGAAACGCGGTACGGCTCGCGCTGAACGACGCCGACGACCACGGTGTTGAGCAGTTCCAACACGTCGAGCAACGAAGAGGCGGGATATACGTTGACGCCCTCGACGACCGCGGCCTCGGCGGCGTTGGCGGCGGGCAGAATCAGGTTGGGAATGCCTTTTTCGCGCGCCAGGATGGCCACTGGCAGCATTCCCGGCACGGCCCGCACGCTGCCGTCCAAGCCCAGCTCGCCCACCAGCAGAAACTGGCTCATGTCGTTGGTGTGCAGCGCGCCGTATGCGCCCAGAATGCCGACGGCGATGGGCAGATCGAAGCCCGAGCCTTCTTTTTTCAGGTCGGCGGGCGCCAGATTGATGGTGATGTGGGTGGGCGGAATCTGGTAGCCGGAGTTCTTGATGGCCGCGCGCACCCGGTCGCGGCTCTCGCGCACCGCAGCGTCGGGCAGGCCCACGGTGTGGAAGACATCTTTTTCCGCAACCACGCCGCTATAGTCCACCTCGACATCGATGAGATTGGCGTCGATTCCGTAAACAGCCGCGCTGTGAGCTTTGAAAAGCATATTTCTTGATTGCTGCGAGTGTAGCAGACGGCAAGGGGCGGGGTCAGGGAGCAGGCTGCGGCGCATGCCCGCTCTCCAGCCGCGCATCGTACTGGCGGTTGAAGCGGATGAGTGCAATCCACAGGCCGTGGTCTTCCTGCTTCCAGACCAGGTCGCCGTGGAGTTCGAGGGCGATGGCTTCGGGCGATAGGTCGTGGTGCAGGCCGAAGTAGCGCTCGTCCAGCGCCTCGCCCCAGCGTCCGAGGCTCATCGGCAGCGAGGGGGGATCGTATTTTGTGCTGAAGACCAGGGCGGTGGAGTAGTCCCCGGGATTTTGGGCGGCGCGGGCGATCTGCCCGGCGGTAAAGTCTTCCATACGGTCAACGGCAAAGGGATGCTGAACGTAGCCCAGTTCGGGGCGGGTCAGCTCGTCGGTGACCGGCCAGGCGGAAAGCACCGTCGAGTCGGGGTAGTGCGCTTCAAGCTGGGCGATACCGGCTTGATCGAGGCGGATGACGCGGGCGTAGGCCAGATTGTCTTCCGGGGCAAAGCGGTAGGGCGGATTGACGAACAGCCCCAGAACGAAAGCCGCTGCGGACAAAACAGCCAAACCCTGCCAGGCGGGAACGCGGCGGTACCAGGTGGAGACGGCCACCAGCAGCACCAGCGGATACATGGGCAGCAGATAGCGGGTGAGCAGCGCGCCGCCCAAAACGCTGAAAAAAAGCGCGCTCACCAGCAGCAGGAGAAAGATGCGGCTGAGTGCGGGAGGCGCGATGCCGGCTCGGAGTTCGCTGGAACCAGTGCCCCCGAAGACCGGACGAGGCTCCAGCAGCAAGGCGGCGAACGCCGTCCCCACCGGCACAAAGAGATTCATGTGCGCGGTCAGGTGCAGCAGGCGGTAGCCGAAGGCGGCCAGAATGCGCAGGGGTTCGAGGTTGGCCTGGGCGTTATAGCGCAGAAACTCGGGATTGCCGAAGAGAAAGCCTGTTTTGGCGTAGTGGTAGGCGTACCAGGCAGCCAGCGGCAGCGCGCAACCGAAGAGCCAGGCGGCCTCGCGCCACAAACGCAGGCGGGCCTTTCCAGGGGCGCGACGGCTTTCAACCAGACTGATGACGGCCAAGGTGAGCGGCAGGATGATGGCTGTCTCTTTCGAGAGCGCCGCGGCGGCAAACCAGGCAGCGGCTGCCCAGGGCTTGCGGGGCAACTCCCGGTTCAGCGCGGGCAGGGCGTAGACCATCCCCCAGAGCGCGCAGGCGGCGGCGAAGATGTCGGCCTGCGCCAGGGTGCTCTGGGCAAACCAGACGGGGTAAAGGGCGGTGAGCACGACGGTCCAGAAGGCGACCGCGGGAACCCCGGTGAGGCGCAAGGCCAGCCGCCATACCGCCGTCAGCCCTAACGAAGCGACCCCCAGCACGGCCACGCGCGTGACCACTGGGTGAAAGCCGGCGATCTTCCAGCAAAGCGCCAGAACGATGCTGGGCAGTGGCGGATGGGCGTTGGTCAGCGTGGTGATGGGAATCAGCGAGCCGGTGCGGAAAAAGTCCCAGGCCGCGGGAATGTAGTAGCCCGCTTCATCCCAGTAGTAGGGCAGGCCTAGAAGCGTGAAGTGGGTGGCGTAAAGCGCGGTGAAGATGATCGGGAAGATCATCCAGGCGGGGAACGGCGCGTCCAGCCGCGGTTCAAAATATCTTTTCCTGCGCAAGTCGCCGCTCATCCGAGTACCTTGACCGCGTAATTTCGTCGTTTCCCAGGTCTCAAAAGCGAGACCTGGGGCACCCGAACTGTTGTGGTTAAATTACGAATTCACCAAGTCACGGTGCTAATTGACGGGGCCCTGCGGGAAGGTGTGGCTCTGGGGCTCCAGGTTGAGCGTGCCAAAGGCCTGCTCGTATTGGGCCAGGTTCTGCCCCAGCATGTTCCACAGGGCCTTGGCCTGCTGCGGGCTGAGGAAAACCGCGTTCTGGTTGCGGATGGTGATCTGGTCGGGAGTGTCGCTTGAGGCCAGGCCGAAGACCAGTTGAAAGTCCCAGACGCTGACGCGGATGTGGACGCTGTTCGCGTAAGACTCACGGTAATCGGGGGTCTGAACGAGATTCATTTGCGGCTGCTGTGCGGATGGACTCATGGTCACTCCAGATTACTCCGGCCAGTACCTTGACCGCGTAATTTCGTCGTTTCCCAGGTCTCAAAAGCGAGACCTAGGGCACCCGAACGTTTGTGGTTAAATTACGAATTCACCCAGTCAGGGAACGAGTGGAAAAGTGGCGGCGATGGGGGTGCGCGAACTGCTGTGAAACGGGAGGGTTGTGGTGCGGAAGGCGGGACTTGAACCCGCAAGCCTTTCGGCGCTAGCTCCTAAGGCTAGTGTGTTTGCCATTTCACCACTTCCGCATCGGTTGAAAACCTTCTGTCCCGCTGCCCTCGCTGGAGCAGTTCCTTTCGCAGCGGCATTTTCCCAATTCTAGTACCTTGACCGCGTCATTTCATCGTATCCCAGGTCTCAAAAGCAAGACCTGGGGCACCCGAACGGCTGTGGTTCGATGACGAATTCACCTGAACAGGACCTAGTTGAACAAATCCTTCATCTTGTCCAGCAGGCCGTGCGAGGCGGGCTTGTTTTCCGCCGGGAAAGATTCGGCCAGCTTGCCGATCAGCTCACGCTGCGCGCGCGAAAGCTTGCGGGGAATCTCGACCACCACCTTCACGATCAGATCACCGGTTCCCTTCTCATTCAGGAATGGAACGCCCTTGCCGCGGACGCGCAACTCCTTGCCGCTGGGTGTGCCCTCGGGAATCTTGAGGGGGACCGGGCCATTGATGCCGGGAATCTCTATCTCGGCGCCCAGCGCGGCCTGGGGAAAGCTGATCGGGATGACGCAGCGGAGGTTATAGCCGTCGCGCTCAAAAAACTCATGACGCCGGACGGAGAGCACCACGTAGAGGTCGCCCGAGGGCGCGCCCGAGCGTCCGGCATCGCCTTCGCCGGCATAGCGGATGCGGGTTCCATCCTCGACGCCGGGCGGCACCTTGACGTTGAGCTTCAGTTCCCGGACCACACGGGCTTCGCCGCGGCAAACCGTGCACGGGTCGCCGATCACCTGACCGTGTCCGCCGCAAGCCGGGCAGGTGCGGGCCACGGCGAAGAAGCCCTGCTGGAAGCGAATCTGTCCGCGGCCCTGGCACTGGCCGCAAACCCTGGGCCCGCTTCCGGAGGCGCTGCCGCGGCCGTTGCAGGCGCTGCACGCCTCATGGCGGCGAATCTTCACCTCGGTTTCGGTGCCGAAGATGGCCGCCTCGAAGTCGATGGTCAGGTCGCAGCGCAGGTCGTCGCCGCGCTGCTGGCGTGCGGCGCGCTGGCCGGAGCCGCCCATCGAAAACATCTCGCCGAACATCTCGCCGAAGATGTCGCCGATGTCCACGCCGCTGGCGAACGGGCCGCCGCCAAAGCCCTGCCCAGCTCCGTTGATGCCGGCATGGCCGAAGCGGTCGTAAGCAGCGCGTTTGTCGGCGTCGCTCAACACCTGATAGGCCTCGCTGGCCTGCTTGAATCGCTCTTCGGCAGCCCGGTCGCCAGGGTTGAGGTCCGGATGGTGCTCGCGCGCCATCTTGCGGTAGGCGCTCTTCAGCTCCTGGTCGCTGGCTTCGCGCGAGACGCCCAGCACTTCGTAATAGTCTTCTTTGCTCACTCTTGTGTTTGGACTCATTCGCTTTTCTGTTTGGGGTTGGATGCCACGCGCACCAGAGCCGGACGCAGGAGCCGCTCACGCAGCTTGTAACCGCGGCGAATCTCTTCGGCCACATGCTGGTCGGGCAGATCTTCGCGCTCCACCGAACCGAGTGCTTCATGGTGGCGCGGGTCAAACTCCGCGCCCAGGGTGGGAACCGCCGTCACCTGGAACTGACGCAAAATGTCTTCCATCTGCTTCAGAATCAGCTCGACGCCGGAGCGCAACTGCTCCACCGTGGCATCGGACTTGAGGGCCAGCTCGAAGTTGTCCAGGATGGGCAGAAACTTCTCTATCACGCTCGCAATCGCATAGTCGCGAAACTCCAGCCGCTCGCGATCGGCCCGCTTGCGGGCGTTTTCAAACTCGGCCTGCAGGCGGGCCAGCCGGTCGAGCAACTGGTCGCGCTCGGCCTTGAGCCGGTCAAACTCCACGCGGCTTGCGGGCTGGTCCGGATTTTCCGGCTGCTCCGCGCCCAGCTCCTGCGCCGGCATTTCGATTACGGAAGCTTCGGCTGCCGCGGCTGCCGCTTCTTCCGACAAGGTCAACTGGGTTTCCTGATCTGGCATGATTCTCTGCAATCTCCGAAAAAACTCTTTGGCTTGCTTCAATGATAAATTCCACGGCAGGCGCCGTCTTCTCTCTTGCTCATCGGCAACGGCGCGGCTTCCCACAGGAGCCTTCCGGCGCTCGCAAAACTTAATCGGCGGGGACTTCCAACAGACGCTCGGAGAGCCGCGCAATGTAGCGGACCGCCTGGATCATCTCCTGGTACTGAATGCGGGTGGGCGCGATGACCGCGACCGTGCCCAGGTTGGCGCCGCCCAGCCGGGCCGGGGCGCCGATCAGAACCAGATCCTGCATGGCAGGAGAGGTCTCGTCCAAACCCACCACCACGCGCACCTCCTGCTGGCGGCCGTCCACGTAAGCGGTCAGCAGCTCCACCAGCCGCTGTTTGGCTTCGAGAGCCAGCAACATCTGCCGCAGCCGCTCACGGTCCACCTCGGCGGCGATCAGGTTGGCCATGCCGTCCACGAAAATGGCTGGGCCGGCCTCGCCTCCGGCCAATGCGCCTTTGCGGCAAAGCTCCTCGATGGATGCCAGCATCTGGTGGTAGGCTTCGCGCTCCAACTCCACGCGCCGGGCCACCTCGACGCGAATGCGCTCGATGAGCCAGCCGCGAAAATTCTCGTTCAGGTAGCGCGCTGCCGTCTCCAGCTCCACGTGGGTCAGCTCGTGGTCCAGTGCCAGCACGCGGTCCTGCACTGCTCCCGCCTGGGTTACCACGACCGCCAGCACACGGCCGGCCGAAAGACGCGAAAAGTGGATGTGCTCCAGCACCTGGGCTGCGGTGGAGCTGGCCAGCGCGACCCCCAGACCGCTCGAAAGCAGCGCCAGCACGTGTGAAGTGCGCTCCAGATAATCGTTGCTGCTGGTCACGCCTGAGAAGCTTTCCTCGATCTGCCCGCGGCGTGCTTCGCTCAACAGCGACGGCCCCAACGCTCCGGAACCGGGCCGGGAAACCCCTTGAGCCTTCGCGTTCAAACCGGGCGTTTGCGCGTCCGCTGATCCGCGGTCCATCTGCGTTTCCTGCTGGGTGATCTGTTCGACGTAGTAGCGGAAGGCAGCTGCGGTGGGCACCCGGCCGGCCGAGGTGTGCGGCTGCTCCAGCAGACCCGCCTCGCCCAGCGTGGCCATCACGTTGCGCACGGTGGCCGAACTCAAGCCCCCCTGATTCACAAAAAAATGCGCGACCGCCTGTGAGGCCACCGGTTCGCCGGTAGCGATGTAAAGCTCGATAATGGCGGTCAGCACCAGTCGCTCCCGCGGACTGACGCGTGCATCCGGCATCTTTCCCGCTTTCCCCAGCTCCCGTCCGAGTTCGTTCGCCGCTAGCGGTCCGCAGCTCAGCCAAGACCCGGAGGAAACCATCTAAGCAATTGATTTTTCTGGCATTTAACCAGGAAAAATCGCAAACTTCTTCTCTTTAATTCTAGGCAGGGGGGGGGGGACTGTCAACCGAGAACACAAACGAAGCAACAAGGGCCTCCCTCTTTCATTCCGCGACGCAGACCCGGCTCGCAGAGGCCTCGCTCGACGCCTCGCGTCATCGACCAGCCCTTCCGCCGGATCTGAATCGGTTTCCGCGCGTGGATCGGGCGAGCGGAGCGCAATGTGCGTCTGCCCCGAATCCATTACATTGAGAGTATGTTCGCGCGCAAGCTTTCCATTCAGCATATCGATTTGAGCGGCGGCCGGCACCTCTGCCCCATTCGCTGGATCGACAACTTCGCCATGCGGAACTTCACCAACGACGTAGTCTTCGACGACACGCTGCCCCTGGCCGACGGGGTGCTCGAAGCCGGAACGCGGGTTCCGCTCGTGCCCCTGCAAGCAGCCATGGAAGACTGGTTTCGCCGCAAGGGCTATCTGAAATCCGGCGAGCGGCTTGAAGTTGCGGAGATTGCCGGTCCGGTCGAGAGCCGCTGAAGCGGGACTGGGCGCCCCCGGCCTGGACAAGTTCTTGTTCTTCCGGCGCGTAGTTTGACCGCCTGAATGAGTGATCTCCCAGGTCCCAAGAGCGGGACCTGGGGCACCCGGCCAGGTTTTCGCAAGCCATGTTTTGCTGGCGGCGAAGATGCCGCGCGGAGCCCTCAAGCGGCTGCCTGATTCTCTATTTTACGGCTGTTCCAGAGTTGAGCCTCGGCCTCGCGGCGGGCCTTCAGAGCGTCGTTTTCGTGCCCTTCGGCCTGATCCCATAGAAGCAACTGCTGGGCGGCATCTTCGTAGCGCCCGCGATTCAAGACCTTCAGCAATGTGGAAGAGGCCAGACGCCCCGCGCCCAGATTGAAGCAAAAGTCCACCAGCGCATCGAACTGGCCCTGCGTCAGCGGAACCTTCACCAGATGCTCGACGGCCTGTTCGGTCTCGCGCACGTCCGAGGCCAGGAGGCTGGCGGCCTGCGTCTCGTTGACCCCCCTGGGAAACGACTCGGGATGCACCAGTCGGTGCCCGAAGCCAATGGTCGGAAACCCGGCCGCATCCAGATAAACGCGACTGCGAAACCCTTCCGAACGCTTGAGCAGTTCCATTCCCGTGGCGCTGAATTCCATCTTTCCTCCTGCTGACTGAAATCATCAGTTTCACGCTAGCAGGAACAAGGAAATAATCTGCAAGGCTGCTCAGGATACCGGGAAAATCGCGTCTTCCGACTTGGCCGGAAATGCGCGAATTCAGCCCTCTTTGCCGAAACGGGCTGGCGTCGCGGCCTGCGGGGGAACTGTCGTCCGCGTCCGGGAATTGGCCGGCGAGGGTGAGAAATCGTCCGTGGCGGGGGGAAAATCGCGAAATTGCACTTCTTTTAGTGCTTCCGGTAAGACACAGACAACAAATGGGTTAGTTAAAAAATACCAAGATTTGCTGTTTATATGAGCGAAAATGCTCATTTATTTGCAGATAACGATTGGTTAATAAGTGATGACTTAGTAGAATGGTTGGATGGATAGACGACGAGAATCGAGCAACACGAGCCCGAAATCCTGGCTACGAACCTGGCTGCTGGTGGGAGCTGTCGCTATAGATCTGGCCGCGGGAGGGGTGGCAGTTTGCCCCCGGGCGGTACTGGCGGATGCGCTGCTTTCCCGGCCTGCCGCAACCGCGCCCCTCGCGGTTCCAGTAGCGAGCGCGACGCCGGCCTCGCTTGCACAAGCGAAACTCTCGGAAACGACAAAGGCAAGTGTGTTCCGCGGTGTCGCTTCCTGGTACGGCGGCGTCTTCAACGGCCGCCTTACCGCCAGTGGAGAACGGTTCGATATGAACGCGATGACCGCCTGCCATCGGACCCTTCCGTTTGGCTCGCTGGTCCGCGTGGTGGACCTCGACAACCAGCGGTCGGTCGTGGTGCGCATCACTGATCGAGGCCATCTCTACGAGGGACGCATTCTTGATTTATCGTATGGGGCCGCCCGGAAGCTGGGGATAGTAAAGCCTGGGTTTGCCTCGGTCAAATTGGAAGTTCTATCCCTGGGCGGATCTCACCGCGACCAGTAACTGATCGGAAACTTGCAAGCGCAGCAGCGGCCAGCCTTCGGGCTGGCCGCTGTCGTTTGCTCCGCGCCCCAGGCCGGACCGTTCAGTAATCCTGCCATTCGGTGACGTTGCTGTCGGCGGGCGTTCCGTCGCCTTGGATTCCAAACCCCGGGCTGCCTGAGGCGTAGGGGCTGGAGCTATCCGTGACAGTTGCTTTCTGGACCCCATCGACATAGACGGTCAGGGCCACCGGGGAGGTTCCGGAGGCGACCAGGCGG
>Ga0182030_10011966_pt1 | contig 17455 bp, 17 predicted proteins | sample 812S3MmetaG_FD_121299 | JGI IMG/M metagenome (GOLD analysis project Ga0182030, IMG submission 121299) | Permafrost microbial communities from Stordalen Mire, Sweden - 812S3M metaG (Illumina Assembly) | ecosystem: Environmental > Terrestrial > Soil > Wetlands > Permafrost | place: Sweden...
CCGGCGGTGATCGGGCGCGACAATCCGGTGCTGATCGACCTTAGGCGCAAGAATAGTGATCTCCAGGGATTCACCGTTGAGCGCGAGAAAGACACGGAAGGGCGCCTCGCATTCTATCGTCGTCAGAATTGGTCCGAGAACGGGTTCAAGCTTTGGGCCGATACAAATGTCCGGGGGACGGCAGGCTGGATCTTGAACGATTTGGGGCCTGCGGACCTAAAGCATGTAACAGGCCGGCGTTATGCGATGCAGCGGCCGAACGCGACGGCGGACGACTGGCCCGCGATCGCCAGGCTTCTGCAGACCATGGAAAGCGCGCCTTGCGTCTCCGTGGTGTCGGTGACGTTGACGGTCGGCGAGGGGATCGTCGGTTCCCAGCATTTCAGTCAATGCTTGCTGATCGGGGTCTTCTATTTCTCCGGGGACGACGCAAGGACCGATTGAAACCATGAGCACCGACGATGAGTCACCCGATGAGCTGCGGCCGGACGCTGGCGTCAAACGCCTAAACAAGAAGCCGCTCATAATCCTGGCCGGTGTTTTGACGGTCATTATCGTTCTACTGACGGAAGGGGTGATGTCACGCGGCTCGCGCTCGAGAGGATCGAACGCGGGCGGTGACGAAAAACACCGGGCGGCGGACAAGGAGGCTGCTGCGGACGTTAAGAAGGACGCGCCGAAAGCGGGGCCGATTCCAGAGCGCCCGCCGAAAATGCCTAATCAAGCCGATAGCGGCCTAATTGCGGCTGCACCCGGGAGCGACAGGCTAGATATCCCGATAGGCACTCAAACCCCGAGCCGAAGCGAAAAGGACGAAATGGAGTCGGCAAGGAAGGAAACAATGCGCAATACGGCGCTAACGGCCGTTACCAACGTGGCTACGTTCGACGCGGTGGCCGAACCCCAAGCAAAACCAGGAATGAACCCGGAAGGTTCTCTGGCAGCGGGGACTGCGTACGAATCAAAAACAACGGCGGCGACACCGGGAGCCACGTCCGACCAGGACCCGAACCTTCAGGCGCGAAAAGAAGCCTTTGCGACGACGGAGAAAAATACGGGCTACCTGTCGGCGCAGAAGCAACATCCGATCAGCCGCTTTGAGATCAAAGCCGGGACGATCATCCCTGCGATAATGATTTCGGGGATCAATAGTGACCTGCCCGGAGAGATCATCGCCCACGTCTCGCAAAATGTGTACGATTCGGCGACCGGAGAGTTTTTGCTGATCCCACAAGGCACAAAGCTCGTCGGCGTATACGATAGCCACGTCGCAATCGGTCAGGAGCGGGTGCAAGTGGCTTGGACGCGCCTAAACTATCCGGATAGCTCAACGCTCGACCTAGGGAACATGCCGGGCGCCGACGAAGCCGGGTACGGTGGGTTTCACGACCAAGTGAACAACCATTTTTGGAAAATCTTCGGCGATACTCTCATGCTGAGCCTTCTTTCCGCCGGGGCTCAGCTATCCCAGCCGCAAACAACATCAGCGACGGGCGTTCCCACGGCGAGCCAAACGGTGGCGGCGAGCATGGGCCAGCAATTCGCAGCGACAGGCGCTGAGATCACCAAGCGCAACATGCAGATTCAACCAACCCTAGAAATCCGTCCTGGTTACCAATTCAACGTGATGGTCGCAAAGGATGTCATCCTGGAGCCGTACACCGAAAGATAAAACTATGCTAACACCCACAAGAGCTGAATTGGTCGGAAGCGAGAATGAGATCGTATCTTACACGAACTCTACCGCACCGAGCATTACCGTTATCTTCAAAACCCAGCGGCGGATGATGTGGCCGATTTACCTCCTGGGGCTTGTTGAATACCGCCCAAAGAATTTCGATGACGAGGGGACCACCGATCGGAGGTGGGAGTGCCTCCGGATGGCGCTAGGGGAGGAGCTGGCGATAGTTTACGGGTTTAACCTGGTGCCGATTCACAAGGGGCTCGCGGAAGGCCAGGGGTGCGTCCTGACGGAAGCCGGGGAGCGCTATGTGGCCCTCGGGAAGAAAGGCGAGGCGATCATTGCGAAGATCGAGGTGAAGGCGCTGAGGGAAGAGGAGGAGCCGAAGGAGCTCGACCACGTCAAGGACCGCGAACCGCAGGGCGCGCGCACTTGAATCGCAAAGCGGCAACAGGCTTTGTGGGGCTCCCTGAGCAGGAGCAAACATCCAGGGGGCAAAGCCGTTTTGTGGCGTGGGTCGTGGGATATGGTTTAGCCCTCTTTTGCGCGGCGAATGTCGCTTTGACGCAGTATCTCGCGGGCGCCTTCGATTATGACGAGAGCTTGGGACCCCCATTTCTGGGGCATGTCTATTTGCCGTGGGCGTGGCGTCAGTGGAAGAATACCCTGTTTTGGGAGCACAAGGCGCGTTTTGCAGGGGCTTTCTTGCTAGTCGGCGGCGGCGCCATCGGCGCCGCGCTCGTGGGGTTTTACATAATTTCGTTCTTCATCCGCCGGGCGAAACCCGTGAGCAGATTGCACGGCTCGGCGCATTGGGCTACACCTGAGGAGATCCGTGCGAGCGGGCTTCTGCCGCAGGAGGGACAAAAAGGGGCAGGGGTGTACGTCGGTGGGTGGGCGGACGTGAAGGGGACGACGCGCTACCTGCGGCACAACGGCCCGGAGCATGTCTTCGCGTTTGCGCCGACCCGCTCCGGCAAAGGGATCGGCCTCGTGCTGCCCACGCTTCTTACTTGGGAGCACAGCGCGGTCGTGTACGATTTGAAGGCTGAGAATTGGGCGCTTACGGCCGGGTGGCGCAAGAAGGCTGGTCAGAGAGTCTTAAAATTCGACCCCCTGGATGCGGATAACAATAGCGCGAGGTACAACCCGCTTGCCGAAGTGAGACTTGGGACCGCGCATGAGGTGGCCGACGTGCACAACATCGTTCAAATGATCATCGACCCCGACGGGAAAGGGATCAGGGAGCATTGGGACAAGACAAGCCTCATGTTCCTGGTGGGCGTCGTCATCTACGTCATGTACCGGGCAAAAGGGGAGGGCAGGGTCGGGTCGTTGCGGGATATTGCGCCGACGCTGACGAGCGAGGGCGGCATCGATCGCCTCTATACCGACATGAAAAATAACATGATCGACAGCGGAAAGCGCCACGTTGCGGTCGCGAGCTCGGCAATCGACATGATGGAGAAAGAGGAAAGGGAGCGTGGAAGCGTTCTTTCGACGGCAAAAACCTTTTTCATGCTCTACGCGGATCCGGTGGTATCGGCGAATGTGGCCGAGAGCGATTTCCGGATCGCGGATCTGATGAGGCACGAGGACCCGGTGACTCTTTACATTGTGGTGGACCCGTCGAACAAGGACCGGCTAAAGCCGCTCGTGAGGCTCCTGATTACCCAGATTGTGCGGGGCCTAACCCCCAGGATGGAATTTAAGGACGGTATAGCGGTGGCGTCGTACAAGCATCGGCTCCTTCTCCTCCTCGATGAATTTCCGGCCCTTGGGAAGCTGCCCATCTTTGAGGAGGCGCTGGCGCATTTCGCTGGGTACGGGCTCAAGGCCTATTTGATCGCGCAAGATTTATCGCAATTGACTGCGGCGTACGGGCAACACGAGGCGATCGTCTCGAACTGCCACATAAAAGTGGCGTATGCGCCGAACCGCATCGAGACGGCGGAGTTACTCTCGAAGATGACCGGAACGGCGACCGTGGTGAAAAGGGTGGTCGGAACATCGGGCAAACGCTTCAGCTTCGTTTTAAGTCAAGTGAACGAGACGATTCAGGAATTCTCGCGCCCGCTGCTGACTCCGGACGAGTGCATGAGGTTGCCGGGGCCGGAAAAGGACGAGGGCGGCATGGTGACCAAGGCCGGGGACATGCTCGTTTTCGCGGCGGGCCGGGCCCCGATCTACGGCCGGCAGATTCTCTACTTCAAGGATCCGACGTTTTCGGCTCGCTCGAAGATTAGCGCGCCGCTGGCAAGCGATCGTTTATAAGGGGGACGCCAGCGTATGCCCCGAATTGACCGCAAAGGGCTCCGTTTGGTGGTGGTGACCCTCGGCTGCGCCGGCGTCCTGGTCGCCCTGGCCTGGGCGGTGGGTTTGCGGTGGAATAGAACGGCGTCGTACCCGATCGGTCTCTATCGCCTATCGAAAGGCCAATGGAGGCGGGGCGACCTGGTGCTAATCGACGTCGTTGATGATCGCGAAGCTTTCCGGCTGGCGGAAAGGCGGGGGTATGTCCGCGAGGTGCACGGGAAGGACGCTGTGATCCGGCTCATCAAACGAGTCGTCGCGGTCGAAGGTGACCGCGTGGACGTATCCGCAAAAATCTCCGTCAATGGCCGCGAACTCGTCAATAGCCTGGTGCGGGAGGTCGATTCAGGCGGCCGGCCCCTGCCGCATGACGCGATCGGCGGCTTGGTGCGGCATGGCGAGGTGTGGGTGATGTCGGATTTCAGCGACCGGAGCTTCGATTCGAGGTATTTCGGGGCTGTGCCGACGGCCTTTATCGAAGGCCGCTTAAGACCCGTTCTCACATGGTAGCGGTGATTCGGGCCCAGAAACTGCTAATCTTAGGGGGCGCCGTCGTTGGGCTCCTGGCTTGGGTCGGCTCATACCCCGCAATAGCACTCGCACTCCTTATGCCGTCGTTGTGGGTGGCGGCGGAGTCGCGCTGGGTCGCAGGCCTGGTTGTCCTCGGCTACCAACTTGGGGCGACGTGGGGGCTGCCTGGCGGCGTGATGACCTTTTACGGGACATTCATGGCCCTCGGGGTGCTCCTGTGGGTATTGGCGGCGCTAGTCGTGGCGGCTACCTGGGCCTGGTTTTGGAAGCCGACGAAGGCTGCGCGGCTGTGGTGGATGCCGTTTCCCTTGATTGTGACGGCCCTCCCGCCGATAGGGATCCTCGGCTGGGTACACCCGATAAACGCCGCTGGAGCCCTATTCCCGGGCTGGGGCTGGCTAGGCATTGCTGGGGCGGTGTTCGTGGCCGAAGGGCTGTCTGTCGTGCCCAAAGGGTGGTTGGTCATTAGCCCCTTGGTTCTCGTTTTGTGGGCTGGCCTGGTCGCGAGGCCCGCTAAAAGTCTCCCCGGGTGGCAAGGGTTGGACACGAAAGAGCCATTTGGACACGGGGAGGTCGATTCTAGGCGAGATCTAAAGCGGGCGATGACGCTACCCAGACTTGCGGCGGCAACCCCTGGCCGGGTGATCGTCCTCCCCGAATCAATCGGCGGGTTATGGTTCGAAGTGCCAGAGGCATTTTGGAAGGAAGGGCTGGCCTCAAGTGACGATAAAACCGTCCTCTTGGGCGCTGAGGTGGGGGAGGGTGACGGTCGATCGGCGAACATCCTTCTTTCCGTAAACCGGGCGGGCTCAAAGGTCATTTATCGGCAAAGGATGCCTGTGCCGCTAACCATGTGGCGGCCGTGGGCGAGTGACGGGACGCACGCCTATTGGTTTGAAAACCCCGTGGTGGACGCGGCTGGCGAGCACGCGGCTGTGCTCATTTGTTACGAGCAAGCGATCGTGTGGCCCATCTTGTTCTCGATGGTGGATCGGCCGACGGTCGTAGTCGCGATCGCAAACGACTGGTGGGCCGATGGCTCGACTATCCCCGGGATCCAAAAGAATTGCGTTCTAGCCTGGTGCCGGCTTTTCGGAATGCCGCTGGTGATGGCGACAAATACCTAAAGAATGACGGCCTACGATTACAAGCACCACGTGTGGAGGGAGGGAGTGGAGGGGACGAAGCTACTCATGGAGCAGTTTCCGGAAACGCTCAGACTCCTCCGTGGGATGCGGGGCGACGAGTACGCGTCATCCCTCGGCTTGAAACCGGGTGAGGCCCCGGAATTCATCGCGAATCTCGAAAATCAGATGAAGGATGCCGAAAGAGAACTGCTTAAGGATGAGCTCGACCAAAGAAACAAAACTTGAAACTCAGAATCGTAGCCCCCTCTGCGCTGGCCGAAAGCTATTGCAACCCGGCTTAAAGTCACTTGGTCGGTGCCAATTAAGCCCAGTGCTAATCCAACGCTGCGTCACAATGGAAGCAAGGAAGCACACAGATTCGTTCGAGGCGATTTTTCCTTCGAAGAAGGCCATCAGTGCGTTCACCGTGGAAGAAGTGTTGCGCCACGGGAGGCCCAAGCTCGACGACTCTGAAGACCCCGGAGAAAATCCGGGCTACATCTTCCGCGGCGAGCTAGGGCGTGTTTGCAAAATCGCTCGACTCCCGAACACCAATCTTCGCCTGCTGCTTCGTTTCGACAGACGTGGATTTGGCTCATAGTGGCGTCAGCAGATAGGCATGATATGCACCAGGCCCCATCGCTTTGCCAATGATCTGGCCCCGCGCGTTGATCCGCTCGGCGTCATATAGTTCGGTCAAGCCGCTCCCTGCGAGGTTCACCCTAGTCGAAAGGTCGATCCATTTGCCCTTCTCGTAGAGAAACGCCCGGCTTTCTACGCCAATCCAAAGAAAGCCTCCTCCGGTTACATTGTGCGCGCTGCCTACGATCTGTCCGGATATATTGATCCCATTGGCGCTGCTGTGTTTGTAGCTGCTTGGCACGCCGAGATCCTTCATCTCTCCATTGCTGTAAAGGAAGGCGCGAAGTTGCCCTTCCTCGAGATTGAAAGACCCGACGACTTGGCCCTGGGAATTTATGTCCTTAGCATGACTATTCTTCCAGCCCGGCATGTTCAGGTCGCGTAACGTTCCGTTGGAGTAAAGAAAGGCATGATCGTGACCATCCGGACTCGCAGCATAGCCAACTACTGCTCCCGAGTCATTGATGCGGCACGGCTCTGTGTATCCTTCACCAAATGATTTCAATTCCTTGGAACTTCCATCCGGATTCATTTGTTTGCCCAGGGGGTATCCGGCGCCTTTGGGCACGAGAGTGCCTAGGTATTGGGTTACCCCGCTCGACCAGATGGCCGCACGCATCCCCGGAACTTCGACGGCAATTTGCCCTGACGAATTGATGTCGCAGGCACCTGCCCGGCCGGGAACATCGGCCGTTTGCTTGTCCAGTTCTATGGCACGCATCGCACCGCCGGCATAGATAAACGCTCTGCCGCTTGAGCGAGCCCCTTGAGTTACGCCTCCGGTTTCTGCCCAGCCGATTACAACACCGGCTGCATTGATCCCTTTGGCATTGCTCCTCATACCACCCAGGGTTCCCAGGTCATGCACGTGTCCGTTTGAATAGAGAAAGGCGTGAATATCGCCACTTACCATACGGATGCTACCGACGACTTCCCCGGAGTCATTGATTGCTGTAGCCTCAGAATATTTCCCAAGGTCGACAACCGCATATGCCGGCTCGCTCCCTTTCACGGGGAGCCCCATCAGTATCGGAAAAACGAAGAATCCCAAACCACGTGCCATAAAGTGTCGCGGCTTTCGGCCAAGACATTGATGAATGCGCCAACCAATCTGCATAAGCGAACTTTGGCACACGTGGTCTAAGCCGGCAAGGCTGCGTCTTATGCCACCGATTGCCTCGCGGCGCACAAACGCTGGGAACAAAAGCGGAGCGAGTTAATCCCATTTGGCGCATGAAACTAATCCTGCGCAAAGAACTGCCTGAGCCATTGTGGGGAAGGCTAAAAAAATTAACCGTTCGCGTGGAAAAACTCGCAGGTGGCCTCTGCGTGGGCGACCCCCGAAAGATGACAGGCTTATGCTCGCCGCGATATTCTACGTCTTGCGAACGGGTATCCCGTGGCGCGACCTTCCAGAGCTGTTTGGCCCGTGGAGCTCGGTCTACTCGCGGTTTCGTCGTTGGTGTGCTGCGGGGCTCTTTGCCCGGATGCTTTCGATGGTCGCAACGAGAGCCACGGGTCAACTTCGGCATATCGATTGCTCACACATCAAATTACACCAGGATGGGACGAACCCGTGCGGCGGTCAGGCTGCCCAAGCGATCGGTCGCACTAAGGGCGGAATCAATACGAAACTTGCCGCAATCGTTGAGGGAGGAGGGAGAGCCGTGGCGCTCGGCTTAGCCGAGGGCCAACGTCACGATCTTTACGCGGTCGAACCGCTCTTGCCCTGCTTGCGGCACCGCCGCGCTGTCGCCGATAAAGGATTCGATGCCAATACGTTTCGGGCGCGCCTGTGCAGACAGCGTACGCGGGTATGTATCCCCGCTAGGCGCTCTCGCCGTCGGCCATTGGCCTTTCATCGCGGCTACTATCGGAGGCGCCATAAAGTCGAAAACTTCTTCTGCCGTCTCAAACGCTACCGGCGCGTCAGCACGAGATACGAGAAACTCGCCATTACGTTTCTCGCTTTCGTTCAGCTCGCGGCGGTCGTTGATTGGCTCATCCATTGATTTTGCAAACACGCCCTAGACTATAAAGTTCCGCTTCAGTCGTCTTTGGAACGCCATGTCCTGAACAGCGGCGTGGGTCGCCGCCCGGTCGACGGCGAACGGCTGCGAAATGAGGAGCGGAGCTTGATTGCAAAATTCATGAACGGGGATGGAGTCCAAGTCGCGAGGATAGCCGATGAGGAAATCAATAGAGTCCAGGTAAACAGAACCGACACCTTTCGCTGGCTCTCCTTGATGCAGCACTACGAAATGCCGACCCGCCTGATTGATTTCTCCAGAGATATTCGCGTCGCCCTTTTCTTTGCCACGTGGCACCACTCGAGGATGGGGAACTCAAGGCCCGCGTTGGTCTCTGAAGACCTGGTCATTTACTGTTTTCCTTGTTTCGGGTTCGATGACTTCGTCCAAAACAAGACGCCGATTACTCGGGACCAGTCAGGTAAAATCAACATGAACACGGCTCTTTGCCGCCGAATCGGCCTTTCATGGGCGGGGGCTTTCAGCGCCCCGGAGATTAGACCGTTTCCGCCCCGAAAATTTGGTTGGGATAGGCCCCATTTTCAAAACGACCGTCTAAGGAGGCAGAAGGGGATGTTTGTCTATCCCTTCGATGATCCAATGGCACCCTTGGGACTAACCGGGGACAGTTGGCTCGTCGGCAACCTGGCCGACGAAGGGGCTGCCGATCCCTTCAAATTCGGGGACCTTAAGAAGCAACTTCCCGGAATGACAATCCGATTGCCTTCGGCGATTGCGCGCCGTGTGGCAGACGAATTGGCGGTGAACCACGGTTTGATTGAGCAAGCGCTGATGCCGGATATCGAAATTGCTTTGCGGTCCTAAACTTAAACACTAGCCGGAGCGCGCTAAGCAGAAGAGCATCAAGGAAACCGAAGCGAATCGTCGGCGCTCGGCGACCTTGGGATAGGCGGCAGCTTCGTCGCATTACTCGCCCAACGGGACTGACGCTTGCTGAAACCCGAGCTAGACGGCCCCACAGCAAGCTGGGACTAACCATCCCGAGGAAGCGGAAACTGAATCGCGGTTGGATTACGTGTTTCTGAATTCCGACTGGCTTTTTGGGTGGACATCATCGGAGCCGGCAAAAAAAGGCTGATCTAACCGTGGTTGAGGTTATCTTCGGGATGCTGGAATTCTATCCGATCCAGCGGGCCATGCCTCTTGACCATTATGTCTCTCAAGTTCACCTCAAGAACTTCTATTCTCCGAAGCTCGGCGAAGCGATGTACGCCATCCGCAAGAGCGAGATAAAGATCTTCACTCAGAACGCTAGGGCGGTTTGCAGAATCGAAGATGGCAATACGAATAGCTACCTTAGAGAAAACCGAGCAGTCGAAGAATTCTTGAAGGAAATCGAACCGAAATATAACACCGCACTCGCATCACTTGCGGCTAACAAGATCGATCAGGAGTGCATCTCAGTCATCGCGGGATTCGTCGCCTACGTTTTGACCTGTTCGCCAGCAGGAATGCGCATTCAGTCGAATCCGCTTAGGGGCCAAGTCGAGGAAGTTGGAAGGCGGCTTGATGCTCTGGGGCAATTGCCGCTCGCGCCACCGTCACTTGGTCGTAAGAGCCTAACTCAGCTTCTACAAAGCGGTGAGGTATCCACGAACATCGATCCCAAATTTCCGCAGGCGATGGGGATAGCCTCAATTCGGTCTTATATGACGGCCTTTGCAAACTTTGATTGGGACATTCTTATAAACCCGTTTGCCGATAGCTCCTTCTTCACAAGCGACTTTCCCGTCGCAATCGAAGAAACCCCGGATAAGAGCATCTTTAATAGGGTAGTGCCCCTTGCACCAAATCTCGCAATAAGGATCCGACCGGACGCCTCCCGTAACCTTGAGGACACATCGTTCGCTGCATCTAAGCACAACATCCGGAAATTGAGCCGTCAGGAGGTAATCTCAGTCAACCGGCTAATTGTCCGCTGCGCCGAGACCATGGTGTTTTTTCGAGATAATCTCGAATGGGTACCAAAATTCGTGATGGCGAACGCAGGCTTCCGAATTGAGCCGCGGACGCTGCCGATACCCGATGGACATGGCACCTATCTTTGGTCGACATTAGAACTCACTGACTGCCATAGCGATGATCAGGACTTAGGGGAACGCTCAGTTAGAATGGTGATTAAGAATCGAACGACTGACCGAATAGTTGGAATGTCGCGACCGTTGCCGCAAGCAAGTAAACTGTTCGCGCTGCCGCCCCGTGACGCGTTGCTCTGGAGGTACGGCGATTACTGGAAATTTAAGCATCTCTTCGTCGACAAGAGCCTATACTTCCGGCGCGCCGATCAACTTCCCGACATATACGAGGGAAGATTTACTGAAGCGAATGCAACCAAACATAGCGACATGTTCGCTGACGCATTCAAGGATTTGAGGCTAGGCGATTCAAAGACCATCCGTAGTATCCAGGAGACGAATCGAACCCGTGTCTTCTTGAATTGCTGGCACATAAACCAGCGGGAAAATTTGCGGATGTGGGCCGCATACACAGTGAGTACGGAAGCGGTGGTCGTCGTTTCAAACATCGATGCGTTGTTCTTGGCCACACCCCGAGAATGCAAAGGGTCCATGGTCCGGTATGTAGGCGAGGATGAGGCTGTACCCGAGCTGCACTCGCTTTCCCCGCTCGTGCATAAAAGGCGCGACCTCTACGAGTTTGAGAACGAATTCAGATTGATTTACCAGCTGCCTAGGGAGCATTCAATCTTCCTCGACCGTCCGGAGGATTTTTTTCGTTTGATTCCAGTCGATCTAGTGATCCTGGCTCACGCATTGCGATTTCACCCTGCCGCCAGCGATGAATTCAAAGCCAAAGTCCATGCCGATATTGCGTCTGAGGGTTTAGTGATTCCAACTATGGATTCTGACTTCACCGGGCAATGGCCGGCAGCGAACCTAACGAATTGATGTGCGTCATTCGGAACACGTTTGAATGCCCGCCATTCGACTGCACGGAGGCACACTACGTGTTGGCCGTTGTGGCTCTGCATGACGATGAAGTTTTTGCCTCGGGCAGCGCAGTCCTGGTGGCACCGCATTTGGCCCTCATTGCACTCCACGTGCTCGACGATTTTGCGGTACGCTACCAGGGCATCGCAGCGCGAACGAATTCAACGACGAACTACGCAATTGTTGCCCGGTGCTACTATGGCGGTGAATGGCGGATGCTCACTGTTCAACAGACTTTTAACACGTCGGGCACGGACATTGCGGCCTTGTATTTGGACCTCGCTGATGGTCAACCGACCGCTTTTCCCTGGCCTCGCATCACGTTGGACCTGCTACCTCCCAGGCGCGGAAGCCGCGTGTGGTCTTGGGGCCACATTAGCCCGCGGGCACTCTTGGCAGGGCCTACGCTGGAAGAAGTCCACTGGTATGCGACGCTTGCCCGCTCGTCGGGCCTTGTGCAGGAGATTTTCCCTTCAATGAGAGACCGAGGGCTCGTGAACTTCCCGGCATTCCAGTTCGACGCGCGTGTAGACGGCAGTATGAGTGGGGGTCCCGTTTTCGATGAGGAAGGGCACCTAGTCGGAATTAACAGCAGTTCGTTGCCACCAACAGGCGACAATGATCGTCTCCACACTTCCACCGCGGCTCTTTTGTGGCCAGTTCCTGCCCTAGCTTTCACGCCACACGCTCAGACGCCGCTGGGTGGCTCCGAGATTCGATTTGTCGAAGATTTGCACCTCTTAGGGTTTCTGCCGATGATTAACCATAGTGCGGTGCATGTGGACCGCGAAGTCAGTACAGGTGAATTGCACGTCCGGGTGTCAATTCCCGAAGATCGAGTGTGAGACCGCTAGTTTCTTTCCACTTGTCTGGGTTTTGCTTCACCCAAGTACGAATTTGAGTCATGAGACACTAGATGCCCAGCCATCATCACTATGCAGAGGCACTCCGCGAGTTAATGGGCCTTCCAAATGCCTGACCAGATTACAAAGAACGAAATAGAGGAGACGATTCTTACCGTCGCGGATGATCCTGGGCTTCGAGCAATGGCTCTCTTCGGCGAATGGGGAACTGGCAAGACGTATCTCGTTCGAAAACTTTTCCAAAAGCACCTGACATGGGACCGGTTGAAACCCCTAAAACTCCAATTCGCCTACGTTTCCCTATTCGGAATAAATTCTGTCGCCGAAGTAAGGAAGCGCATTTGTGTCGGCTCCCTTAGAGGGCAGGGCAAAGGGCTACTCAAGGCGGCAGATAAGGTCAAAAAGACGCTCCCCAAGGCCCTCACCGTATACGGAATTGGATTGGACCTGAGTAATATGGGCGACCTAGCCTCGGATCTTATCGAGGACAAGGCGATCGCTAACCTCTTTGTCTGCATCGACGACCTTGAGCGGGCCGGCTCTGAGCTGTCGATTCACGATGTGCTCGGTTTAATTGCCGAACTGACAGAGGTCCGTGAATGCAAATGTCTTGTGCTTTTTAATCGCGAAAAACTGACCGATGATCGACGGAAGGAATTAGATGCTCAGGACGAAAAAATCTTCGATCTATCGGTGGAATTTAGACCGACACCAAAAGACAATCTCGCTATTGGATTTCATGATTCAAATGACCGGGAACTGGCCCGATCTGCTTTCGTGGAATTCCAAAATGCGAACATTCGGATTATGAACCGAGTCGGCTGGCTCCTCCGGCAAATGAGAAAAGCCAACGCAGCTCATTTGAAGGACCTTTGGTCTGACCTCGTTCAACACGCTTCGATTCTCACGATCTTGCGGCACGCCCATTCTGATACCGTACCGGACCTGTTCGAAGCGATCCGTGGTCCAAACCTCATGCTCCGAATCTTCGGAGACAAAGATGCGGAATCCAAAATACCTCGCCAGATAACCGAAAGATTGGACGCGCTCAGCTTCTCAGTGAGGCCCTTTGATGAGCCGCTAATAAATGCTCTGTTGAATGGTTTTCTGGCCGCAGACAAGTTTAACGCAAGTGTCGAGGATGCCTACGACGCAGGCCTTTCAACCCGGAACGCAGCCGAAGCCAAAGAGTTCATTAGCCTTCTTCATCGCGGTTTCGGAACCAAGGCCGCTGACTACCTCACCAGGCTAAAGAGATTTCTGTCTGATCACGGCTCGGATATTGATCGACCTTTGCTTGCTGAGTTATGCGAGATCCTTCTTACCTTAGAGGTCACCGATGAGACTCGTCGTCTCGTTGAGGCGGTTCTGGCTCCGATATTGCGTCCCATCGCTGCGGCCGACCGTGCTAATGAGCTAAAGAGCTTTCCAGCAATCCATCGAATCGGAATTCACGAATCGATACCCTACGAACCGATAGTACGGCGGCCGGCAATAGAAAAGGTTTTTGAGAAGCTTGCAGCGTCGCCTTCTGGGTGGGACCCCGCCGAATTCAAGCACCTCGTGCAGTTCGATGATACTGAAATCCGCAAACACCTGCTTACGCTCCAGAGCAATGACGCGACATTCCAAATCCAGCGCCTCTTGGAGCGTATCAGTCATGATGTCGAACCGGGCTTGGCAGGAGATTTGCGGAAACGGCTGCTCGCGATCCTGGAAGGAATTGCTACAATGGATCCCCTATATCGCTACCAAATTGAGTCGGTGATACTCGCCTCTGCCCGAAAAGGATAATTTGGCAGCTATGCGTCAAAAGCCTTAATTCATGCCTCAAGCTGACGAAACGATAGTCGAAGAGCTTCGGGAAACGCTCTCGCCCGATTTACTCCCATTCCTTTTGTCGCGGGCCGGTGCCGCGCAGCTCGTCGAAAGGCTTCCGATCGTCTATAGCCCGGAGAGTATTGCCCCACAACCTCCAACTGTAGAATTCCGTGCATGGGAGCTTGTTGGTTTACATTACCTAAAACAGAGCCGCGCCCACGAAGCTTTGGCGGTCTTCTCAAAGCTTTATGACCATCTGCAACGGGCGCAATCGAATGGGGTACGAGTTCACAAAGGGACTGCACTCCTGTGGATGTACGAGTGCTACCTTGCGATGGGCTTTTCAGCGACGGCAAAAAGATATTTGATGCTGACGCTTTGCGAAGACGCCATTGGATTTAGCGGCAATATCTCAGCCGAAGAGAGCGGCTTATATTTCAGGATAATCTGGCGTCACGGATTGACTGACGAACGGCTCAGAGAATTCGCTCAGCAAATATATCAACTTTATTTGAAGTCCCCAAAGGAGAGCCTTTATCCCGAATGGTTGCTGCAACAATTAGATTGGAAGTCGGCGGAAGCAGTTCCGTCAGTCGCCGAGGCAATGGTGTACAAGGTGAATCTGGGATACGTCCGATTCCTCATAGAGCAGACTGGTGATCGTAGCGGCGTCGCGATGGAAACCCTCTGCGAGTATTTGCTTTCATGTATGCCTGGCTGCAAAACCACACGGCGTCGCCGAAGCCATAGCACCGATTACGACATAATCTGCTCAATGGAGGGCTTCGAGATAGATTTTCGTTCGGAATTTGGGAGATATTTCGTATGTGAATGCAAAGATTGGTCATCCGCAGCAGATTTCACAGTAATGGCGAAGTTTTGTAGGGTATTGGATTCGATCAAGTCACGTTTTGGCATCCTTTTTTCTAAGAGCGGTATTACCGGCGCTGGCATTTCCGAGTACGCAGAACGCGAGCAGCTAAAGGTTTTCCAGGACCGAGGAATGGTAATTGTCGTAATTGATAAGGACGATTTAGAGAAGATCGCGGCAGGCGTGAATTTCATCGGTATGCTTAGAGAAAAGTACGAGTTGGTTAGGCTTGACCTAGGTCGTAGCTGAGGCGCCTGAAATGGAGTTTTAGACACTGGAAGGGTTTCGAAACAGATAGCCGACGCATAGCCGCACATTGCGAGTGGCATTTTCTTCGGAAGGGCTTCATGAGAATGGGCTCACAGCACACTACTGATGCAAGCTCACGCCAAAGCGAAACCCTTTCCGCCTTGTTCTGGACCGTCGCATCGCGCCTTACGATTCCTAAGAAAATGAGGGAAAAGCTCGATGACGTGTTGATCTGAAACGGCACTTTGTGCCCCGCAGGAATGCGAACCCTCCCGCCACTCCTTAGCGACCAGCAGTTGACAGAAGCACTGGCGGGGTTTCCGTCGTACGCCTCGCCGCCATCGCTCTATCGATTCCAGTCCAATGCCGGCTTGTCGGCGTTGACTGAAGGGAAACTGAAAATCACGCCGCCAGACGAATTCAATGATCCATTTGAGATGTCGCCCGGTATCGCCGTTGATGGGCTGTCGAAGGACGATTTGCGAAGGAGCTTTCTCTCACCGCGTGGGCTGTCGCGCGAAGGCCACGCTCATCGCTTCGAGAATGAGAAGGCCTACCGTGACTGGGTCGAACGCGTTGTCATCATGGCTCCGCATTTGTGGGGAAAGCATCTGGACGCGATGCGCAATGCACCGGTCCAAGGGACTTCGGAAACCTACGGGATCACGTGTTTCTCGGCATTTCCTGAAGCTGTGTTGAATGGCCCGCTGGGAATTCGGCACTGGGCCATGTACGCCAAAGATCACACGGGCTTCGTGATCGAGTACGACGGTCGGCATGCACTCCTAAAGAGTTGGGCAACGAGCAAGTGGCTTTTCCCTGTGGCTTATCAAAAGAACCGACCGATTGTGAATATCGCAGAGTTCGACGAGTGGACCCAGGAAAAGGCCGTCCAAGTCTTGCGGCGTTGGTCGGAAATGAAGTGCAAGCAGGCGTGGGGTGAGGAAATGGAGTGGCGGTTAATATGCCCCTTGGCACCCGACCCGCAGAACCGAGTCGAAATTAGTTCGATGACCGTCGACGGGCGCAAATTGCACTTCTTGCATCTCTGGAAAAGTGATGCCCTGACCGGACAGCGAGACGCCAAAGCGATCAAGCGCGTGATTCTGGGTGTCCGCGTCGACGCCAAACTCGAAGCCGACATCAAGGCCACCATGGCAACGCCCGATTTTCAGCATGCCGAATTGCACCGAGCGATTCTGTGCGAACGCGACTTCGCATTGCGCACAGAGCCCGTGAAGCCCTAAGAAGTGAGCGACTGCGCGTGTCGGGGTCTACGCGTCGCCGGGGGCTGCGCGAACGCATCCGGATTTCGGAAGAGTAAAAGACCCGCGGCTTCTAAGACGTAAGGGGACATTTAGCGGGGCGAGGGCGGAATCCGCCTCTTTTCGCCACTTAACATAATAATTATTGTGCGTAACCTATTATCCGCCAACTGGTTGCAACTGACAGCTCGGCGTCCAAGAATTTCCCGTCGGCGTTGAAGAAATGTTGCCGTGCATGCGCGGCCTCGGCATTCGCAACGCTATAACGAGCGCCGCCCAAATTCCGCACGAGTTCGTCCAGGTCGTTTCGTAGGCTGCCAAGAAGAAAACAGTCTTTAATTAACAAGACGACGACATGAATCATCTCGCCTGCTAGGGTCACGGCCATGGGGCCGCGCTGGCGCATATCCAACTGGGCTATTTCAGGGGGAAGGCCGATCTCTTCATCCTCAATGGCCGCGATCACGCGAGGCATCGCATATCCTCTCAATTGCGGAAAATACGGCAGAGACGTATTGCTCATGAATCGGCTGGGCTAAATCTGGAAGAGTGCTCAGCTTCCATTGCATGATTTTATGGCGCTTCGTAAACTTCCACCAAAGCGACGCCGCTCGTGCCATTAATCCCTGAGACCACCGCAGTGTAGCTTCCGGGAGGAAGCGTCAGAAGAAGAACAGAATCGGCGCTTCCTGATGGCAGAGCGAATGCGCCCACTGCCGCCATTTCCGTAGCGATAGTAGTTGGGTTGGCATTCGTAGACCAACCGGTGTTGGAAGCGACAGTATTCCCAGAGGAGTCGACGACGCTAAGCGACGGTTGAGCCAAGACGCCGCTCACGCCAAACTGGCTTAGCGTAGGCCCAATTGCTCGAACTAGCACCTTTGCAGAGTGCGATCCCTTCACCACAAAGCCGCCAATTTCTACGTTGGACCCTGTGTTGACGAAGGCCCGCGTCGAAATGTTGATAAGTTCGGGATCTCCGCTCTTCACCTCGTAAACCTCAGCCAATGCCACGCCCGTTGTTGAATTGAGGCCATTGATCTCGGCAGTGTAGGCGCCCGGGGGAAGGCTAACCAGTAGGGCCGAATCCGCG
>Ga0182030_10011967_pt1 | contig 17454 bp, 18 predicted proteins | sample 812S3MmetaG_FD_121299 | JGI IMG/M metagenome (GOLD analysis project Ga0182030, IMG submission 121299) | Permafrost microbial communities from Stordalen Mire, Sweden - 812S3M metaG (Illumina Assembly) | ecosystem: Environmental > Terrestrial > Soil > Wetlands > Permafrost | place: Sweden...
CGCAACGAATTGCGCCAGCAGGGAACCCAGGCCCTCGGGCTGCACGTCGGCTTCGTCGACACCGATCTAACCCGCGGGTTGGACGTCGTCAAAGTCTCACCGCAGAGCGTGGTCAACGCCGCCTTCGACGCTCTTGAGGCCGGCGCGAGCGAGGTACTCGCCGACGAACGCGCTCGGACGGTCAAGCGGGGTTTGACGATGGAGCCACCGATCTATCTCCAACGAACGGTGCCGTGGCGCCGGCGGCTCATTCCCAAAAGACCGGAATGATCGACAACACCAATAGCGCCGCCATTGAATAGTTAAAGTGCCGGCGGCGCGTCTCCGTGTGCAAGTACCGGCGCAGCATCGCACCGAATAACGTCCAGCAAGTCACCGCCCCCATGGTCACTACCAACGCAATGCCGGCAAGGGCCGCGACTTGTAAGAGAAGCGAAGACTCAACGACCGTGTACGTCGTCACGGCGCTCAAGGCCACCACCCACCCCTTGCCATTGACCCATTGGAAGACCGCCGCCTGTAAGAAGGTCAACGGTTTGCCGATCCTCTGCGCCTCGCCGCCGGGACCCGCGGCAGAGGCGATATTCCAAGCCAAATAAAGCAGATAAGCGATGCAGACGTACTTGAGCACCAAATGCACTACGGGCACGGCGACAAATATTTTGGCTAGTCCCAGGCCTACGAGCAGAAGCATGAGCGGGTACCCGAAGATGATCCCGAGAATATGCGGAATCGTGGCTCGAAAGCCGAAATTGACGCCGGAGCTTGCCACTAGGATGTTGTTCGGGCCGGGGGTAAAGCCCATCGAAGCAAGGAACGGAACGCTCGTGAGTATCAATGCGGTGGGAAAGGCCTGCACTTACTGCAACCCCACTACGGCAGTTTCCGTCGTCCCGGCCGCCAAGCATCAAGAGCTGCCGGGCGCACCCAGAAAACGGCGGAGTCCTCGCGGACTCCGCCATTCCTGCTCGAGCATTATTCGCTACGCACCCAAGGTCGTTCGCGTAGCAACTGCATCGGAGCGTCCCTCCGTTGGACCCGGTCGAGCGCGTGGCGACGAGCCTGCGCGCATTCCTCTATGACATCCCGGCCAGTACGAGGTGCCGACTATGAATGAACCTCGCCACCGACCAGCGCGTCCAGAGACGCGACCGAACCAACATTTGAATGTGCCACTTGGATCACCTCCTTCAGTTGCCGTGGGCTCATCGTCGGCGCGTGCCGCCCACCGAAGCCGCGCGCCCCGAATCGATGTGCTAAGAATGACCTCGATCGCGCCGCGAGTAAAGACTCGGCACCGAAGCCCCACCCGCTTGCCAATGGCAGGTGCCCGATGCATCCTCAGACGGGCTCGAGCTCCGGATACGCGGCGGCGACCTCGTCGTTGAACCTGTAGCGCTCGGTGAATTCGGCCGGCCAGCGTGACGGGCGGCCGGACGAAAGCTCGACGCACGCATACTCGATCTCGGCGCGTGCCAGCGTCGTCGGATCCGCTTCGCGAAGCACCTGAAAGCGGCGCGTGACCCGCACCCTGCGCGGATTTGGAATCAACCATGTTGCAATTCTCACGACATCGTCGCGCAGGGCCGGACGTAGATACGCGATCACGCTGCGCAAGACCACCATTCCCCGATCGAGCGACAAACATCGCTCGATCGGCAGACCCACCGCGGCGGAGTGATCCCACGCGACCCGATCGAACCAATTCATGTAGACCGAATTGTTCACGTGGTCATAGGCATCGATGTCTGCCGCGGTCACGTTCACCGTGATCGTGTGCGGCGCCGGTAGATCCCAGGTCAAGTGGACTTCCTCGAAAACGAGAACGTAGCAGCGGATGATCCGTTACGCAGAGTGCGCTGTCAGGCGAGACGCGGGGTCAGGGGCGGATTCGACCGTTGGTTCGCGTATCGTCGGGCGCGCGGGCATTGGCGAGGGCGTCGGCCCGGCCGCCGGCGGCGTGAACGATATGGGCACTGCGCGTGTGAAAGCGGCCTGTTTGAGTTTGACCTCGACCTCGGACCAGAGCGCCGTGTAGAGGTGGGCCCCCTCGCTGCGCGGCGCATACGCCGGGAGCGGAGCGCGCCGCAAGGTCATTCGCTCGATCTCGCTCCAGTAGGGGATTTCCGTTTTCAGCAGACCCGGGAACTGCAGACGCGTGCTGGCAATGACATCATGGTGCAGCGCTTTGCGACGATCGATCATCGAGAAGAACGGCAGCAGGGTCATGTCGACCCAGGCGTTCGCGACCAGGAAATCGCGCAGCTGTACCAGCATGCGGACCGACAGGGGGCTCGGAATCAGCGGAACCACGACGGCGTCGGCAGCGCGCAGCACGTTCTCCGACAGCAGCGAGATGCCGGATGGGCAATCGAGGAACAGCACGTCGTAGAGCTCGCGCAGCTTGCGGCTCATGCGCAGCAGCCGTTCGGTTGGATTCTTGCGAGAGCTCAGATGGACGTCGAAGTGGCGGTATGAAAAATCGGCCGGCAAAACGTCCAGCCGCTCGTACATGCTGGCGACAACGAGTTCGTTGAGTTCGCGTTTGCCGGAGACCAATTTCTTGGCCGAGGCATTCTCCTGCGGCTCGCAGCGTAGGACGTAGGTGGCGGCGCCCTGCGGGTCCAAGTCCCACAGCAACGCCCGCTGCCCGCTCGCCGCGCATAGGTAAGCCAGGTTCACGGCAGTCGTTGTCTTGCCGACCCCGCCCTTGATGTTGGTGACGGCGACGATCTTCATGCGTGCGAGCAATACTGCCACAGAATCGGCGGCGCCCAAAACCGTTCCTGCGGCGTGACGTTCGCCGCCGCATGCGACTAACCCTCGCCCAACCCATAGAGAAGTTTCGCGCGCGCGTGGAGGTCGCGACGAAGCTGACTGTTATCCGCGAGCGCAACCGTTCGCGAACCGGCGGCGAGAGCAGCAAGCGTAAATCGCAGGGCTCGCAGGGCTCGCAGGGCGCGCGCACCTCGTGCGCGCCGCTGCCGGACCGGTTCGACCGAATCACGGTCGGACGCGACCTTCTTGGTCGGCTTCTGGCCGGCCTTCGGCTCTGGGATGAACATTTCCGGGTGCGTTAATCCGAGCAGCCCGATCGCGATCTTTTGAAATTCCGTCATTGCTCTCACCTCGACAAGCTATTCTCACAGCAGCAGCTTGCGACGCCCGAGCACGCGGTCCAAATGGATTATCTGTAGGTCCGTTAAGGATTGCTTATCTACGCGTCCCTCTAGCGGATTGCCGAGCTCAGCCCGCGTCCTCGACCGCGATCGTCATACGGGACGGCTCTTTCTCGGGTTTTACGCCCCCAATCTTGCGGTTGATTAAATACATCATCGAGAGCGTCAGCAAGGTCGTGCCGACGAGAACGTAACCTACCCGGTCGAAATGCAGCAACACACCGTCGGAACCCTCAAAAACGATCATCCCGGACAGTACCGCGGCTATTCCGCCGGCGACCTGCTGCAGTGAAGAGCTTATCGACATATAGGCTCCTCGGTCGGCGGGCTCCGGAAGCGCCGACATGAGTGCGGAGGCTGAGATCATTCGCGAGAAGATCCCGATCTGTAGGATCACGATTACGCCGACGAGCAACCACAATGGAGTGATGGCAAGGTGCGTGAAAATCACGACCATTATGATCGTTATCGCACATCCAAATGCGAATACATTGAACTTGCCAAACCTGTCGCTCGCTCGGCCGATGAGTGGCCCGGCAACCACCGAGAACAAACCCGTGAGCACATAAACCAAGGGTAGCCGCCCCACTGGGACACCGACGTTATGAACCATGAATGCGCTCATGAAAGGCATCAGCATGAACCCGCCGACACTCAGTAAGGCTGTCGTCGCGAATCCCTGGAGGTAAAACCGGTTCGATACGGTCTGAATCAAGTGGTGCAGTGGGCTGCGATCCGGGTGGAGTTTCAAATGATCGTCGACGGGGTGCAAGCGTGCGTGGATCAGCCAGCCCACCATGGCGCCTACCGTCACGATCAGCAAGAATGGCGCGTTCCATCGCCAACGCGTTGCCAGCAGCAATGCAATCGGGATTCCGAGCACCGAGCTCGCGGCGAATGCGGTTTGGATGATGCCCATCACGCGACCCCGCAGCTCGAGCGGAAACACATCGGTAACGATCGCAAAGGATACCGACGCGACTACGCCGGCGAACACCCCTGTGATCAAGCGCCCGAGAAGCAGCGCGTGATAACTGTAAGAGAGCCCGCACAACAGCGTGCCCGACAAGAATCCAGCGTAGAAGACCAAGAGCAGCTTTTTTCGATCGAAGCGATCAGCAAAGCCGGCCGCCAGAAAACCCGATACGCCGGCACTGAATGCGTAAGTCGAAACGAGCAGCCCGAATTGGACCGGTGAGATCTGCAGTGCCGGCATGAGCTGCGCGCCCAGAGGGGAGAGAATCATGAAATCGAGGATGATCGTGAACTGCAGAAAAGCCAAAACGGCCGCGACGAACATCTGATAAGGCGAAAAGCTGCCGTCGACTCGATCAGTCATGTCTTACCTCGGATGTCGCTCGCCGCGCGCCGTAGAATCTCGAGAACCCGCATTTTTTCTTCGTGGGAGGAATCGAGCTTCTCGTGAATGGCCGCTTTTAGGTCATCGCGCACCTCGCGGAACTCTGCTTTCATCTCTCGCCACTCGCGGCGATTTCGGTCTCGCGGATCACGGCCGAAATGATCGGCCACGTCCTCATCCTCCGCGATCTGCCTCTGCAAGTGTGCGAGTTTGCGGCCCACGCGCGCCAGGTGCTGCCAGACTTCGCTGGCCGCCTCCCCGTTCTCCGACAAATGCGCCTTTCCTTCGTCGGTCAGGGTATATAGCTTTTTGCTGCCTTCCGATGAGGTGTTCGCAAAGCCGACCTCACCAAGATACGTCAGCGCCGGGTAGACCATGCCTGGACTTGGCGTATAAATGCCGCAAGACTGTTCCTCGAGCGCCTTGATTACTTCGTACCCATACCGGGGCCGCTCACTCAGCAGCAACAAAATGATGAGTTGCAGGTCACCCGAGGCAAGCATCTTCGTCGCCCGCATTCCCGGCTCCATGCCGCCATACCCGCCAGCCGACCGGTGGCCATGACGATGATGAAGGTGCTTACCCAGCCTAAACATATCTCAGAATGTATCTCATGATATATTCCGTGTCAACAAATCAGTCGCTGAAACTTAAGCTTTCTCTCGGCTGGGGCTCACATTGTTGATTTCTGCTGTGGATCGCCTCGATTGCTGTCATTTTGTCTGCCTGGCTGTCCCAACACGAGTCATCTTCGTGAGCGTCTTCAACGCGTTATACCTGCTGCGCGCGCTCGTTGGCGCGATTGCTTGCCCCATGCTGACCACCCTGTGCTCGCATGCCGGTGCGAACACGCTCGCGGCCTGGAGTCAATACGGTAATCAAGGCGAAGTGGAAGCACGGCTGGTTACCGAGGAAGCCGCCTGCCCAGACCTTATTGCGGACGGCCGGCGGGTGGGCATGACGGAACGCGCGTCGCCAAGTCCCGCATTTCCGGTTCGAGTTTGCGTCGCGACCATCCCTGCCGGCACGAAGCGGCTCACCGGCGGCGGCATCGACCTGCCGGTGCCGGTCCGGCATCCGCGTCATATCGTGGTGTTCGGCGACACCGGCTGCCGACTCAAGGGAGCAGTAGTCCAAGCGTGCAACGACCCCGCCGCGTGGCCGTTCCATGCGATCGCTACACGGGCCGCGCAGGAAAGCCCGGATTTGATGATCCATCTCGGGGACTACCTGTATCGCGAGTCGCCCTGTCGGGCGGGAGACAACCGCTGCACGGGTACGCCTTGGGGTGACACTTGGGCCGCCTGGAATGCCGATTTCTTCGCGCCGGCTGCTCCTCTCCTCCGCCGCACGGTCTGGTTGATGGCCCGCGGCAATCACGAAGAGTGCAGCCGCGCGGGGACCGGATTTACCGAGCTGCTCGGCCACGACTCACGGAGTGAGGCTTGCAATCCCCACGAAAATCCCCTGCTGATCGATCTCGACGGGGTGAAGCTCGCGCTGCTCGACGACAACGCTGCGGTCGACAAAGAAGTCGCCCCCGAAGTCGCCGAGGTTCTGAGGCGCGACATCGGCGCGGCCCTTACCGCGAAGGCCGATTGGCTGGTAACCCATCATCCCTTCCGCGGTATCTCCAAGCCCGAGCCGAACGGCGAGCCCGGCGTGATGGAAGGTGCCAACGCCACTTTGCTCTCGGCATTGTCCGGGGCCGACGAGTCTCGGCTCACGCTGATGCTGGCGGGTCACATCCATAACTTTCAGATCGAGAACTATCCCGGCGTCACGGCACCTCAACTCATCATCGGCGAAGGCGGCGACGAGCTCGACAAGGAAGTGCCGCGGCAACTGGCCGGCCTGGTGACCGGCGGTGAGACCGTCACTCAAGGACTGTCGCTTCCGGGCTTTGGTTACGTGGTTCTCGATCGCAACCGCCATACCGAGGACTGGAGCATAACCGTCCACGCCGCCGACGGCCGTGTTCTGCGCCATTGCGCACTGGTGTCGCGGAGATTGAAGTGCCCGTGAAGGAGTCGACTTTTCGCCTAAGTAGCCCCCGCAGCCTCCGGCTTGATGATACTCATCGGTTCATCCGACAAGGTCGGCGAGATTCCGAACTGTCCCTCATGAACCCAAAAAACCAGTTGGTCGCCTAGCTTTAGATCCGCGACCTTCACGATCTTGTCGTTCAAAGTGACTCGGCCTCCCGTACCGATCTGAAATGCGATTGTGCTTATTGGAATGTCGGCAACGTCGGAAACCTCAACCTGCACGAAGTTGCGGCCCACCTTGGAAACCTTGCCGTCGAACTTCGCAAATTTGACACCGTCTTTCACCGTGACTTCCCTGCAGGCGGCAGCCGCCTTGGGAAATTCCTTGAGGAACGCGGGACTCCATTCAATGTTTGAGCACGCATTGCTCGGAGTGTCGCTCGTGAGCGGCGGGTTTGCGGCGAATGAAACAGCCGGCATCAGGGCTGTGTACAGTGCAAGTTTGCTGAGACCTTTCATGTTTCATTCCCGTCGTTGAGGTATTGAGTTGCCGGCACTCTGGCAGGGAACGCCGATGCGGTCTGTTCGGTAACGCACGCATGTTTGAACCAGTATCCGAAAGTTTTGCTGTCTGTTGCCCGGGCATTGCAGGCTGGCCGCGACCCGGCCGGGGGTCACTCCACGGCGCCGCGATGCCTACTGCGTCGTAACAGGTAAATCGAAAGTACCATTACAAGGATCAACCCTCCCAGCACCAGCAATTCCAGCATCGTGGAATGCAGCAGTTCCTGGGAGTCGGTGGTCCACTTTCCATATTGGTTCGCCTGGGACGATTCCAGGGTGATGACGAGTACACGTCGTATCGAAGCGATCAATCCCACCACTAGGAACGGTTCGGCGACGAGGGTCCCTGAACGAAACGACACCCGCACCGTATGCAGAATCTCGATCACCATGAGCACGAACAGAAGCCGGTCGATTGCGATTACAAGAGAGTCCGCACCAGCATTCACCTGCAACGAGTGAACGAGCAACATCGCGGTCCCGCCCATGCCCACGACAGCGGCCACCGCAAGCAGCAGGCCGAGCAGAATATAGGCGACGATCTCGACCTGATGGAAAACACGGTCCGCGTAGTCGCCCAGCCGCGTTGCTCCTCGCTGCACCTTTTCATCACGTTCCATTCTTTCTCCGATCAGCAAGCCCACGGAAACGTGCATAGAGTATCTTTTCTGCGCCGCAGGCGCGAAATAGTCGTCACGTGTCGGCCCTTGTCCGCCGGATCATTCGGTTCATCAGATGCTCGAGAGCCGTCTCTAGGTCGCCGCACTGGCCGGAATGCACCGGGGAAGTCTGCACGATCGTGCTCTTCGGCGCGACCAGCCAATGAAATCGCTCGCGCGTAGACAGCCTGGCGATGGGTCCGGCATCGTTGCCGCCCGCGCAGATTGCAGGAATGCTCGCCAAAGCGCCGCGCACCAGCTCGAGGTCCACGCCTGCTTGTAGCGCCAGCAAGGCTGCCTCGTCGAGCTCGATGCGCGCGAGCAAAGTACGCTCGATATCACAAGATAGGATAATTCCCGCATTCACGAATTCGCCGCGTTCGACGCGTGGCACGACTCGAACGATTGCATAGTCATACGTGCGAAGATTGTGCACGAACGGCCTCCTCTAGAAAGACTTGGGAGGAATGCACGCGCTGCGTGAAATAGTTGAGATAGGCCTCGCGCACCGCTGCTTTGTTCGCGAATCCCGAATCGTCATCCAGCCAGGAATCGGGAATCCGTTGAACGATGCTCTCCAATTTTGCGGCCGTGAGGAGCGACCTCATCCGTGTATCGACTTCGGCAAGCGCAGTCGCCTGCTTCAGCAGTACATGGTCTTTGATCAACGCGAACGGGTTCCCCGCGGGCCGATCGCGGTGAGTCCATGCATGATGAAAATACAGCGCAGCTCCATGGTCGATGAGCCAGAGGCGGCGGTGCCAGATCAACATATTGACGTTTCGCACCGTACGATCCACGTTGCATACGAACGCATCGAACCAGACAATGGCTGAAGCCAATTGCGCATCGGGCACAAATACCATTGGATCGAAAGTGACTGAGCCGGGTAGATAATCCAAGGCAATATTCAAGCCGGCACTTGCCTGAATGAGGCTTTGAATTTCGGGATCCGGTTCGGTACGCGCCAGCTCTGCGGACAGTTGCACAAAAACGATTTCCGGCACTGGCAATCCCGCCACCCGGCCGATCTCGCCGGCCAGCAACTCGGCGATCAGAGCTTTCGGCCCCTGGCCCGCACCGCGAAACTTGAGCACATACAAGCCATCGTCGTCGGCTTCGATGATGGCCGGCAACGACCCGCCCTCCTTTAACGGAGTCACATAGCATCTGGCGGCAACGGTTCTCATGTGACACCCATGGCGCCAGCTTACCGAATCACCGATGCAGTATCATTGCCCCGGCACGCCGCAGACGCGCCGAAATGGCGTGAAGCGGGCGCCCGGAGAAGACCACGGATGAATGCGACGCCGCCGATCGACTTTCTGAACCCTAGTCTGCCGCCAGGACTTCGAAGCGTCGTAATGCCGGTCGTCGATGCTACTCCGGCTGCCCTTACAGGCTACGGGCACCTCGTCGACGACCCCGAGGACTGCCGCATCGAGATCGCGCGGTGGCCCGCCCAGGGCAGCCGCCCGGTGGATAGGGATACAGGGGATCAAGGTGGCACTACGGAGGGGGTATTCGTCAGCGCGTGGCGCGGGGACATCCTTTACGGCAGTAACGATGCCGTCGGCGGCAAGTATATCCTGGCCTACGCGCAGCCGCCTGAATCGGCGCGCACCGATCACACCGATGCGCCGCGGCGCATGCTGCTGTGGCATGCAAACTACCACCCGGATGGCGGCCAGCTGTTCTTTCCGCAGGAGCGCGAGCCCTTCTACGTGCCGCTGGCATTGCCCGGCGACGATATAACACCGGAACTGTTTGTCTGCTTCCGGTTCGATGGCCGGCAGGGCCTGTACATTCATCCCAACATCTGGCACGAAGGGGTCTTCGCCCTCAAAGGTACGCAGTGCTTTTTTGACCGCCAGGGTGCCGTGCACGCCCGGGTGTCGGTCGATTTCGCCCGCGAGTTCGGCTGCCTGCTCGAGGCGCCGATTCCGGTGTAGTCAAAGAACACTCATGGTGACGGTCGCTGGGCGAGGCGAAAAGATTCCGGCGGGTCATGTCATAATCGTTTCTCACTTTGCGACGATTGGCCTTCGCCGGAGCCGTCATGACACGTTATTACTTTTACGCCGCGGATCTGTATTACTTCGACGCGGCCGCCGGCACTGCACCCACGCGCATAGGAGACTACCAAGGCGTGCTCGAAATCGACGACGACTCCCTCACCCCTAGTCAAGTATTCTCCGGCCTCCTTGACGACTTGAAAAAGAGCGTTCCCGCTGACTTGGGAACCAACGGCTACTATCACGTCACGCAATTCAACAACGTCACCTGACGACTGAAATTGCCCTGCAGCCCCCCGGCCCAAACGTGTAAGTTTTACACGGCAGATCGCGCGCGTGATTCTGTCGTAAAGACCGCTCGGCAATCCATGACAGGCGCTCCGACCTTCAAACCCGTCGGACTCAATGCGCCGGCAGGTAATTCGCCTCGTGGCGCAGGGGAAACTCTACTCGCCGTGGAAGATGACGACACCGTGCGGGGCATCATGAGTGATGTGCTCCAGGATCTCGGTTACCGGGTATTGCTGGCCACCGACGCACGGCCGGCCATAGCGCTTCTGCAATCGGAGCGTCAAATTGATCTTCTGATATCGGAAGTGGGATTGCCGCACGTCAGCGGGGCTGACGAAGCCTTTCGCCCTCGACGTGCTCGCCGCCAAAGTACACGCAATGATTCAATTGCCTGGTGCCGCCGGATGAAAATACGGCGACAAGTGCGTTACACCGAGACCTCGGCAACGCCTCCGTGGTGGTTTTGGGCGTCAAGAATTCCTCTGACGCAATTGCAGGTAAGCAGAGGCAGAAACGCGGTGATGCGCGCGTTCACGGCGAGCTTTCTGTACTCGGCCAAGAACATTTCCCGCACTTCGCCGATCTCGGTGTGAGTCTCACGTGCCAGAAGCTCGATGGACCATTGCTCTTGTGCCAGCAGTTGAGAATCCGCCGCATCGTTTGCCATAGACAGCTCTCAGCCAAAAAATCGATCCCACCGCCATCCATAGTGGACTACTTTCGTTACGATGTCATGTCTAGCCAGGACTCGCGCAAGGGTTTTGGTTGGCCTTTCCCGCCACGCAGGCCCGCGCGACGGGAGAGTACTGTAAAATCTCTGATCCTTCGGTGCGTTATCGAACACAGAGGTTGCCACGGTGCCCCCCTGACGGGGATTTGTCTCCCAGCACCCGTCGGCTCTACCATGAGCGATGAAAATCCCTAGGGGCCTGCAGCCGCTCATCGACGATGGCATGGTCGACTCGGTCGTGCGCCGCCTGAAGAGCGGCAAAGAAGCATCGGTGTACATCGTCGCCTGCGGCGACCAATTCCGCTGCGCCAAAGTCTACAAAGAGGCGGAGCAACGCGGCTTTCATAAGCTCGCGCGATACCAAGAGGGGCGCGGGACGCGCAGTAGCCGCGATGCCCGGGCCATGGGAAGGCGCGGCCGCCACGGCCGCCGAGTGCAAGAAGCGGAATGGAAAAACGCCGAAGTCGAGGCCTTGTACCGGCTATCCGGCATGGGAGTGCGCGTCCCCGTTCCCCACTTGGTCCACGAGGGCGTGCTCCTGATGGAGCTTGTCCAGGACGAGCATGGCAACCCGGCACCGCGACTCAATGATCTGCAGATCAGCGCGGATCAGGCGCGCGAATGGCATGCTTTCATGATCTTGCAAATCGTCAGAATGCTGTGCGCGGGGCTCATCCACGGCGATCTTTCCGACTTCAACATTCTGTTAGATGGGAACGGCCCGGTCATTATCGACCTTCCGCAGGCGGTGAACGCCGCCGGCAACAACAGCGCCTTCGCCCTGCTGGAGCGTGACATCAATAACATGCGCACGACTTTCGGCCGCGCGGCACCTGAGTTGCTAGAGACGGAGTACGCGCGGGAAATATGGAATCTTTACGAAGCCGGCAAATTGACCCCGGACTCCCCACTCTCCGGGCGCCACCTTCGCGATGATTCGACACCGGACGTCGACGCTGTGCTTCGACAGATCGAAGATGAGCGCCATGAAGCGGAGGCCCGGGAGCTCCGCCGACTCGCCGCAATTTAAGTATATGACGCCGCGCACCATGGTCGGTCAATCGCTGTAGATGTAGCTCGATTCCGACAACCGGTCTCCACCAATCGCCCTCCCCGATCGCCTCCGCATGCGGCTAGGCTTCCCAACCATGACGAAGACGAGCAGCTTCGACCCGCCGATGGAATCCGAGTGGCACCGCATGATCTCGGAGGCCGCTTATTTTGTTGCAGAGAAGCGCGGCTTCGAGCCCGGCCGCACGTTGGATGATTGGCTCGAAGCAGAACTCCAAGTGAGGGACCTGCTCGCCGGACGCCGGGATGATGGCATCTCATCGTCGTCGTGACGCCTTCCGCAAGCGGAATTAGGCGATCTAACCGACCTTCACCCTTTGTCCATCTGCATCTGCATGGTGCTGAGGTGCAAGCACGAAGCAACCTCGTCCGGCCGATTTTGCTTGATAGGCCATGGCGTCGGCCTGATCGATCAACGCCTTCCAGCCGCCTGCCCAGTCGGCGTCGTGCGCAACCCCCACACTCGCACTGATCGACACCTGTGTGTCTCTGTCGATGAAAAATGGCTGATTCGCCGCCGAGACGACCTTTTCGGCCACCTTGGCGGCGCCGGCAAGATCGCGGACACCCAGGAGGATAATCGCGAATTCATCGCCTCCCAGCCGGGCGACCGCGTCGGTAGGTCGTACAGAATTCAGGAGTCTCAGCGCAAACTCCTGAAGCACTCTATCGCCCGCCGCGTGGCCGTACGTGTCGTTAACCGGCTTGAAGTGATCGAGATCTATGTAGATAACGGCGAGCTTTGCTCCCGCCCTTTGGTTGACCTGAGACTCGATGAATTGCTCGAATCCGGCGCGATTGAGGATCCCGGTGAGCGGATCGCGCTCGCTCAACAGGACGAGGCGAATACTCTCCTCTCGCTGTCGCGTGATGTCCTGCGCGACGCTCAAATAGCCGCCGGTGCTGCCATCGGGCATTTTGAGGGGCACGTAAGTGACCGACACGTGCCGTATCGTCGCCGCTCGCGGGTATTCTTTTTCGTAGGACACCGTCTCGCCCCCGAGCACCCGCTCCATCCACGGTCGGCTCTGCTCATATTCACCCACATCCATAGTTTCTTTCAGCGATCGACCTATCAGAGCCGCCCGTGGACGGCCTCGCCAGCTCTCGTAGGCCTGATTGACCAGAATGACGCGCGAGTCTCGATCGTAGACCGACACCATGGCGGGAATGGCCTCGATGACCGTGTTGAGCGTAGCGGCTTGTCGCGCGAGCTTCTCGCGCGAGCCGACTTCCACCGTGATATCGCGCATGAGGGATGAATAGCGCGACACTCGGCCCTGCGCGTCACGATGACCGATCACCATATGATTGACGGGCACGACGTCCCCGCCCTTTAAAACGACTTGCGTTTCTCCCACCCACACCAGATTCTCCTTGACGGCCGGCACGATCTCTCGAATGAAACGCTCGTTTGTCTCCGGAGTATAGAACTGGTAAGACGTGTGGCCTTCGAGCGCCCGGTCTTCGGCAAAGCCGAGCGCCCGGCGGGCTGATCTGTTGATGTAGAGAACGTTCCCCTTCCAATCGGCCTGCGCCACATAATCCGTGGTGTTATCGAAGACTTCGGTCAGCTCGCGCAATTCTCGTTCTACGCGCTTGAGGTGGGTGATGTCGTTACCGATGAGTACAAAGCCGCGCACCTCTCCGCTCGCACTCTTGTCCGGCGTGAGTTGTACTTCGATCCTCCTCACCTGCCCGTCGATTGTGTCGTCATACTCGTGGCGCTGTCGCTGCCCCTTCGCGGCGGCTGCGAGCATCGTTTCCCACCCGGACCGGCTTACCGGCGGGAGAATATCGAGGAGGTTGCTCCCTATCAACAGCTCTCGGGACATACCGAACCGCTCGACAATGATATGGTTCACGAACTGGAAGCGGTGATCAGTGCCCAGATAGGCGATGCGCGCCGGCACGCTGTCGGTAATACCGCGGATGAAGCGCTCATTGGCCTCGAGCTGAAGTTCCAGGCGCTTGCGCATTGTGATGTCTTGAAATGTGCCGATCATCCCGACGGGAACGCCGCGTTCATTGCACTCCGCTTCGCCCACCGCACGTACACAAGTCGAGTTGCCCGAGGTGGGAACGAATTCGAGCTCGAGATCCCAGGGAGTTCCTCGAAGCCGCGCCTCTTGAATGGCCCGCTCGAGCTTCTCCCGCGCTTCTGGAGCATAGAACGCGAGCGCGCTCTCGAGGGACGGCACGTAATCGTCCGAAACCCCGTGGATTCTGCGAACCTCCTTGGACCAGTAGATCTCGCCGGTACCGAGATCCCATTTCCAACCGCCGACTCCCGCCACCTGGTTCGTGTGTATCAAGAACTCCTCGCTCGCACGCAGCGCGGCTTCCACCCTCTTGCGGGGTGTCACATCCCGTCCAACGGCGTGGACCAGTCGATCCGTGTGCGCCTGCGCCTGAAGGCGCCAGGAGAGCCAAAGCTCGGGACCGCGACGTTGTACGCGACACTCAACGGCAACGGGGTCGGTTGCCGTCAGGGCCTCCTGAAGCGCCTTCTCCATGAGGCGCCGATCCGACGGCTCGATCCACTCCAAAAGGCTTCTGCCATGAGAATCCTCGGCCCGCAGGTCAAACATTCGACTGAACGCTGGATTGATATACTCGAGACTTCCATCCGAGCGAGCGACGGCGATGACTTCAGACTGCTCCTCCACCAGTGCGCGATGCATGCGTTCGCTGTGAGTCAGGGTTAGCTCCAAGCGACGTTGAGCTGCGAATTGACGAACCGCTTGGAATGCGGCAATGCCCAAGGAGATTAATAGAGCGGCGGCGGCCGAGATCGCGAGTTGCTCCCGATACGACATGCTTTGCGCAATGCGCTCCTCCACGGTGCGCTCACTCGCAATATAATTGGCTCGCAGTGCTTGGATATCGGCGCGCAGATGCTCCGTGATGCTTTGATCCTGACCCGTCCGGACGAGTGCCAGTGCGGCCGCGTGATTGCCTAGATCCAGGAGACGAATCGTCAGAGTAAGCTGCGCCAGCTTGCGCGCCGTTTGCGCCGTGACATCGTTGATCAGAGTCGAGTCCGACTGATTTTTCTGACTCGACGGTTGCAATACGGTGAGAAAACCCGGAATTCGGGTCACAGCGTCCCGGCAAGACGCAAGATCGGCATCCTTTTCCGTGAGTAGGTATCCCCGCTCCCCGGACTCTACGTCACCCAACAAGATCAGCACGTCTTGAAGCCGAGAAAGGGCCCCGCCGAGGCGATGCTGCTCCTCGGTCGCCTGCCGAATGATACGCGTCTCACGCATCACCATGATCATCGATACGCCGAAGCATAGGAGCGAGGCTGTCAGCGCGACCACGCTAAGCACGAGTCGATTACGAAGAGCTATTCGACGAGAGCGGCCTCGACTTTGCGAGTCCATGGAAACGCTACTATTCGGCCTGAAGATTGCTAAAGGCTGACAGATTTGAACAAAATCCAGCGCGATGAGCTTCGCGTTTCATGTGATTGCATCGCCGCCACGCGCTTGGGAGACGCGTATTCCCGACTCAATCACGCAATTACACTTCGCGCGCTAGGGATTTGCCTTAACGGGATCCCTCGAAGAGTCGTAGCACGTAACGCTGTGAGGCGACTCGACGAGGCTACCTGTTACAGGCGGAAAATCCATGTTTTGACGGAACGGCCATTACGCTCAAATCCGCTCCTTGTGTGCCTGGCGGGAGCGGAATACCTCCCTACAGCAAATAATCGCAATCGCCGACAGCCTGCGATTTGTGCAGCGCCTAGCCTCTATGCGCACGCTACTCAACCAAAGGACGCTTATGATCAAGCCAATTGCAATCGCTGCTCTCGTCGTGAGCATCGCTGGCGCCAATCTAGCCTTGGCGCAGTCGACCCCGGGCTCTCCTGCAAACCCGCCGGGCACTCCGCCGGGGACTCCTCCTGGCACGAACCCGGGCACGCCGCCCACTCCGCCGGGGAGCCCTCCTGGCACGAATCCAGGCACGCCGCCCACTCCGCCCGGGAACCCTCCTGGAACAAACCCCGGCTCCCCGAGCGCACCGCCCGCCTCGTCTGGCTCCAATCCAGGCTCATCAGGAAGCGCTCCTCCGCGATAACCGCCCATCTACTCCGGTGCATGGCATGCGCCTGTGCCGTGCACCGGTCATTCGTGCTGATTCCTCGCGCTAGCCCCGCGTGATAAGCGCTGTGACGCCGTCGGCGATGCGTAACACTGTGAATGATCGAGGGTTGGCGATGGTCACTTCCGTCGCCTTGTGAAAGCAGCGGGATTAAGGCGGAAAAAAGCAGCGACAGCAGTGCTCGAAGAGCGCTGATGAGAGCCCAGGGCCGCGAGCCCTGCTCGAGAGCGATCCCTGTGCCGGCGTTGGCACTGAAGTATCTGCGGACACTATCGCGGGTGACGATGCTTTATCGGCGTGCGCCGCCAAGGGATGATATCTCTCACGCAGGGATGCCCGTTCCGCGCCCGCGCACCTGACACAAAAATACCGGCATCTGTTGCCCGGTACAGAATTCCAAAAAGCGGCGCTGGTTATCCTGCAATCGGTCGCCCGGCCCTTTGACCTCCACCATCCGGTAACCTGGCTCACTCGGCCAAAACTGCACCAAGTCAGGAAAGCCTGCCCTGTTGTCGACGAGATCCCGCAAGATCCACTCGAACCAGAGCCGCAGGTGTGACGCAGGGAAGCACCTCAATGCCAAATCCAAAAGCCGCTCGGTCAATAATCCCCACGCGACGAAGGGCGACTGGATACCGGATTTCGCCGAGAGCCGTCGCCGGATGCTCGCCTTGTACTCACCGGATTCCAGTTCCGCAAAGCCCTCGGCGAATTCGACCCTCCGCCGTTCATAGAATCGACCGCTCTCGAGATCCGCCGGACCGTATTGAAATTCGTGAAAAAAAGCGCCCGGTACCGGAGCGAATATCGCATCCCAGAACAGCAAGCCAAATAGCGAATTAATCAGTCCGTTCTCGACGTAGTAAACGGCCGAGAATGGCCCCTCTTGTCGCGCTAGAAAGTCGCGCACGCGTATCTCCACGGAGCGCACACACGGTAGCGGATCGAGCAGGACTTCGAACGTAGCGACAGCGGGTAGTTCGCGCGTCTTGTCGGCGGCAATGCCGAGCTTTCGATTCAAGCGCGGCAACAGGCGACGCAATTGCTGGCGCTCCGACTCGCTCTCCGAATTCTCCCACGCCACCAGACACAGATCACGAGCCCGCTGCCATTGGCCGAGGCGCTCCCGTAGCCGGATGGTCCGCGCCCGCGCGCCTCGATGTCGGCAGATCGAAAGGAGAGTCACGGCCGAGGGTGCATCGTCGAATCGCTCATAGGCCGCTGCGATTTGAAACAGCAGCTTTTGCCGAGCGCTCGCCAGCCAATCACTATCGGCGATCGGCGGCGGAATGGCCGCGACGACCTGATCGAGTTCCGCGCCCTCCTCCAGGTCCCGCCGACACTCATAGAGCCGTTGGAACGCCGCGATATGCGCTCTCGTGAGAAAAGGCGCCGACCGGAGTGCGATCGTCTCGTACGTGTAAATCCCGAGGTCGGCCAGCACAAACTCGGTCCAGGTCTGGTGAAAATTGCCGAAAAACATC